>Ga0209671_1000078_pt1 | contig 41456 bp, 18 predicted proteins | sample WorMetHERISLAND2_2_FD_187401 | JGI IMG/M metagenome (GOLD analysis project Ga0209671, IMG submission 187401) | Marine gutless worms symbiont microbial communities from Max Planck institute for Marine Microbiology, Germany - Olavius geniculatus... | ecosystem: Host-associated > Annelida >...
CAAATGCAGTCAACCACTGCAGAAAGTAGGCCATGTGGCCAAAATTGATACCAGCAAATTCAAAGTGGCGGCGGCCGCCATTTTGCATTTGTTCACAAAACGCAATACCTCAGCCACTGATTGAGACATATTTGTGAATTTTTTTATCTCCGCCAGACGACCAAGGTGAACATAGTGAACATTGGTGGAGATTAACAGATCGCTTTTTTCTGTCCATTTGTCTATCTATCCACATTAGTGACTCAGCATGCATGACGTCACAATCACTGCTAGATCTTTAAGTCTAACGGGGGGGGAGGGAACGGACGGTTGGATGAGGCCAATCTAAATTTACCACGACCGTCTCTTGTTGCCATGGCAACATTTGTGGAACTTGGCCAAAAATTAATAGAATTGGTAGGCGTAGGAGTGTGCATGCCCTCTAAAATGTAGTCAAACAATGCAGAAAGTAGGCCATGTGGCCAAAATTGATACCAACAGCAAATTCAAGATGGCGGCGGCCGACATTTTGAATTTGCCACAAAATCTGTGAATGGTGTAGACATACGCACTTATTGCTGCGGTTCTTACCACAAGCTATACACCAATACAACAGTAACAAACACACTATTTCACCTTGAAAATAGATCATAGCAGATTTTATCTAACACAATACATCACTTGTTTTAAACTGGTAAAATTTATACGAAAAATACTACACAAATATGTAGAAAATAAGCATCTAAGGAGAAAGAAAAAACTTTAGAAAGATAGTGAAACAGTGGCAAAAACTATGTGTCTACAAGTATTAGCTTCAATATATACACCATGGGCCATAAAAATGTGCCACTTTTATTTTTTGAATAGCTCCATCAAACACTTTGGCAAGCATCATCAAGAAGAAACTTGACGTAAATCACTGTATAGTTTTGCCCACCTCACCCTAATACTGTCGCTACACTACCTTGTGAAACGCAAAAGTTGTAGTTTGGCCGTTTGCAACAATGAATTCATACTAGGTAACACATGCGCCGGCTCAGAACTGATTAACCGACTCGACGACTGGCAATTAATATCTCTCAAAAAGTCACAAGCGTCTCATCACGTCATCTTTATCACAGCATGTGCTCAAAGTGTCCTCCTCCAGCACGAACGCAAGCATGTAGACGTTGATGCAACTCGCTAACAGCAAGTTCAGTAACTGCATAACTGCACGACTCACGAGTGGTCCACTCGCTATTGATGCATCATTTCAGTTCTTCAACGTACGATCTTAAAATGAATACAATTAATGTCAAATAAGTAACAAGACTTTCAATGATTTCAGGATCTCGGTAATTTTCGGAGCCAAAGTATGTGATAGCCATTATGAATGTTGCAAATGGTCAAACTACGACTTCTGCATTTCACAAAGTAGTGTAGTGACATTATTAAGGTGAGTTGGGCAAAACTAAAGCTGTTTGTGCTAAGTTTTTTCATGATGTTGCGTGCCAAAAATTATTAAAATTGGCCAACTTTTCACAGAGCTATTCAAAAAACAAAAGCAGCCCATGGTGTACACTCCCTGCAGGACAAAAAGCTGCAGAGGCTGCATTGTTCCCTAGATGTTACACCTATCACAAGCCTCAAGGGCTGGCAGAGATTATGGCAATCACGGAAAGCATATAACACTAACAAGCAAAACCACAAAGATATCCAGCAAAAACAGAAATACACCATGTCCCAAAATTAGCGGCACCCCTGTGTCAAACACGCCTAATTCAGTTTGTAGTTCATGGATTTCAACAAAATACTGTACACTGCACTATCTTAACACTACGTACTGTCACACCCATTATGACGTACGCACTTTACCGTGTGTGCTTAATGTAACGTCATTATGACGTCAGAGTTTGTTTACGTTAGGGTTATGTTCAAAGTTCAATTCGTTGTTATTGACAAAGGGATAGGCAGCATCATACCCGCCTTAGACTATGAGCTTACGTCAAGGCCATAGGTGGCAACTTTGAGATAAAATTTCAAATGCTAGTTCAGAATGATTGTCTCAAATTTTCAAATTTTGTAAAAAAAATCTATCAGGCATTAACGATTTTACACTAACTTACCTGTAGGGATACCACTAATTTTGGGACATGGTGTAGCAGTTTTTGCATCTTATGCTTACTCAGTTCTGTTTTGAGACCCAACCAAAAATCATGACTATGCCACTTTATCGTTACAGTGTTCGTCAAACCAATTTCAAATTCCACTTCTGCTACTCCATCGCTGATCAACAATTTACAGTGGCTTGATATGCTACAGTTTTGACTAAGCAGAAATCTGGCAACTGGCACACGATCAAAGATCACAAGATCCTCCATCATTACGTACAGCAGTCACAGTGTGAGTGACGTGAAATCAAATGTGCCAAATATGAAAGAAGATTCATTTTAATGCATTATGGCATGTAATGCATAACAAGAAATATTTTAGATTATGACCAATCTAATGTACTCCTCGCGCGCATTATTTTCTCCTGTATTCTTTTAAATGCTTTTCAGTTCCTTTTTTCTCATCGCAAATGACGCCATCGGTCATGCGACCAATGACCATTCGAATCCCGGGGGTCGACTTCCTATCGGTGGTCCATAGTGACCATGCGTCTATCTAGCACCGTTATGGAGATATGGCCATTTGAAGTTCTTACAGGAAGTCTCTTCCAGAAACAGAGGTCGGTTGTTGGTAGGTCAATCGGTCTTCAATATTACACTGATCTTATATACATACTCCTCTTCGCTATGTTATGAACGTAGTGCGCGAGGAGTAAAAATTAGTTTGTTGACAATGGCAGGTTAGGCCTGTTTTTAGAAGACTATAGCTAAATTCTGGAGATACTTTTAGCTTGGAGAAGGGGGAGGGCAGCTCGGGAGACAATAGGGAAAATAAGAAGTGCATATTATATCCGACAGCATACAAAAGTTTGACACCTCTGCTTATAGGTGCTCACTTTCTCCGCAGTGTTTGGTGGGCACTGCAGGAGAACATGCAGAACCAATATGGTATTCGCAATTTGAGGATAATTCAAGGCATGTGCAGCCAACGACAAATAATAAATATAACCGTTGAAAAGCAAAAAATGCATACAGTAAGCACTGTGCACGAAGTTACGCCAACAACTGAGGAAAGCTAGAAGGTGCAGGCGAAAACAGCGGACAGAAACTCCTCGTAGGAGATTTGGATCATTCCGCGCATCTGCGTGTCCTTCTGACGGAATATGTCCGTCAGGCTCTTGAGCAGGACGCATGACTGGACAAACGCGTCGAAGTTGAGGCTCTGTTTTCTCTGTGGGTCATAGCGATAGAGCAGGCTCTGAATGAATTGTGGAGACAGGCGGTAACCCATCTGTGACAGCACTGCAACACATCAAAACACTCCACTCGGTACAAGTTGGCTACAGCTTGCTCAGAAGTCTATGCGAGTTTCTAATAAATGAAAATCTTCGTTCTACAGGTCGGGCCAAAAAATGACAATTTGGAGCATCTGCATTTTACACGGTGGTGTGTTGACATAAATTAGGTGAGGTGGACAATGAGTGTACCTCACATAATTGCATCAGCTTGGCTATCTTTGTGCCAAAAATTATCAAATTTGGTCGAAATTTGGCGAAATTCTGACAACAGCAAGTTGCATCATCTTTTTGGCCGACCCTGTATATTGCAGACAACAGCTGGATTAAAACATAAAAACACTAAGCTAAAAGTAAAAGTAAATGACACACAAGATACATGCAATAAAGCAAAATCGGTTAAGTCTGACAAAAAAACATTTCACGTAATGAGTTGTCCATGTTTTTACAGTTCGTATGGTCAAGCATGATGCAAATAGTTAGAGAGTGAAAGATCACGTTTTGGTGGCATACGTCAGTGTTCAAAAAAGTTTGGTCATCAGTCCTCATCGATCAGCAACAGTTAAAACTTAAAACATACCTCTTCATATCTAGCATCACCAAAAATACACTGAAGTGCTCGCAAACTGTCAGCAGAGTGTGCTGGTGAAAATCGGTCAATAATTGGCAAAGACATGGACAAAAGTAAAGTGCCACGTTTTTATGGACCACGGTGTATAATGCACATACAACAACACGGCTATTTGGGAGGCTCCAAATTTGAATTCTACAGACTCATCAACTCAGGTTTTGTTTCTTCTAGTTAAAAACACCACCACCAGCAGCAGCAGTAACAGTAACTTACTGTTGTGCAATTCACTGCCGTCAATGGCGCCCGATCTGTCACGGTCATACTGGTCAAATACTTGCCGCCACTGACCAATGTAAGTCCACAATGCCTGGAACTCGTGCAGCTCAATGCTGCCGGACCGATCTCGGTCAAACATGGCTTCACACACACATTAGCCAATGCCAGTGAGTGATCAGCAATGAACAAATTGACAACTAGTTTCTGTATTTGCTAACAGTACTAATTAAATCAAACGTCTGACGGCTGAAAACTGCAAACTGATTACTGGTACTCTTGCTAACTTTTAATATTTGCAGAAAAATATCTTGCCAAAATATATGACATTTCCAAAAATACTTTTTCCTCTTTTTATGCCTGTATGCCAAACAACATTCTGTTCATTATTAGAAAAATACAGAAATGTACATATGTTTAATAACTATTATTTTTTGGCAATCATTATGAGTTTATAACCTCCAAACTGCAAAATCAGCTACTAATCACATCAAAAATGGCAGGCTTCTGTCCATCAGTGTCCACAATCCACATATTACAGTCGTAGCTTTTCTCATGCATAAACGTAAGCTAGTGGACTTAGTGGTCACAAATTTACCACGGTAATCTGTGGCATATTGTTTTACATTGTATTTCTGTGTTTTTACTCATGTGCTTTAAGCTGGCCTTGTGAAATAAATAAACGAACTAGAAGGCACTCGTGAGAGTGCATAATATCTCCACCAAGTGAAGTAATTTAAACATTACTACTACTATTACTACTACGCTGTGTCCCAAAAAGCATCCCAGACATTTTCGACTGTAATTTGAAAACCAATTACCAAATTTTGACAATTTTTGGTAAGAATATTCGCAGCACAACTTGGCATCAAATGACTGTTCAGTTTTCCACCTCACCCAATGTATGCTTCTGCACTACCTAGGGAAAGCAGATCAAGCGAAATATGTGTTGAAATAAACAGAAAAACTGAAAAAAACATCCCCAACATTAACGATTGTAAATTAAAAAAAGATTAGCAGATTTTAATAATTTTTGGCAGAAATATTTCTGACACAACTGACTATTAAATAAGTGCTTTAGTTTCCACCTCACCAAACGTCTGCTTTTGCACTACCTGGGGAAAGCAGACCAAGCACAATACGTGTTAAAATGAATGAAAAAACGTTCATAAATTCCGTCTGTCCTAACTTGTGGGCCCCAACAGTCGGTCTATTACAAGGTTTGACTGTCATGCGGCAGTGTGTCTACCAGATGAAGTTTAGGAATGTTTGTGAAGTCAAGAAGTGACTGGTACAGTCTGCATTGGTCTGGAGTAAAACTTTATCGATACTGCTGTCAATGAATGGAGAAAGCATCTCCTTGCCTGTGTTTGCATAGTGGGCCAATACTTCAAGCAATTTTACTGCAGGCAGTTGAAAAATGGACAGTTGGATGAATTGTCAGCCAAAGTGTCAGAAATGTGAACAAAATGTCTTTTTACATGCTATATTAATTAAGCAATCATATCACACTGAATAAAAAAGTGATATTTCGCTGGTGGTGTTTTCCCTAGGTAGTGCAGAAACAGACGTTGGGTGAGGTGGGAAATTGAATGGTCATTTGATGGCCAGCTGTATCAGGAATATTTGTACCAAAAATTATTAAAATCTGCTGATTGCTTTTCAAGCTACAGTCGAAAATGTTGGGGATGCTTTTTTTGGGACACAGTGTACTTCTCTGCAAGCCAAGTTAAAGTCCATTTTGTCTCAAATTTCGTTGCCATGGCAACAGGGATCATTCAAAGAAAGAGAAGGTGGAAGGGTAAAGCTGCTACGCGACAGAGAAAATGAAAAGAGAAGTAATAACAGTACGCCAGCATTGCTGCTTGTGCTGTAGAATGACGTCATTGCTATTATGGCGTCACACAGGCATTGAGTCATCACGTGCATGGACAGACAGACAGAAACGCTCGATCACTTAATCTCCACCAATGTTCACTACATTCACCTTGGCGGAGATAACAAATGAATAAGATGGCGCATAGCACACAGTGAGATGTGCAAGCACTAACTGATCATGAGACGACATGTCTCCGGACCGAAGCGAGCCCACGGCTGGTGTCCAAGCGCCTGCTGCAGTTCAGTCATGTTGATGCGCCCGGAGCGATCCGTATCAACGGCCACAAACCACTGCTGGACATTTGGATCAATTCCCGGCATAGCTCCAGCCATGCCTCATCGACAACAGCACAAAACACAACCACTTATGACAAAATACTAATGATGCTATGATGCAGAACGAAAATAACAAGCCAATAGACAAGATCCCAAAAATCTCCCTGTCCGAAAAAATGATCTCATCTGTGAAAAGCCATTCCAAAGCATGGCCACAATGCCAAACACACAGGTTTTAAGTTCAAACAAGAAATATTTTTAGACTGTCACCAATCTAATGTTTCTCCTCATGTCCATTATTTTCTCCTGTATTCTTCTAGCTGCTTTTTCGTTCCTTATGGCTTATAATATTAGAGACCCGGCATCTATTTGAGACCCGGCTTATAAATAATATACTAACGGTTACTGGCGTCAAGGTCATTATTGGAAATTTTCCCCTTCGGTTCCTAAAATAATGCGAATACATATACTTATTCAGCCTCAAGAAAACTTCACTGTACCATCTGAAAAAAGCAAAACATCTAAAGTATTTTTCAGTATTCAGCGTTTGCTGCTGTTCGGTCAGAAAAAATCAGTAATTCAGTACCTAAGGCAAAGTTCAATGAATTAAGTCGAATTAAGAAAATAAAACATGCAGAGTGTTCAGTGTTCTCTTCAGTCAGTGTCCCCTATCTAAAGTTCAATCAAGTTGAATAAAATAAAATATTCGCATTCACCAGAAACGTTTCCAACTATTCGTTGAATATCGAATAGTTGAAAAGTGGTCAGTATTCGCACATCGTCTAATGCAAATGCAAAGTTCGTCACATCCCTATGACTGGCGTACTGCTTGTGTGCTTGTATATCTTACACATTGATAAAATATTGACATCATGTCAATATTGCATCGAAACTGAAATCCTGATACTGTGTCAGCACTGATATGGATTACACATTTTCTTAACATACAGTTAAAGGGTTAAAGTAGACTTTACCTGGTTGACCATATGGCTGTTGTCCATAAGCTGGCTGCTGCCTATAAGCTGCTTGCTGTCCATAACCTGGCTGACCATAACCACCCTGTAGAAACAAAAGTTGGATTGTTGGCCTACATCAAGCAATATGAACAAGAAGCCCAGATGTCGCTAGGGTGGGGCCGACCACACTGGTGTCACTGACCTTAACGGTCATCTAAAGTCAATAATTTTTGTGTCATCTGAAAGGGCGTATGCCACTTTCTATTGGTGATCAATAGCAACTTACGCCCTATCTCCCCCTGTTTAGCTGCAACAGCACGTAACGGCCTTCAAGGTCATCCAAGGTCATCGATTTATATTTCATTTGAAAGTCAGTATGCGACTTCCTATTAAGAGATCAATAGCAACTTAGGTGCTATCTTGTACCGTTTAGCCACAGTACATCCGTGATGGACAGATGGACGACAATCACGACAAAGGACCAATCATAAGCTTACAGCATATGACTGTTTAAACAATTGTTTAATTCTTCTACACATGCCGAGTTATAGCCTATTTTATCCCAAATTTTGTTGCCGTGGCAACAAGGGTCAGTCGGGGTAATATTTGATTGGCAGCATTTGATGGTCCAACCCCCAAAACCTCTTTATAAATGCAAAGATCTCTCAGATATCCCTTACAGAAGCCGAGTTATAGCCTACTTTGTCTCAAATTTCATTGCCGTGGCAACCGGGAAGGTTCAGGATAAACGTGAATGACATACGGTTAAATACGATTGCTCTGCCGTAAGGGCATCTGTCTGCGGTGGTACAATGGGATCTCATACTGCCATAGGCTCAGGGATGTGTTTCGGTTTCAATGTCTTGGTTTCAAGATGGTCTTGAGATGTATTAACATCTCACCTCAGTGTCATCTCAAACAAAATCCTCAACATCTCGGTTTAGTCTCAGACCTATGCGTCTCAGGTCTCGTGCACATCCCTGTCATAGGCAGTCTCTTACGGCAGCCGTGTGCACGGTATACGTCATTGCTCTGTGCACACTTCTAACCGTGTGCATCGTTCTCCAGGTAATGTATTATTTGGGATGTATGTTTAGGGATAAAGTTAGAATTAGCTATAGAGTCAGTGTCTGAATTGTGAAAAATTAGCTGGGGGGCGAGTTGAACTTTTCGATGGTCAGAGACCAAACAAAATTGTGATGTAAATCGTATGTATACCGTATATAGCTGACCCCCGGTGTACATAATTTTTAACAGTGTGTTACGGGGTTGAGAAAACAGTTGGGGGAGTTGAACCTCCCCAACCCCCCTTCCCCCAGCAATTCAAACACTGGGCTGAGTTCAACAGCAATGTACAGTAATGCTATGTGGTATGGCTAGGTTAGCTATGGCGGGCCTCAGCGGATGCTCCCGGCTTAGGTTTAGGGTTGTACAGGGTGAGCCAAAAAGTAAGCTATTGCACTTTATCCATATCTTCGCTAAATACTGACCATTTTTCCCAATATTTTTCACCAATAGACTGTGTAAGAAATTTGCTACTAAGAGGCATGCACACCACACATTATGTTGCTACACTAAATATAAATATTTAAAAACAAACAATATCTACAGATGGACAGAAGTTCTGATGGCAAATTTTTGAAGTATTTAACTTAAATGTTAAAATATTAGTTATAGTGAATGACAAAAACATTGGAGGACATGTTAAACATTTTTCCAATAATTTGAACGATTTTACTCTGCATTAATTTTTAATGTACATTAATGCTAGTTGATGGCTGCAACTTTGCTCAGTTAACTGCATGAACATACAGAGCAATGTATTGCAATTGTAAAGCCCTACAAGTTGTGCACTATTTTCTGAAATATGAAAACGTACTCTGAACTACACGTAAACCTTTTTGACACTTATTATATGTAATACATATATATTATATGTAACTTTTTACTTGAACACTTTAAAAATTTACCACTCGACATTATTACCATCTCTAGATATTGTACGTTTTTGGACAATTATATTTTACAAAAGGTCAGTGCTAGGGGTAGATCGACCATCTCACACTAGTAAACAGAAAATTACTAGTGGTAGATCGCCACTTTATCTAATTACATTTATCACATTATTAATGTAAGAATGCAGCCATATTTCTTCACTGCATTACCAGGACTGTGGTTGGGACTGAATTATCAGTCACTTTGTTATCAATTACCAAATTTATTCAAAAATAATATATTTTTAAGTCTGTGTTACAATGAAACAAATATGGCTTGAGATGGACTCTGATATAATACTGAATAAGCCTGATTTAAATACATGACAGTGTCATGGCATGGTCCTATGACTACCAGGAACATAAGTTCTACCATGTACCTAATAATGTGCCTACCTGATCTACCTCTAGCAATTTTCCAGTGCTAACAGCAAGATTGCCGATCTACCGCTAGAATTATTGTTTTATATTAGTGGTGCTAGTCAAGACCACTGGTGAGATTATGCCTAATTTTGGGCATAATCTCAGAGTCACTCTTAACAGACCCGTGTGCCGCCAATCTGCCATCTGTCTGCTATGTTTCATCCAAGACGATGCAGTTCTTGTACATGGGCTTATTGTAGCGTAAGCTGTCTGTCTGATTGGACACTCATGTATTATTAGCCTTATCATTAGCCAATAGCATACTATACTCGCACAGCTGAGTACTGTGGATCAACTCACTGCATGCTTGCAACTATAGTCAGTCACTCGTCTGTTGCTAGTAGCTTGCAGCATGTCGATTCACTTCGTATAAAACACTGAACGTAGCTTATGTACTAAACGAGTATACTATAACGTCGTCACTCGACACTTATGTCTTTCAGTATTATTATAGTATGGGACTGTATTATCATGAAGGCTATGGGTTTTTGGTAATTGCCATGGAATCTGTGCAAAAATTGCATTTTTATTTCTTTGGAACACGTACCAACTTCGGTATGTTGAAGGCACCTGTACGGTATAGTAGACACGTAATGGTAGACTGGTGCAGACATAGGATAAAAAACATGTTTCCACTGGTCTGTTACTAGATTTTATAGGTTTTTATGATTTTTCTGAATGTTTTAGCAGTGAATGCCATGAGCTGATGCTGCAGCTGAAAGTAACGGTTGATGGATTACTAGCCTTGCCATCAGTCAATGTGTGGAACATTCACGGAGGCTTGGAGCGTCTAGTCAGATGTATCCGACATATTCTAAAACATCGACTGAAAGCGTCTTATGTGTGTAGTCTGCATTATGTCAATTAATCGTTTGTGTTGGTATAACTGCTGTTGTAGTTTTAGCTACTTATGTCATAGATGGCTATAAATATAAAACAAGCAAACAAGTAAAAACTTGTAGCACTTGGTGCAGTGATAGATTTGATCACCTTTTCCGATCGCTTTCCCTGAAGTATGGAGACAGTCCTTCAGCTGGCACAGGCTCTGGCAAGGTGGCAAAGGCCATTTTACACTAAATCCTATTTTTTGGTGATGGTCTGTTCAGAGCCTCCTGACATGACACTAGCTCATATACATGTCTATACCGTGTCATCCTTTGAGTGAGTTGGATTTTCTTTTCTTGCTGCTATGCTGTTTATTATTGTGTATTTTGTGAGAGGGTTTGTTATAGGGAGAACCAGTGGTGGTGGTGGTGTCAATAATATGCAGTGGCTTTTATCCCTATACCTGGTGGCCCAGTGAAAATGGGGAGGGAGTCTTGTTAAGGTTGTAGATCAAAACTTTGCCCCTATTTTTCATTTTTTTCTATTTTTCAATGTACACCCTTAACAACAAAACTTCCTCTTTTTTTGATTTACAGTTTTAACCTTTTGACCCCCATTTTTCACTGGCCAGTTTACATCTTTAACTAAACTTTTTTATGTTTTTACTTCCCCTCTGTTTTTCAATCTACACCCTCGACAAAACTTTTTCCCTAAAGAGGGGAATGCACAAAATGGAGGGGGAAAACTTGAGTCAGAAATTGGAGGAACTTTAGCCAAAAACTGGGGGGAAAGTTGCACCCAATTTTGATTCCAAATTTGGGGGATAGAGGCCACTGATGATACGTTTCCCATTTAGTCATTGAATTCATCGTGCATGCCAACTTTTATTCCTGTCAGTTATTCAATTTTTGCAATATATGAATCGAAGCTGAACAAGAAGAGAAAGAAGAGACAAAGAATCTGCAGACTGAACTTCTTTTTAGCCATTTTGGTTGTTGTATTACGTATTTGTGTGTATGTTCATAAGTACGCATTATATATAAAGCTTGCTGCCATATTCTGAAAGCTGTTGATATATAGCTGGTAGTGAATTGTCATGTGGCAGCAGAGCGGTGGGACAGATCAGCTGAGTGTGTGGCATTTTATTCGTGGTCTGTCTACAATTGATCGTTGTCAGTCTCACTGTGTTATTGATCAGTTGGACCGTGACCTAGCAGCAGTGCCGCCGGCCCTGTGTGTTCGACAGTGGATTCGACACTGTCTTCTTACACACAATCTCTCCATGCAGATTCAGTCTCTTGTTAGCTGCAGACAGTATCTGCTTCAACACTATCTGGGTACGGAAGCATTCATGTAGACTTTTTCAGTGCTTTCGGCTGAAAGCAAGTTGAATAGAATTTACACGAGTTAAACACAGCAGTGTGATGTTAGGACAACAAAGAGCTTGTTTTTAAAGCACAGGTTTGAGGAATTCCGCACGTTAATTTACGATTCATTGCACTATGCCATATTTGGTAGTCAACCACGAAGTTCACTGAAGTTCAGGGTTAACCTCCCATTTTTGCAGGGTTAACGTATGAAATATCAGTTAGTTTTGTGTAATACTTCATTTAAGAGTGGTACAGCAATAGAATGTGTGAACCCATTGGATGAAATGAACAATTCTGGTCCGCTATTCCGAAGGTCCACTATTCCAAAAGTCTACTATTCCCATTAACCCTAAGGCTGACCCTAACCCTAATCTTAACTTTAACCCAAACGTCAGCACTGTGGCACATATCTGCACAATGGACTTTCGGAATAGTGGATTTTTGGAATAGCGGGCTGGTACCATATGAATGATGAAGACTTTTCTCAGCATTTCTGGTTAATGAAGTACACTGTGCCACTGTTACTTTCTGATGTAAACGTGCCAATAGCTATTAGTTCTGCATATTTGGTTGTTATATCACACACTTGTGGTACTGACCAAATCTGCTCATAATGCGCTAAATTATATTGTGCTGGCATTTGTGTGGAGGTTTTTTTCTACTGAAATATTCTCACAGCAGTATCTGAATTCCCATACTTCATTGTGCTGCCATTTTGGCTCTGTATGCTACGGGTGGCTGAAGCTTTCATTCAGAGTTGAAGTGTTGGGAGATGGCACTCCTTATCTCATGCACAACACTTCGTAAAGCCCATATTGCAGTTAATTAATATTGTGTTGGATAAATTTTGGGAAACACTGGATTTTTTAATACCATTTTAATTCTTAACTGGAAGAAACCGTAACTGTTGACTGAGCTGCGTTTGATTGCCAAATGTGTGTATGTTTCTTTGAACAGCCGAAGCCTATTTGTGCCAGTCGGAATATGTTGCCGCCCTGATAACATGTCTTCGTGCAGTGGAACAGAACAATCCAGCATTATTGGCTGACGTAAATCCCGCTTTGGTGTGTGTTTTTCAGTATCTTTGTTTGGTTGTTACTCCAGGCATTAAGAGATGTATCAGTAATCGTAACATTTGTACTGGGTTGCAATTTGCTGACTGAATCCCGTCATAGCAGCAGTGTTATGGTTTTATAAAGTATACATTTTGAAAATTGCTAAACAGTTTTGGAAATTATGGAGCACAACTTAAGATGACTTGATTTTCTGCTGTAGCTGATTATGTAAGTATTTATTTTTACTTTATTGCCATTTCAGCTTGTAGTTTAACCTGTGCTAAGCATAGGACTGATCTGCAAAGGATGGTGTTCAGGGTTTTATGCTAGAGTTCATTGAATGTGATCATTTTGACTGTAATTCTGTTTGCAGCTGTTACGTTCTATTTCCAGCAAGAGACCTTCCCACAGTGCCTCTGTGTCGGATGTTGAGCTTGCTGCTGATGTAGCTTCTTGTCATATTTTACCAATCAGTGCATCGCTAACACTACTCAATGCCGATGGTATGCTGGTTTGCACAGCTGTTCTGTCAGCTACATAACTCATCTTTCCTGTCTGTTTCACTGTCACTTGCAAGCTGACAGTTTTAAATGGAAAAAGTTACAGGTAGTAAAAAAAAAAGACGGTGGCAACTGCATTTGCTTGATAGGGCTGTGTTTACTTCTGTTTTCATTGTTGTTGTTGTTGTTATAACGAGCCAGTCAGGCGCTGCCTCTGTTTCCTTATCTAGTAGTTTTAACGATGTTCCTGTTTATTCAGTATTTTGTTTGGGTAGAAATTGTGGAGTGATTTAACTGGTCATCTGTGCTGTCGTTGTCTGAGTGCAGAACGGAGTAACAAAGATGACAAAAGCTTATTATTTTCTGCTTCAAGTTTTTACAGTACAGTGTCCGACAGTTTTGTGAATTCCGTTGAGCCATCACAGAACTTCTACGACAGCTCGTCCACTGAGCAGTGTTTGCACTTATCAGCAACTGACAAAGGTGTCTCTGGATGTAAACGAGCGTTGTTCACATCTGGTGTACAAGTTACTGCCATGTCGGATGACAGTCATGCTAATCGAGAATCTTCACCAGTTGGTGTCAGTGATGACTTAGTAGTAAACTGTGATGTTACATTGCTGAATCGAGAACATAGCAAAGTCCCAGATACAGAGAATGACTGGGTAATAGGTCGACAGTCAGCATCAGTGCATCATTCAGCTGAGAGTGTTTCTGATATGTTGAGTGTGCTGAGTGATTCAGGTGTTGACAGCAGCACAGTTTCCTCTCAGCTGTGCATCAATGAACTTAGTGCAGACTCCGTGGCTACTCCCATTGCGCCAAGGAGACCTTTTCATTCACGGTCAGCTTCCGATGGTGGTATCTTTAAGCCTAGCCAGCATTATCCGAATTTATCTCAGCACCCATATCTTCGGAGAAATTATGAGCAAGGTAAGCTGTAACTCAGCCGATATTTTGTTCTATTTATTTAAAAAATAACTAATTAGCAATTTTTGTCGTGTTTGTGTTACTGATTGGAGTTTAATATAAATTTTTTAATGTTTATGTTTTATTCTATTTGTTCTGCCATATATTTATATCATACTATAGCCGTAGTCTATGTGTCTCTCAAGTAAGCCTATATTGGTTCATTGATTGAAAGGCATTGATGAGATGATTTGCAAGTGCAGCACTTGTCTCTAAGGCATGTTGTGACTTACTCTGTTGTAGCAGGCTCTCGTTATCGTGGTTTATTGAGACAGCCATCAGAAGGACAGTCTCTTCTGAGTTTCCTTTCCTCACAAGATTTTCACACCTGTACTGACCTTGATCGGGTATAGTTTTTTTATTATTATGTCTTTATCCGCTGTAGTTATTGTGTTTTCGACTTTTTGTGTTTTAATTACAAGTGCATCCTTAGTCATAATGGAAACTGCAGAATTTTTGTGAAATGATGGTAGTGGCCCTGGAAAAATGTTGAAAAGTAACTTTTTCAGATTTCTTTGGTAAGGAATGTTGTTGTTGTTTGTTGTTGCTCTACTACATTTTTGCTCTATTGGTATAGGCATTTTGTGGACATTTTTGCTCTTTCTAGTATACGGATAAAATTGACGTGATGACCTTCTGCTAGCAGCTCAGAAGCGATGACTGAATAATGCCATAGAAATGTGGTAATTACTAATTAATTTAAATTATTATTATTATTATTGACATTATGTGTGCTGATAGGAGAATGCACATTTCAGCTTAGCCGAAGTATTAATAGCAGCGATTGAGCAGATGAAGTGGAATTCAGTGCTTGCGCCGGGCCGACGTGACAATGAACGTGATGTCCGTGATGATGACGATAATGATGAATGTGATGATGATGAGGAAATACAGAAATTAAAGCAACGCATTCGTGTCAGACGTCGAGAGTGCATGAAGGAGGTCAGACGATGCTTTGATTGCTCGATAGACCTACATCATGTTTCCTGTTTAATTTATACACCCATATGTGATCGTTTTTAGGGTTGCATGTTACTGTAGTTAAAGGTCCATGGCCACTGTCAAACTCACTTGTGAAATTTATGTAGATTTGAATTAGACATTCCATCTTGCGTATATAATATGCTGATTTAAGCTTTATGAATATATGAAAATAATGCACAAATTGTAACAAAATGTGGTGTGATGTTATGCTATGCAAAATAATCTATCTAGGTCAGTGGCTGGAAGTGACGTCACCGCGTGTACCCAGTCAGTGTTTACCAATTAATTTTAATATTTTTAATGGCAAAAAATACTGTGTCACATGACAACTGCGGCAGTACATTGGTAGGCAGTGTGATTTTGTGATGCTTATGTTTCTGTGCGTATTTTACGTTGACTGTGGTACACATGGTGACGTCATCAGCCTGTCAACATGACGTCTCGCTTTCTGCATTGTTTTCGTAGATTGTCCGTCAGTTTTAAATGTAAGTTTCTTCGTGTTGACAAAACGCTGGGTGCCGATATTACTGTCAAAGTTCTTAGAAAATTGTGCTCTTTTAGGAAAATGGTAAGTTAATTTTGGTGTCCGTGGACCTTTAACTTCATCGTCTTGACATTTCATGATTTCTGGGTCATACAGTTTTTGTTGTTTTTTACAAGTTTTGCTTTTTCCTCTGAATATCTCATTCTTTATATGTCACTGACTTGACAATGTTACTGCGATGTTGAGTCAACTTTGTTTGTCCTTTTTTAGTCATTTATTCAATGACTCTGTTACCAACAAATATAGAAATGTGATAATTATTAGTGCTACTGTACGAAGCCATGGCAAGTAGTGATGCTGTCTGACATTTTGCAACAACATTTTGCAGTAGAATGTAGCAGTGTTATACTGTTGTATCGTTATCATTTTACTATTATTACCACTATGTTGTCGATAATGTTGTTGGAAATAAACATATTTGATTTGATTTGATTGTGATTTTATCTAATGGCATGCCATACTGCTAGTGTTAATGGTGTCTGACGTGATTATTAGTTTCTGATTGTTGTTGTTAAGTGAGCTTTGTGTTCATTGCAGAGAGCAAAACAATGTCCTGAGCTTTTTCCTCTCAGTGCCTCATGTGCTGGTATGTAACTGTCAACATAGATATGTAAATTTTTACTGACCAAAGGAAATATGTCAATAAGTATATATGCGTGCATGTTTGTAACGTGTCGTGAGGCCATAGCGTCAAAGGTAGCAGTGTGGCTGGATTTTGTTGTTTGCGTTTTTGCAAATTTGCTGCTAAGTGTTAAAAGTTTATCAGTATCTGGAAATGATATAGCCTGAGAATTTTTTCTGTGGGATGTTTATGTGACTTACTATACTGTAGTTGTGCTGACATTGGTAGAAGATGGCTTTTTTGATGTTTAGTTTACATTTGTCCAATGGATTAGTTAGGGTAAAAAGATGCTGGGAAAAAGATTAAAGTTGTCTGTAGCTTTTCATGGAAACTGATCACAGAGCTATGGCCATAGAGGATAATTAAGTAATTCAGTAAGTAAGTAAGTAAGTAAGAAACAGTGCTTGTAGTCCACCATATGTCAAACAGGATTCAAATCATAGGGATCTCACACAGTGTTACTTGCCACAGGACACCTGAGGTGAATATGCCCCACTTTAACCCTAACCAGAATGCCAGGTAGACTGGTACTTGATTTATATTTCCCAAAAGGATGGAAGGCTTCAGTTAACCTGGTTATACGGGTAGTAAGTAAGCATATTTAGAGTGCACAATGTCAGCCAGTGGCTGAATCTGAGGCACTTGGCTGAGCCGCTATGGGGAGCAGTAGGCCTGCTGGGAGCAGTGAGTTTTAAGGAGGCAACGGAAAGTGTCGGCAGAGGTAGAACTCCGAATGCTAGAGGGTAGTAAGTTCCAGACCATGGGGGCTGCAATGCTAACCGCAGGAGGCAAAAGTTATGTGGACATGTGAAACCGACAGCAAATTTGTGTTGGCAGAACGCAGAGAACGTGTGGGAGTGTGATAAATGAGCAGAGAACATAAATAAGCAGGTTGAGAGGAGTTGAGAATGTTGATGTCAAGGTGCGTTGTATGGTTTATCTGTCCATGGACATTGGACATTCAGTCACCAATCAAAGTAAAGACCACTTGATAGCGACTTCACAGGATTTGAATGTATGACTTCTGAATTTTAACTTATGCAGTTCGAGACCTACTGTTGTGCCACCAAGGTACCTATATTTTATATTTTGCAGCTAGCATATTATATCTTGTTTCATGATACAACTAGTTCGGGTCTAGACTTGTTACATTTGCCAAAGTGTCAAGTGACATGCAGTATCTGATGTGCTGGCATCGTATTGTGTTTAGATGATTATGCTCACAGTGGCTCATCAGACGAAAGCGTTCATGATGTCGTCATGAATGATGCAGGTATGCTTCTTTGTGTTTGTTGCAGGCAACGCTGATGCTGCTCTAAGATGAGATGTGACAAAATATTACTATGTGGGGCTATTAGTGATTAAACAGTTTTAATACTGAGCTTTGCAAAAACAAATTTTAAGTAAAAACTGACAATGGTAGTTGGTAACTGTTCAGATGATGCATGCTTTTGTTTAGAAACTTACTGTAGTACTTACTGTACTGAATTTTTAGTTAACAGTTTTCATATATGCAATGAGACAGCTTTTTAGACAGGCTAAAAATGGCGTTGTCTTCTGGAAAAAAGGTTGGGCTGTCAACGTTTGTTGATGATATATAACATGAAATAGATGTGACTAGTATGCAGAACACAGTTTGTTCCAGTAAATGATGTTTAATGGTAAAAAAATTTAATGATTAATGGTGTGATTAGTCATTAATTTTTGCAGTCCTAAGTTATATGATAGAATGTGTAGCCATGTAATAGGCTGCAGTGATACTTTGTGGTGGCCTGAACTGTGTGGATTTCGTTAGTTGTCAGTAATAAAAAATATTAAATTTGTTAGTGATAACTGAAACTAAAATGAAAAAGTAGTGAAAACTAAAACTAAAAATATTTCTGAAACTGAAAGTAAAACCAAAGCAAAAGAGCCAGTAAGTGAGCACAGGGGCTGGATGCATGACAATATCATAACTTTAGTCTCGGACTAAATCCGAGTTACGACGAACCAACTGTTAAGCTGGTATGTGTAATGGCGACTTATCACTAGTTTGGGCATAACTGAGGGTCTAAAGTTAGTCTCTCTCGCGACCAGGTGTAACTGGTTTAGTCCGGCATAAATACAGTTGTTAATGACAAACTTATGAAAATCGTGCATCATACAACACTTATGGCTAATCAGTATGTGACACAATTCTGGTATTAAAACTTGAGGAATAGAACAGTTGTTGCCTGATTTTGTTTGCACATTTTTGTGTCGTGCATTTCTATTGCCTGTGTTGCTGTAATTAGCTTATCATATAGGTTATAGGCATTATTCTGAATATTAATGTACGGCCCGTGGCTGCGGAAGAGGGAGCAGACCACAACTTTGCCGGCGTGCGCATGCGTCAATGCGAGAATGCACGAATTTATGCTAAGAAATTCCAGAATGAAATTACTCGACATCAACTACACCGGGACTTGCTAGTCTGATTGCTACGCCATCTTTTTGCATACCGACTAACTTTGTTGATCAGTCTCGGAATTGTTAGTCCTGACGTAGCCGCTAGTCTCGGCATAAACTAAGACGTCGTTTTGCATACGGCCCCAGATCATTTAAGTTTGTATGCACAATTGCATATGAATGACTGGGTAAGTTTGTTTCACAGCATGCTGTTTGAATGCGATGTGGGTGGATTGTAGGTTCTGTTGACAATGCGAGTGAGCTTGCTGCATTGAAGGAGCGTGGGCTTTCACTGTCATTAGCTTCTCTCTACTCAGGTCTGACTTTTTTGTATTGCTAACCAGTTCTTCTCTGCCTTCTGGAGGATAACAAGGAAGATTATAAGAACTGCTATTACTGTTACAAATGCACACTCATAATGGAGAGTTCTTACAATTTTAGGTTTAGGTCGTTCTTGTGTGTTTGCTTCCATATTAGGTTTTTCTCTAAAGGTTAAACTTTCTGTTCCATTATTATGTGTTTATGTGTGCATTGCCTGGAAAGGCTGTTTACGAAATGACCTGTACTGTGTTGGGCAGGATTTTAAACCCTACTCACCCACTCTGCCTTCTGGCACTGAGCTAGTTATGTTGGTAGATGATGTACAGATCATCTGCGGAATTATAAGTAGCTATGTTTTATCACACAGTATTTAACTCAGAAATACCTCAGACGTAGAATCGTTGAGTATTCACGATGTGAAGCCACGATTGCTTGATCTTACCTGCATCATTTCCGATCCCCTACCGTTACATGATCAGGCCATATGTTTATGAATTCATTATCTGCCATTGCCGTCACTGGTTTTGTGTGAATTGTGAGTATTTATATTTTTGCAAGGTCATTTAGCATTGCTCTTGCGACATAATTGGATCGTCAGTGATCACATTATTGCGATTTAGTCAACTGAATTCTAAAATCATCATCAGCATTTGGTGAAGATATGAACAAGAATATGATGTCTTATTTTTTCGGACTCATGATGTAAACAGCTAGAAAATGTGCCAATTTTGTGGTATTTTCAGATGCTGATCTGGCAAAGGAGGCAATATCTGTCACAGATTCTATACCGCAACACAAGTAATCTTTGCAGCATTCTCTCTGTAATTTGTTCTGACTCAGTAAATGTAATTTGGCGTTGTGATATTCGGTATGACAATAGATGTTTACGATGCTTTACTCACTACATGTTGTGGTTATTATGTGTGTAAATTGCAGTTTTGCTTTATATTCATGTACCTGTGACTGTCAGTGAATTACAGCGTATCATCTGAATTGATTGCGATTATTCTCTGATTGCATATGTTCTACGCTATAGCTCATCAGATGGTCACACGCACATGTCGGCGGATAGTGTTGCCATTTCACTTCTGAGAAGATTTTCTGAAAAACACCTGCCAAAAGCATCTGAACTTGAGTGGTTAGTTTCAGCGGATGATGTGCCACAAGAGGTAGAATAACATGTATTACTCTTTGCATGAAATGTAGCTATTATTCCATGAAAAAAGGGAGTTTTTATCTGAATTTTCTCAAACTGATTTCAGTATCCAGATTTTTCTTTATAGTTAATGCTTTTACCCTGTATTTTGTGTATTTTTTGTACTTTACCAAAAAACATCGGACTAAAGTCCGATGTTTTTTAAAATGCATATTAATTGGTATTGATTAATGTAGTGGAAGAAATTATGACTGAGAGGGAGAGATTTAAAATATTTTAGTTAAGATTGCACATTTTTTGGTTTTCTTTCTCACGAAATAGCTGTTGTCTGCATATTACTTGATGGAGTTGTCATATCCAGCTATTTGGCCTACTCTGAAAATTGAGAAGTATTATGTGGCTGTGTAGAGTAAACATGCGATTGTGATGAAGCATTGCCTAATGATAAGTTAGCATAGAGTATAGGCCTAGGGTTAAATAAAAAGTACTATTATTAGTTCACGAAATTACATTCTTTATTTATTCTTTATTTATTCTTTATTTACAAATTTGGTGATGTTCTGCCATCCATTGCTGTTTTCTTAGGAAGGATTTCTGTTTGCTAATAGATGTTGCCACAGCAAACAATTTGTTATAGATTGCAGAAATTTGTAGGACCCCTTGTCTCAGTTTATCGACTTGTTTCGATCGTTCTGAAGAAGGCAGCAGCAATTACCAAAAACTTCAACATATAAAATTTGTAATGTAATGAATTGTCTGTTTATTAGTTGCTTTCTCAGTTAGTTTTCAGTTATTGCATGTTGGTCACAGTGTGTGCTTGAAGACATATTTGTTGACTTTCTCGCTCGTCATGGTTTTTCTGTGCATATCTGCACAAGTCTTTCCTTTTAGAAGAGTGAATTTTACACTTATTATTGACTGCATTTTCTCACCTCGTATGATTATGTTTGTATCTTATTATAATGCATGGAAAGTTTGTCTGTCTGTCCGCCTGTCATACCCTTCTGGTGCCTTCGTTTGAGTCTTTGCTCCTTAGGTACATGTGTCTCCACCTTGTCACCCCTCTGCCCATGAGCAGCCTGAGGGTGGTTGAGTTGCAGGTTAATGGAGTGGATGCGCCTATAGTGCGGAAACTTTGCTAGTGGACATAATTGTGTGCTGTTCGTGCTGTATGTTGCAGCTGTTGCCATTGCCAGCATCGTATCCTGTATCTCCGGACGACAGTGAGAATTCAGATGTCCAGGTTCGTTAACACGTTCATTGTTGACATTGCTGTGCTGCAGTTTGCTTCATTCAGATGCCGAGTTTTTCTCAATATGGTTTACTAGTACAGTTTTCTGAATTTTTGTGCAGCTACCCTAATAGGATGTGTTACGGGTCTGCTGCATCTGTCTGTTTCTGAATCCAGTTTGGGCTTTCAACTTGATAACGCAAACTTGCAGAGAAATTGAAATTTTCCATGACATGAGAGTAACTGGTGTGCCATTTTTCATTTCAAACGGTCATAGGTCAAGATCTTTAGATGTCAAAATCACAAGAAAATTACCCATATCTGCTGCAAGGTGTGGACCAGGACCAGGGTTCAGTCAAGTGGATTTTAAAGTCACTCAGAATCACAGTTTGGAATCACGGTTTCTTGCATCCAGAGCAAGATGTGGATTTAGAATTGTTTGTAATTGTTCAGCATATCTGCAGTAAAGTGATTATTGCACATTGCTTCACATTTCAGATGCATTATCAAGGACAGGTCAAGTCAATTTGGATTTTTGCTAAAGTTAACATGTCATGATATAATCTAGGCATTTGCATTTGAGGCGTAATGCAGTAATGTTTAATGATCACATTCTTGCGAATGTTTTGTGGGTCGAAGTGTGATAGTGAAAGCATGGTGAGAATTAATCATTATTAGTTTGATAAAATTACGACTTAAGTCGCGGTGGCATACTGTTTCATATTGTGGTGTCCATATACCTGTACTTATGTGTTTTCATTGTATATGTTATATATATCAGTTTCACTGTGTGTGGGCCTAAATGGTCAGATTTGGATAAATGTATGTACCAGTATGACTGTGTGTGTATGTGGATAGAATCGTTTGCGTGGAAATGTAGATTGGGCACCTCCACGAGCACAGATTATTTTCACAGTACATCCAAAGTTGAAGTAAGTCGGTGACATCTGTTAATGGTGTCAGCTGATTCTAGGTCACTTTAGTTGTTTATTTTGCATGTTCATGTGATTGTAGTAAATCCTGTAGAAGCATTTGACACAGTTTTATTTTTTATGCTTATGATGGATATGTCAGAATAGATAAAACAGAATTATTTTATTTCTGTAATTTGTAGAAAGGTGTAGAAAATTATCTGTTATGCTATACAGCCTGCGGGATATACAAGAGTTTTTTTTTGACTAATGGGAACAGCTGCATGGGTCATTCACATGATTTGATTGCATCGAGTCTTTCAAGAAATTTTTTAGTTGGAGTGATTTTGTAAAATTTTTTCATGTCGGTTTTGATTTGAAAGTTTGTGTGTTTGTTAATGTCACATCGGTGATCTTTGTGCTTTCGATGTTTTACTTTAGCATTCTGTCCAATAGCCATTATCAGTGAATGAAACATTGACATGTTTGTGAACATCTGATGTATTGATGTTAAATCCCCGCAATACAAGTGTATTCATTTTGTACATTTGTGAACTTGTTTTACATTAGCGATATATCAGATGTGGCTTAGTACTTAAGACTGTGCACAGTTTAGATGACAATCAGTAAGATTAAGTAATAAATTAATTATATATTAACAGTAAAATTTATGTTGTGGTGTGCTAGGCAAAAGGATGTTATGGCGAAGCAGAATTATCGATGTGCCGGCTGCGGTTCAAAAGTTGAAATGGGTACGTAATACACAGTGAGTTATTTAATGTCAGCCTGCTTACTCCTTGTGCTTGTGTTCACGCGATGCCGGTTTTTATGTGCGAAAGCAGCTACTGCTTTCAGCGCGTCTTCGCCATCGCAGTTCTGTCTGTCCATCTGTCACACGGGTGGATCAGTCAAAAATGGTGCAGGCTAGAATCACCAAATCTTCACCGTTGGCTACCTGGAAGACTCTAGTTTCAGGAACCGTAAAGCTTTTCCATAAATTCGAAGAGGGTCACCCCGAACAAGGGCGCTAAATGAGAGGGGATGGGAAAAATTTGCGATTTTTGACCAATAAGTCGCTGCATCTCAGTAACGGTGTGAGATAGGGCCTAGGTTACTATTAATCACTAATAGGAAGTCGTACACTGGCTCTCAATTGGCGCCAGAGTCAATGATCTTGAATGACCTTGAACACCAAAATAGGGGGTTTTATGGATTTTTTTGGCGATTTCAAGCTGCGACACAAGTCTATGTCATTCACAAGGTAGCGCCACGGAACTATTGTTATGCGATCCAGAATCCAGATAGAGAATTTGGTATTTGTATACTAACTTAGCATGAACAATTTTCAGCTAAACTATTGAACCGGAACTGCTATAGGCTTTCACGCATCTCGTGAGCATTAGTTCAAATTTCTTGTGTTGCTAAATGAAAGCAGGTGCTACAAATATCATAAAATTTCTGGCAAATGCCCAGTCTCTAATACAGACTGGGGTTCTAGGTCACTTATTTTATTCTAAGTTGGGTCTCTGATACGAGCTGGCTGTCCAGCTTGTGCCAGCTTACCAGGTGTGGAGCTGAGGTCAGTTATGGCGTACACCATTTTGACAAAATGAAATGTAAACATGTTTTGTAATGTATGCATGCTATTTATAGAAAGAGTCTAATGTGGAAGGTTAACAGTTTGTCAATACAAACCCAGACTCTGATGGAAGCCAGGTCTTTGTTACAAGTTGGGGTTCTTGGTCACTTGTTTTATTAGAAGTCAGCGGGTTATATCAGAAGTTATGCTATATTATCTGCTTCGATAACTAAATTCACTTCATGTAGAATGGTTATGCATGCAATTGTTTGGTTTATACAGCAGTAAAATGATGCACGTTTTGCGCATGTGATGTGTGCAGGTTATGCAAAACGTTATCGCTACTGCGAGTATTTCGGCAAATATTTCTGTCTTTGTTGCCACAGCAATGATCGCATGTACATTCCTGGTCACATACTGCACAGCTGGAATTTTTCCAAATTTCCAGTATCGCACTTTGCGCTGGAGCTCCTCAGGCGTATTTTTGACGATCCGTTGTTCAGCGTTGAGGCTTCTTCGTCATCTGTTTTACTGTACAAGAAAGTGGCGCTGCTTGAAGAAGTGTATAGTTGTCGCAAACAGCTGTTTCATTTGAGTGCATTTGTCAACACGTGCACAAGGCCTGGCAGGTGAGCTCTCATCAGCTATTAGTCACCAACGTATGTCTGTCCGTCCGTCTGTCTGACTGTATCTTTTTTTGTCTAGTCATTTCTACTGAACAAAAGTTTTTTTAATTAAAAGTTATGATCAAACTGTTTGGAGGAGTCAGGCATGTCTAGTGACCAATCAGTCGGTTGAATTTTACTAGGCTCCATAAATTTTTTTGCCAGTTTTATTTGGTAGCAGAAGACAGATCGCAGTGGATGGAGTTGGTAGCATGGCGTCAATGGTTGACAGCAGAAACCAGTTGGACAGTGAAGACCTGATTTGACCTGGTGGCAGCACTTTTTGCTCAGAAGAAGTTTTTGCACAGACATCTAGGTCTGTTGCATTGTAACTCATGCATTTTTTCGGCGCTTTTGACTGGTGAAATTTAAGCTCAATTAAGCTAGGATGCAGCCCAAGTCATGCAGACAGCCAGCTTCATTAAGTAAGTAAGTAGTCTGCATTTGTAACGCACCATATGTCAGAACAGAAGTTCGAATCGTAGGTGTGGGCAGTAACTGTTAATCGATGGCGGTGTTGTCCAAGAACAGATGAGTCTTGATGTATTAACAGCCAGTGCCTTTAGTCAACCGGGTCCGTATGCCAGCTGTCCTATTTACAGGGTCTGCTGTTACGCGGAACTTGCCATTTTCTCCCTAGCGATATCGATAACCATTGCCAGTCCCATGTTGCCTGCCCATGGAGGGATGGCCAGGCTGAGTTGACCTGGGTGTCTTGGTCATCACCCATCTTAATACTAACCTGGCTCAACTTTGAGTAACTTCGTTGATGTGACCAACGATGTTCCTATGAGGCTAAGCCACCACTTTTTGCCGAGGGTAGCTGCAATGTTTGGCATGTATTTTTTTCACTTTTTTCATAAAGTGCTAAAGATAATCCAGCTCGTTGTGGTTGCATTTTGAATGCTTATCTTGAGTGTATATTGTGATCTTAGTTTGTTTTAGATGTGAAAATCTGACCGGTGAGTTGTGTTTGGCGCGTAGGCCTCAGAACTTGCTTAACAGTTGTCCCGCACACTGGTTCAGTGATGTCAACAACGTACATCTGTATTCACTGCATGAACTGATACAGGTTAACTCTATCTTTCAGTACATGTATCTGAATTAGCTTGGGTATTGGCATTGTTCATTGTTGGAGAGGGCATCAAAGAAAAATTATTTATGCTTTGACAGTCTATTTTTTGTTATTAGAGCTAATGTATAATTTTCACAGTAGCTTATTTAGCATCAAACGACTGTTCATTAAACAAGCAAGTTCATCAATTTTCTAGCAGCCTTCTACCAACATTTTGGTGCTGATTTTTTTTACTAAAAAACATCTGGCATAGACAGAATAGCGGAAGATGGAAAGAAATAAGTTGCAGAAGAGATTGGCATAAAACTGCCAGGCTGCCATTTGGCAGTGAAGACCGAAGAGAGGAACAAAATATGTAAACCTGGCATTCGTGAACGGAAAAACTTATATCGGCATTGATGGTACTGATTTTTGACTAAAAAAGCTCGGTGTTTTGGAAATAGAGACAAAACGCTGCTGGCAATAAATTGTAGAATGAGTCTCATAGATTAGACACGCACTTCTGACTGAAATGTCGAGTCTGTATTGTTTTTCAGATTAAGAAGAATGAGCTGCTGCCAACAATGAAAAGAATTGTGCGGGAATGTAAAGAGCACATCAGTCGTTGTGAGGTAGCTTGCCTGTTCTGTCCATCTGCTTTATACATTTATACATTGCCTACAGAAAAACAGACTACAGTATTCCATGTATATCGTTAACAAGTTTAAATATATTTTCATAAGTTTTGCCGTCAACCTTTTGAGATTCTACTTCACTAAAGTATGATATTTTCTTACTTTATTTGCATGGAAGTTTACAGCTTTTAATCAAGTACAAATTCTTAACAAGTGCTTTGTGTTCTTTAGTGAAAACTATTTCTGAGGTTTTATTTTTTGTCTGCTAATTTGTACTAAAAATTGGTACTTTGAGTTAGTAGCAGTTACAGTCAGTAAATTTCATGTCAGATTGCAGTTTGTGTCTGGCATATGTAATGCAAGTTCATGCTTCAGTAAGACTGCCACTGCAAACTTAGGACATGATAGTTTTCACGGTTTCATTTCAGGTGTGCTGGGATCATATAGTACTGACTACTTAACTGATCGCTCCAGATTAATTTGGAAAATAGTAAACACGTGATGACAAAAACTCAATGGTGTACCTTGTGAGCCTACACCATCGAGTAATTCCATATATGCAGCATGTTTTGCAGCACTGTTTTGTGTGTATGCATGTCACAGCTCTGTCTGGCAAAAGGTTTCATCTGTGAAATTTGTCAGAAAGTTGACGATGTAATTTTTCCATTTGACCTGGCTCGCGTTATTCTTTGTAGAGGTAAGTAATGTTATAATGGCTTTCAGTTATTTCTGTAGGCGAATAAAAACCAAATTTCCACTGAACTGTACCGCGTACAAGGGTCCACTCTGTCATCTGTTAAAAGTTTCACCCACCTAATACTGTCTGTGCATCTGCACTACTGTAACCATGTAAAAGTTGATCATTTTCTTTTGATAAGTTTTGTTCTGTTTTTCCCAGGTAATGCAGAATGAGATATTGTATGAGGTGTGAATTTGACTTACATTTGATGACCAGTGGTGTCGGGAATATTTGTACCACATATTATTAGAATCTGGTGATCCCTCTTCAAGTTAGTTTGAAATTCTTTCCACTGACATTTCTAAGAATCGTCTGCACTGTTAGTTACCATAAGTTTCTTCAAAGCAGTATGAAAATTTAGAAAACAAACATTTTCTCCAATATTTGCTAGTTGTCAGATTGCAACATGAAGCACAGATTTTTTTGGTTTTAGCTTTTTGCACAGCTGTACTATGAGTAGGGCCCACAGTTTTTGCGGGTCACGGAATTTTGAGCTGAGCCATGGAATCTGCCCTTTTCGGCCGAATTTTGATATTTCCGTGGAATTTCACAAAAATTGAGAAATGATCGATGATCAGTACGATCGTCGGCTTCACAAGGTAACTAAATAGACTAACTATGTCATGGAAAAAATCAAACTGAACTGCCTAAAACTGTGAGCCCTACTAATACCCATCGTAGTATGGCAAAAATCATAAATAAACACATGCTGACTTGACAGATTGCACTTTTGAAAAGAAAAAAACGACTGACAATTTTCTTTGAATGTTGCTAGCATAACTGAGCACAACGCCAGCCTTCAGCAGCTGAAGTTTTTTGACACGATAGAGCTCAGTTTACTCACAAACAGATGGCCGTGATGAGCTGCAGAATTTGCGGAATTTTGCAAATTGGCCCGCAGAATTTGGCAAAATTTGCCGCGGAAAACTGTGGGTTTTAACTATGAATACCTATTACCTGTGCTTCAGTATAGAATTGAATTATAAAATATGTTGTGTGGTGTGAATTTTTTTGGCATCTGGTGTTATTTTTTTGTTTTCAGCATGTGGATCATGTTTTCACAAGTCTTGTTTCAACCCAAACAGCTGTCCAAAATGTATTCGCTTATTGGCCAGGTATGTGCATTTCCAAACAAAAAACACCATTCAGCACCAATCGTCATATAGCACGGTTGAGTAATGTTAGTGCACATAATGATAGTATGAATGTATTAGTTGCTCATTTTTACTTTTTACTACTCATGTTTGTATCTGCTGAGAAGTATTAACTTTTGCTGGTGTTGGCAAAGGGGGTGGGGTAGGGAAAGGAGACCATGTTGGTATGTAACCTACCACTGGGTCAGCTCAGCCTTCTACCCTTTTTGAGATGGTAAAATCAATTCAGATTTTGGGTGATAGTGAATGTAGTGATGTGGTCACCTATTTAGGTGATCTGAGGCTCCAGCTGATTGGCTGGGACCAAAGGTTTGCAGCCAACTGGCGCTTGTGCTACATTTATTGGATGAACTAGTTGAACTCTCTCAGTGCAGTGCTGTGATGTGTGTTGTGGCTGTTCCTATTTCTGTTATTACTATGTAAAGCGAACAGTGACAGAGGTCTAGGGGAGGGGTAAAGCTCAAATTCCATTATGCCGACGTTCACCGAAACTTTATGAATGTTGCGGATGCAAACTGTCTCGCATGTCGAGGTGGTTGCGACAAAGTCCGTGACAAATTTTTTTGTGTCGCTCTAATGACATTTAGTCTGTGACAATGCACAGCGAAAGTTGGCGAAAAAGTCCGTGACAAAGACTGCGGACTTTCATGATTTGTCGCAAAGTCAGCATAATGGGATTTGGGCTTTAGGAGATGGAATGGATAGGGAAGGGAGGAAGGAGAGGGCTGGGAATGAGGGATTAAGGGTGTGTGGGGAAGGGAGTATCTTAGCCCCTAAATCTCTGTACTGAACTCCATTTATGGCTAAGTGACAAAGCAAGTGCAAAAATGTGATGATGTTTTGCAGGAGATTGGTATTGGCAGCTGAAGATGGGGAATCTGAAGACGTCCAATAGGATTTAGTTGCTTTAGTTACAATTGCTTTGCTTTTGTTATTTCGGTATCTTATTGTACAATTATCGTTGGTACTGCAGACTTCAGCTAAACTAACAGTTTATGTGATATTAGTTACTTATTTCTCCATAGCTGTGTTTACGCATGAGGGGTTATAATCGGAATTTTTGATAGAAAAATTAAGCACAAAATGGCTTGCTGTCCATAAAGTGTATGCTTCGTAATGTGCACGCATTGAAAATAACAGCTTAACATTTTGGCATATTGTCAGTGAGAAATTCTGTGCAATTTCTCTGTAGAAGATTCCAAATTTCTCACTGAGCAGTGGATTGGTCAACTGGTTTTAGAAGCTGTTGGCCATTGAAATAGCAAGTGACTGGGGCTCAAATAGATCTAAGTGATCGAACATAGTGATTGTTTGCCTTTTATGCCTTTTCCCTCGATTCATTTATTTCCTATAATTGTCAGGGGTCTATATTTTCTGTCAATTTCTGATTGGCTATGGAACCCAACTGAGCAATGTTTTAGTAAACAGCAACAATGTTTACTAACAAAACAGCAAAAATACATGTACAAAACTGCACATGATAATGGCAGAACAGGCAATCGCTAACACATCAAAAACATCAAAATTATAAAAAATGGTGTTATTCTGCAGTACGTTGACATTGGCTTATGTAATGATGGGTGATATGACATTTTTATGATTTTTGCGGTTTTAATGTGTCTGGTCGTATGTCATCATTATCATTCATGTGCGGTGTGTTTTCCAGTGGCTAAATTCAGCCCACAGAAATTGCCGTTCTGTCATCTGTACTTTACAGTTGAATTTTGAGTTATGCGGAATATTGAAGCTTATTGCCAAATGGCTTCGTCCTGATGGACCACGCTGTATTCTTTGGTCAGTTGATTTTCAGGAACTGTTGTCACCAGAGGTCAGATTTTAATGCACCAAATTTTATTTTGACTTGGGCTCCACCCCAGACCCTACTGGAGGAGCTTGCATTGCTCCTGTAGACCCCCTGGCTGCATTTAAGGGGGCCTATTTCTGAGCATGAAAAGGATGGGGAGGAAAGGGAAAGGCCCGAAAGGAAGGAGAATGGATTGAAGGGGAATGGAGGCAAAGGGGGAGGGAAAGGTAAGCGAGGAAGTGCAGAGTTCCACCACATTAGGTTTAAGTATTTTAACCACTGGTCTCTTTGTTCATCATTGTTCATTATGCCTTTATTATGTTTTAACGAACTGCAGTTTTGTATACATGATAGTAATTTGTATATCTACCGGTAACTTTTTGCTGTTCTGTTTCTGATCATTTGTCATCGTTTGTGCTATCTTTAAAAGATACCGTATTTGTCTATGATCTGCTAAACAAATCTTACTTTTTAATAATTTTGTAATAATTGCCTAATAGTCTAGATGTCTAATGCACAGCTGCATGGTGCCATTGCCCCATCTCCAGAGAGGAAAATGTTTCTAATTGTAGCAAAAAGCATAGTACAATGGCTGCTGTGCTGAAACCAGTGGCATAGCCAGAAATGTGAATTGGGGAATGGGGGCTTGCCTCTCTTCCTCTTCCTTCCTCCCCTCCCGTTCCTCTCTTTCCTTCCCATCCCTTCTCTTCCCATTTATTAGTTCCCCCTTTCTCGCCTTTCTTCTGCTCTTTCTCTTTCCTTAGAGATATGACTCCCTACATTTCAGCTTCGACCGATTCTAGTGGTGCTGAGTGCTCCCCAGGACGATCTGAAGCAGAGCCCTAGCTGAAATGGTATGTAGTTCAATTATAGTTTTAAAATATGAGATGTGGTGGCAACAATCTCAGTTGTTCGATGGAGTCCCTAATATCTTTTTAAATACAAATTTGAGATTATGGGGGCCTTGGGCCCTGTGGGCCTCCTTGTCCATATCACTGGCCGCGAGAAACACTTCCAGCATCTCGTGTTCATCAGCATTGGAGATTCTGCCAAAAATTATTAAAATCGGCTAATTTTTCTTCAAGTTACGATCGATAATGTCGGGGATGTTTTTTCAGGTTTTCTGTCTATTTCAACACCTATTTCGTTTGATCTGATTTCCCTAGGTAGTGCAGAAGCATACATTGGGTGAGGTGGGAAACTGAACGGTCGTTTGATGGCAAGTTGTGTTAGGAATATTTATATCAAAATCTTATAATTGGTTTTCTAGTTACAGTCGAAAATGTCGGGGATGTTTTTTGAGAAACAGTGAGTTCCGTGATTTGCAGTTTTTAGGCAGACCTGAGTCGAATAAATTAATATTTGTGGCAGTGGCGGGAGTTATAGAAATTGTTGTTGCAAATAGAGCTCAGCAAGCAATCATAACCAGCTCATTCGCCAGCAATATGGTCAGAACTAAAGCGGATAGTTCCGGGAAAAGAGGTTACTGAATGTTGTTATTTTTTATGATTGTCATTTATGCGTATTGCCGTAAGAGACAGTTTTCGGTGGGTATGACTGAAAACCGCAGGACACCGCAGGAACTTTGATTAACCACCAAAAAGTGCTGAAAACAGCAAAGCTATAGGTTTTCTTTAATTTTAGAGCATTATATAGCCACATTATAGCGGTTATGTAGGGATACTAATATTTCAGGATGTGCAAGAAAACCGCAGGACGCATACCGGTAAATGTATTGATTGTAAGCTTAGACAGTACAGAATTTGAGAACGGGAGTGGCGTGAATGAATGTGCAAACACTGGCAACATGAGTGATGTACATTGTAAGTTCAGGCGCACGTCTGACGTACGGCGTAGGCACCGTTGGCGTCCAGGTATGTGGCCTGTGTCTCAGCGTCAGCGTGTGGCATTTTGTCCCTGTTTCTAGGCGTCTGGTGGCATGCTGATTTTGTTATTTTTGCATTGTTTAGCGGCGTTTATTTAAATTTAAATTTACGAACTACTGAAAGGTTAAGTCTTGTTTTCACATCTTAAAATCGTTTTGTGGTTATTATTCATGTGTCCTGTGGTCTTCCTATGGAGTCCTGCGGTGTCTTGCGGTTTTCTGGCATACTGTTTTCGGTGGTGACTGGAACTTTCGTTCCCACGTACTTTGTTCCCAGGAGCTCCCTGGTACTTTCGTTCCCTGGAACTCTTGTTCCCAGGAACTTTCGTTCTCTGAAACTTTCGTGGTGAAATCACATGGTCACTTACTCGCAAATTTCCAATTTCACTTACGTTAATCAACTGCTAAAGATGTCTAAATCCGAAAATGAAACAAATATTTTTGAACATTTCACGCTTTATAACTATTTTGCAACAAATCATACATGTGCATGCAGTGCGATCTCTACGTCACAGCTGTTTACTTCAAGCGTCTATCGACCGAGAACGATTATTGCACTGATTGTACTGGATTTTAGTTGTTTTAATTGCAGTTGAATGCGTCTACAAACCCTAAACCTAACCCTAATACTGTTCCTGACCCTGTCCTTAAAACTAACCGTAATTCTTCGAGAACGATTATGACACCAATCACACTGGATTTTAGTTATTTTAATTGCAATTAAATGCGACTCCAAACCCTAAACCTAACCCTAACCCTGTTTTTAACCCTAACCTAAACTAACCCTAATTCTACACCTAGGTCTGAAAATCTAAACATGGCCGTTCTTGGTTTTTAAACGCAAGCGTGTCTGATGTACGTAAATTTCTGATGTTACGTTGCGTTATATTAGCAGATGTTTACGACTGCCATGATAGTTTAGTCTGATGTTTACGTTAATACGTTGATTTTGTGCAAAGATCATGTTGAAGTTGTTAAAAAGTCTGTCTTACTGTCCAGAAAGTTGGTGTGTCCGGAACTCAAACGAAATCTCCGATGACAAAGATTCATGAAATGTGCAATAAGATATGATTACTGCAAGATTCACGATTAAGTGACCATGTGATTTCACCACTTTCGCTCTTCTGAGCGGAAATGAGGTGGAACTTTTGCTTCTCACTCAAGAGTTAACATTATAGGCCTACACATTTAATGCTTAATAGAAGGGGTGTGGGTAAAATGTGTCTAGTGCGTCTAAGCGCGTCGGTTTGATTTGTTAAGAGTTAAATACGTTACGACTAGTAACGTATTTAACTCTTAACAAATCAAACACTTAACATTAGTATATACCCTATCCCTATCTCTAACCCTACTGATATCATTTTCCCTTACTCAAAACCGAACAATACCTGCCCTAAACATAACAGACCTGGCTCCGGTGCATCTGTTATTTTTTACGCAAAATAACGTAACTGACCCTAACTCTCACCAGCTCAAACCTTAGCCCTGCTGCTGATCTTGAACGTAACCCTATGCCTGATCCTGTCTTTAACGATTATCCTGACCTTAATTGCACTAGATGCACCTACACGCACTAGACGCACCAGACGCATATTACCCACACCCTAATAGAAGCAGCTGAAATCAAAGGATGCTAGCATGTGGTGTAAATTCTCAACATCCAAAACAAGAAAGCCCAGCTGTTGCTAGGGAAGACGTGCTACAGCTAGACTAAATGTTTTCCGAAAGACTAAAAATGGGTTTAAGGTTTAGGGAAAAAACTAAATTTTAAAATATCGTCAAGAACTTGATGAAAAATATAATTTAAGGAAAAATTTATAAAGATTTGAAAAAGAATTTAGGGAACTTAATAAATTTAAGATAAAATAATTAATAAAATAATTTGCTAAAACCTGGCATCTTTCACTACAATGAAGCTGTACGGGTACAAAGATACGAACAAGCCATAACGCCTTAATGCCATTAGTTTATCAATTAAATAATCATAATTCGTGTTGCGGAGCGAAACCATGTTACTTTGGCTGCGGGAGCGAAAGTTCCAGGGAACAAATGTTCCTGGGAGCGAAAGTTCCAGGGAGCGAGAGTTCCGTCTATGGAACTTTTGTTCCCGGGAGCAAAAGTACATGGGAACGAAAGTTCCATAATTCGTTTTCGGCGTTCTTACCATCTCAGACCAGAGGGAAGGTGTAGTCTGCAGAATGCAGAATGCAGAAATTTGAAAAGGTGTATTTTGCGGAATTTCACCTGTGGAATGTTCTGCAAATTACATCTTAAGAGTTTTTTCCGCATTCCGCAAACTTCAAATAAAAGCAAATAATCAACTTTGCGTACGCTTAGGCTTACAATTTGAGTCTCAAATCAGCTCAACACTTGAAACGCCTTGAAGTTTGTTAACTCACGAGTGTAAGCCGGCACATCACACAAGAATGCAAGGTCAACTCAGTTACCTAGGTCTAATCCACTAACGATGATGCGGCGCAAAGACCGAGTCACTTGCTCAGCTCAGGTAAATATTGCGTTAAATTTGTAAGCTTCAGCTGGCTTAATTTTTATAGTGTGTACAGCATCGTCGTCGTCAATTTTTTTCTACGTCACATTATTTCAGAAACGTTTCTGGTCAGATTTTAATTTTTTGGAATAAAAAGTTAAAAGGACTGTTTTAGGACAAAGTCTGATAGAAGCTAACTTTCACTATTTCCAATAACTTTGCGCATACAGGTATTAGGCGTTTTTTGCAGGCCTAAAGATATTAGAAGATAACTATGAACTTTATAAAAAATACTTGCATTAGGAAGACATTAGAGATAAAATTACTATAATAAAAAATACAACACGGGTCACTTATTCGCCTGTTACTAAATCAAGTTAACGTAGGCCTATCAAAACAATGGTAAAATAGCCTACTATCTCCTCCTGTAAGGCACAACGAGGCTTCTGGGCATGGTGGTCGAGTCCTCTGTAGGATTGTACACCTATTCAGTTGACATAACTCAACAACAAGAACATTTTCCGCAATTTTAATTCTGCAAAATACACTTTATTCCACAGAGAATTTTCACATGTGAAATTCAAAGAATTTCCACAAGTGAAATTTCGCATAATACACCTTTGCGAAATTTTGCATTCCACAAAGTACACCTTCACCAGACCAGAGATGTTTGGATCCTTAAATTTTTTAGTCCGCGTCAGTCCGCAGATTTTGACCAAATATCTGTGTCAATCCGCAACAGAAGAGAAATATTGGATCCACTCTCAGTCCGTGTCTGCACTGAATAGGCCCAAACCTCTAGTCATTAGTACGTAAGGTAGGCCATGACGCCTAAGTCTATAACAGATTACAGTTTTCTGGTTACAGTGCTACCATGCTACTGCAAGTCTCAGCACACATCACTTCTTTCTTTTTTAACTCTTATTACGAAAAATACACTTGTCACAAAACAGGATTTGCGTCAGTCTGCGTTTGCAAATTTCGTCATGGAACATGAGTCATGATGCAATAAAGAACAATTATATAGTTACATTGCCAGTCATTTTATGAGTAAATGTGTAGGCATATGTGTGAAATGTAAGTTCTTGCGTATTATTTTGTGTGTGTCGCAATATATTATCTTAAAACGTCAATTTGGTGTTTGTTATCATCGCCATTAGTGGCTTGAATTGTACGGTAAGTCAGCTGGATAAACAGTTTATTTCTAGCCATATTGTAGCAACTGGCCTAAGTCTGCAGACAGCTTGATTAGAATAAGTGAGTGAGTGAGTAAGGTTTAATGTCCTGCCTGACACAGTATAAGTCATTTTGGGGACAGGCTTGATTAGAATGAACAGATGTGATGTTATATCTGCCATTGCTGTAGTGTGACTGTAATGTACAATTGCGCTGTTTGTTTGTGTTGATGGCAGCTGTTGCTGCGAAGGCGACTCGTAAAGTTCTTGCACCCACGAGTTCTAACAGTGGGTCATCCAGTGCTCTGTCACCATCTTCCAGTGAGTGCAAGCTTGCCATTGTATATTGTTCGTCTGGGTTATCAAAAACTGTTTTGAAACGTCATTGATGTCATAATTTTATTTGGCTAGTTGTACATGCTACCGTTTATGTGTACTGTACTTGTGCAATGAGTATAGTTTTCAGTCTTCAATACTATTTTTCATTCTTCACACTAGAAGAAGTTGCTTACAAAAATGTTTAGTATATATTTGAAGTAGTTGTACTTGTACCCTTCTTAGGCATAAACATTCATTAAGTGAACCAGTTGTTATAGTTAACTACTTTGATGGACCAATGTTGTCGTCACTGTTTAGTAGTGTTATACTACAGTACTGTGCAGGAGTTGCCATCATCACTGTAGAGGTTTTTAATGTGGCGGAAATGATAATCAACTGAATTTAGTGATTAAGTCTGCACTGTGTAACCGAGCTGATTCTGGTGTGCTGTTAATTTCAGGTAAAGCGGGCCGATATGTGGGTGGGAACCCAGTGTGCGCTCGACCGACGCCGGAGTGGCAGAAGGGAATTTCATCATTCATGAAGAAAGTACCGGACAAGGATGTGAAACCTGATGCTGAAGATGAAAATCAGCCAGTTGATGGTGAAAATCAGCCAGTTGTTGAAGTGAATGATAAGGCAGTGGCTAGCGGCTCAAGGTGATCACTCCAGTGATTTACGCTGCTTGTATATGGTACTCCTCTAGCCCAGTAAAACATTGGTCCGGCCGGAAACGATAGTTTTCGGGAGGACTAAAGTTTTACCACAGATGTTTTATTTTTTTATTTAAATGCGAGATCTCTGAGATGCGTCGGCCAATCGGCGCGAAATTTTGCACACTGGTCAGTACTAGGCCGAATTTTATAATGCCGGTCCAAAATTTCGGGGGCCCACCCCAAAAAAATTTTAGGGGCCAAAAACATGCAAAATTTAGCGCAATTTTGGACAACTTCGAAGTTTGGCAGCGAATATCTTCGAAATGGATGAAGATATTCAAAATCGGATAAATATTTTATCTACCACGATTCCTCCTGCGTTAGGCGAAACAAGTCCGGTGAAGTTTGGTCCAGTAACCTTGGAGATCTTGATGTGAATTTGTACCCACCTAAAGCGTCTTTTTGGAAGACCATATTTCGGCCCCAATGGGGTGCTGCGCTCCCAAAATTTTACATGCGCTAGAGAATTACAAACTCTTACTAGCGCACCTCCCACCGGGGATGAGGGCCCTCTTAAAATTTTTTTCAAAGGGGGTCCAAAATTGGCTTAAAATGTAGTAGAGGAGCGCTTACAACTTTGGAGTTAGGGGGTGTAGCCCAAAGAAACTTTGGATCTTGACGTGCCTCTAGGTTGGGGTGTTAACGCAAGTACAATTTTTGGGGGCACTGCCCCCCTTAAAATTTGGGAGGGCAAAAAACGTTCAAAAATTGGTGCGATTCACAACAACTTTCGAGTTTGAGCGCAGGTATCTCTGGAACTGATGAAGATAGCGACAAAATGAAAATGGTGTTAACGAGAACGACCTTTCTGGTGTGGAACAAAGAATTTTTGTGAACTTTGGTCCACTACGAACAAAGTTATAAGCGCTCATGTTGACCTACCCTAAGTCGACAATGTGCATTCTGCGTATGCCAATGCATTTTGAGTTTGGGACACGTGACTGCTGCCGGGGGAATTTTACTTCCCTCCTTATTTTCCCCCCAATCAGACTTAAGGCGCGGGGCAGACTCACGTTGAGCTTTGCCTCAAATTTCTAGTTTGTCTCTTTTTCTGTGTCAGTCGCTTGGTTTGCTGTTTGTTGTTGGATTTAAATTTTATTGCCTGATTTGTTTGTGCAATGTACAACCTTCCACTGTTTTATTATAAAGTCATATTTGTAGTTGAGTAAATTAAATATTGCATCTGTAACTGAAGATCTGATCTGTTTGATTTCTTTGATTAGCATTCAGAGAAATTGTGTGGCTTGATTTGGCATCAGTTCAAAACATGTACCGTCTGCTATGACCGTGGACATTTAAGAATTCGTTTTGAGGCACAAGTAAAGAGTCGGTTCACCAAAGTGCATTTTGCTTGCTGCTCTTTGTATTTTTAGCAGGTGTCATATCATATTAATTATTAGTAGTTGCAGTAAAAATCCATAGTCTGCCTACGCCGTAAGTCACAGTCAAAAAACTAACATCCTGCTTGAGTATCAGCATTAATGACATAAACATTTTAGCAACTGTCAACAGTACACAGTTCACCATATGCTTTTGGTGTTCGATGCTGGTGACTGGGAGAAAGGACGGCTATTATCTGGCATTCAAAAGTGCCGCCATGACAAGTTTAATAACATAACTAAGTCCCAAATGCGTGTTGGTTACTCAAAAATGGTGCATTTTGTGTTTGTTTCCGTTAGCAGTTAAAATGATTGACTGTTTGAAAGCCTTGTTTGCTCATTTCTGGTTGGTAGAGACAGACTGCTGATGAAAAGTGTGGCATTTTAATGTTGTTGCTGAGCTACTGATTATGATGAATTTTGATCAGTGGTATTGTGGCCAGGGGTAAGGGATGGGGGCACCACCTTCCTTCACATTAATTTTGGGCTGTCGGAAAGTTCCCTTCAGAAATGCAAGATTTGAAGCTGAAAAGCCAACGTTGTGTTGTTTTATCTGTTTGCTTACTTACCTGTATTTGTTAATGTCATTGCTGAATAAATGAATAAAATAAATAAATAGCAGATGTCATTGCTAATGATGATACTGGTGATGTATTTGTTGTTGCAGTTCTCAGACGAGTTCCTCGTCGTCGGCTGTCGGCGAGTGCTCGTCAGGCCGTCAGCGCAACGGCATCATTGACAGTGATGACGAAGACTAAGTTGATTCTGAGCAGCTTCACCTATACAATAGCATAGTCACTGAGTCACTGTAATTATGTCCTTATCTATCACCTTGGAATTGGTCAGCTCTTTGTCTTCTAAAAGAAGAAAATCAATCAAGTTTGCCATTTTCGTCTCACTGCCAAGCACATTTTCATAGACTGCATCTGTTTTGGTGCAACACATTGCAGATATCTTGAATATACAGTACATCCAAACTTCCAAAGGTTTTTTTAAATGTCAAATCTAGAAACATCATTGCATTTATTAAAGATGAAAACTGTTATCATTGTATATAACGTTGTTTTTAATACGAGTCTTGTATGACCTTGATCTGAACAAGTTTTTACCTTTCCTTCTGACACATAAATTATCTGCTTTGAACCATTTATGGCACTGAATGGCCTATTTTGTGCTGATGTGCCATTGAAGAACTACTCACTCACTCATTGAACAGTAGCATGTGACAACATTTATGCTACACCTGTAGGTCAGCGGGTTGTGAAGAGGCAGTACTGTGTTGTCTGACACTTTCGTATTATTATAGTGACACTGATTGGTCGCCAGTCCGGAGGGGCACTGGTCCGAATTTGGTCAGGTTCCATTCTACTATAGCCATATGCAACTATATCCAAGTGCCAAGGTCTGGCGTAGCCAAAAATGCAATCTATTCCTATTTCTAGCCTTGTCTCTTAACGCTTGCGCTGTTCGGACTAGTGGCCTCTTCGGACAGTTGAACTGTTCCCGTTATTATTTTGTATAGTATTGTGTTTTCTAATTGTATTGTAGTGTGGCATTTAACATAGTTATGCCCAGTGTGTTGTGTCGGCCGAAGTAAACTTGAATCGTATTCTGTTTTTATGCTAGTGGACACTTATGGTCAGTTACACTTTTCCCTGCTAAAGTACCGGGCTTAGGATATCAGAATGCTAGCTTTAAAACTTGCCAGTGGATACAGCAATGGCCCACATGATGAAAGTGATACCAGCAAGAATGGTCAAGAAGAAGCAAACAGTACGCATACAGGAGTAGAGCATACATGTTATACGTGGGATACATCCAGTCCAGGTTTAGTACTGTAGAAGGCATATGATGCTGTCTACACAGTATAGGGGCTATCTTTAAGTTACTGGTAAAAAAGGCACCTAGGCTATAATGCAGGAACATTGCCACAGGATGATAATGTAACTATAGGCCTATAAATTTGTTCTTCTGTCTCTCTGACCGGAGCAGCTGAATAATTCGTACCGATAATAGTTTTTAGTTTACAGTATTATGATAATTTTAGTGCATTTTGTATATGGCACATAAAACAATGCATAACTACAAAAGATTCCGGTAAGATTTTGCCTTTTTGCTACTGACAGCCAATGCTTTTTTTACAGCATTCCGTACTTTTTTATTAACACTGATATGGGCACAAGAGTATAACCGTATACTAGCCTATCATTTGCAGACTGGCAATCCTCCTTTTTCAGATGCATCTTACATGCCGCACAAACAGGACAGACAGTTATCTGATGTCAACCTTTCACATTTGTCAGTGTAATTTTTGAAATGAAATGCTATACAGTGGCTTGTGCTAAAATATCTTTTTCAACTTTTGTATTTTTTGTACATTTTTGTAGTCCTACCGGTATTTTGTTGTAGTTTTACTAGACTAACCCAATGTGTGGTCTGCCAGCTGCATGCAGTAAAATATTGTAATAGCAGATTAACAGCAGTGGTGCAAGGCAGTGCAGAGATGCAGACTGCTTTCAACAGTTCAAAAATTATCCGTACCTTTACTTTTAAATTTGTTTCACCACCCTTGTTTCTAGTGTGATTGAAAGTCGACATTGGTGTTTCGCGTGAACAAATTTGTCAGGGAAAACTATTCATTCTGTCCTGGAACGTCAGGGAAAATGAATTCTGCAGAGTAGTAGGAACCAAGGGATGTGGTCCCCGAAGACTGTCTTCGACCTTGAGGACAACAAAATTGTGGCCTTGGCCTCGAAGACCATGGCTTTGTTTTTGTTTTTTAGTCCCCGAAATGACCTATATTGTGTCAGGTGGGACGTTAAACTCTACTCACCCACTCACTCTGTGCAATGGGTTTTTGTACATGCATTTCATATGATGTATCTATTGAAACTGTATGTCTTGAATATTTGCTGGTTCATTACGGTTTGAGTACGATAAAGCAGCTTTTGAAGCTTTGTTTAAAATTGTCATACTTTACTTACTTAAGTTACTTGGTGGCCGTGGCCTGGAGAATTACTGGTATGGCCTTGCAGTGGCGTAGCCAGAAATTTCAATTTGGGGTGGCCTCGTTTCCCTTCCCCCTTACATCCTTCCTTCCCCTTTCCTCCCCCTTTTACCCCTTCACTTCTTCCCCTGTCCTCCCCTCATCCGCTCCCCTTTTTCCCTTAGAAGTAAGACCCCCTAAAATCCAGCTAGGGGGTCTGGGGCAGTGA
>Ga0209671_1000079_pt1 | contig 41398 bp, 20 predicted proteins | sample WorMetHERISLAND2_2_FD_187401 | JGI IMG/M metagenome (GOLD analysis project Ga0209671, IMG submission 187401) | Marine gutless worms symbiont microbial communities from Max Planck institute for Marine Microbiology, Germany - Olavius geniculatus... | ecosystem: Host-associated > Annelida >...
GGCGACGAGCTTTTTAGAAATGTTAACATCGATGACCTTAAATGACCTTGAACCCCCAAAATAGGGGGTTTAGTGAATTTTTCGCGATTTTGGGCTGCAACACGCATTTCAAAAGTGAATTGCGCCAAAATGGTTGGTGATAGACCAAGACTAGGCTACATGCGTGTGAAATTTTCAGCATTAAATGTAGATTCTAGCAGTCCAGGTCCGGACCCTCTAGATTCAAGGAGGGTTGCGCACGCAAGTGTCAAATAGGGGTACCCTTCTAAAAAGTCGTTATTTATCCGCTGTTGTTTTGTCTACCGTGAAAATAGCTGCAGATAGGCACAGACGTGTTGCTTATCATAACAAGCACTGGCGACGAGCTTTTTAGGAATGTGAACATCGATAACCTTGAATGATCTTAAACTTCAAAAATATTGATTTTAAGTTTTTTGGCAATTTTTAGCTGCAAAAGAGTGAATTGCGACATAATGGTTGGAGATAGACCAAGCTTACCTGCGAACAGGAACTGCCACAGGCTCTCGCGCGTCTCATGAGCTATAGCATGAGCTGTAGCTTGCAGCTCAGATTTCTTGTTGTTTATACAAACGCTGTATGCTAGCGGTTAATATCAATTTGTTAGTTATGTTACTATTGATGTGTGCAGTTAATGATAAGTGTAAGCACCTACCTGTAGACAGTTGTATCGTGCTGCTCCTGCAGCGTTAGCATCAGGTGAGGTTTTGCTCTGCTGGCGATTGCATACAGCGCTGTCTCGTCTTTACATGTAGGCTAGTGGTCGTCGAATTACGTAAGTAAGTAAGCGAGTTTGAACACTTATAAACGCAGCTCATCATGAATTCGTCATTAATAGCATATCATTTTTTAAAGAAATTGATAAATTGCAATAACCATCTCTATCGCCATTTATTTCGTTCAAACGGACAAGATTTTGCGACAAAACAAAATCAGAAACAAAGAACCTACAATACATGTATGAACAGGAGAACAATGCGCTAAACGAGCACTTACAACGGTCCTGGCAATATTAAAAAATGACATTAACTAGGCCTATAATAATTTAAACTGAAATAAGATATGACAACATAAAAGCAGTAGAACGTAAGCTTACAGAACGATAATGTACTGGGTGGCGGCTGTCGAGAATATTGAGCAGTGAAGCAATCGTGAATGATGAAATAACACCGGCAATAATATTGAAAAACAATGGATTTTGCGCTCTAGGTGGGATAGTCACAGCATGGCACACTATCGAAGCTGGAGGAAAGTTGCTCGTCGCCAACGTCACATCACGGGCTACACAATTTTTTTTGACCGACCGCTATAGGTAGAGCCTATGTCACAGGCTTCTGTCTGTTGTCTGGCACGCATGTATTGTGACTAAGCGATACGTCGTAGGCCTACCAAAAACTGTCTAAAGTAAATAGGGTCACCGGACAGCGACACTATGGTACTAAGTCGCACCCCGCCCCGCACCCTCTATTTTTCTCTAACGGAGGTACAAACTCCGTTACATGTGTACTTACACTGCGTTGAAATAGTTTTATTTCAGTTAGCGACATGATTACTATTGACAGTTTATAGGAAGTTATCAATGCCCTATGCTACGGTACCATCCCTTCCCCCAAAATTTGCACGAAGCATTACGACCAACCCGTAATAGCGCAGTGGTTAGGCTATACAGACATTTGCAAATGCCCTAGATCTAATGCCTCCATTGCCGACACTGCCCTTCCGTCCAAAACTGACCCCCTCGTTCACACTTGCTGGCCTTCAAACACCGACGTATGGTCGGTCTAGTCTAGCGACAGCTAGGCTTCTTGTTTTATAGGACTGAACTGCTTTGCCGCACTGTGACTTGTTTCTGCTGTTTACGACAATTTACCCGCGCCTGGCAATAGCAATGGATCGGGTATTACCAGTGTAATACGTTGTCTGTGTGCATGGTGTAACGTTGAGATAGGGTGGTCATATGAAAATTGCTGCTAGCCATTATTCCCCCTTCTCTATAAGCGGCAATTGAGCTTTTTCTTTTGTTCCAGTTTTCTATTTTCGTCCTTGTCAGTCTTCCTTTTTAATTATTTTTTTATTTTAGACTCCAATGTCCGTTCATTTCAGTTGCGCTGTTTAACATAGTTTTAGCTCTTTTAAGTTTATCTGCAAGTCTTAACTGGCATCTTGTCTGCCAGTTTCCCAGTGCATGCAGTACTTTTTCGTACTCGTATACTAATGAACATTACATTTTGTTCCTTCATTTTGGCGCCGGAGTTCGTTTCATGCCAAAACGACAGTTTGGGCAGCAGGCACGCAAAGATAACTGGTCACGAGTTTGACCTCTTGTGGTCACGTGACGTCATCGGTCACGTGACCATTCGACCTCGATCCGGGAGTCGACTTCCTATCCGTGGTCCATAGTGACCATGCGTCCATCTGGCATTGGACAGACAATTATTGACACTGTTGTCTGCTTATGATGACGTATAAATGTCTAATACCAACAACAGAATGCACAGTTGCAAACAGGGTTGATAACAGTATTTGATTCTAATTATTCAATCAATTCACTGCACAAAACTTAAAGCACGCATCACGGACAGATCAGCAAACCGACATTATAAGTGACTGCTAACCTTAAGAGGTTCAATAACTGACATATAACTATAATAATCTAATAATGGCTGGGACATCCAGGTGTACAACAGAGGAATAGTAGCGTCTGTCTAGCGTTTAGTAGAAGACAATAAAAATGAGGTGCCACACTCAATTTTTTTCATTGTTAAGCAAGCCTCAATTGAAAAAAAGTTGTTTTAAAAAGACGCTTGTTTCTGAAGAAAAGCACTATCTAAACATCTATTTTTCATTCATCCACCTTATATATTGGCAAAAATACTGCTAACAACAAAGAAGTGAAACTCGAAAATGCTAAAAACTGCCAGAAACAGTAAACTATTGGTTTACTGCCAATAGTACGCTAATAAATTGTAGAGGAAAGGGTTTGAGCACAGACTGAGACTTGTTATGTGATTTGTTATGGCAGGAGTCCACGCCATTTGTGGAACTTTGAGCCAGCGAATGTTAGACCCAACCAAGCTAGCATACAGCCCAGGTCAGCCGAATGACCGGCTCTGTTAACAGCCAGTGCTTTTAACCGACTGGGTCAGTATACCAGCAGTCCTGGCCACAGGGCCGCCTTATGTTAAGCAGAACTCACTGTTCCTTCCCCAGCTGTAACCATTACCAGTAATTATTACCTCCGCCAAGGAGGTTATGTTTTTGCCAGAGTTTAATCGTCTCTGTGTTAGCAAGATAACTCAAAAAGTTATGGAAGGATCTTTCTGAAATTATGAGGAAATGTCGGGAATGGCAAAAACTACAAGTGATTCAATTTTGAAGGTGATCCGGAAATTTGAGCTAATGCTCACGAGACGCGCGGTTAACATGCTTGGCGGAGGTCTGCGCTCTCCGAGTGCTTTTCTAGTTAGTTATTACGTCTAGCCATAGCGGAATGGCCAGGCTGAGTTGGCCTGAATGGCAAGACTGTATGAATGCGAATGGTCACCCATTTCAGTAGCACACTAACGTAGAGCGAGTCCATTTTTCCGACAACAATGTTACCAGTACGTCCACTAGGCCAAACTATCATCACCGCTACTACTAATACTACGTAATATAATACTATCACTATCAGTCACTAACCAACAGCAGTAAAACCACGCTATAAATAATAAAATTAACAAAAAATGACAACAAATGTATTATGACAAAAAAAAACAAATACTGATGTGGAAGACCAATAAAGCTGATACTGAACAGTGAACACAGATCACAGGCGCGTTGCATCGGCAAAAATCATAAATTGCTATTTTTTATAAGCTGACAAATTAGCGGTTTAAATAACCAGGTTAAAAATTAATGCAAGGCAAAAAATTAACAGGCATTAAAAAACTAATGCACAAAATTTCACATACACAAATCTTATGAAGCAGAAGTTACTATTTTCAACTAAACTGCAATTATTTGACTATTGTATAATACTGATTATTATGTTGCTGTTCCATCACTGCTATAATAATTTTCAGTTGACAAGTTAATAAAATAGACATGTAAGATTTTTTGTGCTAGCGATAACATCATTATTGCTTGTTGATCGAGTAGTTAAACCTACTGTCAGATGTGTTCCAGGACTGTGAGAATCTACAATTAAACATCTCTTTGGGGCATCTGCCAACTCCCCTGCCCCGTCATGCCAACAAAATCAACACATTAACTAACAAGTTAACCCATAGGGGCAGCGCCGCCAGCCAAACCCAACGTTTTCAACACGGCCTTCCATGGACCAGCATCCATTGCAATCTAAACGCCGCGCAACGAAACGAATTCTAATCATATGCTACGAATAAAGTAAATGAACACTAATAAATCGCAATCAACATTAACGTTATAAAGTAATAAACGCCCAGCAATTTAATATCAATTACAGACGAATCGAATCGACAGCGGAACAATATGGCAGTCGTTCACCACTGTAAAGGAGCCTGACTCATCGCGTGATGAAATGCTACATCGTACCTCCGCGCAAAGCATGCTGGTTCGTGGGCGGTCGTGTCGAAGATGACGCTTTCCATAATGAAGTGATCCTGCGGTTGAGTATCTAAAATTTTTTAATGTATATATCGGTGAGTTAACCAGAAGTATGAGAAAGCGATCCCAAAACACCCGTAGAACAATTCACTATCTGCCAGAGATCTGCGCTGCACAAACTCAAAATGTTATCAGATGTGAAGCAATAACAACAGTAGTACTGCAACAATGCTTGGACTCAAAATTCCCCCGACTGATGTCATACAAAAAAGCACGTGTACATGGGAGAAGTCAAGCACGGAAAATGCCTCAGTCAGAATGGGCCACGATGAGAGAAAAATCAATGGGCCAGCAGAACTGACTTAATAATACAAGGGTTCTCCACTACAGATCAAAATCATCAAATGAGTTCACGCACAACATCGATTCTAGTTAAATGTACAGTTGTTTAATCATTTTCATGCCACATTAGTTTGCACCATAAGCCAACAGTCAGCTGCAGAGTTTTTATGAGTCAAAAAATGGCAGTGATGATCCAGCTGGTCTGAAGTAAGCAAAAGTTGCATAAATTTTCGGCAAAAAAACAGGTCAGGCCGAACAATCAGCAGGCTGTATGGAGCCATGCCCGAGACAGATTCAGTCAAAACAGGCCAGGCCAAGCCAAACAGCATATGACTTGGGTCGAACACTTCACGGCCATGCACAGGTCCAACTGGAAGAAATGGTAATATATATTGTCATACCATGTTAAAAAGCAGTAGCCGAAAACATTCAGTCAGCAAATCATCAGTTACAACGTATCGATCTGCATACTTGAGCAGCATCATATTATGACTACAAATAAGCAAAGACGACAGCCCAATGCAGACAAGATATGCAGCCATCCCAGTAGCTACAAGCACTCACCCACTGCATTGTGTAAAACCAATCCTTACCATAACTCCAACTGTTAGAGCATCTGAGCTAGAACCTGGTGCAGCCCTAGGAAAAAGTCCTGAAACAAATTTGTGGCTTTCTATGCCTTTTTTCGAGTTAGGAGTCAGTAAGAGGGAGACAGACAGAAAGATGGGAACACAAGACCCGTAAATCAGCCGACTGGGATGGCCGCATAATAAGATTAAGCCAGCACCTGTTCTTCTATTAAATAATGCAAAAAGCTACTGGACTCGGATCAAAAGAAAATTCAGGTTAACTTTCTGCTGAGAAAAAAAAAATCAGTCAAAAATCATCACTAGCTCTTTAACAAACAAACCATGGTAAAACACGAGCTGACTGGCTTCAGCAATATGTACAAGCATGTGAGAGATCGAAGCGTTAAAACATGACATACAAAATCAGTACAGCTGCACGCACCATTATTAACAGATTTATCATTAACATTACAATGAGCAATACTCGGCAAACAGCAGCACACATATATATTAGACTTAGTTTAACTAAACTTGCAAACTTTACTTCACCATCGAAAAGCAACACAAGAACACACACACGATGCAAAAACCAAAACCAAAAAAATAATCACAATTAGCCTCATACGAGACTGCGGTAAACTCCTTCGTTCTGCAATATAAACAACCAAGTAAATACTATTTTTAATATTCCTAATCAAGTAAATGCACATATGTATAATAACAAAAATACTTACAAGGAAGACAAGACATCGGTCAGTTCAAGAACACAGCAATAAGGCAATACAGTGCAACATACTGTACACAGATATACGTGATATATGTAGATCTATAATATACATAATTAAATGATTAGAACTTGATACACAGCCTTTAGCTCTGTATACCTAAATCCACTAGGACTTTCAACTTCTTACCTCAGGCCAAAACCCGCCTTGTTCAGCATTTGAACAAACTTGTCCACACTGTTTTCCAGCACCAAAAAAACAAAATTCCTCAGTTTCCAATAAAAATAGCCAATCTTTTCTGAGTGCAGTTTGTAACCAATATACGTAAAAAACGTAAAGTCCTTCCCGAGCCTTAAAGCCCATAGGGCGGCGCTCATCTCCGTTTCATTGGCCATCAGCCAGACACCAGTTTTTACACTGCGAGACCACAGATACGCGGCCAGCATATCGCGCGGTGTGCCTGTTTACATCCCAGCGGTGAAGCCGGTACCAAATTATACTGCTTGGTGACAGAGGCACATGTGTGTGAACAACTTGCATAAGGTCGTTACCCGGCAGTGTCCAGGTGCGGAGTCAAACCTGTGCCCCTGATTGACCTCAGGATTACAAGTCCGGCATGGTACTGTTAGACTACCGAGCCACACCAATATACCAAACCAATATACATCAGCCCACAAAATTGGTAAAAGTAACAGTTACAATTGTAACACACGCTTAAGGTGTTTTAAACACGTCAGTGAACACAGTTAGTGCTTTTACTTAGCAAAATGATTACATACAATTAAAACTGAGGAAATTTTTGGACTCCATAATATTTTTCCTCAATTTTCAAGAGCCACTGCCTTATGCAAACTTCCCAGATTTGAAATTACAAACAAACACTTTAATCACAGGACATTCCAAACTCTGCAAGAACCCTATCAGTTCAATACATTTAGAGAGAATCCACAAACGCACACCACAGAATCACAGAAACAACATTAGGCATGATCAGATAAACACATATAGGGACAAATGAATGACGAATATCACACCGACTCTGCTTAATTGTGGCACAAGCCAAAAAAATCCCCCCAAAATTAAGAGACAATACTGTGCATGCCATTCACCATCACTTTCCCACACTCACTACAAATATGGTAAGTACACACATATTGTTTCTATATTATGCAGAAACAAAGCAGCCAGTGAATGTGACTACGTATGCCAGTGATGTAGTCGTGTCGGCTTTGTCTGAGTCAAATGAGTTTGACGGAACAGAATGTTGGTAAAATTTGGTATTTGTGATCAGAAGCACGAGGTGCATCAGGCAACATCTGTACGTTGATTCTATGTTTTAAAAAAAATTCAAGAATAACAATATAACAAAAATACTTTAGATTGTAACCAATCTAATGTATACTCCGTGCACACTCAATGCCGATACTACTACTACTACTACTACTACTACCACCACAGTATTACTACTGCTACAACTGCAACTAAAGATCCGAGACATATTTCTTATAGAAACAGAGTTATGGTCCATTTTGTCCCAAATTTCATTGCCATGGCAACGGGGTAAAATTTGGACGGAAGCATTCATTGGCGCAACCTCGAAAACCCCCTTATAGATGCAAAGATATCGGATATCTCTTACAGAAGCCGAGTTGTTAGCCTATTTTGTCCCAAATTTCGTTGCCATGGCAACAGGGGTCAGTTGGGCATGTATATAAATGGCACTGTTAAATTGGCTGACCCTGACAACCACAACCTAGAACTAAACCTGAAGTGGATCAGATGATCGGTTGCTGAGATATGGCCATTTGAATTTCTTAAAGGAAGGCTCTTAAGGAACAGAGGTCGGTCAATCGGTCATCGATATTACACCGATCTCATATGCTCATCTTCATTACATTAGGATCGTAGCGTGCGCAAAGTAAAAATTAGTACAGAGCAGTTACTTTCCAAGTCATACAGTGCTGAGTCTGAGTCTGGTAGATACAAGCCCTGAGTGATGAAAAAAGGACTCGAGTATGCTGTCTGACTGCAATACTACATCACTACATATTGACAAGATTCTCAACATGTCCAAGACAAGCACGTCCATTCAGCAGGGTTCCCACTGTAGTCAAAGAATAAAATTCAAGAACTTTTCAAGGACTGCCGAGTTCTGACATAAATTTTCAAGAACTAAACATCGACATTAGTTCATATCATTACACACTGTACAACATGTCGCTAACTGCAAAAAATTGCACACGATCAAGTTGAAACCAGATTAAAATACTTCTAACATATTAATTTACAGATGATATAGCAGACACTGTTTACTTGAGTCAGGGTTAACCCAGAAAAAACTTGAGGACTTTCAAGGAGCTCGAAACTCAAATTCAAGAACTTTCAAAGACCAGCCCTGTTTTCAAAAACTTTCAAGAACTTAAATTTAAGAAAAAAATTCCAGTACTTTCAAGGACTTTTAGGAATGTGTGGGGACCCTAACTAAATATGTCCTTGTCAAGGCACATAGACTGCTTCATACATAAACTACATGCCATCCAAACAGACTTATACTTTCAACAGTGCATCTACAACGGGTAATCTTTGTTATCAAATACTAAAAGTGAATAAAATGTACTAATACTTAAATGCTAAATGTACATGAACATCATTAAAATACCACATCACAGCAGTACAGTTGTTCGAACACCACAACGGCACAAAAGCAACAACGATATCAAAATAATACTTCTAACAATGCATGCCGAAGAAGAAAAACATCGCTGTACAGCAGGCACTGAGCAATCACCATCAATGCAACACAAGCGACGCAGTACGTGGGTTCATGTTTCATCAAGAACAAAGTCTTAACACTTTCTCTTAGAACAAATACCAAGTCGATCGCAAAAGAAAAAAATGACTTAGATCGATGTCGTCTTTAGTTTAAGTACCGATATTTGCAACTGTCCACTAGATAAGACAACAAAACAGCAGCAAACATCAAACTTAATCCAAACATTAGCACCAGACATATGCAGCCCAAATGAACATGCATTGCTAATTAATCCTCATGGATTACAAAATTCTGGTATCAGTTTTCTAATCCACCGAATGAGACAAATTCAATCCGACTTGGTTCATATCAAGAGTCAGATGAGGGAAGATATTACAATAAAAATCAACATTATTCTTGATGCAACGCAAACTCACAGAATGTGTTAACACAGCACTGACAAAAACTTGCACTACAACAGCTTCACTCGGCAAACTCTCACCACCTACCTTTAATACTAGAAAAGATCTGAGACCTCAAACCTCTGCCAAGAAGAACAGTGCTGCCACCTGGCCAATGCAACAGCTCTGCCAATTGATCCTTGTGCCTTGCACCATTGTGAGCCTTCAAAAATTTCCTAGAGAAATTCCCAAAACCGAAATGAGAAATCCATGCCTAAACCTAACATTAACCGCATCATCACCAAAGACTAGCCAGTTCCTCCTTGGACAATGCCCAACCACTAAAAAATTTGATCAGAATTGATTCATAACCTAAACTCATAAGTAATCCAATCCAACACAGCAATACAATGTGACAGACAGAGAGACAAACAGATGAAAAAATAACGTCATGTAACATCCTTCCATGGCAGAGGTAATGACTATCATCACACTCGGACTAAAAAAGTGACTCGAAAGTGACGGAATATAACGACAAACATGAATGTAAAAAAACGTGCCACATGCATGAGACACAAAAGACAACTAAAGGCAGGAGGTAAATGCCGGTGAGGAAAGAATAGCAGCAATGACAAATGCGACGAGGAGTGGTCTGCAGGTCTGCGATCGGTATCTCTGTGCATTGGAAGCTATAGGAGCTCTGAAGGAGCCCTTGAAGTACACGGGATGTGGAGGCAGAACAAGGTACAGCCAGGTGTAGAGCGGACGAGCTTCACGGGCTACAAGCTTGTAGCGTACTGTGTTGAGACCATCACGAGCATAGGTCAACGGCTGATACTTGAACCCGCGAGATCTAGCACACACACAACACACAACTCCACGCATGTCGATACGATATACAAGCAGGGCTTAAGTGTGGAAATCTTTGCCGATACAGTACGATAACAAAGTTTTGCCATTTGGCACTAGGCGGTACCGAAGTTGTGTCTACAAGGTGTAGAATGTATCAATCTGACAATTTCAGACTCGGAACAATTTCTGTTCATTGGTGGATGTCGCAACTAAATGTAGTACGTTACTTCCCATTTTTTCTGCTTTCAGCAGTTAAATGTGTACTGACTAATACAAGGTCATTGAATTTGGCGCCAATCGAGAGCCAGTGTACGACTTCCTATTAGTGACTAATAGTAACCTAGACCCTATCTCGCTCTGTTACTGATATACAGCGACTTATTGGCCAAAAATCGCAAATTTTGTCCACCCCCCTCTCATTTAGCGCCCTCGTTCGGGGTGACCCCCTTCGAATTTATGAAAAAGCTTTACGGTTCCTGAAACTAGAGTCTTCTCGGCAGCCGATGGTGAAGATTTGGTGATCCTAGCTTGGACCGTTTTTGCCTGATCCACCCGTGTGACAGATGGACAGACAAAATTGCGACGGCTAAGACACGCTGAAAGCAGTAGCTGCTTTCGCGCGTAAAAATGATAACTGATTACGATACTCTAACTACCTCCATGTGGAAGTAAATAAACTACTTTGTTACAAATACGATGCACAGATACAGCCAACACGTCTGATCAAATGGAGCAAAATAGAACAGAAAGTATACCATGTCACCACGTGGCTTCTTTATATCAAAACAGACAGTTATTATTCAGTAAACTTTCACATAAAGATACAAGTCGGATAAATCTGATAACAAAATGCTTATTGCTACCTAACAGGCGAACTTGGATTGCCAACATCCGCATGGTGCTTAATCATCGTGTACCGGGCGACAGAATGCGAAAACCGAGTGATGGTCAAATGCTTCGCCAAGATCCTAACAAATGCAAGTAAAAACATAAAATTATGTTGGCCAAGTACTGTACGACCAACCATCCGCCTACAGTTGTGCCACTCTACGCCAACCCTAATCTTACACCTTTTGAACTCAAAATGGGTAAACTGATGAATCCAGCCGGGAGCAAACATACGTACCAATTTTGGTATTTTTCATGTCTTTCTGTTTAAAAGTTAAGAGCCATATGGAGAGGCAAACAGACTGACAGATAAGCAAGTACCGTAATGTGGCCTATTAGAATGAACACACAACAACCTGCTGACAAAACAACAGAAATTCCCAAATAATCTTAAATTCAGTGCCTACGATGTTGTGACATTGTTGGTTAAACAAAAGGAAGGCCATATGGCTGGTATCCTAACTCCTTACCTTCATAAACTAGTCCCAATGGTTGAACAAAAATTGACATTAATATCTGCAGTAATGTAAACATTAAACTTAAGTTCTTCCTGAGCCAGAAAAGACATAGGGTGCCTCTGATCTCCATTTTCTTATTCCTCAGCCAGAACCCAGCTTACATAGCACAACCATAGTGCATCATGTGGCGTGACTGTTAACAACCAAGTTTTCACTAACGCAAACTGCACAGCTACCCATAGAAAGATGGTCAATGGCCTTTCTAAGTCCACGTGTCTGCTGATGGTCAAACACTCAGCTACTAACTAGGCTCGGCTTGGAGTAGCTTCGACGACAGAGACCAAAGTGTTGCCTACTAAGCCAGACCATCACAATATCAGTAGCAGTATTTGTTATTGTTGTGCATGCAAACACAGCCTACAATCCACTAATGCTCAAATAATCAACAACAACATATAAAACACGGTCGACATATGCATTCATCATCACATCATTTAGCATATGCAATTGTGATATACTTGCCTGTTATACATATCATCGTCTTCGCCACCCCAGCCGTAGAACTGGTTTGAAAAGCCATTAACACGTTCAAAGTGTTCCGCTTTAAATGCCGTCACTCCGCCAAATATACCTTCATAAGGCACTCTGCGCAAACAAGCCAACTGCTGAAAAGTCACAATAATAGTAATGGAACTAGCTGTAACAGTAACTGCAACAAAAATTTGCCTAGTAAACGATCGCAATCAACTCTTTCATAGTAATTCTACAATGTTGCATACCCATCAAGTTCGGTTATCTTTCATCAGACAGTATATGCACAAAGTAGCTCGAGTTGATCTGGTGTTGCTCTGTACTGAGTAATGTTTATTGATTCTGTCATTCCACGCATGCCATTACCAGGTAAATCAATAATACTGCGCTCAAAATACTTACTCCAGCACCAAAAATTTAGCAGCCATTAAAGATGCCTTTTTGGTTCATGTCAAACTGGACTAGTACCACCTCAGCTAACTTGTTTCTTGTTTTAACCCCTGGGAACTTTACTACTGAGAAAAAACAACCGCAATAACAATACTGGGAATAATAACTGGAGTAACTGACTGATATTTCCACTTGCTGATGTGCGAGCCAACATGACGTGGGACATCAGAGCATGTGTAAAAGTTTCGGTCGTCTTCAGGCAGCATGTCGACATCGTGAAAGATGTAGCAGTCAAACCATGCGTAGGAACGAGCAAGCAGAAATGCGGCATTCATTAAAGACGCTTTGTTGAACACATCCGGCTTTGCCTGTCACACACAGGAATCAATGACAGTACATGCTGTGCCTACTAATGCATGACATTTAGCATGGCCCAGCATGATCATAGCTTACCACGTGTGAAAGTTTTGGTCATCTTCAGGCAGCATGTCGACGTCGTGGAAGATGTAGCACATCTGCAATGACGATCACCTATGTTTCACCAAATGCAGGAACTTTACTGAAGTTTGAAATGCCAGAACATGAACTGTCTTTACGACAACTCAAAACTTACTTATGCAATAAACAATCATTTTATATGTTCAAACTACAGTTAGCAGTTCTTAACTGTCTTTTGACTTAAGTTTTCATTTTATTATTAACTAGAAATACATTCAGTGGAACGGAGTATCTGTCCCACTGCCACACATCAGCTACCACATGTAAGTGTTTTATGCTCTTATGGGCCTACATAATTATAAGAGCTGCCAAAGTGTTCATTTTTTAATGTGTTAATGCACTGCATTAATTTTTTAATGCATTAATTAACGCATTATTAATGCACCCAGGCCCGTCAAGAGGGAGAGTATGGGGATAAGTTACCCCAGCTCCGTGACGTTTGGGGAACTTTACCTGCACCTGCCCCGAGCTAGAGCATAGCGGTTTCCACGAGGTGCTTCCAGTGTTCTCAATCCTAGCATATTTCCAAGCCGAGTTGAGACCATGATAATGAGGCTGGAGATCTGCTCCCAGGGTACGTAGCCACGTGTGGCAAGGGCGTGCAGGAGGGCGCTTCCAATTTATGGGCAGGCCTTGGATTGACGTTTTGAGTGCTCTGGAGATGTCAAGTGACGTATCCTTCCTTGCCACGTGACCGAAGAGTCAAAGCCGTCTTCTCTGAATCAGCTGAGACAGCTGCGATGGTGAGCCAGCTCAAAATCGAACCATGGCGTTGGCTACATGATCCACGTATGGTATACGGAGAATACGAGGCAGGCAGATGTTGTCAAAAGCATCAACCTTGTCTAGTAAGACTCGTGTTAAGGCCCATGTTTCAGAGCCATATAATAAGACTGGTTGGATGTAGGTACGATACAGTTGGACCTTGGTGAGGACGGAGATGCTGGAGCACCATATTCCTCTATTCATAAGGTTGAAACAGCTTTTGGCCAGACCAATTCGACGAAGCACTTCTGGTTCTGAGCTGCCTGAACTATGAATTTCAGAGCCGAGATAGATGAACGACTCCACAACCTCAACAGGGTTGCCAGATATATAAACTGATGACAGGGTAGTAGCTGGGTTGATGGTGGACTGGATCTTGGTCTTCTGCCAGTTTACTTCAAGGGCTAAGGGACGGGCTTCGTCATTCAGTATATCCAAGGCCAGTAGAAGAACCTCCAGCATTTCGGCAAGAAGAGTGACGTTGTCAGCATAGTCTAGATCTATGCTGACTATGCAGACTATCCTGCAGAATATAAAAAGTTAAAACCGCATTTTAAAGGTATAATCAACAATAACTGCCGTCATAGCTAGCACAAATTTATTAGCCTGACGTCAAAATAACTATTTATTTACTGCAGTGATAAAACGGCAATAACAGTTTAATTACTTGAATTCATTCGTTTGTCAAATTACCGCAGTTTAACGGAATACTGAAACTTTTGCTTCACGGAATTTAGTAAATTAACATAAACTGACGTGTGTGCGTTAATTATTTTAATGTGCGTTAATTTATTAATGCATTAATTAATGCGTTGACAGCTCTAGTAATTATTATCATGGTGCATTGGTGCACGCAAGCCCATAAAGCCAGCGTAACTAGTTAAGTGCAGATGTTCACAATTGTGGTGTCAACAAACTGTAAGAACACGTTTATTAACTACATAAAACTCAAAAATTCAAAAATTCCAAAAAATGCTATCGGATTGTGTTAAAACAACTTAAAATGTAGGCCTACATATGCAAATGTAAAAGAACAGTACACAAAGTAGCTAAACAAATTTAGTGCAAAAAAAGTATAATGATGCATACACAGGTTGCTCCATCTAACAAACACAATTTTTATTTTTTTTAAACTGAGTTTCATTTAGGCCTATCTGAAATCATTTAGTTTGTCAAATTTCCAGCATTTTGTTGTTGTTTTTATACACATGTGTAAATTAAATACTGTATTGAATACTAACTCAGCTGTTATGTTGAAATAATCTGCACAAAAGCTACTTCATGCCGCAAAATGTCCACCCGTAATGAGACCTATCAGAATGGATGCACGGTGAAAGCCAGACAGACCTGTTCAGCCACAAACACAGTGTAGTGCAAAAGCTGTCGCTGAAGCATGGGATGAAGCAAGTTCAGCAGTGTCCTGAGATGTTCCTCACGATCACGGAAAGGCACAATGATGGCGACACGATGACGCGCTTTACATGAAGCCGGCCTCCACGAGCCCCCGATATCAAGCTCCTTGTGTTGCAGCTCCAATTCACCGACCGATGGTGCTTCAATGGCAGAAACGTTGATACGCCCAACTGTGAAAAAAAACAACTACAACATAAAGCTAACACTACTGCAAGCACTAAAAACACTACAAAAATTACACAGAGTTCAAAATATACACTGCTAAGTCACAATTTGCAAATTACAACAAAATTTCCTACAGCCTCCCATCAACTGGAAGGCAATGGTTGATGGTAAAAACCAAGGTCTAAATTTAATATAAAAATAGTTGAAAAAATCCAAAAATAGTTGAAAAAATCCCAAAATACTGCACAAAAGACACAGTTAGACTATAGATAACCAATGTTCATACTACTACAATAGTCAGTAATATTTAAGTACTACTGATATAGTGAAAATCAAGAATTATCAAGTATTATGTACAAAACACAAACCAAGATCATCGGGGATGCATGGACATAAAGGTGCTCCTCTGGAGTAGTAACGTTGAATGTTGAGAGCAAATGGAAGCAAATACTTTTCACAGTATAAGGAGTAGTTTGCAATAAACGCATCAGCAGTTTCATAAGTGCCATTGTCGTAATTGTCAATTTCATTCATGACCTCGCCATCTGGTGGTGCACTGATATCCTGTGCTGAAAACCACAGCTTCGACAGCTTTTTTCCACTAAACACCGTCATGGAACTTATAGTGACCAGCACAAGTACTATTTCTGCAGCTACAATCACACCAATTAAATAACGAAGGCTGCAAAATGGCTGAACCATGACAGAGCTCAGCACAAAACCTACGACATCCTCAGTATCGATACCATAGCTGGGTACATTTCTTCATAGCTCTCGCGCAAAACTTCCATCGTTTGTCATTCACTAACTTCTTGTATTCTGCAACAACACGGTAAACACAGCTACAAATCCAGCAGTGATTGCAATCCCTGGATTGAATTCTCAATCCCGGTATTCGGAATTTAGAAATGCATAATGTTATTGATTGTGCGAGCTCGCACGGTTTAGGGTGTGGACCGTATAATGCGCCTGGTGCATCTAGGTGCATCTGCATCTAGTAACTTATGTAACTCTTACCACAGCAAACCGAACAATGCCAGCTCTAAATGTAACAGATGTGGCTCCGGTTTGTCTGTTGTTTTTACGCATAACAACATTATGCAGTAAGCTCAGTCGATGTGTAGTCATTGACTTATCTAGTAGAAATGGCCAGAATGCTGACTGACAGTAATGGTGTGATCAGTTTTCCAGGTGCGGAAGAGCCTTGGGATGCATGGTAGAGCATGTTTCGTGGGTGCAAATGGGTGAGCAAATTATCAGAGATGTCTGCAATCTGTAACAAATGAATATCTTGCTGGAGAAATTATGATCATATGGATTTACTTAGACCAGTACAGATAGTGGAGCGACTGACTGCATTTTCCTAATTTAGGTGTGATTTTCTATGTTTGGAGTGGGTTTTCCATCAATGACGTGGGTGACAATAACATCTTTGGCAATTTGCTACATATAAGTTTCTCCAAGTTGCCACAGAGACTTGTAAATGCTGTGTTGAGCCACTGTAATTGCATACACGTGCTCTTTTGCTGATGTATATCTGCCTTTTTCGTATATGTAAGTTTTTTGCCCATCCTGTATTCTGCCCAAAGGTGAGCCAAGGTGGAAACCCATTTTCAGTAAGTATTGGCCACCAGTAGTCATAATCACCACAAACCAGCTTGTTGTAACACTAGATTGGTAACTTTTACGCGACATACAGTATATACAGCTGCTGTGCCAGACAATACAGCGAGCAGTTCAGTTAATGTCTGAATAGTGTTTAACGGTCCCCACGACTTACAAATGGTTGCTGGTGTATAACATGTAAAATTTACGGGCTGTTTTATCTTGATACAGTGTGTAAAACGACAAAAAAAACGTAATTTTGTACTGTAACACCTAAGGAGCACTTACGCATAGAATACATAACACCGATTCTACACAAATTAGTGATGGACCACGACAAAAAAACGAAGCTCGGCCAGTGTAAACATTATATGCTGTGGTGTAAATCTGTGTAATACAAATTACAATCACAACTAAAATAATGAACATAATGACGACTGTGTAATAGTAATTTAATAAACAAAGCTCAATTTCGAGTTTTTACACGAACGATAAAGTGAATCGAATCGTAGTTAGCCCGAATTATAAAATATTCGGATTGGCACAGCACTGAGTGTTAAACAGTAGTTATTCTATGCAATTTTAGTAAACAAAAGTGTCAACGAAAGAAAAAAACGGATTTTTTGTTTTATTTTGTACTAGTCATATTTTTGTTTCGAAATGGTGGACCGTTTAGGTGGACATCTTTTGATTATTGTCTGTAATGAGTGTATAAACATTTTGCTGTCATTTAAGGGAAGGTGTACTATGCGGAATGCGTAATTTTCGGAAGGTGTATTTGGCGGAATTTTCGTTGTGGAAAAAACTTGCGGAATAAGGTGTATTTTGCGGAATGAAAATTTGCGGAAAATGATGCTGTTGTTGTTGTTGAGTTTTGTCATAGTTTGTGGCCATCGGCTTAAGATAGTAAGCTAATTTGTAGCATTGTTTTGATAGGCTTACGTTACGCTGATTTAGTATTAGGCCTTCGCTAACTATGTCACCCGAGTTTTTTAGACAGCCGTTTTAGCAATAATGTTCTTATAATGAAAATATTTCTTACGAAGTATAGAAAGTTAACTCCTAATAGCTTCAGGCCTACAAAAACGCCTAATGTAATGCGCGAAGTCTTCTCAGGGTACAATTACACTTATTTAGACCAGCTCCGTATTTCACCAGTGAACTGTACTCGTCGAGTGCTACAAAAGATATCATTACACCACCGTTAAATTCTGTCCGCAAGTACCAGAAAAAGCACTTTGAAGTACCGATCTCATTGCTGTTATTATAGCGACGACCGGAAAAACATTCTCGCGTCAACATTGCATCGTCGCCGAACAGCGTAGAATAGCTAAGCGTCGAAGTCACGAACTTGAACGTAAAGTAAGTAAGTAAGGCATTCCAAAAAGAAAATGCTTGTTGCAAAAATAAATTCAAAATGAACTAAAATTTGAAAATGAAATGAAATAAATTTGAAATGAGATAAAATTCAAAATAAAATTCAATAATAAAAGAAAATGAGATCAAATTTCAAAATAAAGTAAAATAGAATTCATTAAAAATAAAAATGAAATAAAATTGAAATTAAATAAATATTGGTGGAAACTCAATATAAAATAAAATTTAAAATAAACTAAAAGAAATTCAAATTCATGGAATGTTGATGCCAGAATGTTTTCCTGTCATCGCTATAATAACAACAGTGAGATCGGTACTTCAAAATGTTTTTTTCTGGTACTTGCGGACAGAATTGAACGGTGGTGTAATGATATCTTTTGTAGCACCAGACGAGTAGAGTTCACTGGTGAAATATGAAGCTGGTCTAAATAAGTGTAATTGTACCCTTTTCAGATAAAACATGAGTTAGCTTCTATCAGACTTTGTCTAAATACCATCCAGGATTTAATGCAGTCATTTTAATTAATTGGTATACAAAAAGTAGTCAAATATAATTTATTCAATTGCTACGAAGTGTTTTTAGTCAGTCCACTGTATTGACACAAATGGCTGAAAATCAAACTGATTGTTGCTATCTTTCCCAAACTAATATGCCGACGACGGTGAATATTGCCAGCTTGGCGTCGAGTGAGATGTTCCCCTGAGTGATTACTGCCTGTGCCTTCAAGGCATTTCAAGAGTTAGGTTAAATAGGCCTAAGTCGATATGTGATTAGCCTACTGAATCAATTCGAGACTTAAATGTGAGCCTAAACCTACGCTAAGTTGATGATTTGGCTTTATTTGAATATTGCGGAATGCAGAAAAACTCTTAAGGTGTAATTTTCGGAACATTCCGCAACGAAAATTCCGCAAAATACACCTTCCGAAAATTCTGCATTTTGCAAAGTACACCTTACTGTCATTTAATGAAGACTTTATGTCTGTTTTTTTGCCCCTTTGCCATTTCGCCCGTTGGTTGATTCGCCCTCTGGCTCGTTCACCTCCTGGCTTGCTGGCCTTCTGGCTGATGCGACGCTGCTCTTTGGACGATTTGCCCTTGGCTTGTTTGCAGTAAATGTCTAGAATAGGTTCGTTGCTATAATCTAACAAGCCAGGAGGCGAACGAGTCAAAGGGCGAATCGTCCAAGGTGCAGGGGTGAATCAGCCAAGGGGCGAACAGGCCAGGAGGCAAAGTAGCCAGGAGGCGAATTAGCTTGGCACTATAGTTTGCCTTCTGGTTTGCTGGCCCTCTGGACAATTTGCCTTTGCACCTTGGACAATTTGCCCCCAAATATTTTATGAATAAATTTATTATTATTAATTTAGAAATAAACCTATTAAAAAGATAAATCTCCCATTGCTAGTATTAAATACATATACTATAGCCATTATTATTGTAATTATTATTCTATATGAGTTAATTATTAGAGCTGTCATCAATGTTTTGGTGATGATTATGGTGATGTAACTTATGTAGCATTGACTTGTACATGTACGATAAGTGTTTGTATTCTCGGCAGATGTCAAAATAACTTGTGTTTTTTTGCAGCAAACAGCGAAGCAAATGCAAAACGTATTTTTGATGTTGAGCAGTGCTTCGGTAGTTCTGGACAGGTCTGGCAAGCTGTATTTTTAATGTTTTTATATCTTTTTTATATTAAAATTTACTATTCTGTTTCATACATTATATGATGGTTATTTGCAGTTATGTTATATTATTGTGGTATTATTTTACGGAAAGTTTTTTTTAGTATGGACACAATGTTTTACCTCATTTGTTGTAGTTTTGTCAAGTGAATGCGCCGATGTTGTTAAGTTTAATACTAAACTTGTGAGATTCATTTTTGTCTGCAGCCGTTACAGATGGCGGGGCGAGTGCTCGTTGGTGAGGGTGTACTGATCAAGATGTGTCGAAAGAAGCCAAAACCACGACAGTTTTTCCTCTTCAATGATATCCTTGTCTATGGCAACATTATCATCAATAAGAAAAAGGTTGATGACATATTTTTATTTTCCACATAGTATGTTTTTTTTGGTATTTTTGACTTCTGCTGTCAAAAGCCTGCAGGTTTTTTACTTCTTATGGTAGACGGCCTGCTATTTATGGTCACGACTGAGCTGACTGAAGGAAAAATGTGTACTTAGTTTACATACATAGTTCTGAAAATTTGTTACTGCAATGATATCTATCAGTTTTGACACTGTAGCCAGTTTGTTGTTTTTGTTGTTTGCTACATTTACGGTCAGTGAACATGAGATAGATGCATTGTGCATGCGTTTAGTACAATCAGCAGCATGTTATCCCGTTAGAAGATGTGCGCTTGCAATCAGCGGAAGATTTTTCAGGTCAGTAGACCATGTTAGTGTTCTGTTTTTAATACAACTTTCTTCAATGATTTTTCATACTTGTATCAAAACGGTGCAAGCTAGGATCACGATATCTACACCATGAGCTGCCTCAAGGTCTCTAGTTTTTTGTGACAAAATTTAGTGCCTCTGGTTGAAAGGGTTCCCTTTAAACGAGGGTGTCAAAGAAGGGTACTCCCCTAAAAAGACGTTATTTTGCCATTATTGGCTCGTATAGTGTGAAAACGGTTGCAGATAGGTACAGACTTGCTGCTTATCGTAACAAGCAATGGTGACAGGCTTTTTAGATTTGTAAACATCGATGACCTTGAACGACCTTGAACCCCCCAAAAAAGGTTCTTTCAGTGAATTTTTCGCAATTTTTGGATGCAGCGCACATTTTAACATGAATTGCAACAAAATGGCTGGAGATAGACCAAGACAACCTGCATATGAAATTTTCAGCATTGAACATAGATTTTAGCAGTCCTTGTCCGGACACCCTAGGTTCAAGGAGGCCGGCGCAGGCAGGCATCAAAGATGGCTACCCCTCCAAAAAATGGTTATTTTATCGCAATTATCTCGTGTATCGTGAGAACAGTTGTAGATAGGCACAGACATGCTGCTTATCATAGCAAGCAATAGTAACAAGCTTTATAGTGGTGTCAACGTCGATGACCTTGAATGACCTTAAACCCCCGAAATAGGGGGTTTTGGTGATTTTTTTTTTGCGTTTTTTTCCTGCGACTCATTTCAACACTGAATTGCGACAAAATGGCTGGAGATAGACCAAGACAACCAGCGTATAAAATTTTCAGCATTAAATTTAAATGTTAGCAGTCCAAGTCCTGACCTCCTAGGTTCAAGGAGGCTGGCACAGGCAGGTTACCCCTTTAAAAAGTTGTCTTCCATACGGAGGCCTCAAATTTAAGTACTTTTTCAAGATGCATTAATCTTATTGCTGTAGGCTACACTAATTGCCAAAGTGGCAGGACCGCTGCTATCGCACTTCACGTGAGCTTTGCTCAAATTACTTCTTTTCATTAGCTCAAAGCTATGTGGCTGTTACCTATGTGTGTTGGCAGAGGTCATATTTTTACACATTTTCGGACATGTTTGGTCATCTGTGAGAAAGATTTTTTAAAAGCTGCTAGTTTTTGATTTTCATGAAATTTGAGACAGATGTTCGTAGTAACAAAAATAACTACTAGCTGAATTTTGAGGTCAGGGTCATGGTTCGAGATCAAAGCTGAAATTAGTTGAAATTTATTTTTTTTAAGTGTGAAAGAGATAGCTTCGAAAACAAAACACCATTTTTCGCAAATTATAACACCAATATTCAGGGTCACAAGGTGTACAAACTGCTAGCTGTTTGGAAGTCAAAGTCAAATGTTAATATGTGGTGGTGGCCGGAAATAACTAAATTGCAATAGTTTGGCTGCTATTTAAAATGATATCAAATTTGATATGCCAACTGATGTCAGCATGTGGAAAATACGTTTGGCGTAATGTTTGACTTTGGATCAAATTCAAGATGATGGCGCACATGTGCAGCTGCTGCAGCAGTAGTGGCTGCCATTTTATAAGATACTTTTCCCCACAATATCTTGTGAATTGGCTGAGATAATTCAATCAAATTCAGCATGAAATAGTACTTATTGCATTGTAAGATTGCAGTTTTTACGCGTGAAAGCAGCTACTGCTTTCAGCGCATCTTAGCCATCGCAATTCCGTCTGTCCGTCACACGGGTGGATCAGTCAAAAACGGTGCAAGCTAGGATTGTGAAGTTTTCACCGTTGGCTGCCTAGAAGACTCTATTTTCAGGAACCGTGAACCTTTTCCATAAATTCGAAGGGGGTCATCCCAAACGAGGGCGCTAAATGAGAGGGGGGTGGGCAGAATTTGCAATTTTTGGCCAATAAGTTGCTGTATCTTAGTAACAGTGTGAGATAGGCCCTAGGTTACTATTAATCACTAATAGGAAGTCATACACTGGCTCTCGATTGGCGTGGAATTCAATGACCTTGAATGACCTTGAACGCCAAAATAAGGGGTTTTATAGATTTTTTTGGTGATTTCGGGCAGCGACACAAGTCTATATCATTCACAAGGTGGCGCCACAGAACTATCATTATGCGATCCAGATAGAGAATTTGGTGTTTGTATATTAACTTAGCGTGAACACCCCAATTTTCAGCTAAACTACTGAAACGGAACTGCTATAGGCTTTCGCACGTATCATGAGCATTAGCTCAAATTTCTTGTTGTATGTTGCTTTGGTATGTTTGCAGAACTTCGTAATGGCTGGCATATAATCAGTCCAGGCAAATCGTTCACTGTGTATGCGGCAACGGCCATGGAGAAAGCTGATTGGATGATGCATGTCAACCGCTGTGTTCAGAATCTACGACTTAAAAGTGCGATTTTGTTTAGTTTTGTTTTTTGTTTTTGTTTGTTTTTTCTTCAGTATGGTTTAGTTGTAGGCTTTGTTGTCCTGCCGACTTGGTGGCCTATGATCTCTGGCAGACCGGAAAATTAATGGCCACACCAAGTTGATCAAAACTTGCACTTGGTGATCAAAAGTTTGGAATTATCAAGTTTGCTTCAAGGACACATTTTAATCGAATAAGTGGTTGTTTAGTTGCTTTTACACATTACTAACTTATTATCGCAACTACGAGGTTTTGTGGTACTTGTGAAACCTAGCTAGCTCATAAGAATGTCCCAGGGCAGGCCTCAAACCGTGGGCAAACAACTGTCTCATATCTTCGTTTGATATGGGTCCTTGGAAAATGGTCCTTACCGACGGAGAAGGAACGTTAGTTAGATTACTAGAAACTTGAGTTCCAGGAGGAAAATCGTAACCTAGATCGCCTGCTATTTCCTCCTGTAGTTTAACTTCCTCATCTGAGTCGTTGTCATCATTACAGTTAGCAAAGACAAGAGTTTTTCTGGAAGATGTTTCAAAGTTTTATTACAGGAAGAACAAAGACAATTCTCATTTAAGCAAACAAGAAATTCAACGTTCAGTTTCATGGATAGTTAGTTCCACAAAAGTTCGACAATCAATTTTGCTATTCTGTCAAGCCTCGTATTAAAAAGAAGAGAAGACAGACAGATAATAAGAAAGACTAACAGTCATTTACTATCTCACTACAAAAGTCAGAGAGACAGTCACTGTCTCTGTGAATTAGACTGTCAATCTTAACAAAAGCAAAGCTTCTTATTATCATTTTTTATTGCACGACATATGGACGGACAGTTGGTCACTGCAGTCGGAACGCTCACAACCGTCTAACTATTTAAGGTTCGAAGTGGCCAAAATGATCTAAACTAAATTTTGAAACTAAAACTAAAGTACTTAACAATTAGTTTTACCAACCATAATTTTCGAAAAATTCTACGATTAGGTTTCTCATAAGTTATTTTCTGCAAATAGTCAGTTTCCCTAAAAGTCAGTTTCTGCACACAGTCATTTTCCCCAAATAGCCATTTTCCGCAATTAGTCAGTTTCCCACACAGTCAGTTTTCCCAAACAGTCAGTTTCTTCAAAATGCCAGTTTCCCTGAAAGTCAGTTTACTTCCTCGACAGTTAGCTTTCTGAATCTAAAAACTTACAGTAATAAATTCATCAATTACGACCAAAAAATTGTTTGTACCTCAATGTTTCAACTTCCACCGGAAGTCTTCGTCAGGAGAATGAAAACAATCATTTCTTCTTTCGGTTCTTGGCACAGTAAGTAAGTCTTGTGCCAAGAAAGCAGTCGTACGTGTGGCTGAGTTGGTAGCTGCCTTCTTCGTGGCTCATGGTTTGTTGTCCCTCCTTGCGGATGTGAATTGCCTCCTTGATCCATCTGGTGGCTCTGTCAGGTTCCCTGTAATAGGACAGGATAGAAAAGTTGAGGCTACATTTGGAAAAGGCTACACAAAGTCTGGAATCTTGAATGTCTTGAGAGGCAGCAACAGACGAAATATATCACCATGTTCTGGAGTTGTAGTTGCTACGAAAGAGTGGGTACTTTTGTACTAATTGGCAGAAATATTGACTGCTGTAACTATGTGAATGCACTTGATGCAAATTTGTGGCCAGGTGTGTGCAAACATTTTGCTGGAAAGCACTTCTTTTAGCAGTATTTACTCATCTGTGGAAAATAGAAAGTGACATTTCGGGTTTTACATGGTCAGCAGAATCACTGGACAAAAACATTATCGAAAATGTGTGGAAGGTCATAAAATCTCATGTGCAGAAGGAATTGTCAGCTATTAACTCTAGACAGGACCATATCAAGTCTGCTCTAACAACCTGAAGCAAAGTTCACTAAACTTCCATTCGTCAGCTTTATGCATCCATTCCGCAACGATTTCGTTCTGTTATTGCGCACAAAGATTTATAACAAAATTCTGAAACGTCGGGTAAGCGCTTTTGTTGAAATAATGTTGTTTATGATGTTTGAATTCACCTTGCAAAAAACGAATCGAGCGTTCACGCAGCCGCCATTATGACACACTTTTGGCCACACGCTGTAGTTATTGTTGTACATGTAGGAGGTTTGTCGGCAGTAGCCGAGCAGGATCTGTCACCAGTCTGGGTGCCTGATGACGGTGCCTCTGTCTGTATGCACTGCCGCAAGACACAGTTTACCGTCATCAATAGACGGGTTTGTTCATTTCTTTTGTTTCTGTTATGGTTTCGCCTAGTGGCCAACGTTGAGATGTAAAAAAACGTAAAGTCCTTCCCGAGCCTTACGGCCCATAGGGCGGTGCTGATCTCCGTTTCCTAAGGCCCTCAGCCAGACACCAGTTTTTACACTGCAAGACCACGGATACGGGGCCAGTGTATCGCGCAGTATGCCTGTTTATGTCCCAGCGGTGAAGCCGGTACCAAATTATACTGGTTGATGACAGAGGCACAATGTGTGTGAACAACTTGCCTAAGGTCGTTACCCGGCAGTGTCCCGGTGCGGAGTCGAACCTGTGCCCCTGAGTGACCTCAGGATTACAAGTTCGACACATTACCGTTGGACTACCGAGCCACACTTGAGATGAAGTAGTTGTTAGTACTGAGAGTCTGAGATGGGAAATAGGTGATGGTTCGCGGGTATGTTATCTTTGTATTCAATCAAGCCACATGGGCCAACTCAGCTTGGCCGTCCCTCCGTTGGCAGGCAAAATTAGTACTGGCAGTGGTTATGGCCACTGTTGAGGAAGAAATGGTGAGTTTTGCAAAACAGCTGGCTGTTAACAGAGCCGGCCGTTTGGTGAAATTGCTCTGCAAAGGAAGTGAGCTGCCATGCAACCATTCCTGGTCTATTCAAACTCTTCGCTCTTCTCTCTTTGTACTTTGCTAATATGCTGAGTCCACACGGTTTTGCTTAATGGCATAATCGTAGCGTGTAAGATATATGATCATGAGCTTATGGGTTCAGTTTCCATTTAGGTCGCTATGAATTGTTTACTACTAGGATGGCTGACTGTCCTCTGACGGTTAAACGTCTTGTTATAGCCCAAATTCCATTACGCCAACTTTGCGACTTTCACCGAAACTTTCCCACATGGAAAGTCACGGACACAAATCATGAAAGTCTGCCACACAAATCACGTCGCCGACTTTCATGATTTGTGTCGCGGACTTTCGTGATTTGTGTTCGCGACAAAGTCCGTGAACTTTGTTGCCAATTTTCCCCGTGCATTGTAACGGGCTAAATTCCATTAGAGCGACACAAACGGGTTTGTCACAGACTTTGTCGCAAACATCTCGACATGTCGAGATTGTTTTTGTCTGCGACTTTCATGATTTGCGTCCGCGACTTTTATTGAAACTTCATGGTTTCATGATTAGTCACCGTTTGAGTCCGTGACTTTAATGATTTGTGTCCTTGACTATCCCCGTGGGGAAGTTTCGGTGAAAGTCGGCATAATGGAATTTGGGCTTATATAACCAGCCACCAAGGTCAACTCGACCTTTGTTTTTACCATGGTAGGTAAATTGAATACCAGTCTGCCTGTTTGCTGTTAAGTTGGGGTGCATTTGCCGGTTTCGGGTGACAGGTGTGCCACTGTGTGGTCCCATATGGGAGGTGATGCTCTGTAGTTCTGAGATGGCTTTATGTGAAGAGTTGTTCATGCCTGTTTCAGCCCTTTTGTATGCCACAGTGTCTTTGCATGTGTATACTCTATATTGTTGTCATAAGTGTGGCATTCTGTTGCAATACGTGTTACTGCAGTCACACTACTACAGAGGTACTATGGCTACCATTACTACTACTGCTGCTGGTGCCATGTTTGTAGCATCACTGTCGTAAATGTGGTATAGTCTGCTGCAACGCATGCTCCAACAAACGCTGGGTTCTGCAGCATCAGTCGTCCAAGCCAGTCCGTGTCTGTCTGTCATGCTTCAACAAGTTGACCATTCACACCTTGCAGACAACTCCGCAAGGTACTACTGCTGTATTATAAGGTCGGCCTAGATACAGTGACACCATGACAAGCATCTCAATCAGCTGTTTTCCAGGGAAAAAAAATCGCAGCATTTTATTCTGTTTGCATAAGGTGTTTAAAAACATGCAATTATTGCATCTCAGTGGATCTGTAAGAGGTTATAGCTCTATAACTGAAAAATTTGTTACTAAATAAGATAGTGCATTTTGCTGGCTGTCACCACCATTCGCTTCTAATTGAAAGTAATGATTTATTAAGCGTTAGTTTTCGTCAAGTTATAACTATTGAAATCTTCAAAATCATTACCAGCTTCAATCATGTTTATTATGTAAATGTTATAAATATTATAAATATCATGCTGATTGTATAGGTGCTTCAGGTGGGAATTCAGAGTCATCTGAGGAGGATGAATCGGTCGAGTCAGCTGAAAACTTGCCACAACGTCAGGTATTTGTCTGCTTCATAGTTATTATTAGTGTTATAATTCTTTAGTCTGAGACACGGAATGCAGTACACTAATTATATCTACCTAGTAAATGGGGAGATGATGTTTTCTTTCTTTATTCTGTCGCTGTCTGTCTGTCTGTACACTGCAGTGTGATGTCTTAATAACAGTGACGTCATTACATCATCGGCTGATTGTGTAGTGTATGTGACGTCACAGCAGCAATGCTGGCAGTAGTACAGCTATATTATAAGCTACTGAAGAAAGCGTTTTAGTTAATTATTTTAACTAACAAATTTACAAATATTTGTTTAAATTGCTGTTTTGTAAAAATTACTTGGCAGAGATATGCACTCTCACAAGTGCTTTCTAGTTTAATGTGAGCCATGCAATGCAATGAAATACAAAATTTATCTCGGCGGAAGCCCTAAGGTGCCAAGAACTCACTACTGTGACAGCAAGACACCCGTTAACTTTTTGGCTGTCAGAAAAGTCAGAGAATCGTTTTCTTGTTGGAAACTTTTTATCAAAAAATGCAAAATTTGGGACTGAAAGCCCCCATTTGGGAGAATTTGGTTGCAAAGTTAAACATCATAATATAGTAAACTGTGGTACATTGTAGGAGATAGTCTGCTGGTGGAAAGTTTATTTTATTGTGTTCTTTACATTATACTAATTAATGAACTATGGTATGTGTTTGTCGTTACAGCCAACGTTCTACAGCAACATTGAAGTTTGATCGGACATTTCAAACATCGCATGTCGTGTCTTTGTTTTTTCTGTTGCTTCTGTTTTGGGTTATACTCAAACCATTTCTGCTGTGAACTTTAAAATATTTATTACAATCATCCAGCATTTTCTAGTCCGAAATTACACAGCTTTCTGTAAAGTAGGACATTTTTTGTATTAGTTAGCAAATTCTTATTTGCGTTATGGTGAACTACTGTGTTAATGTTGATGTTATGGTGCAGTGTATTTATGAGCCCACATTTTCAAGGCTTTTTTGGTAATTCTCAAAAATCTCCTTCATGGTATTTTTGCACTTACTTTTGGCACATTTTCGTTTTCTATTGTTAACAGATTCATTTTTCAAGTTCGTATTTTCGTGAGATCTTTCTAGGACTTTTCAACAGTTGCTTTAACAATATTACTCCCAATATTTAATGTTCACTGGATTTGTTATGGCCTAAGAATCCACGCAGTGACACGTAGCCTGTAGTCACTTAGTGTTCCATAAGTTGAGAAAACTTTTAAAGATTTTTCTTGGAAGTTTCGACAATGTGGGCCATGCACATTACTTGACTTCCACAGCTGCTGAATGACTTGCTTCTGCCGCTGCAGATGCATCTATTTTCTGTTATTCTGTGGTTATTGATGTACTTTACCGCATTTATTTTGATGATATCTTTAATGAGTGACACCTTGAGTGTGATGTTAGTGTGACAATAAACTGGAGTTGTTTTAGTTACAGTTTAGTTGTAAGTTGTCTGTTTATTTTCGTTTATTTTTGTTTTTATTCCTCACGGTTTTTGCAGGCAGCATCTGTTGTGTTTGTTTCATGTTCATGTGAGAGTTTTGTCGGCAATAACAAATAAACTGAAATGTCTCATTGGACCATCCAAGTTTTTGACTGTTTGTGGAAATATTGTAAACTGGAGTTCCACGTAATTTGGTTACTTGTTATGTTAACAGTTGAATTTTTAGTGCGCTAAAATCAATCAACTTAAATTTGTACATACGTTATCATCATTTGCTGCGAATTGTTTTTAATAAATGGCACAATTCTTTGCAACGTCACTCTCAGTTTTATTTTTCATGGTTTATAGTTGATGGAAGCGAAAATGTGAATGTTTTGTTATTATTTGTTTTTTTTTACTTTTCTGTATCAGCAGGCCACATTATGAGCCTTGCCGATCTGTGTTTATTTGTCTGTCTGTGTGCAGAAAAGCCTAAAATTGTTTCAGGGTAGGACTGACAAGTGTGCCAGTTTTCATTTCAAAAAAATTACGGTTAATTTTGAGTTAGAGTTGCATAGCTCTAAGTGGATGGCCACATAATTATGCCGGCACTGGGTCAGCATTTTTTTCTAGTTATTTGTTTCCATTTTTCGTTTCTTGCTAGTTGATAACAGCAGTGCCTGCGATGTTTTAGACTTATTGCTATTGTGCACGACCTTATAATGTTGCAGTAGAACAGCTAGATGTATGTATATTGACTGTCAGTAATAGGTTGATTTCGTGCATGCAGGACATAGTATACCACTAATACAGTGTAGTGCTGTTTATTGTGCCAGATGTGTCACTACTCATACAAATACATCTACAGTAGCCTTTTAAATGTCATATTTAGTAGTAATTTACAGAAAGATTTTTTAATGTTCCCTGGTCATACTTTTAACACACTATACCGGTTGGTGGCGTGGCGTAGTTGGTAACGTGTTTCGGATGAAACGAAGTTACTCTACGCCAGGCCCAGTTAGTACTTAGATGGGTGACTGTCTACAGTACGGAGCCAGCCAACTAGGTCGACTCAGCCTTCTACCCTCCGTAGGATGGTAAAATGAGTACTGGCGGTGGTCAGGGCCATCGCTAGGGAAGAAACGGCGAGTTCTGCGTAACAGTAGGCCCTGTGGCCAGGACTGCAGGTATACTGACCCAGTCGGTTAAAGGCGCTGGCTGTTAACTTGAGCCGGCCATCCGGCCGACTTGGGTTGTATGCTAGCTTGATTGGGCTTCGCCCTCTCTGGCTCAAAGCGCTGTAAAGGGGATGAGCTCCCACGCAACGGACCTAGCTGTCTATGCGGAATCTTCTTCTTCTTCATACCGGTTACCCCATTGTGGAATAACTCACAGTGAGACAGTAGCAGTCAGTAAATGCATTTGTCAGTGAAAATTATTATCCGTGCCCTTGTACTTTACGTTTAGCAGGCACACGTTCCAGCCAGCTTCAGCAATCGCAGTGTACATGCTTTTAGTCTGCCATTTCAGCTTGTTTTTAGCATTTTCCACCTTGTTTTAATTCGACTTGGAGACAGTATGTACGTTTTCGTGCACGTGCTTCTGTGGTTCTGTCTGCAATTTTCTTCAGAGGCGGATGTAGATATGTTCTTTCTCGTGTTGTGACATTTTTCAAAAGTCTTTCTGTTGCACTAAGCATCACGATTCGCGACATCCAGCGGCCTCCTGGAGGGTGAGGGGTTGGTATGCAGTATTGCAAAATCTGAACGTTGTGGTGTACTTACTTATTATTTCCTCAAGTGAAAATTCATGCGAGGGCACTAGCTGTTTCATATTTTCAGCGAGCAATGCGTATTCAGGTTTAAATTAGGTCCTCATTCTGTTTCCACGGCATCTGTCTTTGGCACGCGTTGGTGGTCTTTCACCGTTTATGCATCACGGGGCAGTTATGGTGGAACTGATTGGGTTCTGGTTTCAAAAGGTCAAAGGTGAAGGTTGCAGCGAGGGGTGACACAAAGAGCTCGACGCTATACGTTCCAGATCTAATTACCATCTAGTTTGCATCTGTTTGTACACTGTGTCTCCAAAAAACATCCCAAACATTTTCGATTGCAACTTGAAGAATGATTGTCAGATTTTAATATTTTTTTGGTGTGAATATTTCTGAGATAACTGGGCATCAAATGACCATTCAGCTTTCTACCTCGTTCAACGTTTGTTCCTGCACTACCTGGGGAAAGCAGAACCAACGAAATATTGCATTTTCAGCTTGAGTAATACCGTTACTTAATCTAAATAATGCACAAAAACACATTTTGTTCACATTTTTGATACTTTGGTTGACACTTTATGCAATTGTTTCATTTTTAACTACCTGCAGTAAAATTGGTCGAAATGTTGGCCCATTATGCAAACACAGGCACGGAGACGATTTCTCCATTCATTGACAGCAGTGTTGATAATGTTATGCCCTAGACTTCACCAGTTGCTTCTTGAACTCATAAACCAGGGATGTGCACGATACCTTCTGAGGCGAGACCGAGACGGGATGTTTAAAATCCGAGACGAGACGTTGCAGCTTCCGAGACGCTGGCCGAGACCTTGAAGCTCCTGAGACTCGAGAGTCTCAGGAGCTTCAACGTCTCGCCGAGACCTTTTCCGTGAATATGGTGAAACAGATTGACAATGAAAAAATGATACGGATTAATTAATTCGCGCCATGGTAAGCGCTTTCTGTTTGTGATATTGTGGGTTTTTGCATTTTATTTTGACAGTTATCAATGAATAATTATAATGGCTTGCACCATAAAGAATTGCAACTGCAGTGCTGCAGCCTAGACATGAGCCATTATGTTTATCGCGATTTGCAAGCAACTGAAATTACCTAGTAAACTACAACTGATTATCACAGGCTGCGCGGTAGCGCAGCACTGTTGTAAGGGTGACCAGCCATTTCAATGGGAAACTCCAAAATTTGACCTCTCGTATTTCCCAAACCCCTTAATTTTTCCACACAAAAATTTGCACAGATTACGTCCAGCATATCTTCTGATGTGCAAAATTTGGTGAAAATCCGTTTACGGGGAGCTTCCCCACGAATAGGTGAAATATAACGCTATAACGTCACTGTGACGTCATCGGCAGTAACGTGTAACCAGTTTTTGAAAATTAAATAGTATTTTTAGCATGAACATTTTTGAATGCTGAAAAGTCGGTAGGCGGTCATGTTAAAAAGTCTATAACTTCGTCGTTTTTCAACAGAATCACATTTTACTTGGCAGTTAGATGTAGAAGGTTTCAATAAATGAAGGTGTAAAATTTCATATTAAAATCCAAAACGGTTGCTGAGAAAACGGCGAAAAAATTTAGGGGTCCACTTTTTTCTGCCGCACCGTGTATTTGGCATTAGCGGGAGAGGGTGTAGGTGAGATAACTAACAGAGAAGGATTTTCTCTGTGTTCTGCTAAAAAGCTCACTATTGCAAACTAGACATATAACGAAATTATTTTATTTTAGAGACGTTGAAATGCTTTTATTCTTTGTGATTCGTGGATTGATTGTGATGTGTGACAGCATTCGTGAGTAAGTGATTATTTGGTGCCTTATTTGCTGGTTACATGCAACACTTTTCTTCTTGTTTGATTCTTCAATCGTCATCCCTCTATTGTCAAGGTGCAGCCATTTGTTGCAAGTAAAATACAAAGTCGTTACCATAGGTGTTGTGTTGCTGTTTGATTTTTTGGAGGTAAAACATATACGAGAAGCCCAGCTGTCACTAGGATAGCTGACCGTACTGGTTGTCAGTGACCTTCAAGATCATCCAAGGTCAATGATTTTCATGCCATTTGAAAGCCAATATGCCACTTCGTATTAGTGATTATCTGTAGCCTTGGCTCCATTTCTCACCGTTTCCGAGATAAAGCAACTTATAGCTTGAAACTTTCCATTGATAATTGCGGCCAAACCGCTGCAAATGGAGACATGGTTACTATTGACAGTCTATAGGAAGTAGCCAGCGCTCTATGCGATGGTACCATCGCCGACCTCCTACGACTTACTGTTTAGCCACAGTACCGCACGATTGGCACATCATAGTGCGTTATGACTTTTCAAGGTCATCCAAGGTCAATGATTTACAATTTTACATGTCAGTTGAAACCCAATATGCGACTTCCTATTAGTGATCAATAGCAACTTACGTTCCATCTTGCACCGTTTAGCCATAATACATCCGTGACAGACGGATGGACGGACGACAGCTGTACCAAAAGCTCGACCGTTACTTAAGTACTGTGGGCTAAAATATTGACTGATAAAATGTACGCCACGATTAAATAAGTAGATTTCATTTGCACTGTTAACCCAGTGGGCCTTGAGACCCCAGACGGTGTCGGTGATGATGCAGTTAATCGCTGTTGTCTGGTTACAAACTTGCAGAGAATTTGTATTTCGTTGCAAGAATACTGTAAGAAAACTGCAAGGCCTGCAACGATATTCTGTTACGGTACATATTTTTTAATTGCACAATGACGTGTGGACGACTGATGCAATAAAACTAAATTACACGAGTCGACTTCGATCGTCTACAGCTGTTTTAGTTTGGTTTATTAATTTTTGTTGCACGTGTGCGAGCTGCTTTATGCTAAAGCGGTGAGCGGCCCTAAGCACACAGTCATTATGACCGCTAGCACTAGCGCACTTAATTGTGTGCAGTAGGCCTAACTAACAGTAGGCTACAGGAGGCTTGCTAATACACATCTCATCTCTGCTCACTCACGCGTGATATATAGGCTCTAGAGTGAATTACTGCACACTGACAATACAGCTTCTAGTGCAATACAGGTAGCAGCGCTGTTGTACGAGAAACATATTAACTGATTACTTTGAGTCAACAAAATAAAGCGCTTTACAATAGGTAGATAACTGTTACGAACAAGAAATTTAAGCTAAAGCTCACAGGACGCGCGAAAGCCTATAGCATTCCTGGTCGCAAACTGTCAGTCTATCTCCAGGCATTTCGTCGCGACTTTTACGGGGGTACCGCTCTTTGATGCCCTCGTGCGCAGGTTTTCTTGAACCTAGAAAATCGAGACTTGGATCGTCGAAATCTACGTTCAATGCTGAAAATTTCATACGCAGCTTCTCCATGTCTATATTGGTTTCGGCGCAGTTCGTTCTTGCAATGTGTCTCGCAGAAAATTTTCAGGGGGAGAGGAGGAGGGTAAAGAAGCCGAGACGCCGCAGGTGCAGAGAACAAGACGCCAGGCATTGAGTCAGGTAGAAATGGATTGTGTAGTGCCATAGGCATATTGCGGTGATATACACCGTGGTCCGTAAAAACGTGCCACTTTTATTTTTTAAATAGCTTCGTGAAACATCAACCGATTTTAATAATTTTTGGCACGCGACATCAAAAAAAAACATGACGCAAATGACTGTAGTACTGTTATAGCCACCTCACTTCAATACTGTCGCTACACTCCCTTATGAAATGCAGAAGTCGTGGTTTGGCTATTTACAGAAATGGTTTCATACTCGATAGCGCACGCGTCAGCTCAGAAATGATAAACTGAAAAGCGACAAACACGATAAGCAACTATTGCATCTCAAAAAGTCACACGTGTCACATCACATGCTCTTTATTTAAGATTATTAAACTTTTCATCTGTACATGTGTACATCTGTATATCTGTACATTTGAGCATGTGCTCAAAATGTCTTCTTCCAGCGCGAATGCAAGCGGTAAACGTTGACACCACTGGCAACCAGCAGGCTCAACAACAACCTGCATTTCACAAGGTAGTGTAGCCACAGTCTTAAAGTGAAATGGCCAAAAGTACAGTCATTTGCGTCAAGTTTCTTCCGGATGTTGTATGCAAAAAAAGTATTACAATCGGCTGATGTTTTACGGAACTATTCAAAAATAAAAGTGGCATGTTATTTATGGACCACAGTGTACAGCAATGATGTGAGTCTGTGATGCAACACGTTGCTGTTCCAGTTACATCGAGGTAACAATAGGTTTACAGTTAAAATGTTCGAAAAACTTCTTATCTGTACAGTGCGTCAAATTTACTGTCAGTGCCACGCGCATTGATAGTAACCAATATGCCGTGCAGTGTAGCCTATAGCTTATGTTTACGATTTTTGCATGACAATCGCCATTATGGTACGGCGACAATATAAGGATTGCAGCCTTGCATGACTAAGTTATTGTACCTGTCAAGTGAATCACCCATCTTCCTAACATGGCACAGAGCGGCCTGCATGACGTGTCGTTTGCATGGATACTTGTTTGCCTTGTCTATCCTGTGATTTCTACACCATTCTCATATACCACGTTAGCTAATTTCCAAGAAATTTTCATTTACTTGTTGCGGTACATTTTGTCAAAGATCCGACGTGCCTCTGGCCACTGACTACCAATAGTGCATTTTACAGTGCGTTTTGAGTACATCAGACGACAGCTATCGAGAGAATGTGCAACGACGTAGGCTAATGTAGCTACCTTCCGTTTCATCCCGTCACACTATACGGCATAATCTAGAATGCATTTGTATAGCGCATCAACACAAGTCTCTAATGCGCTAGAGTAGTGTAGTGAGTCAATATTTGCAAAATAAAAATGTTTTCAACTGTTGCCTAGAACAATGAAATGAAAGATCAGGTGATTTTAGATAGTCAGCTAGAGCGTTCCAGCAGGCTGGACCAGCAGCACTAAAAGCACTAGTGGCGTAGGTTGACAGTCTGCAGCGTGGTATGACCAGGTTGCTGGTTGTAGAGGACCGAAGCTTACCAAGACGACTTGTTGACGCAGCGACAGTCGTACACCGCTCAGTGATACCCCATTTACACGATCCAGCAAACGTCCAGCAAATGTATTCAAAATACACGTGCTAATTGCTCGACGTTTGCTGGAAATTTGCTGGACGTTTGCTGGATTGTGTCAACACCCTATAAGGTACGCTGGAGCCATACCGTGTAGACACCAGTTGATAAACCGTTGCAGCCACTCTGAACTCAATCCGCTTAGTAACATCTTGCCAGTGAAGGTCGTGATGCGGTATACGTGACAATCCGCTATCATACTTTTTGGTGTTGGTTATTACACGATCAGCTGCAGTCTAACATTACCAGCAGTAGTAAAACAGTAGCCTAATTATCTCCGCCAATGGAACGAAGTGAATTAGAAAAGATTATGAGATTGGCCGTTCTGTCCGCGCGCGCGCGTGTCTGTCTGTCTGTCTCTCTGTGTACACGAATTGGCGGAGATATTCACTCTGACGAGCGCCTTCTAGTTATATAAATGTAACAGATTATTGTTGTTATCCAAGTTTCGTCAGATTATTGTTGTTATCCAAGTTTCGTGTGTATAAGTAAGCTGATTGATCAAGTAATTTATATAGGCCTAGCGCGTTTTAAACTGTAATAACCTCGAACGCGCTCGGTGTGGTAATAGAACGAGAAGTAAAAGTGTTTGAATGGCGTCTAATTGTAGACAAAGAATTTATGCTACATTTTAGAATGTTCGACAGAAGGTTCTGAATAGATAGACCGGTATCTAATAATGATGACAATGATGATGTGATATTGTAGGCATAATAATAATATAATAACGCAAATGCCGACATCTCGGCGGCCGGTTAGATTGCGATGTTCGTTGACCTTGGTCGTCGTTGTGTCCGGGCTTCTGACGATATTCTACATATCCACGATAGCCGACGACGGTAACAGTTCGTGGATGCACGCTATTTGGACATCGAAGTCGGCCTCATCTGGTTTCTGGTGGTCTGCGCTCGTTGGTTTCACGTTTTCCGTGTTCGTACCCGTACGGCAAGACGTCCGCGGTGTGCCGGCGGCGGTGGAAGTCGCGGCGGAAGTACGGTCGAACAGGTGTCGGGGCAAGATAGACAGCGACGACGACGAGTCTGATTGGAACATCTGCCAGCCGCTGATAGCCGGCGGACACGCTTCGGCAACAAATCTGCCGCATAACTTCACGCCTGTCACCAATGATGAGTACGCCCGGCGTACGCGACCCGACAACTGCGACTGTTTCCGGTCAGATCTCGGCTACTTCATGTCATCGCAAGACACGAGTGACGACGAACGACACTTCCCGATCGCGTTCAGTCTGCTGACCTATGAAAACCTGGAACAGGTCCTTCTCCTTTCTCTGCGTATCTTCAGTGTAATGGTGTTATTTCTCGGTTAATTTATATTTGATTAGGCCCATAAATTTTTTATATAACTTGCATGAACTATCGTTATCAGTAGGTTATGGAAACTGTTGATTAAAGTCAGAACTTAAAAACTGGTCTGAAAACCTAGGTTTGTTTTTTTTTAAAATAAAAAAAAACAAAAATTTAAATTTTATTTTTTAGGTTTTTATTTGTTGCAGAGTTTAAATTACGGAATAGCCTACAGATGATATTTAGTTTCATATTTTGTTCGTAATTTTTGAGTTTGCTGTAATTTACAGACAGTCATGTGTCTGGGAAAGTGATATAATGGATATGTTTTTTGAGTCGTAATTTTTTTGTCTTTGTTTAAAAAACTTTAAAAATATTGAAAATTATAAAAACCTAACAACCTAAATACTTCCCCCCAAACCGACGTTTATTCAAATACACTGTCGTCCTGATTAAGGTTACAGTAGGTGCTGTTTGAGCCTGGTAGGTCTTGTCAACTGTGACTTTTACGCGCGAAAGCAGCTACTGCTTTCAGCGCGTCTTAGCCATCGCAGTTCTGGCCGTCCATCCGTCAGTCTGTCTGTCCGCCCGTCTGTCACACGGGTGGATCAGTCAAAAACGGTCCAAGCTAGGATCACCAAATCTTTACTATCGGCTGCCTGGAAAACTCTAGTTTCAGGAACCGTAAAGCTTTTCCATAAATTCAAAGGGGGTCACCCCGAACGAAGGCGCTAAATGAGAGGGGGGTAGGCAAAATTAGCGATTTTGGCCAATAAATCGCTGTATCTCAGTAACGGTGCGAGATAAGGCCTAGGTTACTATTAATCACTAATAGGAAATCGTACACTGGCTTTCGATTAGTGCTGAATTCAATGACCTTGAATGACCCTGAACGCCAAAATAGGGGATTTTATGGATTTTTTGCGATTTTTCGCTGCGACACAAGGCTATATCATTCACAAGGTGGCGCCACGGTACTGGCGTTGGTGGCATGGCGTAGTTGGTAACGCGTTTCGCTGAAACGCCGGGCCCGGTTAGTACTGCGATGGGTGACTGCCTGCGGGCAGAAACTGCTATAGGCTTTCTCGCGTCCCGTGAGCATTAGCTCAAATTTCTTGTACCAGTTTGGTATGTATTTGTGTTTTGTGCAAATGAAAATGACGAAGAACAGACGGAGCGATTGCTGCGGCTGATCTACCGACCTCACAACGTCTACTGCATCCACGTCGACGCCAACTCAGAGACAGAGTTCCACAAAAGACTGGAATCGATCGCCAAATGCTTGAACAACGTGTTCACGGCGAAGCCGTCGATCAGTGTGCACTGGGGCCAGGTTTCTGTCGTTCACGCCGAACTACTGTGCATGCGACAGCTGCTCGATAGACACAAACGCTGGAGGTATTTCATCAATCTTGTCGGTCGTGACTTTCCGCTGAGAACTAACTACGAACTGGTCAAAATACTGAAGGCATACGACGGCGCGAACGATGTCGACGCTTCCCGCAAACGGTAGGCCTACTATGTTTTTTGCTGCTTCGTAACAGCTTTTGCAGGCCGTCAACATAGGTTGCTATGCAGATGCTTTGTACTGTTATGCTACGGCAAGCTGTGTCTATGCTGGCTCACTGCTGCAAGCTTATAGATCCCTTAAATTGAGGCAGCGTGTCTGCGACTGTGTCTGTGCGAAACTGTGTTTTCTGTCTCCGTCTGCTGTCCGTATATGGACTACACAATAGCGCATTGAATTGAGCGCGTTCGAGGTTGTTACAGTTAACGCGCTATATAAATTGTATACTTACTGACTGACTTACTCACATTGCAGCAAGCGAGTACATCGCCCAACGGTCTGTCTGTCACTGTTTTGCATGCACTGACACTGCGTCAAAGCGAAAGCGACGCTACCTGAAATAGCGAATGATTCCGATCTCACGGTATGTAAAGTTTATTTAGAAATTCAGAAGAGGTCAGCCCGAATCATCGATCGATGACGTTAAATGAGAAACGGTGGGGAAAATCTGCGATCTCAACTGGTAATTCGTCGTATCTCATGAAACGGTGCGAGATGTTGGCCAAAGTTACATGTTTGACCGATCACCAACAGCAAGTCGCGTGCGAGCTTTCGATTGATAACAAAATCAACGATTGTAAATAACCTTGAACGGCCGTTGCCTATTAGCTTTGCTATAGGCCTACTAATTTTACGTCTTTCGGAGTTCACTGCAAAAATATTATTTTGAAAGAAGATAAACCGTACTATCAGGCAGCAGCAACACTTACATGACAGAATACATGTACGCTATACCCATTCGCATGTCCGTTTGCAGCCATTTCCACCCGGATTGGTTCCTGCATTCGTGGAACAAACAGTTGGAACGCGGAGAGCGTAAGTCGTCGCCGGTTCCTCACGGTTTCGACGTGGCCAAAGGCTCGACGCACATGGCGGTGACTCGTGACTTCGTCCAGTACGCAGTCAGTGACTCCAAGGCACGCGATCTACTCTACTGGATGCGGGACATTAAGATCCCCGACGAACACTACTTTCAGACTCTCAGCCACAATCCTCATATGAACGTACCCGGAGCTTTCATCGGTCAGTTTTACTCCGCTAATGTCACTCGCACATTTTCGACGGAATATCGCAAAAGCTTGCTCAGTGCTAAGTACTGCCCGCAGGTAGCCGCAGTCGCTTCAGTAGGCAGTAGTGAAGTGGCGCCATGTAACGAGTAGCATTTCATGAATCCAAGTCCACTGGATCTAGCAGCATCATGAACGCCAAAAAACTTTGCGACTTTGATCTTTGACCTATAACCTTGATATTTGATGGATTTCTAGAGGCTGTCAAAGTTCATGTTCATACAAAACTTCATCAAGTTAAGTACAGCGGTTCGCTAGATGGCGCCACTTTATTACTCTGCCCGCGGAAGCGACTGCGGCTACCCGCGGGCAGTACTTAGCCAGTGCGCCGTACATACTATGACGGTGAAACGTAACGGTGGGGATTTGTGTTAAGTCAGTTCGCTTTTATCTGCGTGTTTAGTGCCGCGGCACTACAATAATGTGTTTCGATGCTAGCTGCTGCTACTGCTGATGATGATGATGACGACGTTGATGATGGTGGTGGCGGTTAACGGATGCATGCAGGTGATCCGGACTCAAAGAAATCGTTCGTGCGAGCCAAGCACTGGTCGTTCTTGTCCAGCTTCGATGCAGTTTGCCAGGGCAAGTGGAGTAAGTCGATCTGCGTTCTGGGAGTGGGCGATCTGCCTTGGGTGACCGGATCGCCGCACATGTTTGTCAACAAGATACACATTGAGCAGGAACCGACGGCATTCCGGTGTCTGGAGCTCTGGTACAGAGACCGCGTGCGACGACAGCAACGACTCCTGGCGATTGGAACTGACAACTTCAACGTCTCCATCTACGCCAGTCAACCCTTCGTACACCAGCATGTAAGCAAACAATATGTGCATTACTATTCGGGAAGATCGGTAGCCATGAGCTTTGCTTTTGATCCGATGGGGGAGCTTACAGCGCTCCCCATATTTTTAACTTGTCGGGTGGGGCTCGCTATTTCCTCCCAAACAATTCCATCCACCCCGCTGTCGTTTCGCAGTTCCAATTTTTGCTACGCTTATAGGCCTACTTAGCACTTAGCATTTAGATCCTCCGGTCCTTGACAGGACAATGGGCAGCAAGAGTTCGCCATCAGCTTCTGTTTGTAGCCACAGTCCGGACGCTGTTCCAATCAACTCCTCGGTCCACCAGCTCTTCTTTAAATGTAGACCGCCAAGTCTTCGTTCGACGACCTCGTCGTCTGCCACTACCACGAGAGGTCCATGACATGGCGTGATTGGCTGGTCGTCCAGGTGGCATCTTGATGATATGGCCTGCCAGCCGAAGTCGTCTCTCTGCTACAATGTCCTGTAATCTTCGCTGCCCAGTCCGGCTTAGCACCTCCATGTTAGTCACGTGGTCCTTCCATGTAATGCCCAGAATCTTCCGTAAGTTGCGCTGGTGAAAGACGTCCAGTTGCTGACATTCTATGCTGTACTCTTCCAAGTCTCGCTGGCGTATATGGCTGTAGAGACAATGAGGGAGGTGTAGAGGTCCAGTTTAATCTTGAGGCTAAGCGTGCTGGATCGCCACACGTTGTCAAGTCGTCG
>Ga0209671_1000080_pt1 | contig 41036 bp, 22 predicted proteins | sample WorMetHERISLAND2_2_FD_187401 | JGI IMG/M metagenome (GOLD analysis project Ga0209671, IMG submission 187401) | Marine gutless worms symbiont microbial communities from Max Planck institute for Marine Microbiology, Germany - Olavius geniculatus... | ecosystem: Host-associated > Annelida >...
GATTAGGCCTGGAGTTTTTTTAGTTCTTGATGAAATTTTTTACATATTTTACTTTTAGTCAAAGCCATCCTTGGGGAGTATGCGAGGTATGTGCCACATGGGCTGCCAAATCTGGAGCAAAGTTTTGGGGCCACTAAATTTGGTCGTGCATTTTTACGTGCAAAAGCTTAGCCATTGCAATTCTGTCTGTCTGTCTGTCCATTCTTCCGTCAGTCTGTCCATCTGTCACATGGGTGGATCAGTCAAAAGCGGTGCAAGCTAGGATCACCAAATCTTCACCGTTGGCTGCCTGGAAGACTAGACCGTGTCCCATAATTAGCAGCAACCCTATAAATAAGTTAGTGTAAAATCGTCAATACCTGATAGATTTTTACAAAATTTGAAACAGTCATTGAGACAATCATTTTGAATTTGTCTTTAAAGTTTGAGCTTAAAATGGCCACCTTTGGCCTCAACGCAAGCTCTTAGTCTAAAGCGGGTATGCTATTGCTAGCCCCCTTTGTCAATAACAATGCATTGAACGTATCTTAACAAACTCTGACGTCATAATGACGTTACATTGAACACACACGGTAAAGTGCGTATGTCAGAATGGGTGTGATGGTAAATATTGTTAAGATAGTGCAGTGTGTGATATTTCGTTGAAATCGATGAACTACAAACTGAATTAGGCATGTTTGAAACAGGGGTGCCGCTAATTTTGGGACACAATGTAGTTTTCAGGAACTGTAAAACTTTTCCATAAATTATAAGGGGGTCACCCCAAACGAGGGCATCAAGTGAGAGGGGGGTGCAAAAAATTTGCGATTTTTAGCCATTGAGTCGCTGTATCTCAATAACGGTGCGAGATAGGGCCTAGGTTACTACTAATCACTATTAGGAAGTCATACACTGGCTCTCAATTGCCACTGAATTCAATGACCTTGGATGACCTTGAATGCTAAAATAAGGGATTTTATGGATTTTTGGCGATTTCAGGCTGCGAGACACATTTCAAGAGCGAATTGCGCCGAAACCAATTGAGATAGACAGGGACAAGCTGCACATGAAATTTCAGCATTGAACGTAGATTTCAACAGTTCAAGTCTCGATTTTTTAGGTTCAAGTAAACCTGTGGATGAGGGCGTCAAAGAGCAGTACCCCTGCAAAAGTCATTATTTTACCGTTGTTGGCCAGTCTTTCGTGAAAATGGTTGCAGATAGGCATGGACATGCTGCCTATCACAACAAGGGCCTAGTGACTAGGATTCAGGAGAGCCGAAGGGGAGCACTAGTGATGAGCTTTTCAGTCCTATCAACGTCGATGACTTTGAAAGATGCTGAACTTCCAAAATAAGGGGTTTTTATTGATTTTTGCGATCTTCGGCTGCAATGCACACTCCAAGAATGAACTGCGACGAAATGGCTGTAGACAGACTGACAGTTTGCGAACAGAAACTGTTATAAGCTTAGGCTTTCACGCGTCTCGTGAGCATTAGCTCAAATTTCTTGTTATAGTATGGTTTAATAATCATGAGTCATTTGGTTTGTTCTGGGATTGACTTGTGTTGTTAAGATTAATTTATTTTAACTGTAGTGAAGTGTTTTTCGCTTGCATTATTCTGCATTTGCATTATGATAAAGATTACATCAGAAGTTACTTTGTAAACAGAGAAGAGTGTCAGGCTGTCAGTGGTATTCTAGTTATGGTTATCAAATGGTATAGCTCTTCATAGAAAACCCATCTCAGAGCTATGGAGTATCGTATCACCTACCATATGTGATCACACATATGGTAGGTGATGCTCCCTGCCACCAGATACAGGTGAATCAGTCCTGCCTGAATCCCAGCCAGACAGGCCAGTATTGAATATACCTACCCTGGAAGGATGAAAGGCTGAGTTGATGATGATGATGATGAAGGACGAATCACTTTAGCATGGCGTTAAGTCCTAAGACTATAAAGACACGTAACAATAAGCCTAAACAATGAAGTCATGTAATAGTAGTCAGTGCAATGGGACGTTCTTAGTCATTGCTGTAAGACTGGGCAAAAAGCTTGGTTTTCAGTTTGCTGCAGAAAACTTGCAACGACGGCAATGACCGGACTGACTTCGGCAAACTGTTTCAGACAGATGCAGCAGTCGTTGGAAAGGTGCGGTCGCCAATGGTAGAATGCACAGTGCGTGAAGCGACCAGCGCTGATGTAGTCGAAGAGTGCAGTTGTCGACGTGCGTTGAGGTGTGACACACGTTGAAGATCTGAAGCCAGGTAGCCAGGTGCAGAGCCGTGGAGGCAGCGATACACTAGCACTGCCAGCCGGAACGAAACACGTTCCGGCATCTGAAGCCAGTGTAATCAGCGCAGTAATGGCTGAATGTGGTCCTGACGACAAGCTTTGAAGATCAGCCATGCAGCGGCGTTCTGCACAGACTGAAGCCTGTCCATGAGTTGCTTCGGAAGGCCGGCAAGAGTTGCATAGCCTTAGTCAAGCCTGGAAAACACCAGCGCCACGATGAGCGACTGCATCACGTCGTATGACACAGATCAGTTGTCCATGATGTTGGTTGTATGCTGCAGACAGTCACCCTTCTGAGTGCTAACTACTAAACACTTGATAGTGGCCTGACTGGTAGTCAAACCAACGATCTTGTGATCGCAAGTTCAGCGTCTTAACTATTACACTACCAAACCACTGTCTGGCCTGCAACAGGTAATTAATACAATCATTTAAAAATACTTTTGGACAGTCCTGAGCACTGATTGTTAGTAAGCATGTAAAATGCGTGCATTTATGAAACAGAAACGTTATGTTGTTTGTGTTTGCAATGCAATTATGCAGGGAGTCTCGAATGACTCACCATGGCGACTCACCAGGATCAACGACAGGTTTGAATTGGCTGACACATACCCTGCACTGGTGCGTTGGCTTCGTTTGCACATATACTGTACATGTAGGTTTTCATCTTATTGACATCACCAGCAGTTGAGTTTTTGATTTTGTGTCATTTCCATCACTTGGCAGTGGACTGCATGTATAGGTTTCAACATGGTATGTAGTGTATTGTGAGTTTAGTGAGGCATAATACACTGTAGAATGTGTTGAAATGTACTTATTTTATGGCCATGATCGACGGTGAGTTCTGCCTAAGAATGGGTGCTGTGCACAGATCCGAGCCACGTTTTGGTCATTGCTCTTGAGTTGAGAGCGAGATTATAAGCAGTTATACAGACACTGCAGTGGGTCTGGAGATAGGTGACAAAAGTAGTTCCTGAAATAAGGCACTACACCATGTCCCAAAATTAGCGGCCCCTACAAATAAGTTAGTGTAAAATCGTTGATACCTGACAGATTTTTACAAAATTTGAAACAGTCATTGAGACAATCATTCTGAGCTAGTATTTAAAGTTTGAGCTCGAAGTGGCCACCTTTGGCCTCGATGCAAGCTCTTAGTCTAAGGCGGGTATGCTTCTGCTTGATCCTTTTGTCAATAACATAATGTTAACAAACTCTGATGTCATAGTGACGTTACATTTAGCACACACGGTAAAGTGCGTACATCATAATGGGTGTGACTATAAGTAATATTAAGATAGTGCATTGTACGATATTTCGTTGAAATCCATGAACTGCAAACTGAATTATGCACGTTTGAAGCAGGGGGGGCGCTAATTTTGGGACACGGTGTATATTGACATTTGTGTATCTTTTTGTCCTCATTTTGCTATGAACTAACAAGAAAACTCAGCTAATGCAAAGGGGACCGTGCAACAGCAGTGCATGTATGAAGGCCCACTGCAAACAGAATGTAAAAGCTCACCCATTCCAGCAGTTGACATCGGATACGATGATTTTCATTCATTCATTCACATATACTAGAAGGCGCAACCAATCATATCTGGCTGCTGCCGTTTGAGCGGCCAAAGGTGCACATATTGAAGGGGTACCTTAGTTTGATGCCACCATACCTAGGATTTCTTGAATGCAGGGGTCAAAAATTTAAACTAGTGTGAACTACATTAATGCCAAAAATTTCATACGCAGGTTGTCCTGGTTTATCTCTAGTGATTTCGGCGCAGTTCGCTGTTGAAAGGTGTGCTGCAGCCTGAAATCACCAAAAAGTCAATAAAATCCTTATCATCTAAGGTCATTGCTTTTGGTGTCAATCGAAAGCCAGTGTATGACTTCCTATTAGTGGTGAATACCGCATTTTCAGCCCCAAATTGTACATTTTTGGATGAAGATTTTCGGAGGAGAAAATTTCTCTAACAATTTTCTGACAGCTCAGAATCTTGGCCGACGGGCAGTTGCCCGCTGCCATGCCATGACTGGTTGAGTGTGTCTTGGGTTGTGTTAGTTGGCGGTGCCTGTGACTGCAACTGATGAAGACCTCCGTCATGTGGCTGTATTCAGAAGTCGCGGTCGTCTGCCGGTATGTTGCATTGCCATATTCTTTGCTTTCTTCATTCACTACGTCAGTGTAACTCAGGGGTCTCAAAGTTGCATATTATTTGCAGCCAGCAGCAAATTATTTTAAATGAGAAAAATTTTTGATAAAAAGTTGCTACGTTTAGTTACATCATTTCCCAACTCTGCTCACCGTAGACACTATTTTTGTTGTAAAATGCACTAGAAACCGTCAGTTGGCCAGGTGGGTGGGCACTTATACTCCCCTAGACTCCCTAGCCTAATGTTGACACTCTGTCAGTGATAGAAGCTGTTTAGAGTGTAGTGGATGTATAGTGTAGTGTGTAATGGGTGTAGAGTAGAGTCTATTATGGTGTAGGTTCTGTCGTGGATACACCCAGACAGTCAGGCAACTATAACCCGCTCCAGTCAGCCGATGGTTGGGGTTGCCGGACGTCGAAGTAAAGATGATGAGAAGTATATTCAGTTGATAATGGACGCCAATGCACAGTCGCACAAGTTATCTATCATGGACGCTCGGCCACAAGTCAATGCTCTCGCTAACAAGGTCTGCGATACACAGTGTACTGACAACTCTAATGTTTTTGACAGACGCACACAAACACAGGCACTTCCTTACCTTACCTTCGGGGCAGGCAGGCTGTTACACTTGTCCAGTGCTGAGGCCATATCAGTTCAGCCCAGTGTGCATCTTCGAATGTAAGCAAAGGTTGCAGTAAATGGCTATAAAGCTGTGGACGGCTGTGAAGCTGTAGATACACAGCTGTGAAGCTATAGGCGGCTGTAAAGCTGAAATTGACATTAAAGCTGAAGAGTAACCAGTACATTAGCACTGCTCAAAAGTGAGCTAGTTTGCACTTAGTTGGCTCCTCTTTTATGGATTTTAAAAATTTTTTGGTCTTCGGAGCACTAAGCCCCACCACTGCGATAAAATGGCAAACCATGATGGGGACAGGCGCCGTCATTTAACAACAATTTCCATTTTGGTAATCAAAGTCTTTACTGACACATCTCTACGGCATCCATGCACCTTGGCCTGATCTGTTCATATGCATTCTGACACAATCCTGCCAAGTCAACTTTGTCTACCCACTTCCTCCATTAGACCTGCTAATCAAAGCTGTAGAAGCCAAGCCACAAAATGTTCCAGTTTAGCTGAGGTGTATTTTGTTTGAACTGAAGCCGACAAGTATTTGAGCTAAGTCACTTGAGTCAAGAGCTTTTTTGTTTCATATTTTTCAGTTGTTCTAGTTTTCGTCCAGATTTGGAGATCAACTGTCCAGTGGTTTCGCATTTTTATTCGTTCTGCCTTTGTGATGCGTAGCCTATTATGCAAATCTGTAGTCGATGATTGAATTTTTCTTGAGGCTAAGGCTGCCAAAAGACTCGGCATACCTTCAGGAAACTGTATATTGTGGGACATAATTATTCACTAATATACCCGGTTACTGGTTGCATTTGGAGATGTCGGCTGTATTTTGCGGCTCAAGCCAACAAGTGAGCTGACAAATTTTTGAACTAAGCTTGCACGAGCGACCGTCAGGTCCAGTCTCCATACTCAGACATCAGTTTACTGCATTCATTCTGAATTATTTTGAGGACTTTAGCTTCTTTGAACATTTGCATACTTTTGGGGTGATTTCAGCAGGTCTAACATTTTTACATTTGTGAACGTCATGATTTCAGAAAACTGTTTAAGCTGAAGAAAAATGCTTACATCTGCAGTCAGCAAACTGTCAAACCGCCACTAGTCACCGTTTACGCTTTTCTGTTTGCAGTGTACGCTATTAATAGAACATTTGTGTCAATGCCGACCAGCTACCGTGGTGCACATGGTTTTACCCGCGTGGTTTTAACCGTTGTCTATATTTGTGGAGTAGCAGCTTAATGCTTAACAAAGCCATTTCATGTACATGTGTGATTTTGGAGAGTTTACGAATCAACTAAACCATAGTCTGTAAATAGAAGTTAAACAAGTTTTACGATTGACTTTCTGTTATGATGCCTTAACTTCAAATTTAGTGAGAATTTGCTTTGTGATATTTGTAATGTGCCAGTGTTTCGTGGTCGTTGGCTTTACTTGTACAGCTCTGCTTGTGCTGCAGTGCTATTTTTTGGCTTTTGCTGTTTCAGTCGTAGTCCAAGTTATGGTTGTGCACGTTTGTACATAGGCGAAGGGTGGTGGTTATGAAAGTGAAGATGCATATCCGAATGCGGAGCTCATATTCTGTGACATTCACAATGTTCACGTCATGCGTGAGAGGTGCTCTTATTATGTTAATATTATGCTTGACAGCATTAGAGAACATTAAATTTTGTGCTATTTATTATGCAATGTCAGTGTGAAATGGCTGGGAGAGATGGCAGCAAAATGACATGAAGAAAAGCTACAGGTCTGGTGTCTTCACTGTAAATCACGACTGGATATGCCTTGAAGCTTTTGTGCACGTTGTGTTTTTAAGAAAATGTGAAAAGCATTAGTGCGCTATGAATAACTGAGTGAGCCAATCAGGAGTGTGTTCACATTGCATTAACAGTAATGCTTACAGAAACACTTTATGATTCCACATGGCAGGTGACACTCTGTAGCTCTGCGATGGGTTTTCCGTAAAGAGCTTTAAGCACTTTTGACTTTTTGGTGGCATAATGTCTAGGATTCTGCTGGACTTATACTTATGATCAGAAGGTCGTGACTTTGACTCAGTTGGGTTGCTATCAGTTGGTTACTACTAGGTGGGTGACTATCTGTGGACACATAAACCATCAATGCCGAGGTCAACTCAGCCTTCTATCTCTTTGGGGTAGGTAAACTGAGTACCAGCCTATCTGGCTGAGGTTATGGCAGGGTGTGTTCATTTGTGTCGGGTGGCAGGAAACACTGTGCGATTTCATACGGCAGATGTCACTCCGTAGCTCTGCGACGGGATTTTCCATAAAGAGCTATAAACGCTTAACTTTTTAAGGAATTCAGACTTGCAGGTACCAGGGGTGGCCGATGGCATGGTTGACACAGGCTGAGTGCTTGCATTGAGTAGCATTCATTGCCGCAATAGAGTAAATGACAACGAGAGCACATGCAACATTCCTGACTCACTGCTGGCTGTCCATGCACTTGTGTTATTCTGTTTGATTACTTACTGTCCGCTGTAGCAATGACAGTATTATATACAGCATTGTTGCTAAATTTTAAATTGCATTTGTTTGCCTTTTCTCTGTTAGCGTGCTAACTCGTGAGCCTGTTGAAATTTTGCACACGTGTGTACCTCGACAAATGCAAGAACTCCGTTGAACTTCAAGGTTATAGATCAAAGGTCAAGGTCAAGGACCGGATTTTAGGATACTTTGACGTTGCAACATGGGGCCTTACGGCTACTGGCTGATGCTAGACGGGCCAAACTAGATTGATGGTCGATGCTGGCGTCATTGCTATAAATATTGGAGCATGCCATGTCAGCTGCTCCGGACAGCTTCTTGTATGAGGCTTAACAGTCTAGTTTATGTTGATTGATGTGTTGCAGTCTGCGGAAGTTGAAGGACGTCTGTTACCAGTGTCCAGTTGATGATGCACACTGGCTCTCCAACATTGAATCTACTCATTGGCTCGATCACATCAAAGTCGGTCTTCAGAATTTGCATCTGTTCTACCTTGTTGATGATAACGCAAGGGGTGTTCAAAAAGTTTTGCAGCTTGACTATAAACAGTAATTCCACTGTTGCACGATATAGTATATTTTCAGCATGCTCATGCTATTAAGTGCTGACTGTGCCATGGTTTTTTGCTACCAAAATTTGTTGATAATGATGACTGAACCAAGGTTGTTGGAGTTATTATCTCCGCCAAGGTGAATGTAGTGAACATTGGAGGAGAATATGAGATTGGTCGTTCTGTCCCTCCCTTCTGTGTGCGTCAGTGTGTGTACATTCAGTATGTGTACATGATGACTCATCATCATCTCCACATGTCATACCATTTGGCAGGTGATACTCTCTGGCTCCAAGATAGTTTCCTACGGAGAGTAATAGCGGCTAATTCAGTTCACGGACGTTTATGTTGTGTTTGATATCTTGTCGCTGTGCATGTGTGTCAGCAAATCCTGGCGGGTGCAGTGCGCGTGGCTGATAAACTGGAGAATCATAAGACTTCAGTTCTGGTGCATTGCTCCGATGGTTGGGATCGAACTGCCCAGGTATTCAGTCATTTGGGGTTTGAAACAACTATTTCAATGAGGCAAATACACGTGCACTGCCAGTGTAACAGTTAGATTTTCTTGATAATATTCTGAAAAAAAACTGCCTGGAAGCTTTTCTGATGGGCAGTTTTTACTGGCTGGATTCCATTTACAATTAACAGTGAAGTCCATTTATGATGGGAGAGTTTTGTACCTCATATTCTGAAAAACTTTGCTGCTGTTAAAATGCTTACCAAGAGTCCTAAGAGCCGCTCGTTATTGGCAGTAATAAAATTGTTGTTAAATCCTTTGTTCCAGTATTCTATTCTCACCCCAAACTAGATTGTGTCTACACAGGCAATGTTGTATGTTTTATTGTAGTTGACGGCTCTTTCGATGCTGATGCTCGATCCATTCTATCGAAGTCTCAAGGGATTCCAAGTTCTCATAGAAAAAGAATGGTTGAGTTTTGGCCATAAATTTGCACAGGTTAGTAATCTGCTGTTAGCTTTTCAGACTTTTTACGTGCGACAGCAGAATGCTTTGCGCATCTTAGCCATAGTGTAGGCATCTGTTTGTCTGTCTGTCACACTCGTGATCTGTATCAAAATGGTGCAAGCTAGGATCACAAAATCTTCACTGTGGGCTGCCCGAAGGACTCTGGTTTTTGCTGACGAAATTTCATGCTGCTGAGTGATGGGGTTCCCCTGGAACAAGGGCACAAAAGAGGGGTACCCCCTAAAAGTTCTCATTTTACCACTGTTGGCTCCTCTAGCATAAAACGGTTACAGATAGACACACACATGCTGTTTATCATAACAAGCACTGATGATGAGGTTTTTAGGGCTATCAACATCAATGACCTTGAACGAACTTGAACCCCTAAAATAAGGGGTTTTAGTGAATTTTTTGGCGATTTCTTGCTATGACACACATTTTAAGAGTGAATTGTGCCAAAATAGCTGTAAATAGTCCAAGACAACCTGCACATGAAATTTTCTGTGTTAAGCGAATAAGTGTAGATTTTATAGACTCAAGTCCCGATCCCCTAGGTTCAAGGAGGTTTGCGCAAGCGGGCATCGAAGAGGAATACCCCTTAAAAATGGCTATTTTACCATTATTTGCTTGTCTGGCGTATAAACTGTTGCAGATAGGCACAAACATGCTGCTTATCATAACAAGACCAAGACAACCTGCGAATATAGGAATTGCTAAGGCTTGCTAATTACTTGTTTTGCAAGGCATCTGTCAGTTTGATGCTCGAATTTTTCAGAACTGAGCTGGGATGACATAATCGTTGCTATTGGTTTTGTCAAAGACTCTGCTGTCAGGATCTGTAAAGTAATTTGTAGTAGTATTTGCTAATCAGTTTCACAGTGATGTACAATTTAGATAATTTGAACAACTTTTTAGTTAAGTTACTGTAATTTTCTAGCTGTACATTCTTCGTCCTTGTCTGTGATTTTTTTGCTGTTATTTTTTCTCAACTTATCTCTTCAAATTTTTGGTGTATTGGTAGTGAATGTTGGCATCTGTTTATTATCAGCATACGTGCAGTGATTGAGAAAAATGGAATGGATGCAGTTGAATCAAATGGAATCGAATTGAATAGGGAACCGGGAAATTGTGTATATTCTGTAGTTTGAATCGAGCTTGAATTTCAACAATTGAGGTTAGCAGATTTGGTTTTCAGAATTCTCATATTTTTATGATATTTAATAAAAACGAATTTAACGTGCCTGCAATGCATGCTTATTTCACTGTTAGTTACCGGACCAGGCAAAGGCAAAGGTCTCGCTTGAACTTTTGGCAGACTGAGCCAGGCCCGATAAGTGTTTGTGGCTTTCGTGCCAAGCTGTTGCACTCTGGCATGGTGCATTTGCATAAGGATAGTAATGACTTGCTGGCTTAGTGGTTACGACATTAGACATATGATCAAGTTCAACTCATGGTCGGGTCGTTATCAAGCTGTTAGTAAGCTGGGTGACTCTGTGGACGGAGTATGCACCTAACACCAATGTCAACTCAGCCATCTATCCTGCCATGGTAGGTAAATTAAGTATCGGCCTGCTGGGCTGCAGTCAAGGCAGGGTGTGATCACCTGTGTTGGGTGGCACGTAACACTGTGTGATGTCATATGGCAGGTGATGCTCCGTTGCTCTGAGGTGAGTTCCCATAAAAGAGCTATACACCACACAGCCGTTAGTGATGATGTTGATATGTTTCGGTAGAGAGTTGGTCACGGGGAGGATAAGCATTCTGATGCGGACAGGTCGCCAGTCTTTCTACAGTTCGTTGATTGCGTCTGGCAGATGACTCAACAAGTACGTACGCCTAGCATATCGTACTTCATAGAACTGTTATTAGGCAGCATTGCTGTAGGTAACTCTGCACCTTTAACTATTGGTGTTGGAATGGGAAGCATGTATAGCAATTTTTGGAGTGCGGGAGCAGCTGGATATTTTTGCCTCCCAACTTTTGGCAATCAAACTGAAATATGTGACAGCAGTGACAGATTTTTAATGCAGCCGAAGCAGAAATGTCTCTGACAATGTGCATGCAGTCTGTTTATAGTTCAGGATTTGTTTGCAACAATTTTGATGCCGGTAATTCAAAATTGACAGTTTGAAATTCTACAACAGTAAGTAGTGCTACCACTATCGACTGTTTTACTAGTCGATCAACTGTTTTATTTTATATTTCAACTAGTCGACTATTAGTTGACTAATTTAAATTAGTCCACTAATTTATCAGTCGAGTATAGTTGACTAGTCAATGGCAGTACTGGTTTTGAGGTGCCTCAAATAGTCTTTTTCTTAGTCGTGAATTAGTGGCAGTGTGTGCTGTCTCGGTGCTTTTTAGTTTAGTTTTGTTATTTTTTGCAAAGTTTGGCAGTTGTGTGTATACGTGTGTTTTTGTGTATACGTGTGTTTTTGTGTATACTTGGTTGCAGTTTCCAAATGCATTTGAGTTCAATGAACTCTTCCTGATTCTGATTCTGGAACATCTGTACAGTTGTCGGTATGGCACATTCTTGTACAACTCTGAACAGCAGAGAGTCAGAGAGGTTAGTAGCGCAATCAGCACGGCCTAAGAATCTGTCCATGAAGTGTTTCTAAAGTTACATAAACATCTCCATAAACGCAGAAGAGATTTTGAGCTGAACGCATGTGCAAACTGCAAACATATTACTAAGTTACAAAAATGGTTTTGATAATGACGTCCTATTTTCATTGCTGTCACACAGTCTTCAGTTGTTGACAATAGAGCGATTGCGTCCATCGAAACAGGTATCGTCATGTCACATTACTTGGCGGTATCGTGGCTCCATGATATATCGCAATATATCGAGATTGCTTCGATACTGTTGTATCAAAACGTCGGTATCGGTACTCACGATACTTATCGAAGGTATCGCACAACACTATGTTAGACAGATATTAGTCATTGAAAAACTAGCAGGATCTTTGCAAGCTCTGCACTTACAAAGTTGATTACTGCAAAATAGAAATAAATGTCATTCACCCCCTCCGCCCTAGAAAATGAGTTAAATTTTACATATATTGCTGTGAGTTTTAGCACATTTTATGATACATAAAATTGATTTTTTTCGTTAACGGTTTTATCATAAGAAAATAGTGAAAAGCCTCTACGGTATTTTAGGCATCATATTTCTAGCAGGCTGCATTAATGCTTCGTCATAACTGGTGAAACAGTAAAGCTGGCATTACAGTTTGCTCCAGTACGTGGTTTAATAATGCATTCATTGTGTACTAATACAAGACAAGCCTACATCAGTCATATGAATAATTCACAGATTGCTGCAACAGTGTTGGGCCTTTACTCCAAGTTTGAACATCTATTCATTTATTTTTGATAAACCTATTTGGACAAAATGCCTGGAGTGGGTTGGCGATTTGCACGAATGGGTGGGGTTCGGCCACCTAGTTTACGCGAGAAAAATTGCTCTGATGTGTCAGAATGTGCGGGAGAAGACAGTGTCGCTGTGGTCGCTAGTGAATGATCAGCATGAGAGATATCTGAATCCTCTGTATGTCCACTCTGTTCATCAACAACACGTCTTGTTTCCTGTAGCAAGTCTGCGCCGGGTCGTTCCGTGGACTGGTTACTACCTGCACTGGAATCCATCGACTGTGCCTCAGGTAAACAGCTTGTCAGTGATGGCTTCAGGGCATGCTTCGCTATGCTACTGCAACATGTTGTTTATTTTGAAACCTCCATCATTAATCAGCTAACCAGGATTTTCATTTTCCAGCACTTTCCAGATACTGCTATGTCAAAGACAAGACTTCTGGGCCTTTTCAGGAGCGTGGGAACCCTGTTCAAGGCCAAAGCCAAGGCTAGTGGTCCCTGGGGCCAAAGCAAAGCCCAAGGCCACTAACTAGCTCAGTAAGAAAACTAAGCATGACAATTTTATACTCCTCGTCAAAAGCGAGTTTTATCCTATTCAAACTGTAATGAGGCATAACGAAATCGGAGCAAGGCTCATGAGACGTGTCACAGCATCAGTTGAAAATAATTTCACTGGAAGCCATTGACCGTACCTCAGGTAAACTTTTTGTTTGGTAGCAAGAAAGATGGGCAATAATCCAGATGGACATTTCTGTGTTTAGCCGTAAAGCACAACACTTTACATATTGCATTGCTGTCGCCAAGTCTTACTTTCGTAGATACTAGTGTTGATGAAATTGAAATGCTCTGCTTTTGTGCATAACGATTTGTGTGAGTTACTTTGCATAAATTTATTTTGACATGTTTTTGTTATCTGCATTGGTAGTGATATTATAAAAAAAATACAAATCTGATGGTCATTTTGTGTCATAGCAGAAGGGCATTAATCAACGGCGCCATATGTCAAAAGATAAGCAGGGGCAAAAAGTTGCATTTTTCTGACAGAATTCCGCCAGACAGTTGTATGCTGCCGACAGAGGAGATTGCAGGTGCTTAAGATTCTAATTTTGCTCTCAAATTTTCCCAGAATTGAGTTTTACCACAAAATTTTTTGGAAAATTTACCGACAAAAGTTTTTGGACAATAAGATTGTTCAACAATTTTCCGATTGCCAACATTTTAAGGTGGGCAGTTAGCTCCATTCACCGCTCCCACATGACACGGCACCACTGGCATTAATTGCTGACCATTGTCTGTTGCTCCAGGAACCGGTTCACATTCGTAACATGGAGTTGGTGCAGTTGCGCAATGCGCTGATAAAGCGCCACGAGGAACTGAAGGAACACGTTGCAAGACGTGGCAGAACTCTTGCCGAGCAAACATCTCCGCAGAAAACTGCTGCATCCATGAGCGTCGTTGGATAGCCAGTCGATTCCATCAGCTCAACATTGTTGTTTTGTTTTGAGGCGCGTACATAGTGACATAACTGAACTGAACGGACATGGTTTAGTTTTTGATGAATTGACCAATGGGTGTGCAGGGCGCATAGTCGCATAGTCGCCGATGCCATTAGATGGTGCCAACTGCAATGCATTACTGCTTGGTGCTACCCATTCATCAGTTCTTCAAAAACTTAACCATGTCAGTTCAGTTCAGTTATGTCGCTCTGTATGTGCCTTTACTGTGTACATGTATATGTATCATTGCTAGTGTGTGTGTTAAAATTTTAGCCAGTGGTCAAAGTGAAATCATTGAAGAGGTGGGGGAACTCTGCTCCCTCCCTCTTCCTCTTCCTCCCCTCCACTTTTTCTCTTACCCCTTTCCAATTTTTCCCTTTCCCTTCTCCTCTCCCCTTTCGTAGAGGTAGGCTCCTTTGTATGCAGCTGAGGCTCTATGGGAGCGCTGTTAGCTCGATCAACTGGGGCAGCATCCTAGCTGAAATCGAATTTGGTGGATTTTTACTTTAAAATATGACATCTGGTGGCACCAAGGCTAAAGAAAAAACGCATGCTTCTAGTTGCAGCTGGCAAAAAAAACTAGGCATGGCGGAGAGGGGGTGGCAAAAATTTTTTTGTTATTCATTTTTATATCATGCCATGTCATGTAATATAACCCAACAGCTCATGAAAACAAACTGACATTCTAAATAGTACTCACGAAAACTTTAGCAAAGTTACCGCAACATTTCAGACTAAATGCAAACAGCATTTTTCAGTAAAACTCTGAAAGCATACTAAAAACTGCACTGATATTTTTGAAAGTCCAATACAAATTTTAGGGATGCAGGTTTTTTCTTGGGAAGTTCAGCAACCGGATGCACAGGTTTTTTCTTTAGGCCCAACCGTACTAATTTTTGCTTAGAGATATTGGCCAGTGTGTAACTGCGTATGCATTTGGGCAGCTGTACAGACTGAAAATAGGAGGCAAGGAACTTAATGTCCCTACGTTCTCCCTTACTTTGACCACTGATTTTAGCAACTAATTAATGTTATTTGTTTCATAAGTTTTAGTTGATCAGAAAAAGACCATACGGGGGATTGGCTGTTTGCAATCGGCCTACATGTTTCATCACATGTTAACTGTGATGCTGCAGTACCATGTGAAAAAGCTATCATCAGTAAAGAGCATGGCCTGTATGTCTTGCTGAGATGTGAACTTGCCACAGGCCAAACAATGATAGGCAGCAACTGACACTAACTGGTTTCCATTACCTTGACTTCCAAATCAAGGCAGTTGGGTTAGGGCGCCAATTTTTTGGCTCAAGGAAATTTTTTTTTGGTTAAGAAATTCTTCGTCAAAAAATGCAAAATTTTGGACTGGAACTCCTATTTTGGGACAATTCAACGGCAAAATTAAAATTCTGAGCACACGTAATCTCTTCTGTCGGACATTTGCAGTCTTTCGGAAGAATTCTGTTGGAAGCATGCAGTGTTCTGTAAGAAAACTCCAGCTTTCTGCACCGCCTACTTTTTTACCCCACGACGCCGCTTCTCATCTTCAGTGATTGAGTGGATATCACTTTTGTCAAGAAAGTGTTTTTTTTTCTATTACAGTGTATGTCTTTCTTGTCTGTTACTGCAGTTACATACATGTAGATAATGTGAGTAGCTTGTATCTAGTGGCAGAGGGGGCAAAAGCAATTGGCCTCTAATTTTTAGACCATCAGAAAATTGTGACACAATTTCCTATTTCTCACAAAACGTTCTTCCAAAAGTACGGAATTTAGAATTGAAAGTTACCCACTTTGCATGAATTTAGGGGCAAAATCTAAATTGTAAGCATCCGTAATCTCCTCTGTTAGAAATTTACAACTGCATGTGGGAAAATTTCATCTTTCTGCCCCCCTCCCAACCACGATGCCTCTGTTTTTATCATTTTAATTAATCAAAGCTTAAGTCAAATGGTTTAGGTGCAAAATTCAAATGAATTTTAGCCCATTTGAATTTGACTTCTCCAGTATGCCGGCTTTGAAGCAATCAAAATGCAGTTTAAGTCTGAGCCCGTTGATTTATTGAAAAAATACAATAAGTACCACACTTGAACATCATCACTTACTGCGTTGATTGACTTGTTGACCAGTGTATTTGAAATTGTACTTTTTTGTAAATGTAATTTAATTTTTTGGACTTTTTAATTCTAAATCTGTAAAAAAAATTTCAGACTGTAATTACAATTTTAATTTCCATGTCTTTGTTATTTTAATTATCAGGTTGCATTTTTTGTATACTTTTATATATTCTTGTATGCGTCATGTCGTAAACATATCAGCAACACTCAAATGTATGTAATTTAAGGACACCACCATCTTCAACAACTGTCGAAACCAACAACGACTGGACCAAATATACAACTTACAACATAATGAAAAGTTTGTCACAAAAGTTCAACCTACTCAGTCTGAAATTACAATATTCAAAAGTTCATTTCATATTTCATACCAGTTCAATATCATGAGAGTTTCATTACTTAGGCCCAGGGATGTGCACGAGACCTGAGCCGAGACCGAGACAAGACCCGAGACCCATGTTTTCAAGATGAGACAGAGACGAGACGTTGCAGCTTCCGAGATGCTGGCCAAGACCGTGAAGCTCCCGAGACTCTCGAGGATCTCGGGAGCTTCAACGTCTCGCCGAGATGTTTTCCGTGACGTATAGGGAAACACATTAACAATGAAAAAAATTATACGGATTAATTAACTCACACCATTGTAAGCACTTTCCATTTGTGATATTGTGGGTTTTTGCACTTTTTTTTGACAATTATCACTGAATAATTAACGGCTTGTACCATAAAGAATTGCAACTGCAGTGCTGTGGTCATGAGCCATTATGTTTATCGCAAGCAACTGAAATTAGTAAACTACAGCTGATTATAGCCTTATACGTCGACTACATTTGGCTGATAGGCCTAGTATTCATTCTGACATCATGCACTTTAAAGACAAAAACACTAATATTTCTAAGCCACAAATGTCATGCTGGTTAATATCGCTCTAAATGCAGCTACAGTATGCACGGCGCACGCCTGCACAAAACGTCTCGACGAGAAGCAATGGCCTGAGACCCAAGACGAGACCTACTGGGCCGAGACTGAGACATACTGCTACGAGACCGAGGCGTTGAGGATTTTGTCAGAGACGAGACGTTAGTACGTCTCGAGACCGAGACCACATCCCTGCTTAGGCCTGGCCACTGTGCCTTTGGACAGTTTGGCCAGCATTTCAGAGTCATTTTTCGAGAAAGCGCTCTTTTCCAAATTTTTCTTGGTTTTGTTTCTCTTCTGGGCTGTGGGAAGCCACAGACTGAAAATATTCTTTCCGCATAAGCTTAAGAAGCAGGTGCTGCGATTCATTAAGTTACTAGCTGATGTAAATATCTGTGCTAATGTACGTTTGCTCAGCTTATCTTAGACAAGTAATCTGAGCAAAGCTCACATAACACGTGACATCGTTAGTGTTACCACCTGGAGAATTAGTCTTATACAATGTGCAATTAAATAATAATGCATTATGAAACAGCACCCAAATTTTGATGCCCTCATATGGAGGACTCTGAATGTAGGAGGTCGTTTATAATCTATGTTTTATGCTACAAAGTTCATGTGCATGTGCAGTAATTTTGGCGCAATCGCAAAAAAAAATCACTAAAAATCTGCTTTCTGGATTTTAAGGTCATCAATGAAGTGCATCATATAGAGTTGTCCAATAAAGTGTAAACCCCTAAATTTTTGACAACTGCAGCAAATACTTAACCTATGATAAAAATACTTTTGTCAACATACTCTGCAGTTAATAGCTAAATTAAGCAATCATTACAAATCCTGTCACACTTCAAACGCGTTGCTACACTACCTTGTAATATCCAGTCAGCTTTAGAATAAGTTACCATGCAACTTCGTGTACAATTATTTTATAGCTGACTGTTTCACAGCACATTTAGAATGTGGTAGCTAAGGCATTTGAAGTTTACCCTTGACATGACCAGTTAATATTATTATATACCACAAAAATAAATCATTGTGCATAGTTTCATTCTTTCATAGCATAACCTACTGAACATAATGGTTGTTAAACAGCACCAATCAATAGGTAAATTAACAGCATTCAGTAAAAACTTTGAAATAATACAAAAAGCCCAGGTGTTGCTAGGATAGCCGATGGTACTGGTTGACATCTAGTCATCCAAAGTCGATTTCCATCTCATCTGAAAGGGCGTATGCAATTTCCTATTAGTGATCAATAGCAACCTTGGCCCTACCTCCCACTGTTTAGCTACAATAGCGCGTACTGACCTTTAAAGTCATCCATCGTCTGAAAGGGCGTATGACACTTCCTATTAGTGACTAATAGTAACCTTGGCCCTACGTCTGACCATTTCCGTGCTATGGCTGCTTATAGCTTGAAACTTTCCATTGAAAATTGTGGCCAGACCGCTGCAGGTGGAGATATGGTTACTATTGAATGCCTATAGGAAGTCGCCAGCACCCTATCTGATAGTACCATCGCCAACTCTCTACGACTTACCGTTTAGACACAGTACCGCACGATTGGCATATCATAGTGCGTTGTGACCTTTCAAGGTCATCCAAGGTTAATGATTTTCATGTGACATCCTATTAGTGATCAATAGCAACCTAGGCCCTATCACGCACTGTTTAGCCACATTGCATCCGTGACAGACGACTGACTACAACCTACCTATCGTAGGCTAGACCATTACTTAAGTACGGTCGGCTGAAAACTGCCGTACCTTAAAAGTGCATAGAATTTTAAAACATGATTAACAATCGACTGCACATATATAAATACTAAAAAACAAAGTTGAAGTTAAGTTGATATAAAGCATTTACAGCTGCAACGATAACTGAACGCTGACATAAATACAGCAGCAACTCCAATAAACATCATTTGTAAACAACATAATACACAAGCAAGATTCAATAATAGTTACAATTGCAAATTAATTTGCACGAAAGCACAAAATGACTGAGTCTACTGATTAGAATTGGCAGGGGTTTTCAGATGTTAAATGTTAAGATATTGCAGACTGCATAATACACAGAAATACGGATGCTCACGATAGGGACCAGTGGCAACAGAATCAAGTTGACAACTCGCTAACGCGGATTTACCAGTAGCGTAAGTTCAAATTTTGTGTCCCCTGCAAGAAAGTGACTTGGGCCCCATTCTCTTTCAATCTTTATGTACCCACACCGGCACACACACCCATCCCTCATTAGTGTAGATTACATGTAGATCGGGTATTACTATACAGGGTGGGCCAAAAAAATGTGCCAATTTACTTTTGTCCGTATCTTCACCAATTACTGACCGATTTTCAAAATTGTTTGACTGGCACACCCAGCAGACAATTTGCGATAATGTGATCATTATAGATCCCACCACATCGTAAATGCGTCTCTACACTATCTTGTGAAATATCAATGAAATATGCATACATAATGATAATAACAAACACTTTGGTAAAATTGAAAAAAACACTTTAAACCAACATTGCAGTAAATGGTCTGTATGACACTAGACTGTGTGGGTATAACATAGTCTAGTGTCATACGAATCATTCATTGCAATGTTGGTCTGAAGCATCTTTTCATTTACCTAAATTTTTGTTATTATCATTAGTTTTTGCTTACATTTATATTTCATAAGGCAGTGTAGAAACGCATCTACCATGTGGTGTGATATATAATAATCACATTATTGCAAATTGTCTGCAGAGTGTGCCAGTGAAAGAATCTTGAAAATCGGTCAATAATTGGCGAAGATATGGACAAGAGTGGCACGTTTTTATGGCCCATGGTGTAGCGACCAGAATCGATGCTTATAGCACAGGTGCATGCCGAATACTTTAAAGGGGATCTACTTTCCCAGCCAATTACGGCACCTGCAAAAACAATGTGATCTGGCGAGTAGGGGCCGGGACAACCCCCAGCAAAATAATTTTTGCAGTAATTTTAGTTTTACAAAAAGCTGGTGAGCCGAGAAAATGCTAAGTGTTTTTTTTCCAGAAAAAAATTAATGACATAGTTATGGGTCTCAGACCTATAGGTCCATGCCCTGCAATGTGGGGGTCAGTGCACCATTGAGATTAACTCAAAAATGGGTGACAAAATGATGTGTTGGTATGGTTGGTTCTATTTAGCTGGCAATGGGGGCACACTAGCCAGGTTCTGAATGAGTTGACAGTAGATATCAATGCCTTTGAGAAATACGTTGGCGTTCAGGTACTCATTGTGATCATGCAGCAGGACTGGAGTATTGTTCATCGGTGAAAATCCAATTGCCGGACAACCAGCCTGGAAAATACAATTCAATGAAATGAAATGAACTTTTACTAATTACACTGCTAACGTTCAATAACAGTAAATCTTCTGCGAATGGTCAGCAAAAAAACAAAAAACCTGAGCTAATGCTCATGAGACGCGCGAGAGCCCATGGCAGTTCCTATACGCAGGTAATCTTGGTCTGTCTCCATCCATTTCATCGCAATTCACTCTTTCGCAGCCACAAATTGCCAAAAGATCACTTAAAATTAATATTTTTGGGGTTCAAGATCATTCGAGATCATCGATGTTGATATTTCTAAGAAGCTTGTCACCCGTGCTTGTTATGATACGCAGCATGTCTGTGCCTATCTGCAACCATTTTCACGCTAGACAAGACAACAGAGGATAAATAAACACTTTTTAGAAGGGTACCCCTTTTTGACACCCACGTGTGCAGGCCTCTTTGAATCTAGAGGGTCCGAACTTAGACTGCTAAAATCTACATTCCATGCTGAAAATTTCATATGCAGGTTGTCTTGGTCTATCTCCAGCCATTTCGCCGCAATTCACTCTTGAAATGCGTGTTGAAGCCCAAAATCGCAAAAAATTCACTAAAATCCCCTATTTTGGGAGTTCAAGGTCATTCAAGGTCATTGATGTTGACATTTCTAAGAAGCTCGTTGCCAGTGCTTGTTATGATAAGCAGCATGTCTGTGCCTATCTGCAACTATTTTCACGTTAGACGAGCCGATAGCGGTAGAATAACGTCTTTTTAGGAGGGGTGCCCCTCTTTCGCCCCCTCGTTCATGGGGACCCTTTTCACCTAGTGGCATGAAATTTTGTCACGAAATACTAGAGACACTAAGCTATCATATAATGACAACCCGATGTCTCTATCGAAGTCTCTCTGGTGTTGAAACGGTACCGGGTCGTGATGGACGGACAGACAGACAGACAATTACCATAGCTAATACGCGCTATAGCTAGCTAGCTAGCTCTCGCGCATAAAAACCAGCACATTGAACCAAAAATGCAAACGTCCAGCAAGAAATAATGTCCACATTTCTTGCAGTGATTATAGTAACGAATCATCGAGTCAGGCAACTTGACATGTTAGAATGACATAACTAACAACATCTTCATCGACTAGCAGAAATTATTTTTGTCATATTTAAATTTAATTATACTTCATAGTTATTTTCACATATCCACTTACCTGTCGTAAGAATCTGCTATCGGTCGTGCCGGGCATGACAGTCAACTTTACTTTCAGGTCCCTGACAAAAACCAGCACTGAGACAGTTTTAATCAGAATGAATCAACAAATAAAAAATAAATGATGTACTATTGCTGACATACTGGTTTATAGTAGGGACGTGCTGCCAAATTTGCAATTAATCGTGTAATACAACACTGAAAAATTTTTTTAAAATGAAGACAAATTAAACTGTTATATTTTCCTTGTACGTTTGCTCCATTTGAACAGCTCTGCTGCTCAGCAGCATAATGTCAACAAGAAGTCAGCATCAGTATATTTCTATTGCAGGACCAATGTCTACAAGGGACCCAGTTCTTAATTCTGAGAACTGGTTCACTGAATGAATACATAACAAATGCAGAAAATTTTCTCACATGTTTTCAAATGTTTTCTGAACAGCGTTCCACCAAGGGTCATCTGCAGCAGTCGATGTCATTCCATTGAATGTCTGTTTCTGTACCGCAGTGACACAACAATTGAACTAAAGTGTCAGCACATCAAACAGATCTGTGGGCTCATGCCAAATGAACGGGAAAAATGGAGAGCTCAGAGAACGGGGATTAATACCAGTCATTTTACAAAGTGTCAGCATAACTTGCTCTGCAGAAGTCCTGTACTAGCTATGGTAAAAGCGTCCATCCGTCTGTGCATCTGAGTGTCACAACCTGATACTGTATCAAAACAGCACAAGCTAGGATCACTGAATCATCACTGTCAGCTCTCTGAGGACTCTAGTTTCAGGATCCATAAAGGTTTTCCAGTAGCTCAAAAGGAGTCACACTGATCGAAGGCATTAAATAAGAGGGGGGGTTGAAAAAATGGCAATTTTCAACCAATAAGTTGTTGTAGCTCAGAAATGGTGCAACATAGGGGAAATGTTACTAACTCACTTTTAATCCCTAACAGGAAGTCCAATAAGCGTACCGGTAAGTAAAAGCTACTTTATGATAACAGCGAGTGGTCTAGTGCTGATTTGGGCTTGTTAAGCAAGTTGTTAACCTACTGCATGCTCAGGCCATCTCAGCCTCGATGGAAATGTGTAGTAGCTTATGGGCTATGGGATAAAGGCCCAATGTGGCTGATTGAGGCTGTGCTACATACGTCTGCTGGCTGCTCTGTAAGTCCACTGTTCACTGACAGTGTTGCGGGCAATGCAGTAAAATGGCTATAGTGAAATGCTATAGCTCTTCGTCGGAAACCCATCTCAGAGCTACAGAGCGTCACTCGCCATATGGGATCACACACTGTCACCTGCCACCCGACACAGGTGAACGTGGCCCACCTCAACCCCAGCCAGATAGGCTGTACTCGATTTACCAACCGAGGAGGAATGGAAGGCTGAGTTGACCTAGGCAGCTGAGATGGTTTACCTGCAGGCAGGCAGTCACCCATCCAAGTACTAACCCGGCCCGGCGTAAAGTAACTTTGTTCATTGGATGAAACGTGTTACCGCTATGCCATGCCACCAACCCGTAAGTATCATTAGCTCGTGCCAATCAGCTGCCACTTCCGAGACTGTAAAGTGTTTGCAGTCACAAGTATGACTCATATAAGTAACCCTATGGCAAGTATCTTTACCTTTAACTTTAAAAAAGAAAACTAGAACTTACAATAATAAACCGGTAGGTAACGTCTGGGCCAGCATCAATACACCAGTGTTGAATGACTGACTCAAACTCAGCTTGGTCAATGGTTGGTGGAAGCCTAATGTCAAATGCTGCAAACATCAGTACAAGAGGTTTCGGTTTTTTACTTAGTCGGCATGGCCCTCAAACTGGGGTATCACACCGACAGGCTGTGGTATTGTGGTATGTAAACAACTTGCCCAATGTTGTTACATGACAGTGGAGTGGCCCGGAGTCAAACCCCCAACCTCAGGATCATTGGTCCAACACGCTAACCACTAGACTATCAAGCCACACCACGATCGCACACAATAAAATAAAACATTGAAACATTTCATCTTCAGCCTTTATATTAAAATTGTATGTACATCACCCACATGCACAAAGCTAATGTAACACATCAACAGCACTTATACAACTAGTCCGAAAAAAGTGCTTTTAAAAACTATGCTTCATTGCTATGATCTAGGCTAAAATGTTTTCCAAACAACAAAACTATCCGAATAGGCATTACTTATATAGCTGTATGCGGACATGACAACTTTGCTTCATTTTATGACTTACACTCCACTATGATCAAGCTTGCTTCATCTCAACAACGCTTAATGCTGTAATCCAAATTAATATGCTATAGCGCCACATTTGGCCTTGCTGAAGAAAATTCAGTGACTAGTTCTACCTACTTGCTTTGAACTCCGAAGGAACAACATTGGCTTGCACACCTCCCTGAAATAAATAAAATACTAATTACAGAAAATACAAAAAACAACTGGAAAGCATCTTAATCGCTTTTGCTTTCACTAAGTTCTTCATACGTCATCCGCAAGTTTTATCATAAGCATAATGCAATTGGCAAATCGACCGTAGTCATCAACATCACTGTCTCACAGCTGTGTGACCTCAGAGCTCATCTCCGTTCACATGACCCTGAGTGATAGTTATATGAGGGGGGGAGGCCAGGCCTCTCCCACATACTCTTGTTACGCAGCTGTTGATGCCCCCAACACACCTTCGACTTGTAATAAACATTGTTCACGACACAAGGTGCTACATAAATGTGTTTTGATCTGTGACTGACTGACTAATCTTCTTAAAGAAAGTAACTACAACATGAACAACAAGAGCTCAGTCCACTATCAGATAGAAGCAAATTATTTCATGATTAGAGAATTTACCTGAACTTTGGTTAGATTGACGCTTGCTACTTGACCAAGCGATAAAGATGAGTCTGACTTCAGCCTGCGCATAGCTGTAATATTGATACTAAATCTAGAGTTTATTTTAACATCATTAGACGTAGTGTAGTCTACACTCAAATAACGTATCGCAGGTCGCCATCACAACTTCACCAAATATTGACCAATGTTCAAAATTTTGTCACCGACACTCTTTGAAAAATTGGCCACAAAGTAATCATTAAAATACTGCCACTTCTGAAACGTGCTCCTACATTACCTTGTGAAATATAAACGTCCGAAAACTAGCTACGTAATAATTAATCAATGCAATTCATCACATCATGCACTTACATGTACATATTAAGCTAACACTGCTAGCAGTTCAAGTCATCAGTATTCGTATCACATATAGCATACTTCAGAACTGTGGTGAGTTAATCCTTCAGAGAGAATGTCCCAGCGTAGAACACATGCTAACTGCCTGACACTTACTTTTCACAAGGTACTGTAGTGACACGTTTCACATAATGAATAACCTACAGCAACCAGATTTTCTAAAAAGAGAATGGACAAGTAATTTGAGCAAAGCTCATAAGACACATGACAGCGTTAGCAGTTCCTGTTCGCAGGTTGTCCAGGTCTATCTCTAGCCATATCAGTGCAATTCACTCTTGAAATGTGTGCCACAGCCGAAAGTTGCAAAAAACAATAAAACCCCTTATTTCGGAGCTCAAGGTCATTCAAGGTCATCAATGTTGACACCATTAAAAAGCTTGTTACTAGTGCTTGTTATGACAAGCAGTATTTCAGTGTCTATCTGCAACTGTTTTCACGCTAAATGAGCCAATAGTGATAAAATAACCACTTTTTAGGGGGTAGCCATCTTTGACGCTCGCCTACACAGGCTTCCTTGAACCTAGGGGGTAGCAACTTAGACTGCTGAAATCAGCGTTTAATGCTGAAAATTTCACATGCAGCTTGTCTTGGTCTACCTCCAGCCATTTTGACGCAATTCACTCTTAAACTGCGTCGCAGCCCGACATCGCAAAAAGTTCACTAAAACCCCTTATCTTGGGGGGTTCAAGATCGCTCAAGGTCATCGATGTTGATAGTTCTAAAAAGCCGGTCACCAGTGCTTGTTATGATATGCATCAACTCTGTACTTATCTGCAACCGTTTTCATACTACATGAGCCAATTGAGGAAACATGACGTCTTTTTAGGGGGTACCCCTTTTTGATGCCCTCGTTCGAGGGGAACCCCTCACCCAGGAGCACCAAATTTTGTTACTAAAAAAGAGTCCTTCGGGCAGCCCATAGTGAAGATTTTGTGATCCTAGCTTGCACAGTTTTGATAGGGCTCAAGGGTGTGACAGACAGACGGACGGACGGATGGACAAACAGACGCCTCAATGATGGCTAAAACGTGTGAAGCATTATATGCTGTCGTGCGTAAAAATGGATCAAACCTTGCTGCAGCCTCCCCAGTTTTTCCAACCGCTATAATTCCATCGTTTGCTATAGTATGCAATAGGCTGTAAATGAAAGAAAACTGACTGCATTTGCTACACGGAATTGTAGACAGACTAACTTTGTTTCTTGCTGGTCACGCCACCGTAATGCAGAGTTGATGAATCGCCGCTACAATCAAATACAGTCCAGGTTAATGCCGGCAAATATCCGTAAAACATATACCAATCTCAACTGCAGCAGAAAAAGCTAACATCATGTGCCTACAAAATGTTGACTGACACTTTTTGTTAATAGGTATAAAAGTGAATATTGTCCTGTATGACTTCAAATATAAAAAGCGAACAATTACGTAACTATAGTAATTTTCTAAAACATGGCTATGGCACTGATTCCAGCTGAATTTAAAAACACATTTGCTAAAAAAAAATCCGACTACAGCCAGATTTTGAAAAGTAAACTCTAGTACATCCCTACAGTACTTACCTAAATAAAAACAGCACATGTATGACACATTATTCAAATACTATAAAACAACACAAAGATGTATGCAAGTATTTTGGTCTAACTCATACATTCCAGCAAAAAAACACTGACCATTTTTTCTGCAGCGTTATTCTGAATAAAAACCGAGCCATGGCCAGGATTACCACTGAACGTCACTTCTAACCCTGAACATGCAAACTACTTCATATTACACAAACTTACCACTTTCTTGTAATGCAACACAAAAAAGCAGATTATTGCTGTCACTGGATAAAACTGAGATCAAATTAGATATTTACTGAAATGCAATAAAATACTAAACTGCTAAAATGACATAGTACAATTACACAACACAATCTGAAGCATTCTGAGAACACACAACTCTGTGTCAAAACGTGTGTTATATTTCACAGTGTTGAACAGCAAAACAGAACATGAATTCAGAATTATAACAAAAAAGCTGGCATTATTTGTATTGCTAATATCACACAAATACTGGCAAAGTATTGCTATCTGATTACAAAAGCATTACTGTAGTTGAAAAAAACTAATGCAAATTGGTAAAGTTCAACAACTACTGTAACATTATTCTGTGGCTCAAAATACTTACACCAAGGCATGCGTTCAGCATAGTAGACCATGAACTCTTCTGAAGGATTTGCCAGCCCTGAAACACAATTGTTAAGATATTCATGCAAATGATGCAGCATGGAAAACATAGATAAAAGGCTGCAAAATAACACTAATACTACTACCTGTTAGTCCAGCAATAGCATTGGTCAGCTAATGTAAAAAATGCTTTTAACTTGTGACAAAAGCACACCGTACCTTCGTCGAGAGCAAAGCCGCAATTCAGGCCACGGAATTGCTCGCTTTCAACAAATAGCTTCATCCCTTCTCCACCTCCAATCTCCTCATCTGCACATCAGCAAATGAGCATCAAGTTTACATTAGCTTTGGTATTACAACATCAAACTAAAATGTGCTAAAAATGGCAATTCGTCACCATAGCAATGTGGACCAGCCTGATGCTATTAAACTTGTCGATACCTCCAGTAAAGTGCAACACTCCATAGCTTCCATAGAAGCCGAGACGTGGCCAATCTTGTATTCATGACAACATAAAGTTTACATTAGCACATTAGCGATGTCTTTTCATATTCCCTGATTTGTCCAGTTTTGGAGACAAACATGAAAACATCATGTTAAGTGTAAGAATGTAACATTCAATTGTTCCATGCACGGGTTAGGGTTAAAAACAAGATTAACTCAGGAACTTAGCCAGGAAACTCGTGATTCATTGTGCCATGCCTAAATATGGCATGCCACAATGTGCATGAGATTAAACCTAGAATTAAAGTTGACCTCTGATTAGCAAACCAGTGAGTTAACATAGGCTTGGAAGAATCGACCATATACAAGCAAATTTTTATCCAGCACAAAACATCAGCACAATAAAGCAAAAAAGAACGAGGAGCAGCAAATGTGTGGCAAATCAAAATGAAGCAAGATATGCCTGGGACAAAACAATGCCAAATTATGACGAAGCACAACCCACCTGGGACAAAGCACAGGTGAATACTACGGTCGAACTGATGCCCAGAACATTTCAGTTTGCGAACGGCTTCAACGTACCTGGCAACAGATGATCACAGAGCAGCCTAGTCACTAATTTCATGCTATAAAATATCTTTAGCACACATAAAATGATGGAGCGAGACTCGAAGCATCAAGAATGTCAACGAGAAGAGTGCAAACAACGGACTTACTGCATGCCAACACATTTCATATCCTGACTGCCACGCGCAAAAATGTCACCCTTCTCATCCATTGTTGCAGAAAAAGGATCATACTTCCAACTTTCCTGCAGCAGGTATGCAGAAAATAATAACTATTAACTATACACTCACAAAAAAGTACAAACAAAGGTGCCAACAAATTACAAATTCACAAAATCCCTACTAAACACACAATGCAACTAACTTATTTAACTAAGCTGGCTGCCATCAAACAATGGCAGACACTGGTCTGAATGCAATCCACATTAATTCCTGATAAACTTCATCCACAAAAATTGTCCTGCATAGATTAAAAATTTTCTATGATTTGCACATGATTTATACATGTACTGTCCTCACGATAATAACATATAAGCCTATTCAAAGCTTCAGCCAGATGTAAAATGCAGGTTAAAATTACACAAACTGATAACACAGCCTGCAACACTTACAGGAAAGACTGGTACCACATCAATGTGAGAGCTGAGAAGAATCGATGGGAGTTTTGGATTCCTTCCCTCCCAAGTCATCAGAAATACTGGCTTATCTGGTTTGCACTGTACATCCAATACACAGCCAAAAACAGTAAAAAAAACACAATATGGCAAAACAGCTCATTGCAAAAAATAGAACAACAAAAATATAAAGCAATAAAAAATCAACTAGACTGTCAAGCAATGACTAGTCCTAAGACTGTTGACTTTTAAAGTAATACCTAATGGACTGAGCTATCGACATACAACATACGACAGACTGTTGAAACAGTACAGTATTTTACAGGTTTATTATAAACCAACTGAAAAGAGATTCAAGCAACATTTGTCAATATCGGATATATCACTAAAACTGCAGTGAAAAGATGCCAGAGAACATACACTAAAATGAATTGGACATACCCTGAAGATTTTACATGGCAACTGCAACTGCTTAGCTATTTTCTGCAGAAATTTCACAGCTTCCTCTTCCAAAACACAACAGAATAAATAACAAGAAAAATTAAAACTCACCAACATCAAATACACTATCTGTATAATCATAAAATGTGCATGTATGTTACTTATAAGAACCCCACTGTGGTCAGCCACCTTGTCGTGGTGGTGGAGTTTTGCACTGATGACCCGAAAGATTTATAAAATCTGGAGGCGAGGAGCTGACTAAGCGCTGACCAAAACGTGAGAGCAGATTGCTGCACGTTACCAGTGCTTTTGTGCTGGTTTCGGCTCCACAGCTGACTACGGCTTCACAGCCGTCTATTTACGGCTTTACAGCCGTCTACAGCTTTATAGCCGCTACCTGTAACCTTGTGGTTACATTCGGGGATACGCATTGGGCCAAACTGATACGGCCTCAGCGCTGGGCAGATGTAAGAGCCTGCCCACCCAGAAGGTAAGGTAAGGTAAGGTACTTATGAGAAGTTCATCATCTGGTGAGTGAAGCCAGAGCCGACATTTGTTAGTCAGTGAGCTGTATTGTATACCCGCTAGCTACTGGAACATATGCCAATATATGACATTCTCATTTCTGTATTTTTACCCTATTAGTGAACATCTGACAACATCTGTCTGCATTGCCATCACCCAGCAAGCACAACTGCAGTCCTATAATCAGGTCAGTCTAGGTGCCAGAGGGAGACCATATCTGAGATTGCTGTAGCAAACACTTTACACATTGCATCTGTCTTTTTTTGTCATCCAACCAACAGCATCAAAGCACTGATTAACAAGAAAAGCCCTGCTAATGCAAAGGGGAACGTGCAACAGTGGTGCATCGACGTACGCTAGTGATCTGTAGACTTCATCCGTAGATCTCATCTGTATGGCTTTTGGCTACAGTTTCAAAGAAAGTCCCACAAAACAAAATCAGTCGCCAGATGGTGCCAAACGGCCTACAACTAAATGCATAGCGTTTTACTTGTACTCACCAGAGGACATCATTATCTCACTTTGGCAATGCCGTATAAGCTGGATATCGCAACTTTTCCCTACCCCCTCTCATTTAGCACCCTCATTCGGGGTGATTCCCTTTGAACTTATGGAAAAGCTTTATGGTTCCTGAAACTAGAGTCTTCCAGGCAGCCGATGGTAAAGATCTGGTAATCCTAGCTTGCACCATTTTTGACTGATCCACCCGTGTGACAGACAGATGGACAGAATTGCGATGGCTAAGATGCGCTACAGCAGTAGCTGCTGTTGCACGTAAAGACACATAAAAGTAATTTTAAAAAAACAAAATAATACCACAATACAAATATTACCATAATCTGGCTTTGGCTGCACAGTTTTGATCTTCAAGTACTCTCTAAAATTCTCAATGGCCAAATTTTCAGAGTACACGACAGGAGATTCCATCTTGGTCGTAGCAACTATCAGAGCTAATACTGGGTATGACGTCTGAAAACATAATAATAACAAAACCACACTGTGTGCAATACATTTACACACACAGAAAATGCAGTCCTGAGTCTTCCAACATCGATCAACTGAAGACATGAGAATTACGCAACAGAATTTTTTTTCACACAGACTACAGTAGTTCCAACTTCACACTTTCTTCGTGCCAGTCTGTACAACCGTCAGTCATTGGCTGCAAAAAAATCCGCCTTCTGGTATTGCTATCGGCTATGCTTATTATGCAGCGTAATCCTAGGGACCCCTGTAGCGAAAGTAGGACTGAACCCCCCAAACATAACTCCCCTACAACAGAACCCCCCTCTAGTCATCGTAGGACGGAACCCCCCCTGGGATAGACTAGGACAGAACCCCCCTCCGATTATAGGACCAATGGCAAACCATATTTTAGATAATAATCAGCATACTTTATGAGTCAAGTTGTTAGGTAGTCGATAACTAGTGGCGAGTTAAAACCAAAGCAAATCGCCAGACTGTTGATGCCACACCTGAGCTGTTTCTGATGCACGACAGTGGCCGAAGATCCCTACATTCATCTGCTATGGCGGCAAAACAAAAGACGAGTAGACTGCTCAATGCTGAGTTTCTTGCTTGATGCCAGTGTTCTTTGATCCAAGACCACTAAGCCTAAACTGCTCTAATGGTTTTGAGTAATTATCGGTCAGCGCAACTGCCACACGTGGGAAGACATGAAAGAACGTGCGGCATTCCTCTAGGCAACAGAGTGGCGTTAATCATTGACATGCATATATAGAGACCAACCTGAAAGTGCAGTGTTTAGTGTCTGTGTCAAAAGTTTTGGCTTTAGTTGATCAAAAAAATACCATTCAAATCAGCACCAGGCCACGGTCGACGGGACAGAACGCAAAAACAATGCCTGCGAAAACTGGAATCACTCATTCGCGAGCAACATTAACCACCAGCATCCATCTCTGTGGACCCTGCTCGGTGCACTGCAGCAAGACCAGGCAGTCGTCACAACACAGCAGCTGCAGAATGCTCTCAGCCTAGACCCGTAAGCGACTCACCAGCCGTTTTCTCGCTTGCTCGTAGGTAGATCTCGCTCGCTCAGCTCGTTCAAGTCGATGCTTAAAGTTCTACAATGTACAACAGGGGATTACTTTTTTGTCACACCCTGTATAGGCCTATATTGAGTAGTCCTTTTATAATTTCCTAAATGATTATGATCTTTATTAAATCACATGGAAGTTGATTCCATACTTGGCTTCCTTTAAATTTAAGTGTGTGTGATACCCAAGGTAAAAACGATTGAGGTCTCCTTAAACATCGATCGAGAGTTCGAAACTTCAACTGCTGAAATTTACGTTTAATGCTGACAATTTTAGGTACATGTTGTCTTTGTCTATTTCGGCGCAATTCACTCCTTAAATGTTCTCTGCAGCTTAAAACGCAAAACTCACTAATAAACCCCTTATTCTGGGTTTCAAGGTTGTTCAAGGTCGCTGATTTTGGTGTCGATCGAAAAGACTTATGGGACTTTCTATAATCGATTAACAGTAACCTTGGCCCATCTCGCACCGTTTTTGAGATCCTGAAATTATAGTCAAATTTGTGCAGCTGACAGTGAAGATATGGTGATTCTAGCTTGCACCGTTTTGATAGAGTCGCAGAGTGCGATGAACAGACAGGGAGAGTGACAAACACACACAGTAAGACAGACGCCTCGACGACAGCTAGCATGCGTGAAGAGTTACATACGGTCGTCGCGCGTGAACAATCATGTGCCGTTTTAAATTTTGCTCGCTTCAACTCGCTCGTATGTATTGTCGCTCGCTCACGGGAAAAATCTTGCTCACTCTCGCTCATCCAGTTTCTCGCTCTCGCTTAGCGCTCTCGCTTACAGGTCTATCTCAGCCAGCCACCAGCGAAGCAACAGAAGAAGTCTATCGCATCACACCAAGAAAGACTGCAGAACCTCTGCATGGACCACTGCAACGGATGCAAGAGCATCGCCGAGACACTGCGAGCTCTTGGCCACTGCGTCCGGCTGATGTAGGCCTAGATTACTGACTGACTGTCTGGACATTAAACTTTTTAAATTTTGCTATAAATTATCACCATTTTCTCATTTTTACATTCATGGTGGTTTCTTAGGTTTATTCTATTTTAGGTAATAGCTGAACTGCTACAATAATCAATCAATCAATCAATCAATCAAGTTATTTCAAACAGAAACGTCCATAGAACACAGGTAAAATAATAAAAGCAATAAAAGTGGTAAAAAGAAAAGCAAAAATAAAACATATACACATCACAGTCCAATTACTGCAAAATAGGCAATTCTTCATTTTTTTAAGTTTGAGATCTTTCCAAGTCGCTGTATATATTGTGCTTTTGAAAACTTGAAAGTATCTGTGAAGTCATAAATTATCAAATTTGTAAATTGCTATAAATTTTCGTTGTACGCATTCACAGAAGAGAAAAGAAGGGGCGGGGGTTCTGTCCTAGGGGGTTGTGTCCGGATGGTTCCGTCCTACCCCGTCGTCAGAGGGGGTGTTTTGTCCTAGGAGGTTATGTCCGGGGGGGAGGGGTTATGTCCAAACACCCCTGTAGCAATAGACGTCTTCTGTGAATAGACGTCAAAATGCTACCGGAGCCGGTGTACATACAGCACGATCTTAATGCAACGAAACAGTAATATTTGATTGTTATGCAAACAACATTAAACTAATAGGTAAACATGCAGTTTAGCGGCCTAAACAAAATACACAGTCAACTTACTGCCTATATACAGGCGAAGCTTAGGGTTAGGGTTAGGCTTAGAGTTAGGGTTAGGTTAGGGTTAGGGTTAGAGTTAGGATTAGGGTTAGGGTTAACTGACCGCATGCACGCTTTGGCCCGTATAGGCAGTAAGTTGACTGTGTATTTTGTTTAGGCCGCTAAACTGCATGTTAGTTTAATAGCTGTTTGCATGCCCACTTGCGTCAATAAGTATGCTGTAGGTACACATAAAGCAACTTATAATAACAAACTCCACACTTGGACGGAAATAATAACGTCGGTACTTGGAGTAAAACGTAAGGAAAATTGCAAACTTGAAAATAACTCGCAGACACAGTAAGTAAACAAGGAAACCGCTCTTGATCGATTAATAAATCAGTTAACAAGTTAGGGTATGCTAGGGTATGCCGAACGTACGCCGGTGTCTGAAAGCCAGCAAAATAATGTAAATGAGGAGGTCAGTTTAGTACCCCCTGTTTGGAGCGAAGAAAAGGATCGGCATTGGAGGCATTTCCAAATGTCAACTATAGTTTTTTTTAGCCAACCTTACTTATACGTAACGATCGAGCTTATGGTACGGCTATCGTCTGTCCGTTGTCCGTCTGTCACAAACGTATTGTGGCTAAACGGTGTGAAATAGGGTCTAGATTGCTATTGATTACTAATAGGAACTTAGGAGGTCGCATATAGCTTTCAAATGACTTGAAAATCGTTGACTTTGGATGACATTGAAGAACCATAACCCACTATGGTATGCCTGTCAATCATGCGTTAATGTGGCTAAACGGTAAGTAGTGAGGGGTCGGCGATAGTACCATCGGATAAGACGCTGGCGACTTCTATATAGGCTGTCAATAGTAACCATGTCTCAATCTGCAGCGGTTTGGCCGCACTTTTTAATGGAAGGATTCAAGATATAAATGGCCGTATCTCAAAGATGGTAAAAGTTAGGGCTCAGGTTACTATTAGTCATTAATAAAAAGTGGAATGCGCTTTTTTAGATTACACAAAAATCATTAACCTAGCTTGGATAACCTTGAATGTTACTGAAAACCAGTACGGTCGGCTATCCTAGCGCAAGCTGGGCTTCTTCTTTAATACTGCGCTGACGCAGTTTGGTTGTAATGCGTCATGCAAATTTTGGGGGTCGGGGTCCTTATTTTTGGAAAACAGATGTCCGTATGGGGTCGGCGCAATATACGCCTGTGTGCGGTCGATAGAACATTAGGCCTAATAACTTTCCATACTAGCCTATAGATTGTCAATATGCAGGCGATGATGCCTCTAACTGGAGCGGTTTGGCCACAATTCGCAATGGAAGTATTGGGGTGCAGTCTGTACCCTTGTTTTGGTCAGACGTAATTGTAAGGGGTCCGATTAGGGCCACGAGTGGGACACTGTTGGGCAAGTTGACTTGCATTTGCATCAATCTTTTTCTCCGTGTGTTTTCGTTTTCCATTGCCTCGAGATTGTCGGTGTCAATGGTAGTACGTACACCGTGTTTCAGAAAAAAACAGTCAAAATTGTTTTTGTCATAACTTTGTCAAATTTTTACTAACTTTAACAATTTTTGGCACGGTGATGGCTAAGACAGTGAAATTATGTAAGGTGCACTCATTTTTCACCTCACATAATTTATGTCAATGCACTACCATGTGAAACACAGATGCTCCAAATTGTTGCATAATGCTGAGTTGTTGTCTCATGTAAAAACGCTGTAACGAGCTAATTAGGCACAAAATACACTAAAATAGTAAAATGTGAATTATTTAGCAGAATTATAAGTTTGTATAACAACTCGCTTGCAGATTGGAATTTATACCAAAGTGTGCTCCGCTCACATGGCTTAGATGCAACGCCAATGGCTGATAGAATCAACGATCGACTGATCAAATGCATTCATTCATCGATTAGACGTGTTTTAAGCTCATCAGTCAACTATTTGTTATCTGCTGTTTTCAGCATAAAAATTTGATACTTCAAAATTATTAAACCACTTCGTACCCTCTGTCGAATTGATGATGCAAAGGTGAGCTATTTACAAATAATCGCCGCATAGTGTAACAATTTGGAGCATCTGTGTTTCACACGGTAGTGCGTTGACATAAATTAGGTGAGGTGGCAAATAAGTGCACCGTAAGCCTACATAATAATATCGTCTTGGCCATTTTTGTATCAAAGTTGGTGAATGGAAATTTGACACAGTTTTGCCAAAAACAATTTTGACTGTTTTTTTAGACACGGTGTATGGTAGGGCTTACAGATTTATGCTGTCTGTTTAGGCTATTCTACAGACAGTCGTAGCTTTCGCGCGCACAGCCTAGGCTACATTTATTTCATTCGAGCATCGCCAGGTCGCGAAAGCGCCGTACTCTTCACGCAGCGAAAACTGCGATAAAAAGGGACGGAGTCGTGTCTACTGTCGCTTACACCTAAACTAATATTTTCACGCTAAGCTAATCAAGCGATCGATATATGACTGAAACAGGCAGCTAGCCGTCCTATTCAGCTGGGATCCTCCACGCCGATCTCACTCTTTTTTTCAATATACTCGGGAGTTTGCTGCGGAATATTCGGTAAAACGACGCCAACAGCAGCGCGCGTCTCTCTGCAAGCGAGCTGATTAGATCAACGTGTAGCCTACGTGTACGTGGTGTGTATGTGGTGCGATAGGCACATGCTCCGCACCGAAGACTGTCTAGCACGTGACGTGGTGACAATTTTCATTCTCTCTGCGACACGTAACACTGTAAACACTGTCACGGATATGATTCACTGAGAGCTTTCCACTTGCCGCTCTCGAGCCCTGGTGTCTGTGTCATGGGGTGTTTACACGATCCAGCAAACGTTCAGCATTAGCACGTGTATTTTAAATACATTTGCTGGAAGTTTGGTGGACGTTTGCTGGATCGTGTAAACATCCCATGACACAGACACGAAGGCTCGAGAGCGGCATATGGAAAGCCCTCAGTGAATCGTATCCGTGACAGTGTTACGTGTCGCAAAGAGAATGAAAATGCTGGATAGTGTAAACACCCTATAACGCTATATAATGCATAATATTTGTTGCTGTCGTACGGGCGGCGTTAAATTGGCGTGAATGGGAATGCGAACGCGTGAAACGACGTCGTTTACGGACTTAATTAGATTCGCGGTAGCTAGCAGCTCCATCTGATTCCGATGATCCACAGACTTCAGCCCAAGTTTTAGTCGCTTCGATCTATTGTATTTGAGCATTCAACAAGCCCATAACAATTCCAAGTAGGCCTGATGGAGATCGCGATTATAACAAAGTAGATGAATGAAGTAACGTCTTTTTGCAGGTGTTATCAGGGATTAAACAAACATAGCAAACGAAAAAGTTTTCACTTCTATTTGTTTAATTCGTTTCACTGTCAGTTTCTTAGCTCGCTGCTGAATGTCGCAAGCAGAGTCAGGTTGGGAGTTTTATAAGAATAACTAGGTTTATTTCATAACAAAACTTGAGATTAGCAGTTTCTCATACAAATGCACGCTGGCTTAAGTGTGTGCTTTTCTGTTTTACCATTTTTATTAAACAGTTGTCTGCGTGTTTTTTATCCAGGAAAATGTGTTTATTTGGAGTTTTAGCATAAAAACTGCAGGCTACAAAAATGCAGTCAATCCTGTTAGATTAGCGGGAGAGCTAATAACGCTCTTCCGATCACCAAGAAAAGAACTATAAAAGAGAATGTTAGTGTGGGGAAAATAGTAAAGGGAAGGAAAAACTTTAGTTTGAACTGTCATTACAGCATAGAAGACTGTTGCTGCTCGAGCCACACGTTTTAGCTAGCCTACCATTTTCACTACCAATACCACCACTGTCATCGTCCAAATCGATAAAGAAAGACAAAAAAATATTATGGATGAGAGACTGTCAACGCATTAAAGGTATGCTCTTCAGGCGCCTATAAATCTGCGTTTATTTTACTTTGTTTTACTGCCTCTCTAGACGGTCGAGGAGTGTCCGGTCGCGCCCAAATAACAATAACCACGTGACAGTCATCATCTGCATGACTCGAGGTTGCAGCAGCTGACCTTATTATAGTTGAGTGGCGCGCAGGCGTGAAACTTTGATAAGCGGCGTGCATTGGTTCCGGCGCTTATGAAGACTAACGACCGACAAAGGAGTTATTAAAATATTAACACATTTACTGGACGATGACGATAGCGGGAAGGTGACAAAGGGATAGAACTAGTCGAGGCACGTGGAACGCAATTAGCTCATGCCCTCTCGGCAGATGTAAAATTTAAGAAGTTTTGGTGGTTTATTTATTTCGTGCTCGGACACAACATTGCATGCACATCTCCTCTAATCCGATAATTGTCAGCGTCTAGCTATAATACTCTATCGTGCGGTCCATAAAAAGCAAGCCATATGCACTATCCGTCACATTTCGTTAACTGTGTAACTCTAAAACCTCATCAAATATTCATCGACTCACAAAATCATTTCGTTGGTTTAGTAAACAATGCGTTCTCGACAAACTCATCAAAAGCGATCACTAAAAATTACACTTTACCTTATACCCCGGCTACAAAAACGAAGCCGGCTCAACAAGCGCTCGTTGTGCGCTCGTCGTGCGTTCGTTTATCCAGTTTCCTTGTGTAAATGGTGTATCAAACACGCTGTTACGTAACATTATAAAATATTTTAAAACTACGATGTAGTCCAACGATGCTTTTGAACGTGGTTTAAATTAAAATGATCATTTTGACATATTTACTGGTCGCTACACCAGAATCACCAATGACATAATCTCAACAATCAATCGCTAATATCTGATAATAAAGTTATGACAAGAAATTCGTGACTAACTTGTTACTGCATTTCTTTTTATAAGTAATATTACTGCAGCATGATACTGTACGTGGCATCTTTTTGGTTTAAAGGCTTCCACGTCTAAATACGTTATTTATTATAAACGACAGCTTCAGTTTATAGTGCTCTACACATACAGGGCTGTTCTAATGTTTAGGAAAGCACCGGATTTCTGAGATAATTAAAGCAGAGAAGCGAACAGTATATCGGTTGACAACGCTAATGACCTATAGCAACAAATTATTGATGTAGTCATTTGATGACCAACATTTTACTGACGCTATGTCAACGTAAGTCGAGCTTTATCCAAATAGACCTGCTTAGGCCTAATTGACTGCAGAGTGTTCTGAATTGATGCAATTAAAACAAAGAAGAAGCTCTCTTGTTGTGTTTGCACATGTGCATATACAAGTATAATATAACTGCAGTATAAAATAACTGTTTTTGGTGCGATCGCTTAATAAAGTTGCATCGCAGTTTGTACGGTAGACCTATTGCGAACAATGTTTTGTTCAAAGAACCACGCACGCGAAAGTAGCACGTTCAATGCATAGCCTAGGCCCTACTTATTTTTTTCAAAACATACCTGAAAAATACGTATGATATGATGTATTTTCGAAAAATGATTGCGAACCCGTGCATACACAAGTTCTCTGCGGGCAATTTGTCACGTTCTGCTTTGTGATTTTGGAGTCGATGGCGACCATTTCCAAGTTTATTTTATTGCATTTGTAAGCTAGGCCTTACTGCAAATTCTGCAATAAAAGTGGCGTCATTTCAGTAAATCCTTGGGGTTTCGCTCTTTTTCCCATCCCTTTCCTCCTCTTCCTTTTTCCCTTCTGTTGCTTTACCCATTCCTTACTTTTTTTCTTCCCCTTTCCTTTGTTTCCCATGGCTTCCCTCCCTTTAAAAAAGCCCCTTAAATCTAGCTAGGGGCCTGGGGCGCTGTATGCTCCCTAGCGGGGTCTGGAACAAGGTTCCAGCCGAAATTGAATTTAATGCATTTAAGCCTTAAAATGTGACATGATTATGGTGACAACAATTTAAATATTTTTCCTAAGAATCGATTGATTAAATTCTGCGCAGTTTACACAGCAAAGATCAATCGGGTACTAAAGGTCTGTTGTCAGTCGTTTATGCAGGACTTACTCAGGGAAAAAGTGAAATCACAAATCCTTGACAGTCCATAGACCTCCAGCCGCTCCAAATGGCGTCTCTGTGCAATAATGCGAACCCCTGCAGCACAACTGCAGTGTGAGTTTCCAGCAGACATGCAAACAACTTTAAATATAAAAAGTATTGTATATAGCGTAAGTGTTAAAAAACTGCATAAATGATTATTTAACGTGTGCAAAATCCATTGAGTAGGCCTATTTGTTTTACTATGGTATCGAAATTCCGCAATACAGTCTGATTTCTGTTGTCGACACGGAGTGTAGAGTGTGTACTGTGTGTCTACAAATTGGGCAAAAGTCAATGCCGAAAAGTGATCGTTGATGAGTACGGCCGAGCGAAGGATGTAGGTCGCGTGTACTTGGATCAGCGCGTTGGACCGTTTTACTGCTCGTTTGTGACCGGGTTACGAGATGTTTGGTTGACGCGTCGACTATTGCAATGATGACCGTTCTGGGGTTCATCAGGATTCAGGACTGATCCACTGTCATCGCTCTGACACGGGCTGGACAACAAGGCAAAATGATTTTTTTTAAAACATTCGATTTTGTTCGATTCCACTTTTTGACTTCGACTGGCTGTTGTATATAAGGCATTGTCCTGTAGCAAAAATCGTGGATTGAAACTTGTGGACGACTGTCGTGGGATGCGGTTTATTTATACTTTGGTTTGCTTTTTATGTCGTATAAGCTTATAGTACGATTTTGTTTTTTATTCGTTGTCTACCAACGGTGTTGGTCATATAGTCCTATAATCTACAAGACTATATGATCTTTCAGCTTCGAGTTTCACATCTAACTGCATAAAGTTTGTTGTTGGTCAAATATAGTTGTTTATTGCGTACCATAATATCCGTGTTAAACTCGTTGAATAAATACAAATTGGGTTCTTTACGACAATTATCAATCGGCTCAAGAGTCAAGCCGACATATGTGATTAAGAGTCATAGCTAGTGTGTCAATATGTCCCGTTCAGTTATCTATGCAGATGCCACAGAGTCACAGTCAGAAGCTTTGAGCATCAAGCTGAAATATAGAGAAAAACAAACGTAGGCCCTTATGTAAAATTGTCAGTCATAAATAGCCCAGCTCTAAGTCACCACAGTCGCGTGTTCACGCTCCATTTATTTCGTCCTAGCAGTCGCCGGGCCGCATCTGCTGCTGCTGCAACTAGGTTCATACTGCTGCCGTTTAAGACCCACATAGCTTAGCATCACTATCTGCTGCGCCGCGGCTACACTCATTAGGTTTGGGTGACTGTAGCACTCATATCGCCTTTGCGCCACGTCCGCGAACGTAAAACGACGCGATCGCTCGAGAACGCATCCGTACTCGAACTCTTAGACGACACAAAATCATCTACATCAGCAAATAACCGTTCGTTCGTTTGCGCCTCTCTCATTCGCTTAGACGTCACTGTCATGGCACGGGAGGTTTCAACGACGATCGCTTATCACCAGTTCCTGATGGATGAGTCGCACATCGACAGTGGTCGGGCGAACGCCGGCGGGCTGCAGGAGGAATTGCCGTGGAACCGGACTGGATCAGGCAACGATACATTCGAAGAGCCGTACGAAGGACCTGAGTGGCTGATCGTGCCGCTAGTGTTTGGACTGATCTTCGTCGTCGGAGTAGTGGGCAACGGAACGCTGATATTCACCGTCCTCGTCAACAAGAACATGCGTACCACGCCCAACGTCCTGCTGGTCAGCTGCATGGTCAATCTTGACCACCGCTGGATAAGGTCTCATGTGGTCATACCGTTGAGAGTTAAGCACTCTCTGCTCTTTACGAAAGCCAACGTCTTG
>Ga0209671_1000082_pt1 | contig 40695 bp, 23 predicted proteins | sample WorMetHERISLAND2_2_FD_187401 | JGI IMG/M metagenome (GOLD analysis project Ga0209671, IMG submission 187401) | Marine gutless worms symbiont microbial communities from Max Planck institute for Marine Microbiology, Germany - Olavius geniculatus... | ecosystem: Host-associated > Annelida >...
GGCTGGATGGACGTCGTTGACCACAAAGGCTGCGCGGGGAATCACGTGGCAGAAATTCCCGAGACGGGAAATCCCGGGCTGGCGAGCGGAGTCTCATCAAAAGGCTATCAAGCAGTGAGTAAGCGATGAGATCGTCGACGTCAACGTTCTGTGCCGCGGTGCAGCTGTCCGTCTCACTGGCGGCCGTCGACTCGGTGTCATCAGCCAGGGACGACGCACACGACGACGACCGACGAGTGACTGCACTGACGCCGCTGTGACGCCGCCGCCACCTGACCATGTCCTCGGCCGTCAGTCGCGTCTCAACGTCGTCGTCGTCGTCGTCGACCAGCACCTCACACGACGACGTACGACTCGCCATGACCGTCATGAAACCGCCAGCTAATGGCAGACTGTAGTCGGTCCTGGCCTGCGTGGCAGAGTGACGTCGCTGAAAGCTAGACCCCGGGGGCGAGGCGCGTGGTTGAACGGGTGGCCGCCTTGACGCGAAGTCCCCGCCGTTCCCGCTGCTACTGCGCTGTGCCGGCCTCGACATGAGCCGTCGCGTCGAGTCGTTCACAGTCGGCGAGGCGCCGGCGAGCTGTTCCAACTTACTGCAGACAATTCCAGACGATTCTGGTTCAGGCTGCCGTATTTCGTTTGTCGACGCAGTGCTGGGTGATGCTGCTGTCGCTGACTGTGCCTGGTTGCTCGGACCTGGCACTGGCACACAGTTGCCGCTCTGCGTCGTCGGTTCAATCAGCCGCCGACTTTCAGCAGCATTAGCAGCACATGCTGAAACTGAAGCACCGTTGTCTATGTACAGAGTCCTAGCTTCTTTTGCGGCCGCAAGGACTGCTTGCTGCTCAGTTGAACGATCCTCCTCACTGACAGACTGGACAACATCTGCACCGACTGGTGACGTGACGGACAGACGGTCAACCACGTCTGCTGGACAGTCTGCATCGCGCGTCATCATCATGCCGGCACTGGCACTGGCGTTGACGACAGAATTATTCGCTGATCTGCAACACTCAACGTCATCGTCCGACGTTTGCGCGATTCCGTTAAACCGACGCAACACTCGCGTCATACTCTTGCCAATCGTCGCCGGAGTCATTCGTCTGGCCAGCGGCAAAGTCCACATCTTCTCAGCCTCAACTTCGTGATTGCCGCGCTTCGGCTGTGTCGCTGCGGCTGTGATCGGCTTCCCCTGTACACAACACAGCACAGAATATTCGTACAATGTGCTGCCAGAACGCAAAGCACACACACCTTTCGGGAAAAAAATCAACCAAAATACAAAATATAACAAGTGCTTATAAAATATATTAAAGTAAAGAACAGTCAAACGGGGTTTATTAGGCCTATATATGAGTTTCTGTAGACGACTCCGTTTATAACATTTCATAGTTTTGCACTTAGAAATGTATATACAGCTGATATATAACAAGCTCAAGACAACAAACCGAAGTGGAGTTTAAGCTTTTGTGCACATACGGCCGCAGATGCACTACTTCCGAGACTGTACCGCGTTTCTGGTGACAAGTCTGACTCATGTAAAAAGCGCTAAGTATTGGACTTCACCTTGATAGGTAGCCTATGACCACTAATGGCTTTGGCTATAACATTTTTTATCGCTCACTACCTGGCAGTTAGCGGAATGGCCGGTGTCATGCTGCGGAGAGCTGTGATGACTTGTCAGTTCTTGCTCGAGTGAAAAGACTCGCCGTAGCGTCACGTCACCGCGGTAGATGGTCGCCGTGTCGCGCAGTGATTCCAGAATGTCTTCCACGTCACTGCTCGGACTGCCACTGCAAGCACTTGCCCTGACGTCATCGTCTACGTCATCGTCATCGGCTGAACGTAGCCGCAGCGGCAGTGGCTGTGTCGGCGCAGTGTTCCAAGTTTCCGGTAAAACTTCCACGTCTTTTCCGTGCACATCAGCCGGCGAACAGCATCTGACGGCGTAAAGAACATTACAGTAACATGGCCTGTCCATAGTTCCAATGGTAAAACTGACATTACTCTATTACATTTTACTGTCTTGTGGAAAAACAAGAAACCAACCGAGCTTATTTTTGAAACCTTCAAAAAAATCTTATGGTTCAAAATGCATTTTTCTCCAAATTTTCAAAAGTTTTATGTAGTGGTTACAAGAAATATTATTACCGGTAAATTGTGACCAATCTAATGTACTCCTCGCGCGCATCATTTTCTTTTGTATTCTTTTAAGAGCTTTTTTCATTCCTTTCGGCTTGTATTAGAGACCCGGCGTCTAATTGAGACCAGTTTATATTATACTAATAGTGACTGGCGTCGAGGTCGTTACTGGAAATTGTCTCCCCGAAGTTCATAAAATATTGCCCAATTTTAGAAACTGAGAGGAAAAAATTTCCAATAATGGTCGATGACGCTAGTTGCCATTTGTCTTGTTATACCTCAACGCATGCGTCTATCTGGCACCGTTATGGAAATGTGGCCGTTTGAAGTTCTTCCAAGAAGGCTCTTCAAGGAACTGAGGATGGTCGTCGGTCATTATTACACTGATCTCATAGAGGCTACTCCTCTTCGCTATGTTAAAAACGTAGCGTGCGAGGAGTAAAAAAAGTTATGTCCGATCGTTATTCGACCCCGGTGCCGCGTGAATGGGTGAATGTCGTCAGTTGGGTAAACCATTTCGATATGTAGGAGCCACCCAGGTTAACTCGGCTTGGCCATCCCTCCAGCACAAGAAGATTAAAAATGTATCAATAAGAATTGGTGCCTTTGCTATTCTTATTGTCTTCTCATTGTATGCGTTTTTGTTTAAGGCTATTTCTGTGTACATCGTCTACAAATTTGATACTAAAAATAACTAAATAAATAAATGAAATTACTGAGCTGCAGTGGGCGTAGACGTGTTGCAGGCGGGTGATGGCGCCGTGGTCAGATCAGCAGTCAGCTGACTGCAGCCGCTGCTGCTGTCGTGTTGCCTACGTCCAGAATCACTGTTCCCTCGTCGCCAGCTGTCTTGTATTTGCAGCGCCTGTAGCAGGTCTGACAGAAGTCGCTTCAGAGTAGACACGCCCCCTGCCCCAGCGCCACCAGCACCCCCCGTCTCGCTCCACGGCCGACGACACCGACCCCCTGATGACGTCATCGTTACGTCATCGCCCGATTTCTACTTCCGGTCCTGATTAGACGTGGTTTCTTGGACGGAGGCTAATCAGTCCGTTACCCTGCATCGATGCAAAATTATGCAACACATATGAAGCGATCTGAGATATCAAACCTCCACCAAGAACTCTGCTACCCCCTGGTGAGTATATCGAAGTGGGACGATCAATAGCGGTTCTAGCCCCCAAAATTTGGGGGTGCTGTAGCATCCCAACTCCATGGTAGATCCGCCACTGCTAACGACAGAGTTGCTACCTCTCAATGGTAAAAAATCCTCTAATTCAGAATCGATAGAAGTTGCATCGCCGCCAAAATCTTTCTCCTTGGTCCATTCCAACCCCTGTACAAAACCTGATAAGAATCCGTTCGAAATGTTTTCAGTAATCCAGCTGACAAACAGTCAGCGCCAAAAACATTAACCTCTTTTTTTCGCTTCGATGCAGGTATACCAACGTCGCCGTTACACTGTCAAATCACATCATCCTGTGTTTAAATTCTGCTAGATTATTTAAAGCCCCGCTATTTGATACGAAGTCTCACGTCTGCCGTGAGTCGGGGAGCCGTAAATAACAGAATGATTTTTCGGCATTCGGCACGAGCCGCTAGTTCATCAGCTCGCCGTTGAAGAGTGTGCCTCGCTGTGATTGGACCTTCCCGGCATGCGAAAAATGTACGTACGCACGACCTACAAATATAAATGCTAATACCTGGTATTACAACAGTCATTCACCATGCCGCTCGACTACGGTAGCGTAAACTTAGCGATACATCGCCATGCTGTTGAATAAGGCACTGCGCTGCTGCTTCTGCTGCGGACTCGGCTGATTCTGCATTCGACCAAAGGCGCTTGTATACTCCAACAGCAAAATACAAGTGCTCTGCGTGCAAGTTTATAGCTCTCTGATAAACAGTAAAATAAAACATCAACTACTGAAAATTTTACTTCCGGTTGTTTTATTTTCATAAATTGTGGTTTTATTGCAATACAACTGCTGTCTGCACAAGTTACCTGAAAGTTTGCACAAACTTGCAGAGAAGATATGTTTTATTGAAGCGTTCACATATACCAAAATACAAAAATAAATCTTTTGCTGTTTGTTATTCTGTGTTATAGTATTTGCACTTACACGTGCATTGTGCAATCGCCTTAACGCTCAGAAAGCAAGCAGGTCAGCTGCAGACGCCGGTAAACTAAAGCAGCGTAAACTCAGCGCATCCTTCGCGGCACAGCCGCCAGCTGCTCTTCTGAGGCCGTGGTTATACCTATACCGAAAAAGAAACATTTTAGCTTAGCAAAATGTTTTGCAACCGCTTTATGTTTTATTTTACATGAAACCGCATTTTAAAAAAGCGGTTTAAACATTTTGTCAGAATTGCGCACGGTTGAAAGTAGGAAAACGTTTTAGCGGCCGCCGACCACTTGTGGCTTATAGATTGTCGAGCAAAATATTTTACACATACATAGGTCTAAAGTATACGTCTTGAAAATGTTTTACTGAAACATAACCAACTACCATCTTCAGGCTAGCGCAATTCTGTTAAAATATTTTTGCTAAAATGTTTTAAAACATCTTTCCAAATGGCTCAGATGTGGCCACATGTTAAGTAAAATGCAAAAATGTTTTAATCTTTATATATAATTACGATCTAACGTTCAAGTCAAACCTCGCTCGTGGTTACACGTCTTGTTACCTACACACTTCACAGAGAAGGTTGTTTCGGTAGTGCCTGTGTGCAAAATATCGTTAACATATGGACGCATTTCGATGTTGTTGTCACAGAAGCATTCTTGAGGACGGACAAATGATAGCTTTTTAGAGAATACAGATATTTTTCCTGGATCATTTTGCAACTAAAGCCCAAACTCAACACATCGATGTGTTGTAAAATTGCCGGACAGCACGTTGTACAGTAGTCTGCATCAAGCGTGTGAACGCGAGGCGATGTTTTGTCTATAGCCTCCATAGGCCTATGAGGTGTGTCACCGTGTTAACCTTTCCGCCTACTATAGACGATACTAATCAATTAGCAATTTACCAGTAATTATGCGATGGCAAAGGCGTTACATTTTTTGGCAAAATATTTTATCTGTCATTGTAGTTTGCAATGTCCATTTAGTCACAATAATATTTCAGCCTTTGTTCGAAACACAGCGTCCACGAATTGTCCTCCTGCTCTTACATTCGTCCTCGGTCTTACCTCAAAGTCGAGACTGACAGAAGCAAGCAATGCCGTCGGCAAGCATTGCAGAACGCATCTGGAGGTCCTCAGATTCAGTGCAAGTGTATTAGCTGCGGAGACTGAGATGCGCGTTACTATGGTGATGACGCGTACACAGTTCTAAGCAGCGCGTGGACTGCTTGCATCTCCAGTCGACCCGTACAGACCGGATTTGCGTGGCATGTTGGTCTGACTGTTTGCACGTAATTAGACGTTGTCATCGACGAGGCCAGTTTGTGCTGTGTAAACGTAATGCCAGGCAGACTGCAGACCGACGGACTACATTTCACACGCTATAACACACAGAACCTAGCGCATGGAACTCAGGTTAGCCGCACACAACGCAACGCTCTCGTGTAGCCTAGAGTGTACACGAACAGCAGCATAGGCACGCTACTCGGCAGCTGCTGTGCCCAGACGTACATACGCTTACCGTATCTATGGGATGACTGTGCACTCGGGTTGCGCAATTTCTTCCAAAAAAACATCGATTCGATGTAACCGAACTGATGTCGACACTAAATGTTCTAAATTTTTGAAGAAAAGTAGGCCTAGGCCTAGAGTATTGAATGCAATGAGGTTTTTTACTTGCTCTTGAGAACTTGGAAAATTGCTACTAGAAACGGCAAATTTCAAACACAAAGTTCTATTTTTGAAATAAATTTTGTCCAACTGCCTACTGCTTAACCTAAAGAGTAGTTGAAGCAAAAAAGTGCAGTTAAATAAAACAATAAAGCCCAGCTGTCGCTAGAGAAGACGCGATACAGCCTGTACAGTTCCTGTTGCAGTACTGACCTTCAAGATCATCCAAAATGGATAATTTTTATTTTATCTGAAAGGGCGTATGCCACTTCCTATTAGTGATTAATAGTAACCTTGGCTATATCTTTTACCGTTTTCGAGATATGGCCAGTTTTCAATTTAAAAAAAACGCATATTTTTTACCTTCTCTATTCAACCCCAAATTTTAAAATGTTCTCCTTGCATTGAATCTTTAAAATTTTGCGTGTTTAAGTTTAAAACACATGACTATTTTTGTAAAATTGTTTTCCTACGATCTATCGTTTAGCCACAATACATTTGTGACAAAATACAGACAAACAGACAGACGAAAAACGACGGGCGACAGACGACAATCGTGCCATAGACGCCTATAGCATTGCTGTAGCGCGTCAAAAGCAACAGTAATTCATTAATTGGATAAGTCATTAATTTACGATAACGTTTGCATTGATATGTGAAGTATCAACAGGCCTATACAGATATCATCGTAAGTTGATAAATTATTCAAATGATGAATTACTGTTGCTTATTATTTAATTACACTTTTTACTTCAACTACTTTGCATGCATGGGGACTTTATAGCATGTTTACGATAAACTGAACGACTCAGGTTTGTACAGTATTTAAAATCAAAAATTGCGTAACAATTGCCAGACACGCTGTCTTCCTGATTTTGCTCACATTCACAAAAATTGCGCAACCACTCAACAACAACAGCTACAACTTTTATGTTTAACTTTGAACATATTGAGTATTTATCATTATAGTCTAAGCATAATATATTCGGACAGCGCTATGCCCAACTCTACACAACTGCTCCTATCTCGATGCTAGTTTTTCACTGCCTGAAACCACGCACACGCCTTCTCTACCGCTGTCTGCAGTCGCTACCCAGCGACTTGTTGACTAGCGGCAGATGAGGTCACGTGACACCGGCAGCTGGTTCCCGGTTTGTTTACTGTACGCCGATCGTCGATACGTCTTGCCGACTTTTGGTCGGTTCGCCTCTGAAAATCCGTCGCGTAACAATCGTGCTCCTGTCAGCCGTGATAAGTTGCTGCATGCTTTGAAGAAACAGGCACAAACTCAAGTTTTGCAACATTGTCCCCCACGAAGTCGACGCCGCGGCTGAAACATTTGTGCAACTACTCCAACCTATTTTAATATTTACACTCTACCATAGCTCAGAGTCGTGCCCAATAGTACGAATTGGCCTAGAAAAATGCTTCCAAAATTGTTTGCAAATATCTTAACGCAAAACATTGGTAAACATCGTTTTAACTGCACATGTTTTGACGTATTTACATGTAAAATCAAAAACATTGCAAAGTACTTTTTACAAACGTTTTATTTTGGTTTTATGTGAAAGATGTGACCTCGCTTTAACTGTCATTGCTTCGGACACTTACTGTGTTGATTGAACACACGATGCAACAGAAAAAAAACGATAAATGCTCGATTGTTGTTGATATTTTCACGCAAGCGGCAATCGCGTCATTATACAGGGTGAGCCAAAAAACCGGACCTCTTTGAGCGTTGATAACTCAGCGATGGTTAGTGGTAGAAAGACGTGTGATATGTCAAAAGTTTCAGAATGCTGTAAAAAAATAAACGGTGTATTTGAATAGTGAACATTTAAATATTTTTTGCCTAATTTGCATAGATATTCGTCACCCCCGAAATTCTGTTTAATTTGACTGTAACACATGGATTTAACATGGATATTTGAGCTTTTATAACTTAGCGATGTTTATTGATGGAAAGGCGCATAATATGCCAAAAGTTTCAAAAATGTGTACAGAAGAAGTACAACTTGCATGTCTCAGCATTTAAATATTCTTTGCCTGATTTACACCAATCTGCCCCACCCCTAAAATGATGCTAAATTGGCAGTAACACGTGGATTTAAGTTGATTTTCATTCAGCATACAGTGAAATATCAACAATCATTAACACATGCGTTGAGTTTAGATGAAATTCGACATAGGCAGTTGCCCAGCTTTTGCATTCATAACCGTCATCAGTCTTTTTAGACAGCTGATCGATCGCTGAAGTCAATGTTTTCAGGATCAGCTGAACCCAGCATTTGATTAGCACAAGTTTTAGCTGGTCAGTTATTAAAATTTTTTGACCATGCTATCTGTTGAATAATTCACAGAATTTAAATCTGGACTTTTTGGCAGTGAGTTTTTGAGTTCAATGAACTCGGGCACATATGAGTGCAGGCAAATGCCTAATTTCAGCAGTAATGAAGATTCATGCAAATTAGGCAAAGATATCTAAATGATTTGCTATGCAAGTTCGGCCCTTTTTGTCTATAACATTTCAAAACTTTTAACATATCACACGCCTTTCTACGGGTAACCATCGCTGAGTTATCAACGCTCAAACAGGTCCGGTTTTTTGGCCCACGCTGTACTATAAGCTTACAGTTAGAATTACTGTGGTTAGCAGCGCACATCATCTGCATAATATTGCACGTCCGAAACAATCAGATGAGTTAATCATTTAGTCAATCAAGCCAACAGATGTTGCAGCACAGAAAGACGTTTTGCAGAATCGTTAGAGTTTACCCTAAATTTTAACAATTGTATAAATTGCTCATGTTTGGATGGCATGCTGGGGCGTACGCCGCAAACGTCTACTGCGTGGTAAAACACGTATATTTATCAAAAGAAATAGCTAAACAAAACGTTTAGTAGATGTGCTGATAAGTCCGATACTAAACAGCTAAGTTACCAGTGAAGGCAGAACTACCAGTAACCATTATTTAGCAGTGCTCGGTCTTGGGTAAGAAAGAACTGATAAATTGAATAATTGTCTCGCTACTCTCCAAATTCCAATAGGCTACTGCACGCATCAGTCTGTTATTAGCCGCACCGCCGTCCAACCGGACGCACTGGAGCCGGTAGTCGCATACAAATTGCAAAGATTACGTAGAATATCGAAGCTGCACTGAAAAAAAACATTATTTGTCTGGTTACTGCGACAACATGGAATGTTGTTAATGTCTACGTTATAGATTAGGCCTATAAAGCGGTACCGTGGTAGCGATTAAACGTTTCAAGTAATTAACTTCACAAAAATAAACGAGTTAAATGTAACAGTGCTAACTGTAAAAGAATATGCGTGTTTTGTTTAGCAGCATTATACATGTGAGTTATTCGGCTAACGGCTGTCAAAAATGCACCGAACTAAGAATCGCTGAATCATTATTTTGCTAGAGTGAAAATATTTCTCGTTATCAAGTGATCTGCTTGTATAGGGCACGGTAGACCGGAATTGAACCGGAAATGACATCACGTTACGCGGTAGATCGCGGCAGAACGCTGTCATACAGGTCGCCGACATGGCTCAGTGACGTCACCAATCCGGCGCCACGTGACTTTGCGGCGCACGAGCAGTCGCAACCGGAAGTACATCGACGTCGGCGTGACGTCAGAGACAAAGAGACACGCCGCTCGGCTGCCTCGCAGTAGCGCGCTCCACACCGACAGATCACGTGACTAGAGCCCGCCGCCGACGACGATGACGTCGCTCGTTGGGACGATGGACAGGAAGCGGAAGCGGATCGGTCCCGACTGACACTGTGCGAGCGCGACGAGAACTCGCGGCCGCGCGCGTACGGACCGTGCTTGCGGCCGACATAGTGGACGAAGTCCAGCAGCAGTTCAACAAATTCTGCCAACGTGATGACCGACACCCCGACCCACAGCCCCAGCTGTCCGCCGATGTCAGCCAGCAGTTGCGTCGTCACATCAGCTTTGTACTCTCTTTTGTTTGCTCACAGCTACAGTGAGTAGGTAGAGTTTAACGTCCCTCTCGACACATTACGCGTCATTTCGGAGGCCATTGTTTCCATTAGGCAATCATTTGTTCTAGTGCTGACATCTTGCTCCTAGAAACGAGCGAAATGATTCGGCTGAATTGATGTCGGCGAGCAGCTGCGTCGTCACGTAGTCCTCTTGCTCTTCTGTCTGAAGCACGTTGCCGTCGGCGACGTAGACGTTGAGTCGTGCAAAGTCACGCATCGCCACTCGTCGGTTGGACTCCTCGAAGTGCGCCGCGTACAACTCGACTTTCTCGTAGTCGCTCGGCTCCATGAACCGCGCCACGTAGTCCGACGCCTGTACTCAGACACACACAAGCACCTAGGCACACGCTCCACTTGCTTACACTTGTTGCGGATTTGTTGTGTAACGTGCTCTGCAACAAACGGAACAAAAACACTACAAAATAAAATGATATAGACCTACGGCAAATCCACAATAAGTTTAAATAAGTCTACAAAAAATCAAAATCTTACAATTAATCGACATCTCGTCGTGTCAAAGTGTTGTGAAACTCGTTGTTTAACAAATATAACAAAGCAGCGGAGTCTGCGCTACGAACGATGTCGTGTTTTGCTATAGATTCGATTTTGTGCGTTTGTTGGGTTTTTGTTGGCAAGATCACTCCAGAAGTTACACTAGATGAACATTCAAATGAATCTGTTAAAGTAGAAGTTGTTTCTCGAACGAAAAAACACAGCTGAATATATTTCGGAACTTATCAGAATCGAAACCCAGAAAAACGTTATCGTTTAGTATTGCAAACTAAAGGTTACTGCGTGCAAATTCAGTATGTAATCTCGAGATGGCGCCTTTAACTTATACTTAGTACTTTTCTACGACTGTCGTAATGCCTACTAATGTCCAGTAAGTACGACGAGCCTTAGTGGACACGTTAGTATTCCCGGGTGTTTACTACTTTATCGTCGTGGCTGATGCATTAGGCCTACACATTTGTTTCGATCAGTTTCAAGCTTTGCTTCAGCGACGCATGGATGAAAGCTAACGGACCGCAAATAGACAAATATATTAGTGAAACTGTTGCTCGCTTTTTGATTTTAACGATGAGCGCTTGTTGCATTTTTGCAATACAATGTTGCTGTTGCTGTTCTTAGTTTACTAGTCCGCTATCGACGCTGATACTTTTAGCTGCAGAAATAATTAGCTTAATTTTTATAGCTCCGCCGAAGAAGAAAGCTATGTTCTCAGGTCTGACTGTCTGTAATGCAAGCCTACGTTCGCTAGATCTTTCGAAATTTATTAACAAATTTTGATGAAATGTTCTAGAGGGGATGGCATAAATCCAGGAGTTTTGAGATTCGCTAGATGGCAGCGCTAGTCTCTGCTGTGGTTTGAGGTCTCTTATCGCTTCTGGTTATTACTGTGTTGAGGCAGACGTAAACGACAGCCAGAGAAAAGTGTAAAGATGTGTAAATTGTAAAAGATAATTGCCATGAAGATGTCGCTGTAAGCCTCGTCGCCGTCGAAGCTTTCCGCAGGCCAGCGAGACAGACTGTACGAGACGTCATAGGATATCTCAGAGCAGGGGGCCGCACACCCGCAGATGTTACGTACGGCTGTCGTACTCCTAGTTCTATATCGTACTTCCACTGACTCGTATTTGCAGCTCGTATCTGTAGCTCGTACGTCCGATGATCTCGTACTTGTAGAGCCCGTACTTGTGACGTACGGCAGTCGTACTTCGCGCCACGCGTGAGGTCACTTTGCGTACGCACTGCATACGTGCGTAGATCTCGTTCAGCGCCTAGTGCACGCAACGCCACGCAACACGACGACGACGCTATTCAGCACTCATCATTCATCTGTATCGTCTAGATCGTCGTTGATTAGCTCAACGTACCACAGTATGACAAATTATAGAGAGTAAAATATACAGTAAGGACAAAACAGAAAAATAATTAAAGTTGCCACGATAACTACTAGTAAAACTTAGACAGAAAAACAACCGTTGAGAATTTGAAGTTTATTGAAAAAATGCGAAACACATATGGCAAAAAGTATGAAAAGCAAGAGCGACTAATAGTACTTAATACACAATATAAAGCCAAACAATCAGTAGATGATATTATGACGCCGGTGCAAAACAGGAAATTTGAGCTAATGCGCACGAGACGCGCGAAAGCCTATGGCAGTTCCGGTTCAGTGATTTAGCTGAAAATTAGGGTGTTCACGCTAAGTTAATATACAAATACCAAATTTTCTATTTGAATCGCATAACGATAGTAGCGTGGCGTCACCTTGTGAATGATGTAGACTTGTATCGCAGTCCGAAATCGCCAAAAAATCCATAAAACCCCCTATTTTGGCGTTCAAGGTCATTCAAAGTCATTGAACTCGGCGACAATCGAGAGCCAGTGTATGACATCCTATTAGTGATTAATAGTAACCTATAGGCCCTATCTCGCACCGTTACTGAGATACAGCGACTTATTGGCCAAAAATCGCAAATTTTACCCACCCCCTTTCATTTAGCGCCCTCGTTCGGGGTGACCCCCTTCGAATTTATGGAATAGCTTTACGGTTCCTGAAACTAAAGTCTTCCATGCAGCCGAGAGTAAAGAATTGGTGATCCTAGCTTGCACCGTTTTTGACTGATCCACCCGTGTGACAGACGGACAGACGGACGAACAGAATTGCGATGGCTAAGACGCGCTGAAAGCAGTAGCTGCTTTCGCGCGTAAAAACAGAACATCGTAAACGCATGTCCTTTGGCGCGCAGATTAGTACGAGAGACCGCATGCAATAGCGGCAAATGATTTAATTATTGTTGATATTCTACGAGTCAACAAAGTTGGAAACCGTTTTTGTCATAGCTTCGCCAAATATGCTGATCGATTTTCGAAAAAAATTTCCTACATACTCTGCGGAAAATTTGCAATAGAACAATTAACACAGATCACCAAAACGCCTAAAATACGTTGCTGTACCGCCTCGCATCGCATGTTATCTAGTACGTCAGAACGATAGGTTATGGTTAATACATAAAACCTCTGTACCTTGAAGCAGTCTTCGGCTGCTTCATGTCGACAGTGTTCCGGGATGTGGCTGTCATCGTGACAGAACGGTAGATGTGAGTAGCGACTCTGCCCCGGCAGTGAGATATCTCGACACTGGCACGCCCGCACGACCGACTGCTGCAGACAGTGCTGCACACGCCCGATAACACTGCTTCATCCATGTGCTATAATAAGCCATACAAATTCATGAAATTACAACTTTTTTTGCTACTGCTGGCATTTCGGCAACCGCTGTTCATCGACTTTTCTTACTTGTCCAAAAGTCTATGAATTATAAATTATTGCTGGCGTAACTATGACGTCATTGAAAATGCCGCTTTCAGAAAAAGATAATTTTTAATTTATGCTTAAACGATGACGACCACAATGGCGATTGTGATCATTAGCAACAGACAGACAAAACGGACAGACTGAGAAAAACAGAGACAGGCAGACAAATACCTTCTGGCAGGAGATTAGGCGGTACTCATACTGGTCGCCACTGAATGGATTGTCGTCTGAACAGTTGCCGACTGGCGGACCGATGCGAATGTTCTTTCGCGTCTACATATGCGCATGACACACACAAAGACACGCCGTCATCGTCGTCATCATCATCATCAGCAGCAGCAGCAGCAGCAGCAGTTACGTCTACGAACTTCAGTATAGAGCTACACCGAAAAAAATATTACTGAGACTGCAGTAAATAATAGCAAAGTACAACAAGTAATTTGAGAAAAGCTCATGAGACGCGCGAGAGCCTTAGCAGTTCCTGTTCGCAGGTTGTCCTTGTCTATCTCCAGCCATTTCTACGCAATACTCTTTGTGTGTCTCGCAGCCGAAAATCGCAAAAAACACTAAAACCCCCTACTTGGGAATGTAAGGTCATTCAAGGTCATTGACGTTGACACCATTAGAAGGCGTATCACCAACGCTCGTTATGATAAGCAGCATGTCTGCGTCTATCTGCAAGCGTTTTCACGCTGAAAAGCCAATAGCGGTAAAATAACCACTTTTTAGGGATACCCTTCTTTGACGCCCGCGTACGCCGCACTCCTTGAACTTGCAGCAATAAAATATTTCATATGCAGATTATCTTGGCCTATTTCCAGCCATTTCGGCGCAATTCATTCTTCAAATGTGTGTCACAGCCCAAAATCGCGAAAAATCACTAAAACAGCTTATTTTGGGGGTTCCAGGTCATTCAAGGTCATCGATGTTGACATTCTTACGAAGCTTGTCACCAGTGCTTGTTATGATAAGCAGCATGTCCGTGCCTATCTGTAACCGTTTACACGCTATACGAGCCAATAGCGGTAAAATAAACACATTTTAGGGGGGACCTCCTCTTTCACGCCCCCGTTCGAGCGGAACTCCCTCACGCAGGCGCACAAAATTTTGTCGCGATAAACTAGAGTCATTGCGGCAACCTACAGTAAAGATTTCGTGATCCTAGTTTGCGTCTGTTTGACACAATACCGCAGTGTGACGGATGGACAGACGGACGCCCAGACGATGGCTAAGACACGCAATAGTCAGCATCTTTATCACAATGTGTCGTACAAAGTGGAACCGACCTTGACTCCGAATGTAGCCGAGTATCCGGGAGGCACGTCGAATCCCTCAGTGTGTGGATAAGGTTCGGTGTCCGGCGGATGAATGACGACACGCACTCCCTCACTGCTTGACATTGGACTGATGTACTCGTGCGTGCCTGCATGAATGTGTCGACAAACTAAATCTTAAGGCCAGTACAAGTAATTTGAGAAAAGCTCACGTGACGCGCGATAGCAGCGGTCTTGCCACCTTGGCAATCACTGTGTGCCTACAGCAATAAAATAATGCGTCTCGAAAGAGTACTCAAATTTGAGGCCTGCGTATTTGAATTTAAAGAGTCGAAACTTAGATTGTTAAAAATGTACGTTCAATGCTAAAAAAAATTTTATACTCAGGTTGTCCAGGTCTATCTCCAGCCATTTTGCAGCAATTCAGTCTTAAAATATGTATCATAGCCCGAAATCACGAAAATTCACAAAAACCCTTATTATGGGGGTTCCAGGTCATTCAAGGTCATCGACGTTGACACTCTCAAGACGCTCGTCACTAGTGCTTGTTATGATAAGCAGCATGTCTGTGCCTATCTGCGACTGTTATCATGCTAGACGACCCAATATCAGCAAAATAACCGCTTTTTAGAGGGGCACCCCTCTTTGACGACGCTCGCGTGAGTAGGCCTCCTTAAACTTAGAAGGTCGGCAATTAAATTGCTAAAATTTGCGTTTAATGCTCAAAATTTCGTATGCAGGTTGTCCAGGTCTATTTTTCGTCATTTCGTCACAATTCAAAAACCCTTATTATGGGTCGTTCAAGGTCATTGATGTAATTAAATTTAAAAAACCTGTCACCTGTGATTTTTATGATATGCAGCATGTCTGTACCTATCTGCAACCGTTTTCACACTACACGAGCCAATAGCGGCAAAATAACGTCTTTTAGGTGGTTACCCCTCTTTGACGCCCTCGTTCGAGGAAAACCCTTTCACCCAGCGGCATGAGATTTCGTCACAAAATACTAGAGTCCTTGGCGCAGCCCGCATTAAAGATTTTGTGATCATGGCTTCACCGTTTTATACAATACAGCAGTGTCACGGACGGACGGACGGACGGACAGACAGACATACGCCCAGGCCATGGCTAAGACGCGCGAAGCATTCTGCTATAGCGCGTAAAAGTCAATGCCAGCGTGTGATAACTTGCTTCTTATTTGTGCCCATGCTAAGCGAAAAGAGCAAGTCAGCAAAATTAGTATCAGTATGAATGTTTCTTTGCTGTCAAAAAGCACGGTTATAGATATTGCTTAAAGTACGTAAATGTAAGTAAGTAAGTAAGTAGGCCCTAAGTAAGCAAGAACGATTATAGTGTTCATGGCAACTAAACGTCCCTGCACAGACACTGTACAATCACAAGAAGGAGAATAAAAACTGTTAAACAGGTGAGTTTCAAGTTGGGACCGGAAGACAGCTATGTAAAGTGCGGAAGCGACAAGATCAGGCATATTGTTCTAGGCACGAGCAGCAGCGACTGGAAAAGCTCGGTCACCGACGGTAGACAGTCGGATACGGCTGACAACCAGTGTGTGTGTGTAACACCAACCAAATATATCCAGTACATTTGGCGTAACGGACAGACAGATGGCTATCCTACGGCTTTGCTGTAGCTATTTACTGAGGATTTGCTGAAAATCACTGCATCAAATGCAGTTAATGAATTGTCGTGTTCGGGTGGTGTGTGCTTGCCTGGAATCATTCGTATCTCATCGGCATTCTGGTCCAGCATTGAACTACCCGTCAGTACTACCGCCGACCAACCGTTCTCCAGACCCTCCGCCAGGTTACTGTCCTCGCCGTCCACGTGTCCAGGCGGTGCACGGTACGTGAAGCAATTGTAGTAGTACGAGTCGAAGAACTGCGTAAAGTCCACGGTACGATTACACTCCTCGCCGCTGAATCTGCAAACACGCAGCGCGCCCAGGTACTTACTTACAGCTAACGCGCTATGCAAATTACTTACTTACTTACTTACATACTTACAGCGTGATCCGAGCGTTAAATCGCATTTATTCACAAGGTTAGGTCTTAGACTGTGACATACGACAGGGACGCGTGACTACTGATTTTCCCGATAAATCACGTACTTCTGTAAGGAATCTTGGTTTTAACGCGTTATCAAGCAGTATAACATTGCAGTGCGATGTTAAATTAAGTTTTGATAAAATTATTGTTGCCTTCATTGTCCTAGGTTTGTGATGTGACTTTTATCGACACTTCAATTATAAAAATTTTATTGATCTTAAAAAATTTAACGAATTATTGCGTGATTAATTAATAATTTTCGCAGCTCGAAGAATAACGCAAAATTGGGCTCCGTCGTATAATCACATATCAACATATTGACTTGCTCTTACTACCGTCGAAGGCAAAAACAAACTAAAAGATTGTGAAAAAGCGGTGGCTAAACGATAAAAAATTACAGCAAAAAGATATGACCAAGTGCCAAATGCAGCCACATCATTTAAGAGCTCTTGCCTTCGGGCACACAAAGAAGCAGTCATTTTGCATGACCGATAGGTCACTTAGTACCGAACGCACCCAATGACTTGCATGCTAACGAAGAAAAGACTTAGTGTTACTCAATACATGCATCGTGCTGAGACTCTGCCGCAAGCTAATAAAAATCGATCAGTCGATCGATCATCTTTAATTACGGGAAGAGCCACGCATCGCAAAGCGGTTACAATAAAAAATAGTTATTATAATAAACAGCCAAAACGCGTCGGAACGCAGTAACAGTCTCTTGTATTCGAAGTGGATGTCATAAGCTTTGTTTAACAGCGACGCAGTCCACTTACTAATCTTAGTTCTTACTGTTTGAAAAACTTGCGGTCAACAACAAAGAAAAAAACATATATCTAGACTTATAGATGCTGGGAAAGACAGATATGTTGTTTTGTTATTCTTCGTTTTCGCTGTCAAATTTACAAGGCGATGATCTGTTCGCAGGCAGTTAACGAAGCTAGAAATGTTGCGAAAGTTTTCCTACAGTTGAGAAATGTATCGCCAGTAGAGCGTTGATGCGTAGACCTAAGCCCGGTGCGACAATTGATTTATCTTGCGTAACTGCGCCGTCGGGGAGACGACCATGCGTCATCGATGACGTTACATTATCATCATCGTCATCATCGCATCAAGAAGCATGGCGTGGACACTGCCGCTGAATCCGCTCCCACGTTTAAGCCCGAACTCCGCTACTTAGATTTGCTGCGGACTTGTCGGACAACAAACCGTACAGCTACGAGGTGTACAAAATCTTGGCGTGTCAAAATGTTGTGAATTTGTTGAAATTTTTCGACTATTTACGCGTACTTGTTGAGCAACTTGTTGCTGATCTGCTGCAGACGTATGATTTGCTGTAGACTGTAAGTTTATTCTACAACACGTTGTACAACAAAACCACAACAAATCCAAGCAAGTGGAGTTTAAGCTGTAGTCTCTTAATGACGCAGTTGCATTGCGACAGACGTGGATCAACAGAGGGCGAAAGATTACACATACGCGCTCTCGATTTGTGTAAAAATCAACGATTTGATAGATTTCGAACGACCATTAAAAGCCGGTTGTACGATAACGGTTTTTTTCGGAGCCCATTACAACAAAAAATTTGAGCTAATGCTCACGAGACGCGCGAAAGCTTATAGCAGTTTCTGTTCGCCAACTGCCAGTCTATCTCCAGTCATTTCGTCGCAGCTCATTCTTGGATTATGCGCTGCAGCCAAAAGTCGCAAAAATCAATAAAAAAACCCTTATTTTGGAAGCTCAGGGTTTTTTTACAATCATCGATGTTGATACGACTAAAAAGCTCGTCACTAGTGTTTGTTGTGATAGGCAGCATGCGAATGCCTATCTGCAACCGTTTTCACGAAAGACTGCAGGCCAACAACGGTAAAATAACGACTTTTACTGGGGTACCGCTTTTAATGCCCTTCTGCGCAGGTTTCCTTAAACCTAGAAAATCTAGACTTAGACCGTCAAAATCTACGTTTAATGCTGAAAATTTCATACGCAGCTTCTCCGTGCTTATCTTAATTGATTTCAATGCAATTCGCTCTTGAAATGTGTCTCGCAGCCCAAAATCGCCAAAAATCCATAAAACCCCTATTTTGGCGTTCAGGGTCATCCAAGGTCATTGAATTCGATGACAATCAAGAGCCAGTGTACGACTTTCTATTATGATTAATAGTAACCTAGACCCTATCTCGCACCATTACTGAGATACAGCGACTTATTGGCTAGAAATCGCAAATTTTTCCTGCCCCCTCTTATTTAGCGTCCTCGTTCTGGGTGACTCCCTTTGAATTTATGGAAAAGCTTTACGGTTCCTGAAACAAAAGTCTTCCAGGCAGCCGACGATGAAGATTTGGTGATCCTAGCTTGTGATATCTTATAGACTGTTACTCGCCGATTTCGAAAGACAACAACGTAAAACAACTAAAGATGCGAGGAAATAGGTCTAGTCAGCAGCAGAAATGAGGCCAGGGACTCTAGTCGCGGCAAAGTAAGGCTTAAGCGGATATTCGCGGTTGTTAGTTGGAGATGAGACCTCCAACGACAGACGTACGGTCTGCCTAAACGCCGCAGCTCGCAGATCACCGCAGATCAGCTCTGGTCAGCCAAATAAGCTAAGTTAGAGATCTTCTGTGATCTTCGGTGCCATTGACTGATGGCGGCCGCTAATGCCCCGTTTACAAGATGAAGCTACATGTAGATTGACGGGCGGGCTCGACAAACGAGCTCGTTAAGCTAGCTTCATCGAGTAAACAGGGTATAAAATAAGCCATTTCTGGGATTAGAGCTGACTTGCAGTTGATTTGCGATGTTCAGGCATACCCCGCAATTAAGAAACGCTCTGTGACGAGCACGTCAACGTATCTTATGTGCGTGATGAGGTTTAAGGGCGCTCACACATGCGCGCGGTAAAATAAAAAAAAAATAAAATAAAGCAAGGTAAAAACAACTGTAAAACAACTTATTTATTACAGTATACGCGAGCCCATATGATAAAAATAGCAAATGCTATTTTATGTTGCTTTGTTTCACGTAACAATACACTTCGGATTCGTGCGTTCCTCACATATGTTAGACCCTTACTTAAATACAATATTGTGTTACATGATTACCTACCTTAAAGCAAGATATTGTTGCCATGAAAAAAGTCCAAAATAGTTTCATTAAAAACTTATTGGCTTTAAATCAATGTTTTATCAGCAGGGTCTTCAACAATTAAAAGAATTAAATTTGCCTAGTCTTGAGTTACGTCGTTTACACATTGATCTCGTATATGGTGTTATAAGATATTATTTGGTTCAGTATGCCCCTAGATTTGGACTGTGAAGACTTTTTCACCTTTGTCCCATAAGCGCTACTCGAGGACACTTACCCGTATAAGCCTAGTATATAAACCTTATAAACCTAGTAGTAGTTGCAATGTGCGTAGTCATTTCTTTGCAAATAAGGTCATTAATGTTTGGAATTCGTTATCACCCTCAGTAGATTTTACAAGTTTAACTGGTTTCAGACGTTCCGTGTGTAACTGTGACTTCTTTAACTTTATTGTATTACTGATATTTTTTTTGGATAAATACAAGCACTAGTGTTATAATCCGTCATTAAGTTACTGTATAAAAGTTTTACTGATTGAGTTATAGTGTTCTCTCTGTGTGTATTTCCTAGCTAGGTTAGATGGGTAGCAGTAAGTGCTCTGTTGGGCTTTGCTGTCCACCACTAGTCTTGTTGCGTGGCACCAGTGTTGTTCGCCTCTGATAGTCATACGTAGGCCTATTGTCCATCGCTTCATTGAAAATTAATAAATAAAAAAAATAAATAAATACAATTAAGTTCTCTGCAAGTTTTTAGCGCCACGTTTCGCTCTGTGATTTACAGTAAACGGACTTCACGGCGACTGTAGCCAGTTGTATTTTTTCTATTTTGTCCCATCGCAGTTCGCACATGTGTAGGCGCTTTAACCAAACTACGACGGAACGATAGGATATGAGCTAATGCGCAGTTTTGTTTGCAATAACTGTAACTTTTGTGTTATTTATAAACGAGTTATTCATGAACGAACTGTTAACGCCCGGAGCTCAAAAAGTCTACTTGTATATTGTGCTTGGTTGCGATTTGCGGACGGATCCGCGTGTAGACTGCATACGAAAGTGCGGATTAAAAGCGATCGGATCCGCGAACCTCCGAGTGTATCTGTTTATCGCCGCATGGACGCACAAGTTCTACGCGTCGTCGACACTCGACAGTGTTTTACGATCTGATGCGAGTCCATATACGACCACCCCACACAAACCGTCTTCACTCACGCCACTGCTAATGACAAGGCGTTCCGCAAGCTGAAACTGCAGCCGTGAAAAACGATTTCTGCCAGCTACTGTAGACCTAGTTTTGCCAACAGCTACTCGGCGTCACAATCGGTTGTAGGCCTAATGTCCGAATTTTATGTCGGCGCGGTGCTTTACAACTCGCTGTGTCAAACGTCACGCGGATCGACGCCTCTCAAACGTACGATAGCGGGTTGACTTAAACGGTGTCTGGATCTGTAATACCGCTACAACAGAAGTAAAAACTGCACGCGATAAACCTGCAACTTAAAAACTTTTTTAGTTTTGCAGGCACCGCCTTAAACGACAGCATCGTTAATGGCACTATTGTAATCATAAATATTTATTTAATGCTTGTAAATAAATTGATATGTTTTTGGAGATACGCGGAGCCGGATTAGTAATAAGATTAATGACCGTGCGAGGGTTTGCCGTCTTGATATGCAACCAAACCACTCAGGCCAACTCGGCCTGGCCATCCTTTTGTTGGCAGGCGTTATGAGCACTGGCGATAGTTACGACGAATTCTACTAAACAAAAGACACTGTATTTCCACGACAGTTAGCATACTGTCTTCGTAAGTCTTATATGCCAAGTCGTCTTATATGTGAATGCATGAACTGTTCGTTAACAAAATGAACAATGGACGTATAACATTTCATCGTTTATCGCCGTGGCTCAGATTTCCATAGGTCTAAATCGCCACTACAATAGCCTTTAATGCTGAATTCTCTTTTAGCGCAAAGTTCGTAATTTCAGAAGACTACTGGCAGGAAAGACGCTGGGTTACTAAAAAGTAGATAAAAAAGGCATGTAAAACAACGCAATGCTGTGGTATGCTGGCGCTATGCACGGCGTCAACACCACACGAACGAAAAAGTTTCAATCATTTGTAAATTTTTTCCTTCAGTAAATAGTAATCACTATATTATTCTACCTATACCTCCAGTTGTATATTTGTTTTTTATTATGGACTATTATTGATATTATTTGCACTTATCTACTTTTCTGCACTTATGGACTATTTAATATTTTGCATTTACAGACTGTGCTATTATTATTTTGTTGCACTGTTTCCACTGCACTGTTATTCAGCTATTCGGCTATTTTTATAGCCTCAAGTGTGCGAAATAAACTCCTTGTCATTGTCAACACTGCGTCAAGTCGCACGTCGTAAAAAAAGCATCTCTTGCACGGCAGTATAGTCTAGAAGGCCACATCGTCTGCACTAGGAAAGAAAGTTGCCAGTTTTGCACAGCACAGCCTATCGCGAGGCTAAAAGACGCTGATATTTTCTGATCAGTTGCTGAGCCAGCGTATGTCATAAATTGAGTTAACCCTTGCCACCTCAAAGCACGTAACGAGGAAGCCTTCAGTCGGCTGCATGTTTCGTATGTTTTTGTTCAGTACTGAATGTATAATACTGTGTCTGAAAAAATCACGCTATTTCATCTTTGACGTAAAGTTAGTAAAACAGCAGACATCGCAGTAATTTTTGGCAAACTGATTATCTAACTATTACTCACCGCAAACGGGGCATTTTTTAAATTTATGCAATTTATGAAATCAGCAAAAAGTAAGTGGTATACAGTTGTTTAGTGCATTTGCCCACGAGCACTGAAGTACGTAACAGTTACAATTTTATACTAAACAATAACAATAATAATTATAACAGCATGTCCTACAATTTTTGCACCCTGCAGCACTTTTTAGCATTAAAACATGTAGTTTTTAGGGTTTGACTCATTCCCACGACAGCTGCGCTAAACAAAAGAAAAAATTAAATGCTGTTATTATAAATAACGGTTCTGCCGAAATTGCTGTAGTTGAACAAATCTTGTTTGTGTTATCGTAAAAAAATAAAGTGGCACGTGTTTGAGACACCGCGTAGAAGATACGGTACCTGCAAGTAACGACAAATTCTTTGAAGGGAACTCCGGCGTTGGTCAGCGTTGTGCGATTCATGTTGGACGCAATCGTAGTGCGCGTCAGAACGCTCTGGAACACGTGACGCATCTCAGAGTCCTTCATCTCAAACATCGGCCAGTACTTGGCGACAGCTCGCATGTAAGAGCGTATGAACTCGTTGACCGGGTCATTAAGCAGCGCCGCGTCAATATAGTCTGCGTCGTCGTAGTCTTCATACTCTGCATCGTCATAGTCTGTTGACTGACGAGTGCGTCTCTTATTCGTACCCTCATCTCTCCTCTTTCTACTGGTCGAGGCTCTCTTGCCAGAAGAAGTAGTAGAAAAAGATGTTCGTTTTTTGAAACCTGCAGACTCAGTGTGCTTGCGTCGTCTGCCTCTGCTCTTCCAGAGAACACTCTCCATTAGTCGAAGCCAGTCGTCGTTCGTGACCGCCGTCGCTGCGTCATCGGCCGACGAGTCGCTGTACGTGGAGCTGCGTCGACGTCGGTGCGTGTCATTGACCGCAGCATCATCATCAGCAGTAGCAGATGTGACTGGTGGTGACTCGCTGACGTTGGGCGGAGAAGAGGCGTCACCGGTAAACTGTCGCAGAGTCGCGCCTATGTCGTTCGTCTGCAGAAAGATGCGGTTAAGTCGGTTGAGAACGATCGTGTCGAGGTTGCGCATGTTACACAGTGAGATCGACGGAAACGGCGCGGCCAGCGGCAGCACCTCGATCACAACCTTGCGGGGATACGAGAAGTACTTCCGCAGCAGCTGCGTCAGCTGGAAGCCGAAGATACACGCGGCGGTGATGCAGACGATACACCAGAACACCCGACCAGTCATCGAGTGAGCTCGGATGGCGTTTGGGACGCCGTGCATCGACGTCTTGCCACCGAACCGATGAACAATCGCGACCAGTGACTTGCGACGACTGTCAGCGTCCTCGTCGACCGCATCGTCTTCGCACGACGACTGCCGTCGCTGCTTCTGCTGCTGTTGCTGCTGCTGATGATGATGATTTTGATGATTTTGATGGTGACAGTGATGCGTCACGCATTTAGTCATAATTTCTTTCTCGCCGCTGATCGGGCTAACAGCAACAAACACGTTTTTAATTAACAAAACTGTGTTGTCTCCTCGTTTTCGTTTCCTCCGTCCTATATTTGCAGTATACGTTTTGGAAAAAAGCTTTTTCAAAATACTGAGATACCGCAGTAACGTAAGATCAACATATAATATCGTTTTCAAAAACCAATTGTCGCGTAACTTTAATTAGCGACTTACATAAGCTACCGTAATCAATTAACGTTTAATGTTCTGCAAAATAAACTATGCTTTTATGAGACATTATAGTTAAACTTGACTTGAAAAAATTAACAGTATCGACAATGCCCGAGTTATAACACCACTTTTTAAATAAATAAAGATATGTTTATTCATCCATTACACCATTATGTAACTGTAATTAGTTAAGTTTTTTTCTTTTATTTTGTATTTGTTTGCTACCTTTCATGGTGAATAAAGATGCATATATTATGTGGGCATGTCAAACTTATAACAAAATGTCTAGACATACTGAGACGTTCCCTCGTAAAAGCGAGTCAAAATAATGCAATGACTAATTTTGCGTTTAACGTTTTTGCACTTCAATTTTAGACTATATTTGTGATTGTTAAAATTTTATTTATTTTCAAAGCGAAACCGTTGTACAAATTTAAATTAGAAAACGAAATGTTTGACGACTTCAAACAAAGCACTCATTTGAACAGTTATCAGAGATTAGCGAGATGTAGGCGTATCTTTCTGTGTGATTATTGTAGTTTACCAATCAAATACGACAAAAATATTATTATTGACAATTTGATTTCAATTTCAAGACTAATTGTGTCTAAACTGGCTACCCCGGCTGCCGTTACTAGTAGGCTTATAACGACGCACTATAAGCGTCTCTAATCAGTGATCGCGGCTTCAGCGCGTGCAATTAACGGCTACGCGGGAGAACACGACATACCGCCGAGTAGCAGCGTTGCGCGGACGAGTGTAGGTAAATAAAATAGGCCTTAGTCTGTTGATTTAAGCTGAATTCCATCGCTAAGAGAGAGACAAAAACTGCGCTCTATCGACGACGTTAAAGATTGGACTGGACTGGACTGCAGCATTCCAGAACGTTTCCTGACAGCGGAAGACAGAAGCGAATGGAGGGCTGTTTCTGACGTCCTCCATGTCCGCCGATTCTCAGCAGTGAAGATGGCCGAAAGCAAAACCATATGAGAAACCTTAATCCTAATCTTATCAACTGAACTTAAAATAAGATTTGCATATTATGAATGTAATGAAAACCTACATGCGTCATAGTGTGAAAGTAGGCCTACGTAAGATTACGGATCACTGGTACGTCGCATTCTACAGATTAAAGGTGACATTGCCAGATTATACGTCATACAAACTACAAACGATAGTTCGACTCGCAAGCGTGGATACCTTCGTCCGCCGCAATAACTCTAATCACTTCGTCTAAAATTTGCACAGAATATGATGTAGCTTATATTTTTTAAAACCCTGTTTAGGTGTTTTCGGGAAGCACGAACAAATGCAGCCCGTCGATCTGAGGTGGAGATACAAAAAGTTATGCGTTTAACTCGTAAACTGTATGCAAAAATGAAAATAACTTACCGACACCGAGCAGATAGATCCACCGCTCACAATCGATCGACTGCGACTGTGGTCTCTGCATATCGCGCATATAGTCTGCACTGAGCGCAAACAGAACTGGAACGCGTCGCAACGTACGGCGTATAGCCAGCGTAGAGCAGAAGAAATTAAAAGCCAAACTTCGCTAGCTTGATTTGTTGTGGGCTGTGGCTACTCGTACAATAAGCCGCGCAACATGTCAAGATGTTGTTGATTTATCTAAGCTTGCGATCTGATATAGATTTATTGTACAACTTTGTACACTTTTCATTTGTTGTGCATGCATCCGTTGACAGAATGTTGTAAACTAATCCACATCGAATCAAGTGGAATTTAGGTCTTACGACGTAGGCCTACGCCTGCCGACAGTACAATTCCAGAAGTTTAGTTTAGGAGAGGCACCGGCCTAAAAAGGTATTTCCAGGAAATGGGTCAGTTAAACATAAACAGAGAATGCGTTTGACTGTCTATGTCTGATACCGTGATATGCGTATCGTAACGTTGGGACTAATGTTAGTTTATCTGCCGCGCCCGATTCGTTCTATATATACGCCTCTGAATCGCTCGCGACATACGAATGTAGCCTAGTTTGATTGACTGACATGTCAATCGATGGATTGAATGATAGTCGGTACACCAGCTAACGAGAATGTTACATTCATTATAAGCAGATGCGTTCCGAAAAAAGGCCCTTAAACATGTCAAGATAACTTCATGAGCAGAAGCAATTGTTTCCGTGTATCATTGACCGCCATCTGTTTGCAACGTTTCCGTGAATTTTTACGACAGTTGGGTAGTCTGTCTATTCTTGAAGTAATAATTCCTACAAAGAAATAATAATTGAAAATTGCCAGTCATTCCAACACTGCATAAGTAAGTAAGTAAGTGCATATTTAGAGTGCACAATGTCAGCCAGTGGCCGAATCTGAGGCATGTTTGCGCACTTTTTACAATTACACATTTTACCCAAATGAATATTAGATTGCTATTATTGACTTGTATTTTATAGACCTACTGTGCATGTTACACTGACTTGGGGGCCCTTTTTTGAACAATAAACTTATTCCTGCCGTGTCGTAATGATTTTTAATGCTGTTATTTTTCAATGTTAGCTTTATGCGTTTACTTCATAACATGTATTGGTTTTATATTATATTGTTGCTAAGAAAACCCACATACGCTTCTTTATATCTGCTAACCGATGAGGGAAATACTTTTCGATTAATTCCCACCGAACTCGATGCCTGCAGCCTCTCGTTCGGTACCCCGTAACAGATTTTCTGTGAGCGCGCATTGCTACGATGTAAGATGTTAACGCTTACACAGTAGCGGCCCCAAAAATATGTGATATGTGAATCCTAGCCAATTCTTTCGGTAGCTTACGAAGTAAACTTCACGCATTCTAAAAATGGTAACGTGAAACGAAGGCGGCAAAATCAACAAATTATAAAGTCAGCCACATATTGCAAGATTTTCGTATAGCAAAGGTCTGCTGCAATGAGAAGTTGAGAACTCATCTACTTTGTGGCGCTTTGAGATGGCGAAAGTTAAACTCAATTAAGCTAGCACACAACCCTGCAGCCATGGAAGACGCTACAAACAGAAAATAGTAAAAGGCAAAAGCTTCCAGGAGTTGCGTATGTAAGGGCAACAGTGCTGCGTACTCCGGTACTGTCTTTGCTGACTTGGGAGCTGTATAAATTACTTACTTAATTACGTCACGTTTATTAAATATACTAACGTATCGGCACTGTCGAATTGAGCAACGAGCACCGTGGTGTGATGAATAATGTAAAGAATGGTGATGGACTAACGAACTCGCGAAGACTGGTAATGAAATTTATATGGTAACAGTGTCCATGTTCTGACACGGAAACGACGTATTGACCACTGAGAGATTAAATCACAACTAGACGTTTAGTCCAGTAACTCGCTTGGTTTTACACCAACATGTGATTGATTCATGGATAAAAAATCTATTTAGTTCGCAACTTACTTGCCTTGCCTAGCCTTTGGCCATCCTTTATGCTGAGGGTTGATTGTTAGACACAGATTTAAATATATTCAGCTTATAGGTCAATAGGCTTGTAGTCATGACACTAACAGTGGCAACCAAATAAAATTAATCAGCAAGATATATTCATTAATAAAGGTGGCGGCGATAGGTGCCATCACGACGGCTGCAGTCGCAACTGCCGTTCATGCATGATAGCTCGTACGTCCCAGTACCAAGTTTCCTAGCATTTTCTCGATGCATGTTGCAAACATGTATAAGTAATATACGTTAGACACATGTTTTGGTTCTCGTAGTCGAACATTTAAAACGGTACTTCCACGTTGTTTTCGTTGCCAATTTAAAGCGTTTTATAGCTTTCCGATTTTCTTAGTGCCGCACGCCAGACCTCGCAGCGCAAAGTTGGCGGGTTTTTCACCAACATTTTATGCTTTACGTAGGCCTACTTACTTGCTATACACTAGTGACTACAGGACGACGTGTGTGGTAATAACTGTTGTCTGAAAGACAGACAGACAGACAGAGAGACAGACGGACGGAGAGGGAATTGAAGCCAGTGAATGAATAACGCGGCGTTAGGCGCGCAACTGCGCGGTGAGTGATTTAGAATGGCTGGGACACTGATAGATGCGCAATGAAGCCGCTCTGAAGTCTGGACCAAGAACCACCTGGTTCCTTCTTTGGACCGCGGGTCGGAACTGGGACATGCGGTGATAAACGGATGTCTGCAAAAACTAGAATGTTAAGGTCAGATTAATCGGTGAATTTTTTTGCTCTAAATTTACGTCTAAAAGTTAGTAAAGCTAATGACATGTTAAACATTTTAATGTAAACTGGTTTATCGTCTTCTGCGATAAATTTGAAGAAGATTGCATAATAAAACTATATTACTAAACTGCAATTAATCGTTAGGCCTGTCCAGTCGGTGCCTGAACCTCCCGGCGCTTTATTACTATATGTTGAGACTGAGACGCATGGCAACTAGACAGACGGTCGCATAATCATGTCGGCACTTGGTGTCGATGTCTTTTTTGTTGTAATTAACTTGCGACATCAAAACTAAAGCCTCTACACTCCGTGTGCTAGGCAAAGCAACTCAGCAGCCGCATACATTCAACGAGACGAAAATGATTAGTTTACGCGTTATTGGGTGAAGGCCTCGTTTGGTCGATTAGAACAATGTTTGTGGTCTTTTGGTCTGCATCGTGCGTCCAAATATGCATTAACGCCGGAAATGGATGGCCGCACTACGCGCTACCGTATCCATTACTCACGACGATTAGTTGCCACTTCCGAGACTGTAAAGCGTCGCTATAGTCTCATAGGCACCGACCGTCTTCATCTTTCTTCTGGTGCAAGCTACCATGTCAACGCCTCGCTTATTTTATGTCTGTAGTGGAAAATGAAAATGCGACAGTAAAAACTCGGCACGAGATAGCAGGATTGAATACGGTTGCAGATAGACATATTTTGCTGCTTACCGTAACGAGACTACTGATGAGCTTTTAGGGGGTATTAACATTGATAACCTTCGACCTTGAAATTTAAAGAAACTGGTTGTTAGTATTTTTCGCATTTTTAGACTGCGATGCATATTTCAACATTGAATTGCGCCGAAATTATTGAGATAGACCAGAACAGCCTGCGTACGACGTTTTTTTTGCACGAAACGTAGATTTAACTATCTGAGTGTCGACCTCATGAGTTCAAGTCTTCCTACGTAAATCTGGATACTTATTTAAAACGCATTTTTACTGCACGTTGTAGACTGACTTCCCATGTGGCAGCACCAATGCTGTCGCATGTTACGTGAGCTTTGCTTAAATTACTTGTCTGATGTAATTATAAAAAGTTTTCTGGAGACGTCAGTCACAGAAAAAACGTGGTGATTGAAATCGGCGAACGCAGTATTTTTTACGCTGTAAGACTATAGGCTTAATGTTATTAAAGCTTTTCTCATAGACAGTGCTTACACGAAACCAGTGCAGTCAAAAATAGGGCGTTTAGATGGGATAGTTAAGCACTCTGCTTTATCTGTGCATGTGTAGCAATCTAAATTAATTAATCAATCGAAACACATTTGTACAGCGCCATCTCGCGAACAAATCAGAGGCGCGTGTCGCAATTCATATGCAACTGAGATAGGAGATTGCTTCGTCGTAACTGAGATACGTTAAAGCTTAAAATAGTCTTTGGTTGACATCGCCATAGTGCTCGAGTTGCTTGTAACCGGTCGGTTTAATGCGGTTACAGTCTCGCAAGCAGTCACACCAAGTACATATCAAAATATTCCTCTCTCCCAGCTAGCCCATGCACGTCCAGACAGTAACGCCGTTCTGTCTTGTGGGTTTTCCAGTCAGCGGAGCATCCGAGGCGACCAACCCAAATTGCTCGGTACCGACCGAAGTCCGGTCGTCGAACCGTGAATGAAGAAGCGATTTGATGTCAGTTAGTGATCACTGCTATGCGATCGCCAATCCGCCATGTTGCTTTCACGCCATCACGTGCTCGACCCACAGGTCATGTGGTATAGACTTTTGCGCTGTGATTGGACGGCGAACGCGCGCTTTTTCTGCGGTGTTTCGTTTGCATTTCGCTCGCCAGTGATTGATGGTAGCACGAACAATTTAGCATACGCTATTGAATACGTCACTGCTACGACTATACTCAATTGTCGAAGCCGGGTAACCCCTCAATTATTGTTTTTTTTGCGTATATTGCGTATAAATATTCTCTAATATGTTTGAAATTACGACCTTGATTTACGGGTGTTAAGTGACGTCATCGTTTACGTTTACAACTATTAAACTAGCAGAATTACTATATATAGGCCTGAGCGATCCATTGAAAACATGCCTCTATCTCGCATGGTTACTAAGATATTGCGTGTCAAATATTTCGCCATGCTTACGTACCATTGAGAATGCAGTCATTATCACCATTTCTGAGGATGGAGAAAATCGAAGGTTAAAAATATATTTTTGGGTTTGCGCATATAGCAGCCCAAAGACAAGTCTTTAGACCTATTAGCTGCCACTATAAGTCATCGGGCTTATTACTGTGGTACTAAAGCCTTTCCACGGCGGTAAAAATTGGGGCAAAATACGGGAAAAAGACATGCGATTTTTACCCCCAATGAAACTCGATTTAACCATTTTGGCACCAAACCACTGTGTAAAATTCAATCAAAATTGAATAAAAAAATGCAGCCGTGCAAACGCGTACATAGAGACAGATGTATGCAAGTAATCTTATAATAATCCTATGCTATGGTAATAAGTTAGTAACCAAATTTGGTTTATGCTCGTATGCTGTTAAAACGTTTAGTCTGTAGATCACTTGATGATATACTGTGTAAAACATATTACTTGCTTGCTCATTTACTTTACTTTCTTATGTCAGAGAGTAACTGCTTGCTTCAGCCGGAGGCAACGTTACAGAACATGTCGATAGCTTCGAGGCTCGAGTCTTTGCCGTTTTAATAACCTACACGAGGTGAAGCGAGCGAGCGACGGACGCTACAGTTATAAGTTAGTGGCCACGAGTGAATGCGGAGTGCGATAGATACACTCGACCGCCCAAACAACAGAGTGAACGCTGCGGCGAAACGACCTAACACCAATGGCCAACCGGCTGAATAACCCGGCGTGATATAAATGGAATCGATTGAGAAAAAAACTGCAGGAGTGTTTTGAGTGTTTTATATTGCGGTTCGCACCAGTGCAGCACAACGCCAACACGAAATGTTCTTGTATAGCACTGTTGTATTGCACGGCTTTGCGGACGGCATAACGTATTTTCCAGATTACTTTTTAAAATGCGGGCAGTTAATATAAACAGCATCGAGGATTCTGCACGCTGCAATTAGATACGTCATAACTCAACTACAGTGTATTGAAAAAGTAACAGCTTAGACATCGTAAAATAGAGATGCCAAGTTTAAACAAATCGAGAAAAAAATTCGTACAGTCAATTTGCAATACATTGCTGAAGCGATCACCAAATTTCACTGAAAAATAACATTTGCTAGCAAAGTTATTAATTGTTGAATGTCGACAACAAAATATTTTCGTTACCAAAATGACGTTACATAAGTAAACCTTTTCGTTACTGTACATTTGCGTAACTCCAACAAACAACATTTGATTCCGGCAAAATTTTAAACCAACAGTGCGTCATCTATTAGCAATCAAAGTACCAAATTTTAGTTTAATCTGCCAAAGCAAACAATAGTTATGGTGGCTTTTGTGACATCACCCCAAAACACTTCAGTTTTAGGTCTTTGTAAATAACGTCAGACAAAAAAAAACCTAAAACTGAAATGTTTTGAGATGACTTCACAAAAGCATTAATAAGTTTTTATAAGCTGTCAGTACTAACCATCTTTCTAACTGAAGCGGGTTGGCCGCAATTCTTAATGCATGTATTTGGGGTGCAGTCAGTACTCCCGTGGACAGTTTAGGAAAAAATAAGTGGGTTATAGAAAGTCCGACTTGCTACTACAAGGTAGCCGACGGGTAATTTTATTCACTTGTTCAGAGTTTTTTTCGGTAAAGCGTACCGTTTTGCCACAATAGATGCCATGCTTTACAGACAGTCACACAGACGACAGCCAGACGACACATCGTACCCAAAGCTTAAACTCAACGGTAAATTAATGACTGCAGTAACTGTTTACAAGCAATTAAAATGAAGCAACAATGAATGGTCTGCATAGGTCTAAGAGGAGCGCTCCAGGATTTGAGACAAAGACGAAAAAGAAATACGATTGGATCGTTCGAATCGGTCCAGTCGCAGGACAAACTCAATGTAGAGAGCCAAGTAATGCAACGAATAGGCCCATGGTGTTATTTTTTAGACACGGACTAAAAGTAATTCAGCATCGGCAAGAACGAAGCCTGAAATGTGAGTGTCGCGGGACATCTGAACGGTTTGTGTGGCATGGCGACAATACGTGCCATTAATCTTGCAAATAAAGTCATATACGTATTTATGTCAGGACATGCAGGGGCGTTAGTTCATCGATCCTGTGACAAAAGAGCGCCAAATGTTATATACGCTGTAGCAACAGATGAGCACATCGAATTTCGTACAGAAGCGCAAAAGAGATGCTTTATGATATTGCGCTATTATAAATCTAATGTCGACATTGACATTGATGTTTGCGAGAATTGACTGGCTTCGTTTGCTCTGACTTCTCAACAGTACAGAGATGTGCCTTGTACTTGATTTCTTGAGTAACTCTACTGTTTAAATACTCCACCTGTTTAAATACGTTATGGCGTGCTGGTGATTTGGCTGTTTGGTCAACCGCAACCACGGTCAAGCCCGACCGCCGTGAACACTCGCAATTACAGCGACGCAGAAAAAATGTTTTGCTGCGCTGAAGTACTGAAACAATACAAGAACAAAGATATTGGAACGCTTTGTGCCAAAATATTTGCGGCCGTCTGTCTAGTAGAGGAGGGTCGCATGCCCCACTGCACTACGGCTGGTGCAACGCGCGCTGTACGAGCTGTTGGTAAATATTTATGCCGCTTTTTTGTTTTCAAGTTAGGAGTTCATACGGGACAGACGTACAAACAGACGTACAAACGCACAGAAAGATGGATGGGCAGGACTTGCGATGCCGCCTATTAAGACACGCGCATGATAACTGTGACGCGAGATTGCCATACCAGGAAAATTTCGTTACATGAATGTCTTTATTTTTAGCTCTTGCGCAAGTTTTTGCTGATTCTGCTAGGGTTCTTATCCGGCTGACGTCACAAATCTCAAGACAGGGTCGATTTATTGACGCCGAAGGAGTGTAAGGCCTATGAATTGAGACGTGTCGTCGACACAGATCTCATCACAGATGCGTGTACGCGTGGATGTGTGTGTGTGTGTTCGTACACTGTATTTGCGCGATAAAAAGAATCAATTCAAGAGTAGCAGATGCGACCGCATACGTCACAGGAAAATTCACCGAATGTCGACCTTCCACATGTCTGCGTTAACTTCTTGTTTTTTTAAAAATGTAAGTTATTTAATATTGCAACAAGAAGGCTGGATTAAGTACATACATTTCATATGAGCCAAAAGTGCATTGTGTGAGTGCAACGAGGCGCAATACAGTCTGACCGCGTTAAAACGTGATTATTTCATGGCTGAGTGTTCTGTGTGCAGACGCGTTTCAACCGTCACGCTTGACTGCAGTGAGATTGTGGGTGGTTCTAACATCGCTGACACTGTAGGGATAGACAAAGAAGACAAAGTATAAGTTATAACATAAAGCAGTACAACATACGCAGAAAAGTCATTCGATGAAAAGCAATGACGTCAGATACAACGTTATTGCTACGATGCAAAACAAATGAATAAAGTGTTTTTCGAAAGTCTTAGAACGACGCCGAAGACTGATAACTTACTGGCGACGTGTTTACGGCATTTTCAAATCATTAAATTTCAGTTAGATTTTGACTTTATCAAGTATGGACGCTGAGCAGACGCTGACAGTGACTGGCGGACAGGATGTAACTATAAGCGCAGTAATGAGATGGCGCGCGATGTGCCTTGACTTTCGAGGAAGACTGATTGTCCGCAGCTGAACACAGTATACCGTTAGTGATGACACTACTCCACTTCATGACAAAGTCGTGCTCGATCACGTCCTGCCACTGAATAATGAATAGTGCAGCACGGATGTCAGCTTAAGCTTAAACTCCACTTGTTTTCGTCTGCTGTGTATTTATTGCACAACATTTTGCACAACAAGCTGCAGGAGAACGCCTGCAGCAAATACGCAGCAAGTTGAAGCAATAGCCGTTTTGGCTTTACATGTCATGTCTCAAATGACGGTCTAATAGCCAGTTTCTGTTGTTTAGTGCAGCGGCGTCGTCGTGGATTACAAAAGTTTGGGCTAGAAATTGCCATTTTCTAACAGACTGTTGCACATTTCCGACATAGAAGACTAAAACTGCTAAAAAATTAATTTTACCTGTACGTTTTTTTTAAATGCGAGATGTTTAGGCCAGAATTTTGTATTTTCGGACTAAAATTAGCAGACCAAAAATTTTCGGCAACTTAAAAATTGGGGATTGCCCCATTGCTCTGCGAAACGACGCCATTAGTTCAGTGTACGGGTTATTCTGTATTGGCGCGAGCGTCGCATCAGCGCCGTAGATGCGTCCGTCCGGAGACATTTTGTTGCTGGGATGCATTCTGCCGCGTGACAGACAGTCACTGTTAGGCGCCTATTGCGTTTTGACAGGCCAAGTCCTGCTTAGCAACTGTAACTGATTGACTGGCTGACTAACTGCTCGAGTCAGACTGACAGGGGTTAATGTACTGCTGTATATAAAAATGCGAAGCTACCATGATGACAATGGCGGAACAGCAACAGGTGGCATATCAGCGTGGTATAATTGCTGTCGCAGCCACGACTCCATCAAGATCGCAGCCGTGTCTAAACGATTATCATTGCCGTTCTTGTCAGACCACAAAAAGTCAAAGAAAACTGCGAAATGGTAAAATAAGTTCCGTAAAATCATTGATTTGATGGTCAGTGACCCCTAATAGTACTGTGACATTCTTAAGGTTTCCTAAAATTATTTCCGAATTAACACATTTATTTTTTTGGTATGTTCAGGCAACAGAGCGTACATATGCGGTATTTGGCACTTGTTTACTTAAAAGTGGTAACCTTCTGATGTTAAATGCTGACATATTACCAGCATACACTGTGTTTCAAAAAAACCTTACACGTTGTTATTTCTATAATTATCTTCACGAAATATTAACCGATTTTCAAAATTCTTTTACTGGAACACTCTCTAGACAATTGACAATAGGCCTAAAGTAATTATTAAATATTTCATCACACCTCAACTGTGTTGCTACACTACCTTGTAAAATATATATGTAAGAAAAACTAGCAATAGGCAGCAATCACATTGGTAAATGAACAAGGCACTTCAGACTAAGATCGCAGTGAATAATCTGTACGATGCTACGCTGTGTTAAAACAATCTTTTTAAATGTCTGGTGTGCTAAAAGATACTTTTGTTTTTGGTCTTCCTGGCTTACTAGGCCTAGCAGTTCATTAATAATGGTCCCATTTTCTTCAGTTATGCACGCGTTTACAGTCTGCAGCCTCATGCCTTTGGTCGATGGTTTGCGTTTAGTAAAGTGCCCAGTTCTTCCTCTTTGATGTTTGTTTTCAAAAATTGCGCCAGTATCCTCTGCAAACCAGATTTTTTGAACTGATATAAATTTTTAATCACTGCCTTGCCTTTGTTGCTGAATGTTACAATGCCAGTATTTTGTCACCGCATTAAAAAACATTATTCACAATAACATCATTTGTTTCTGTTTACAAACCCCAGCCATGTATCGAAAACTAAATATAATTGAATATTAGTACGCAAATTAGTATAAAATTGTTTCAAAAGATACATTTTTGTAACGTATTTATTTCGATTGTAGTAATTTTTGAATATCTATATTTTACATGGTAGTGTAGCAACACAGTTAAAGTGTGGTAAGGTATTTTATAACCACTTTTTGTAAATTGTCCACCGAGTGCGCCAGTGAAAAACTGTAAAAATCGTTTAATATTTGTTAAAGATATGGACAATGACAAAGGGTGACAGTTTATTGAAACACAGTGTAGTTTACGGAACGATAAAAAAACTATTTCTAGGCAAGCAAGTAAAACGCTGATAATGGAAATATATGAAAACTGGCAGGCGTATAAAATTGTTTAATCCGGCGTGTTGAAACCTGGAACAACGATGATCGATGCCGGATACTCGGGCCGCTGGAGAAAAAACTCCGCTATCATGCAGCGAAAAGCTGTTCCTGGCGAGATGACTATATAGGCAGTTCGTCGGTGATTTACGGAAGTTATTTGGCTATTTCGCTCTGGACACGAGCGTCACTTGCAGCCGCAGCATCAGCGGCAGGCAGCAAGCGTGCCGCGTCACGACGAACTCACGCGTGGATCGGTGAAGACAACCCATCACGCTCGCTCTAGACGTCCAGCCGTCATGATATTACGCCGCGTCAAGTCATACTACACGATGCTATGTATAGGCTTTTTACGCTTACCGCATTCCGTAGGCCTACATAGTATCTACTCCAACTCCGTGAAGCCAAAATGTTTTCGCCAAGCGATCAGTCAAACACGCCGACTGCTGATGGACTTGTCTAACGCTTCACTCGGGCGATCCGTTTCTGTTCTCAATGTAAACCTGCTCTGAAAACTTTTTACGTGTAAAGATCAAGTTAAGAGATAATTGATACAAACTTATTTAACGAAATAGAATCACCTGTGGCGGTGTAACCATGGGCAACGCCAGAAAGGGCAGAAGGGCAGCCCCCCCCGGTTCCCTCTCCCTTGTCTCCTCAGCTGCCCTCCAGGAAAAATTTTGTTGGTGATGAAGTGCTTTCTGGTTACTTTATCATGCCAAGGTGTGAATTATGAAACGTCATTTTTGCAAGAAAACACAGATATTTGCGAGTTTTTGCGTTTCCAAATATTAAGAAGCAGGCAAATTTGCGGTTTCCATTGCACGTCCAAAAGTTAAAAGTGTTTCAACTTTTGGCGGGCTTCGATGGGGCTCTGCTTCTGGACCCCGTTACATCTTTTCAATGCACACAACAGCTGAATAAGATCGACATTTGAGTCATACACACAAAATTTATTGCCCCTTCCCTGTGCCCTGGCCCTTGCCCCCCTGTTGCCCCTAGCTTCAGATTCCCAGCGCCGCCCATGGGTGTAACATTTTACACATGACTGATATCCAGCTAATTTACTACTTTAACAAATGCACAACGGTAAACAAAAAGAACTTAATATCTTTCAAAAAAACTTCTACTCTACGAGTAGAGAAGCAGATTATCTGGCGCGAGCACTCGACTAGCCGTTTCTTCTGCCTCAGTGAATATTATGAAGAAACCGCGATGAATATATTCCTTCGTTCATTTCATGGTCACGTTGCCAGGCAGATTCCAAGGACTACTCAGTGACACGAGCAGATCTACACCGTCTTTTATAGACGTAATTAAAATCCTAGACGGCTGCGAATGCGATATATTGCCACTGGACTCTATCCCGCAATGCACACGTATAGCGTTTGTGTTTTCGTCTGTTTGTAACGTTGACATACCGTAGTCATAGGGGTTGAATTAGATGGAAAGTATAATTTTGAAGCGTAACTATTATCCACGCAGCTTTCGGCATTGGGTGCGTTTTGGTCTTTAGCGCAACTATAATTTCCTGACGCAATTTCCCGTCGCCATGTGGAGCTCAGGCGCATGCAATAAAATTTATTGGTTTAATCAGCGGTTTGGACACTGGAGCACCGCACCGCGGGATCTCAGGCTTTGCACCCGTGTTAGTACTCCTATTAAGTGTTCATGGACCAGCTCTGGTTGCCCGGACTCAGAGTAAATCGTTTAAACGCGTCTGTGTTTGCCTTTATCACGTTCGCTCACGGTGTCCACACCAACGGCGACACCGAGCTATTAACAGTGCGTAATGCAGTTTCGCTCTTATCTGTTCCTCGCTCCAAATTCCTCAGCAAACCGGAAATTTCAACGCTTGCCCGGTTGAAGGACGTACATAAACACTAAGGCTAAAACTTCACTTGCTTTGATTTGTTGTACGACATGCTGTACAAGAAATCCACCGATCGAGCTAATGGAGTACGTGACCACGTGGAAACGAGACCAGACTACGAGTTGTCTGACTGTTGAAGACCTTTTCATAACCTGTCGCAGACATCTTGAGTCAGAACCAGACCTAACTTTTGTTAAGTGACGAAGTTTTACATATTACACCAGGCAAAGAATAATGTGAATCATAAAAGACATACAATACAGCTGACGTTACATTATACATTAAATGTCCAAAAAGGTGTCAATTTGTATAGCGCATCTCGCGTACAACGCCTCTCATGCTCTTTTCGTCACTAACCCGAGCCGCCAGCCGCACGGCCACCACGTGCAGCCTGCAGACACAGGCTAACGCAACAGGCTAGGCAGCCCCAGTCAGCTGTACTAAGGTCACCACCTTCCGTAACCCATATAAATGAGTTACTGAGTCTACTCACGTGCATTTGCTGATTAAATGTTTGGTATGTTTTTCGTGTGCGAATTCTACTACTTCTAGGCCTATAATGCTTAAATCTGAAGTTTTCAGACTTCTTGATCACTTTTCTGTGACATCTCAGAAGTAATGTAATCTGAACATAGCTGCAGATAAAGTTAATCTTAGCAATATTATATGTTTATCATATTTTACACATATTGTGCAAACGTCTGCATTTAATCACGTGTAAGTTCCGTTAAACAAATATGGTGTGGAACAGTCTGCCATCAACTATCGCATCTGCATCGTAAGTGGAGAAGTTGGAATTTTCAGACAACGTCTCAAAACTGAACTTTACTTTCAGTTTTATGCCGTCTAACATTTAGTTTATTCGCAAACATTTTATTCAATTCTTTGTATTTCGCCATTTCGCCTACTGTGCTATTGCATATATTTTGTGACATTACGGCACCGTAAACTAAATTCAAACCGTAACAAGATGATGATGATAATAACGACGATAATGGTAACTAGTTTGCAGTTTCTTCAATTTCCAGTGTAGAAACGTCCGTACGCGAGTGCACAGTGACAGTAATGATTGATTTAGCTTTAGCAGTCGTCGCTTCACAAAATCCATTAAGCACGATGAGCGGTCGTCCACGCCGTTGGTTGCGCCCGCCCGGTGCACGCGCTCTCGCTCAGTCCGTATCAGTACGCGCTACAATCCGTGGAACATGTGTCGTCATTGTGTTTGCGAGAGATTGCCGGGGACAGTATTAACCGCGTCCGTGTTCTCGAGAGACCAGTCGAGAGCGCCCGTGTTCTGACTGACTGGATGAAGCCACAATAAAGCGCGGAGATCAACACGAGATCTGTGGCGACTAGAGTGAGGTTCCTGCAGTGTAGGGCAGCAATCGCAGCAGCAGCAGCACGCGAATAAGTTGTCAATTGATGACGCGAGACCGGAGCTAAGCTAACACATGTGGCGTGGTTGAACTGACCTTAGACGACGTCAATTTGCTTGCTATCACGATGAGAAAACATGTCCCAGTGCCGACATGAATGCGGCCGTCGGTCGGTCTAGTTGCAGAGCGTCTGCGGCGTTAACTCTAAATTAGGTCACCGCACCAGCCGTGATTATACGCAAAATATTAAGTTTGTTTCAGTTTTTGCTGTCCGGTAACTTAGACCTTTGTTCTACTAAACTGAAAATTGGCAGTTTGGTTACTCCTGCCTAGGATAATGTTTATACATTTTTTGTTGTTTTTCTAGTCCTTGTTACTATCGAGTTAAAGAAATTGCTACAAGACGCGTAATGCGGCGGCATATGACGCACGGCCGCATAATAGTCAAAGCCTGCTATAGCTCGTGGCAGCGATCACCCGACCAATACCATTCAGCACCATTCATCAGCGTCACAGATTCGTTCCATTTGAGAATTCTGAAACTTTAACGTGTTTTCAGGTATAGTAGCTTTTAGTACCAACACAGTGTGCTTACGTCCATAAGTAAGCAACACATTTCGACGAGTTAAACATATAAACATGCTTATAAATTTTATTTAAAAAGTTTTCAAGTTTAGTAGTGAGAGTTTATCGGTTTTCCTTATAGTAGCGATAATATAATATATAATTAACCAAGCTTACATTTTATTTGATTTTAGCCACCACTCGAACTAATTTGGACAACACGTAAATAACGTTATTAATTGAAACGTCTCGGCAACGAGGTCGCTACGCGGTACAATTTTACATCCACAAAGCAACATTTATTTTGTTGAATAACTTGAATTAGTTCAGATCTATAACGTATTAACGTTCAATGAGATGACGGAAAGTGTCTATGCGAATTGAAACTTAGAAGTCTTTTATCATTTATGACAAATGCATGATCTATTTTGACGACGACATTAATGCAAATAAATCCCAGATTATAAGAATTGGGCAAATGCGGCGTACGCATACCTGCTATATTTCAATAGGTGGATCATCTGTACAGTTTGTTCATGAGTTAAAATATCTATTTTGGTATATTGTTTCAGCAACACGTTTCAAGATCAGTATACATAGAAT
>Ga0209671_1000083_pt1 | contig 40381 bp, 38 predicted proteins | sample WorMetHERISLAND2_2_FD_187401 | JGI IMG/M metagenome (GOLD analysis project Ga0209671, IMG submission 187401) | Marine gutless worms symbiont microbial communities from Max Planck institute for Marine Microbiology, Germany - Olavius geniculatus... | ecosystem: Host-associated > Annelida >...
TCTCGCCACCACGAAAATTGGCTTGGACTATGCGTCTTTTACAGCTTGTAAATTCGATGGTTTCTGTGTTACATTTTGTCACGGCAAAACCTCCTTTGTTTTTCAATCTAAGCAATTGATATATAACAAATTATAGGAGGTTTTGCTTCTTTTTTATGAAATATTCAGGCTAGATATTTCAAGAAAATCCCGCTCACCGGTATGGTGCCCCCCATGCGGGTGACATAAGGTTCTTTACCGTACAACTCCTTGAGGATTTCGCTGGCCGCCTGATTGCCGGGATGCTCCAAGGGTATCACAAAAGGATCGGCCGCGGCATCCAGTTTTGTCACCACGGCCGTTGCAGCAGCCGGAAGGTGCTTGTCCACATGTTCGGCAAGCAGGTCAACTATTTTGGCCGGATCCTGATTCGGTACCAGGCGACAGGTGATTTTGGCATGGGCCTCGCTGGGAATCACGGTCTTGACACCTTCGCCTTGAAAGCCGCCCCAGATTCCGTTCACATCCAGTGTGGGCCTTATCCAGGCGCGCTCATAGGTGGAGTATCCCGGTTCACCCCAAAGCTGTTGGACACCCAGATTATCCCTGTAGGCGCTTTCATCATAGGGAATCCGGGCAATCTGATCCCGCTCGGCAGCTGACAGATCCAGCACGTCTTTATAGAAGCCTTCAACGCTGATCCGACCGTCGGGGCTGCGCATCGAATCTACCAATCCTGCCAGCGCATGGATCGGATTTAGAAAGGTTCCGCCATAGGTGCCGGAATGCACATCGTGAACCGCACTTTTTAAATCGATTTGAACGGCACAAATTCCCCGGCGCCCGACCACCAGGACCGGTTGAGCCGGGTCCCACTGGCCGCCGTCGGCGCTGAGGATCATATCACAGGCCAGCAATTCGCGATGGGATGCCACAAAATCGTTTAACTGGGGGCTGCCGATCTCCTCCTGACCTTCAAAAAAGAATTTTACATTGACCGGCAGCCTGCCCTTGGTCTCGAGCATGGCTTCGACGGCCACAATCGGGGCCAGCATGTTGCCTTTATCATCCGATGCTCCCCGCGCGTAAATCCGGTCGCCTTTGATCAGCGGTTCGAACGGCGGCCGGCTCCAGAGTTCGACCGGATCAACCGGCTGGGTGTCGAAATGGCCGTATATCAGAACTGTCGCAGCTTCCGGAGCATGCAGCCACTGGCCGTAGACGACCGGATGACCACCGGTGGGCAATACCTGGACCGCTTCGATACCGGCGGTATTAAGACGTCCGGCCACCCAGTCGGCGGCCTGCCGGACATCACCGGCATGCTCGGCAAGGCTGGAGATGCTGGCAATGCGAAGAAACTCGCAGAGCTCATCCAGATAGCGGGAACCGTTGTCTTTCAAATAGTCATTGTACGCATTCATGCCAGAGCCTCCTTTGATTCATCCTTAAAATTTATTGAATTGGGCTCAAAAAGTCAACTCGGCGGTCAAACGGGGCAACACCACCAAAGATTGGAAACGCTGATAAATTGCCTCAATTGCATTTAAGCAGGTGGGGCGCTGTTCCGCCGAAGACGGATTATTGGTCAATCGTTTAAGCGCAATTAGACCGATTCTTATTTATCACCAATTCTGCGTTTATAGTATCAGGTTAGCATCGAAATCTAATTACGATTAACGTATAACAATTAACATCCAATTGAGCGTTTCACAGCTCAATCAGGGTAATATCGTTGACTTCGAAAAAGAAGGTATGCTAACAACGGCACACCCTGTCTGAGAAAGACAAAGGTTACGGCGGTTGTGGATAGAAAGGTTGGACGCCTGCAATATCTCATTTGCGACCGGCAGCAACAACCCGCCCCGGTTTGGATTATTAACTTGAAGGTCGGTATCATTGGCATCACAAAAAGACAACACGGACACGCCTTTCAGTAATGCTTGCCTGAATATCCTGGCCGAGCATCCGGCTGCAATCGGCGTGGCCTACAAAGTGCTGGATTGCGGCTGCGCCCTGCTGTGCGGCATGTCGGCCGGGGGCGACCCGCTCGGCGCCCTGCAGCATATTTCCGGCCAGCCCATAAAGAAAGGGGCCAGAGCCCCCATATGTCTGAAATGCAGAAAAGACCGCGGCCTGGACCGTGTGGTCTGGGAGGGAATTTACTGGCCCGGTTCTCAGCAGGAATGGCCCGAGCAGGATCTTAGGATTGCGATCGGTCGCAAGGTTTTCGGCCCGGGCTATATCGAACCCGAATAGACCTCCGGGCTACTCCTCCGCTGCCGCTGCCGGATCAAACGGGGAACCCGCCGGATAGGCCCTGGTGCCCAGCTCGCGGTCCAGCATCAGCAGCGCCGATTTGTCCTCACCGATCATGGTCAGCTCGTCGGCGATTTTCCCGGCTGACGCCTCTTCTTCAATCTGCTCTTCCGAGAACCACGCCAGCAAAGGTTCGGACGGATACTCCCGCTCCTCTCTAACGATGGTGGTCAGGTCATTGATTTTGCCGCTGATAAATTTTTCATGCTCAAGGGCATCCTGAAAGGCTTCGAGTGGTGAGCTCCACTCGGTCTTTAATTGCTTCAGGTTCTGCAGCACGACGTTGCCGTCGCGATCGATCAGGTGCTCGTAGAACTTCATGGCATGAATCATCTCCTCGTGGGCCTGGCAGCGCATCCAGTGCCCCATACCGTCCAGACTCATGCTGTGAAAGTAAGCCGCCATCGACAAATAAATGTAGTAGGATTCCAGCTCGTTTTTGATCTGGTCGTTGATGGCCGCGTTTAATCTTTCTGAGATCATGTTTATGCTCCTTTCATTTTCTAGTCCGACTTGTTCAATTTGGTGAATTTCGCCCCTTTCAAGGAGACGTCCGCGATGAGCCCTTTGACATCAAAGACAAACCCTACAATAGGATCCTTGAGGGTTCGTGTGTCCACCCGCTCACCGGCACCGATGCTGATCAGGGCGACATTTCCATCGACACCGGCCTCCCAGCCGCTGCTTGCCCGGAAACCGTTCAGCGAATCTTTGGTCATAAATGCGATGATGATATCCTTGGCTTGGGCACCGATCTGAAGCCCGATGGAACCTGAGACGATGTTGTAATAATCTACGGTTTTCCCGTCGATTCTCAAGGCGCCTTCACCGTACTCGCCCCCGATGATAAAGGCTGCTTTCTTGACGTTGGGCATAATCAGCAGCCCCTCGGCGCTGCGGACGAATGTCTTGGCGCCCTCTACCTGCTTTATGAACCGTCTCATGGTTACATTGGCACTGGCGTCTATTTCTTCTGCGTCGGCGCCAAAACAATTTCCACCAAGGCCTAGGGCTGAAATCAGCAGCACGCTGACAGCCAACCAAAAACAGGACCGGCAGCCGTGAGTATGATTAACGCTTCTCAAATGCATGGTATTTGCCTCCCCGTCTCTTCAAGATCCTGCCCGCCCCGGATGGCATGAAACGGCGGCGATCCCCGCGGTTGCGCCTGGCTGGAAGCTGCCGCCTAACCCCGGGATCCCCGTGGTGCGGCAAACATTATCAGACAGCAACGACACACTTGACCGGGCTGTATTTGTCAGAAAACGTAATCATTGATGCATAAATTTCAACAGGATTTATACCGGTTGTCATAAATATGTTCCGTCAATCGAATTTTGGTAGTCAATCATAGGACACGACACTAGCATCTTGCGGATGCTTTTATTTTACCTAGAGGGGTGGGGGACCTCAAGTGGGGGACCTTATATGAAACTACGTTAAAGGCGAACCGCAGAATATCGACTATCGAACCGCAGAATGTCGAAGGGTGGAATCGCTTTGCTCAGTCTTTATAATAAAATAGACAGAATACATTATTCGATGTTCGATGTTCATTGGTTTCTTCCCTTGATCAGACTGGACGCTTGCGGCCAGCGGTCGCCGCTCGGGTGAAATTACGGAAAAATCTATCTCACGCAAAGCCGCAAAGACGCAAAAGAAATAACTAATATAATGATTTATCTTGGCCCCTTGGCGTCTTTGCGTGAAAATAAGCAGTTTCTTTTCCGATCAGACCGACCGTTTTCCCGGCCGGTGGCGGCGCCCCCGGGCGGGTGGCGTCAGTGATAGTCGCTGATCGTGGGAAACGTCTCCTGGCGGCTGTCGAATTCCTTTAACCGCTCGATATGCCGTTTCTCTTCCTCGATTATTTTCTGCAGATATTCCCGGGCAGTCGGATCTTCCAGAAAAGGTTTCAACACCTCGTAAAAAATAATCGAATCCTTTTCAAATTCAATAAAGACGTCGATCAGTTCTTCGACTTCCCCGATGGATGTAAAATCAACATCCTTGAGAGAGAAATTTTTCTCCCCCAGCATCTCGTTGAAAAGCTCTCGGGTCATTTCTGCCACAAAGGGGTTTTGATTCTGGGTCTGAAGATCGAGCTTCAGCTGCGCAAACCACTCGGCGTGCTTTACTTCCTCTTCGGCCATCCACTGCAGCAACGGCACGAGTCTGGGACTAGACACTTTATCAATGGCGTCACGGTAGACGGCTTCACCGTTTTTTTCCAGCTTGATAGCCAGATCGATAATCTCTGTTGCTGAAAACAAATGTCGACATCTCCCTTTTTCGCGTTAGCTAAACCTCATTTGAGCAAAAGCCAATTGAGGGTTGTTAGTTATCCGCTAATTGTAAATGGTTTAGAAGTAATAAGATCTGCTTTTATTTGTCATTGATGATAGAATAATAGAATTTGTCAATGGCTATTTCGAATAACGATTAACCAATTACAAATAACGCCTGATTGAGCGCTTTTTGCCCAATTAGGGTAGAAGGCGCTGAAGAAGTCATCCAAAGCAAATCTCCAGGTTCAATTATAGTTGAGGGATCGGGGAGTTTTTCAATCCCTGCTATGTCCGTCCGGGGTATGCGCTCGCCCCAGCCGTAACAATATGACCGCGCAACTTGGGTACGGCAGCTATCCCGCGTCGAATGGATCCGAACCAGCCCCAGCAGACAGTTTTCACGGTTGTGATAATCGTCTCTGCCTGTCTGGATCCGCCGCAGGGGATAGGGGGCGTGTACGGAGTCCGGTGCGAATTTGTTACGGCTGGGACGAGCGCATACCCCGAACGGACACCGCGTCAGATGGCGCACGGCGATTAATTGCTACTGCAGACAATTGGGGAGAAACTCCCCGACCCCTCAATTATACTTAACAACTAAACTGATACCTAAAGTAAAGTCAAGCACTATCCTTTTTAATTGACCGATGCTTCGGATGCCTGGTATCCTGTCCGGCAGGAATCGATCGTGATTTTTGAAATGATGAATCCTCACCGCCATACCGACCAAAACGTGGCGGAAGCCGCCACGGTTATCCTCACCCGTGAACGGGCCGGCGGATTACAGGTCTATCTTCTGCAAAGAAATCCTAACAGCGGCTTTATGGGCGGCCATTACGTTTTCCCGGGTGGAGTCCTCGAGCCGGAAGACTACCATACCCGTCTATTTCAGGCCCACAGCGATCTGGACCTGGAAGCTCTTGACAGGCGGCTGGGGGGCGGCCTGACATCCGCAAGGGCGCTGGCTTTCTGCGTGGCGGCCATTCGCGAGACCCTGGAAGAAGCCGGTGTTTTCCTGGCCCGCAATGAAGACTGTTTTGAAGAACAAGTGATAGAACTCAGCCGTCTGCGACTCACCGGGAAACTTCCCAAAGGCTGGTTGGTTTCGCTGGTGCGCGGCACCAGGTGGCGCCTGACCTTGACGGCGCTTTCGCACTGGTCTCACTGGATCACACCTGTACTGATGAAGCGTCGCTTCGACACCCGCTTTTTCCTGGCCGAAATGCCGGCCGATCAAATTTGTCGCCCGAATTTGCGAGAAACGGTGCACGGGCTATGGGAAAGCCCCGAAAGAGCCCTGACCGGCAACCTGGTAGGCAAAATCCCTTTGAGTCCACCGACATTGGTAACCCTGCACGAAATGCTGGCATACCGGCGTCTAAACGATCTGCAGGCCGCATCACACCGACGGCCCGGGGATCAAGCCATCCTGCCCCGGTGGGTGCCGCTGCCGGAGGGTGCCGTCATTATCGAACCGTGGGATCCGCTCTACCGCGAAAAAGACATCCAAATCGACCCCGGCCGGTTGCCGGGCGCAGTACTGGCAGTGGGGGAACCCTTTTCAAGAATCTGGTACGATGGAAATATATGGCGCCCGGTAAGGGGCTGAGGCGTTGGATTTCGAAATGTATCCGATCTTGGAGCTGGAACTTCGAAATCGGGATGCCGTTCTGCAGCAAACCACGATGAATTTGGCCGCAGCCCCCCCGATCATCCGCCGGCATCCCGGACGCCCCGGCGGTGACGGCTGCTATCTGCCGAAGACGCGAGGTTTGTCTCCCGATAATTATTGCTTTGCAGTTGATAAGCGGCTAAAATTAACACACCGGTCACCTGCAGGGCCGGCTTGCCGAGCGGAATTCGCCCTTTGCCGGAGGCGGCAGCGGGATGCCGGCCGGAACAGCCCGACATGGTCGGCATCATCAAGGAGGACCTGTTTTGAAATCCAGATATGTCTTCGCCATATGTCTTGCTTTTCTGCTGGCGGTCGCCGGTGGCGCTGCCACCGAGGAGATTACGATCATCAGCGAGGAGAACCCGCCGTTTAATTTTACCCAGGACGGCGTGTTTACCGGCTCGTCCACCCAGGTTGTGCAAGCCATCTTGCACCGCATCAGCCAGCAGGCCGAAATCCAGGTATGGACCTGGGCCCGGGGCTATCAGCAGGCTTTGACCCAGCCCAATGTGGTCCTTTTTTCGACCGCCCGCACCAAAGCGCGTGAAAAACTATTCCACTGGGTGGGTCCGCTCTACAAGGTGCGTTTCGGCTTTTATGCCCGCAAGGGGATGGTATTTCAACTGACATGTCTCGATGACGCCAAAAAGGTGGGTGCGATCGCCACCTACAAAGACGATGTCAGAGAACAGCTCCTCAAATCCCTGGGATTCACCAATTTGGACAGCTCCAAATCTCCGGTCAGCAATTTAAAAAAGCTGCTGTCCGGACGCGTCGATCTGTGGCTCTACAGCAGTCTGGGCGTCCCTTCGGTTGCCGCACAGATCGGCATTGATCCCGGCGTGATCGAGCTCGTCCTGCCCTTCAAGGATTACTATGCCTATATCGCCATCTCCAAGCCAACGCCCCCGGCCGTCGCGCTGAAATGGCAGTCTGCCCTGGATGAGTTGAAGCGTGACGGCAGCTTTAAAGGCATCGTCGAGCAATGGCTGCCGCCCGAGAACATCCCCCAGGTTCGTCATTTACAGGCCAATTCCTGGACGGCTGCGGTAAAGTTGAAAATCTACACCGAAAACTCCCCGCCGGCCAACTATCTGCACCAGGGGCGATTAAAGGGGATGTCAGTCCGGATCGTACGCGAAATTTTAGGCCGCCTCCATATGCCGGACAATATCCAGGCCGTGCCCTGGGCCCGGGGCTACACCCTGGCCCTGACCCAACCCAACGTCGCGCTGTTTTCAACCACCCGTCTACCCCAGCGCGAAAAGCTGTTCAAATGGGTGGGACCGCTGTATTCTCAAACCTGGGAATTTTATGCCAGAAAGGACGCGACGATTCAGATCGATTCCATGGCCCAAGCCAAAGCCGTGCCCCGCATCGGGACCTACTACAAAGATGCCAAGGACCAGTATCTGCGGGCCAATGGATTCGGCAATTTGGTCAGTACCAATAAAAACCTGAGCAACATCCGCCATCTTTTGGACGGAACCATCGACCTGTGGGTCAGCTCGGATTTTAACATGCCCTATCTTGCGCGTCAGGCCGGCATAGACCCCGAACAGCTTAAGTTGGTCTATGCCTTTAAAAAAGTCCAAAATTATATTGCATTTTCGAGTCAGAGTCCCGACGCTTTGGTAAGCCGATGGCAACAGGCCCTGGATGAAATTAAACAAGATGGGACCTATGATCGTCTGTGCCTCCAACGTTCGGATATGTAGAATACCTAAATATACAGAGACATAGAGTGAAGGGCGCAAACCTGGTGAAGGAGCATCCAAAAATAACCCTCAAAATTTTGGACTTTCTGGGAAGTCGGTCCCTGTCCAAGGAGCCGGCCGATAGGCGGATGGCCGAAGGCCAAGCGAGCTTTAGCTCGCGGTCCGCCTATCAGCCTTATTCTCCTTCTGATTGTATTCGAAGGGGTCCTGCTGGCCTATGTCTACAGCAGACAATCGCGCTATCTGTTTGATCAACTTGAAAAAAAGGCGGACGATTACGCCGAAAAACTGGGCGAGGTCCTGGTGGTGCCGCTGTGGGATTATGATGATGAGCAGATCGGCAAAATCGGCTTGTCTTTTCTGCAAAGCGACGTGATCGACGAAGTTCACATCAAGGATATCTGGGGTAAAACCCTCTTCATGACCGCCAGCCGGCAGAACCCTGAAAGCCTCCTCAGCCGGAGGGTCGCCATCACCCGAGACGATCAGGTCATCGGTCATGCCAATATTGTTTTTTCGCTGGGTTCGATGGAAGAAGACTTGATCTGGCTCCGCAACACGATTGTCCTGGTTCTGATCGGATCGCTGATCGTCATTTATGTAACGGCACGGTTCCTGCTGCGCATTTTCATGCGCAAGCCCCTTAACATTCTCCAGCAGGGCATCGACCGGGTGTCCCAGGGAGACTATGGCTACGGTTTTGATGAGGTTCACCACGTTGAGCTGACCGGCATTACCCGTCGGTTTAAAGAGATGGCGGCCGATATTCAGGCCAGAGAAAATTCGCTGCAGGTGATCAACCGGGAACTGCAGGCCGAGGTCACCGAACGCCAATATGCCGAGGAAAAGATTCGCGCCAGCGAGGCCAAGAGCCGTGCACTGCTCGATGCCATGCCGGACGTGATGTTTCAACTGGACCGCAAGGGCTTTTTTCTAGAATATCATGGAGCCCAGCAGGACCGGTCTCTTTCCCCGGACGGCCTTCAGGGGAAAAATATCAGAGATGTCCTGCCGGCGGATCTGGCCCGGTTGCATCGTCAAAAAAGCGAGCAGGCCCTGGCAACACGGGATCTTCAAATTTTCGAGTATGATCAGCACGTCAATGGTCAGGAGACCTATTTCGAATGCCGCATGGTGGCGATCTCGGATGAATCGATTTTGGCGGTCGTACGCAACATTTCGGCCAACAAACAGGCGGCCGCCGATAAAGCCAGGCTCGAAGAGCAGCTTCGCAAGGCCCAGAAGATGGAGGCGATCGGAACGCTGGCCGGGGGTGTGGCCCACGATTTGAACGCTGGCCGGGGGTGTGGCCCACGATTTGAACGCTGGCCGGGGGTGTGGCCCACGATTTGAACAACGTGCTGTCCGGCCTGATCAATTATCCGGAGCTGATTTTGATGGATCTTCCCGCAGACGGCCCGTTGCGGTCTTCAATTTTGGCAATCCAAAAATCGGGAGAAAAAGCGGCCAATATCGTCCAGGATATGCTGACCCTTGCCCGACGGGGTGTGGCCGTGTCGGAGGTAGTCAACCTCAATGACATCATCACAGACTATTTAAAGAGCCCTGAATACGAAACCCTGAAACAAACCCATCCGGGCCTGAAGCTTGAGGTCAGGTTGGAACCCGATCCCCTGTTGATCACCGGATCTCCAGTGCATCTTTCTAAAACCGTTATGAATCTGGTCTCCAATGCGGCCGAGTCACTGGTTCACGGCGGAACGGTTTCGGTAGCAAGCGAAAACCGCTACATCGACAAACCCATCAGCGGATACGACGACATCGAAGAAGGCGATTATGTCACACTGACGGTCAGCGACACCGGCATCGGCATTGCGACGGGTGATATCGAAAGGATCTTTGAGCCTTTCTACACCAAAAAAGCCATGGGGAGAAGCGGCACCGGTCTGGGTATGGCTGTGGTGTGGGGAACGGTTAAAGACCATAAAGGCTATATCGACGTTCAAAGCACCGAAGGCCAGGGCACCAAATTTTTCATCTACCTGCCGGCTTCCCGTCAACCGTCATCCGGTAAAGCACCACGCCATTGCGTGGAAGACTACCAGGGCAGGGGGGAGTTTCTGCTCATCGTCGATGATGTCGAAGAGCAGCGCCGGATTGCCACCGGAATTTTATCCAAACTCGGTTACAGGGTAGAATCAGTGGCCAGCGGTGAAGAGGCGGTTGAATATTTGAGAAACCACCGGCCAGATCTTCTCGTTTTGGATATGATTATGGATCCGGGCATCGACGGACTTGAAACCTACCGCCGGATCATAGAGTTTCATCCGTCCCAAAAAGCGATCATCGCAAGCGGCTTTTCAGAATCGGAGCGGGTTAAGGATGCTCAAAAACTGGGCGCCGGCGCCTATGTTAAAAAGCCCTACTTACTCGAGAAGATGGCGGTGGCCGTCAGGGAGGAATTGGACAGATAGAGGTGGGTGTCGGAAAGTTTTTCAATTCCCTTCTATTATTGTGCCCCAGAAATACCATAAAAAATTATTTTGACGAATTCAGCATGATATCCGTTCGTCATCCCCGCGCAGAGCCTGCCCCAGCGACGTCAGGGGCGGGGATCCAGGCGCCATTGAGCTGGACTCCCGCCTGCGCGGGAGTGACCCTCAATTTATAACTTATATAGGACAGAGCAGTAGGTCCGGCCGTCATTTGATTGACGGAAATTAGCGCCGGGTACGCAAGCTATGTACCGCAATAAACAAATAACATACCGATAATATTTATAAAGTATAATTTGCGGGTGTTGGCATCTACTTTGCAGACAAATAATCTGGTTTCCCCCGGCACGGTGGTCAGCCAAAATCGCTCCGGTTTCCAAGCGTTTTTTCTACGAATGCTGTGATCCGCTTCGACAATACCGGGCTTATTGATACAAATGCGCGGAGATACCCCGCTGACCCTTTTACCGAGACTTGGAGTTTAAGATGATTAAAATTTTGTACCTGGCACTGCTTTTTTCGGCCCTTGTTCTTTCCCTGGGTGCTCTCTGGCTGGCGGTAAAAGAGCTGTTGTCAGATTAGCTCTCGTTAGATTTTAACCCGTATCAGCACTGACGAGTATGCCCGCAGAAAAACCTCCCCGGCCGTTTCCGCGTTAACAATTTTGCCGGCCTCATTGTTTCTTTGCTCAAAATACAGGTTGAAAACCATTAATATTTTTGTAAAAATGGTAATGTTGTACCAATCTTGGAGGGGCATTGCGCGGTAAATAAATTGAATTCCTGAGAGGGCAGTAGAAATATCAACAGTTTGGAGGGCAGATGATGTTCACCGACAGTAAAATCAACCAGCGTTTAAACAGACTCGAAAATCACCTGAAACAGGAAAATCCCATTCTCTCCGAAGTGGTGCAGAATTTTCGCGAATTAGATCGAATCAGCCGCAGACTGGGCTTTTTGGAGCGCGAGGAATCCCACGCCACAAAGACCCCATGGTGGCCGCTGATATCGATTTTGGGTATTTATTCTGCAGGCAAATCGACTTTCATTAACAATTTCCTGCAATACAAGCTGCAATCGGTGGGCATTCAGGCGGTCGATGACAAATTCAGCGTAATTTGTTTTACCAAAGACAACAAAGAACGGGTTTTGCCGGGGCTGGCCCTGGATGCAGATCCGCGGTTTCCACTGTACAAGATCAGTCAGGCCATCGAAGAGGTTGCCGTCGGCCAGGGGGAGCATATCGACGCCTACCTGCAGCTGAAAACCTGTCCCAGCAACAAGCTGCGGGGTAAGATCCTGATCGATTCGCCGGGCTTCGATGCCGATGCCCAAAGGACCTCCACGCTAAGGATCACCGACCACATCATCGACCTGTCGGATCTCGTTCTGGTTTTTTTCGACGCCCGCCACCCGGAGACCGGATCGATGAGAGACACCCTCGAGCATCTGGTCAAAACCACTGTAAACCGACGGGATTCGAACAAGTTTCTATACATTCTAAACCAGATCGATGTGACCGCCAATGAGGACAATCTGGAGGAAGTGTTTGCCGCCTGGCAGCGGGCGCTGGCCCAATACGGCTTGACGGCGGGCAGTTCCTACGCCATCTACAACCCGGATTCAGCCATACCTTTTGAAAACGAGGATGTCCGCCTGCGGTTCGAGGGCAAACGCCAGGCAGACTCAGATGCCATCAGCAGACGCATAGAGCAAGTGGGGGTTGAACGAGCCTACCGCATCGTGGGCATGCTGGAACAGACCGCCCAGATGCTGAAGCAGGATGTCGTCGCCCTTTTGCAGCGGTTTATCGAACAATGGCGACGACGGGTATGGTGGCTGGAAGGCATAATTCTGGCGGGCCTGGCGGCGGCCTTTCTGGCCCTGACCATCGGGGGCGGCTACTGGCAGGGGTGGTCGCTGAAACTGCCGTTCTGGGATTTTATAAGCCGAAACGTGTATGTCAAGTACTCAATTCTGGCCATATTGCTGGCTGCAGCCGGCTACGTGCATTTCCGCATTCGGCGCTGGGCCGCCCGCAAGATCATCAAGAAACTGCTGGCCGGGATAAAAGACGCCGATCTGCTACCCAGCTATGAGCGGGCCCTGCGCAAAAGCAGTCGCTGGTGGCGAAGCCTTTTTATGCCGAACCCGGCCGGCTGGGGCAAACGCACGGCAGGCAGCCTGGCTCAAGTGATCGATGACAGCAACGCTTATATTCAAAAACTCAATGACGAATACACCAATCCCTCCGGCCGGGAGGCCGTTGAAGAACCGGTGGCGCGGCAGGCGGCCGTCGATGGATCTATTGACGGCCAGGTGGCGGTAGAATCACCGTTGACGACACGCCCGCCCGGGGATGCCGATCCGAAAGTCTCCAAGAATTGAGTTTTATGGCAGGCAATGTCAAAACAATTGAGATTCCGCGGGAAGAGGCCGTATTCTGGCTTGACGGCAATGGCTGTTGGCATAATTCCGATGGGAAGTTTCGACACAAAAAAATCATCGACTACTTTCATGCCAGCATTAAACGGGACCGCAAAGGGTACCATCTGTTTCAAGCCCATGAAAACTACAAAGAGAAGGTTTACTTTTCTTATGAGGATCAAGCCCTCTTTGTCTTTGATGTCCTCGAGACCAACGACATCGTACTGGTGTTGAACACCAAAAAGCAGGTTAAATTGAGACCGAGAAAATTGTTCGTCAAAGGCGATGGTCTCTACATGCACCTGGGCAATGAAATTGTCAAATTTGCCGAACAGGGCTTGATGAAAATTTCTCATTGTTTGGAGGAAAAAGACGGGTCGCTGGTTATCCGAGCCAAGAACAGACGCTACAAAATTCCGACCCTGGGCGAAAAGGAGGAATTTTCATGGGCATAAGAGATTTGTTTTCGGCCTATAAAAATATGGATACAGGGCAGCTGCAATCCTTCATCGATGCCAATAATGAAGGCAGTTTCACCCTGCTGGACGTCCGCCAGCCTCCGGAATACGAAAGCGCCCGCATTCCCGGGAGCCGGTTGATGCCGCTGCCAACGTTAAACGACAAGCTGCACAAGCTGGATCCCGACAAACCGATTATTGCCTATTGAGCAGCCGGCAGACGCAGCCGGGCCGCTGCGCAGATTTTAACCGGCAGGGGATTTAAGCACGTTTACAACCTGAAGGGCGGAATTGCCGCCTGGCAGGGTCATGCGGCCGCCGGTCCGCAAGAAATGGGGATGGTGGTTTTGAAAGGTGATGAATCGCCGCAGGATATCATCTGCCTGGCTTATGGTTTGGAGGAAGGACTGCGCAAGTTTTATGCCGCCTCGTCCCAAATGGCCATCGCACCGGAAGTCGTCAACGTCCTTGCCAAGCTGGCTGAAATCGAAGATCGCCACAAACAAAAACTATTCGATCTGCACCAAGCCATCGCGGCCGTCGACATGCCCATCGAAGAATTTGAAGCCGGTGTCCAGGCCGAATTGACCGAAGGCGGGTTCGACCCTGATAAGCTGCGGCAACAAAGCATGGCGGCTTTCGACAACGCCTCCGACGTGCTCAGCCTGGCCATGATGCTCGAAGCCCAGGGGATGGATCTGTACAGCCGCTATGCTGAGAAAAGCCGGGATGAACGCGTCAGGGAGATCCTGTTCGCATTGGCCGATGATGAAAAAGCCCATTTAAAAAGCCTCGGCGCTCTTTTTGAGAAGATATAATCCCGACAACCGACGGGTTCACCAATAGGCAGCACTATCACCTTTGGCCGGATTCCCGCGCAAATGACAACCAAGATATGAATATCGGCCGGAACAAGGATGTAGGCGATAATATTCTTTCCGGTGCCGCTCCGCAAAGTGCCCGTAAAATTACTTCATCATGAAACAACAACAATTTGAACATATGGAATCCATGTTCCACCTGATAGAGCACGACTGGCAGAATATCAATCCAATGGAGCTGGTAATCTATCAACTGGCACGGGGCAACACCTTTAACATGCGGGTCATCGGTCTTGAGGGCATCAAGCGTCTGAAAGAGGCCCACCCACAATGCGCCATCACTTTCAAGCCCAACCATCTCAGCGAAGCCGACTTTATCCTGCTGTCCATTCTGTTCCGAGAAAATGACATGAAAGTGCTCGTCGAGGGCGGCTCCAACTTGTTTATCGACGACATCGATATTTTCAGAGACGTGCTGCCGGGGTTTATTCAAGAAGACCTCAAATGCTTTGCTGAGACCCATCAAATGAGCATTGCCCGCTACCTGTCAACCAGGGGTGCCTTCAAAGTATTTCGAGAGCCGCAAAAAATCCGCCAAAGCGACGGCAGCGAAATTCAGATGGGGCGTAAGGAGATCATATCTTTGACCCGGGCCTACCGCCATCACCTGGTCAAGAACAAGGAAATGTATGTCACCTTCCCGGGGTTTTCCTCCATCAAACTGGGTTTACTCGATCTGTTGAAAAAAGACGGCACCAAAACCGGACGGAGTTATACCGGTAAAATCGACGGATTTCATCACCTGCCCCTTCAAATAGATATCGAGGCATCGCTGTACGCCAATGTCGACGTCTATGTCGTCCCCGTCAATATTGCCTATGAGCGTGTTTTAGAGGACGAACATTTTGCCGAGCTGGCCAGGCTCTATGAAAACGGGGATGATAAACGCGATATTTACCTGAAAGATCTGGGCTATATTGTCAAAGAATTCTACAGTGACAAAAGAAAGGGCAACCTGTCCATCAAATTCGGCGAACCCCAGAAAATCGATACCGCCGAACTGAAAGATCCCTTTGCCGGCCGCAAGATAAAAAACGCCGCCCACAAGTATGCGGAGCAACTCTTCGACAACATGCTCACAATGCAGCCCATATTCCCGGCCAATATCTATTTTTCGGCCTTTAATGAGAACTTCAACCGCACGCCGGTGCGGGTAATGAAAGAAAAGATCGACGATTTTCGGGATTATCTCAGAACACTGGAGTGGGGCAAAGCCAAACGACGTGTCGACCTGCACTATGTCATGGGCTACAATCACCACATCATCTCAGCCGATGAAATCATCAATCGGACCTTTCAGATATTCAGCCGGCCGAACAGGCATATTTCCGCCATAGATGGCGATATGTTCGTGGTCTACAACCGGGAAGTCGCCCAGCAGTACAAGAACCATACCGCCCATTTCTTCGAAAACATGCAGCAATCGTAATTACGCGTATGCAGGAGCTGATAAAGAAGATTCGTGCCTTCGCCCGGGACAGGGACTGGGAGCAGTTCCACTCCCCCAAAAACCTGGCGATGGCGTTGAGCGTGGAGGTTGCCGAACTCGTCGAGCATTTTCAATGGCTGACCCAGGCGCAGAGCAACCGGCTTGATCCCACCAAAATAAAGGAGATCCGTGAAGAGATCGGAGATGTGATGATATATCTTGCCCGGCTAGCGGACCGGCTCGGGATTGACCCGGTACAGGCGGCCGACGAGAAAATGCAGATCAATGAAAAAAAGTATCCGGTTGAAAAGGCCAGGGGACTTGCCTCAAAATACACCGAACTGTAGTCATGGTAAACGGCAGCCGGCCAACGGCGGCTGTCAGTTGGACGGATCCTGGGAAGATGAATCGACCTTAGTGCGCTCCAGCTCTTCTATGATTTCTTTCAATCGAAATTCACGTGCCTCGACTTTGACCATCATCATACCGAATGATTCCGCCAATTCGCTGAGAACGCCGGGATATCTGCCTTTTTTGGCGAGTTCGAACAAGTGCTCGGCGTCTGTCTTGTCGTATTTGCCGGATGCGATTTTTTTGCAAGCCGCATTCAACATTTCAAACAAATCAAGATAGTAGCGCTCAAAATCCATGACCGGCCTCCCCTTCTTCCGTTTCTAGTGCGTCAGGTGATGATAAGCCAATATATTAACTCCTGTTGGAATTGGCAAGTGACTGCTGCCAAGGTTCAAGGGTTCACAGGATATTCTATCGTAACTATAAACACTATTAAGGAATACCGAGTATTATCTACAGTCCGAGAATCTGTCGATCATGGAGCTGGAGTGATGGCGTATCCATCGTCGCTGCACTTCGACGCGACAAGTTGGCGTGTTGCATTCAGGTGGCCGGCGCTGCGGTCCTGATTCCATTACTCCTGCACTCCAATACTCTGAAATTAATACAAAATCAGAATCTTACGGAAGATTAGCCTTATTTTTGTTCATAGGACCGTAGTAAATTCCGAGGTTCGGGCGTTTCAAATATACCGAAGCAGGTGGTCTCTGGACCACGGAATCCCTCGTGGGATAATCCCGAACCGTGAACCCGGAACCTCTGAACCTCCGGTAAATCGATTGACTTGCAACGGATTTTAGTGCTACTAACGGAGCCAATCCCCTAAACTGTCTGCGGGAGATATATCATCATGACCAAACAGTTGAGCCTGTTCCCGGACAGCACGCTGAATCTGATAGACTCCCTGCACAAAGACGACATCGCAGGCCTGGAAACCGCTTTAAGCCCTGTAGATGAAGTATTTGCAGCCCTGGCACGTTTTCGCAGCAGCCGTGAGGTGATGGAACTGATGCAGTTCATCGCCCGCTTTCCAAACTACTCGACGCTCAACGGCTGGCTGCTGTACCTCCAGAAGCCTGCGGCCACCTGTGTCGCCACCGCGCGGACCTGGTCTCAGAGGCACAACCGACAATTGCGGCGCGGGGCAACACCCTTGATTATCCTGGCGCCCATGGCTCCGATCCGCTTTCTATTCGATATCCGGGACACCGAGGGCCCGCCGGTGCCGTCTGCCATGCTGCAACCGCGGGAGATTGATGATCAACAGCTTGGCAGGCTATATGCGACCACGCTGCACAATGCCGCTATACATGGAATCGCGGTTTGCGAAACAGCTTTGGACGACGGTGACATCGATTCCGTCAGCCGAATCACGCCGGCTTTAAGGAGAAAATATCAGGATTTTAACCTCCCCAAAGATACCAACTATTTAATCCTCATCGATAATACCCAATCCCTGGGAAGCAGGTATGCCTGCCTGACCCACGAACTTGGCCACATATTCTGCAGCCATTTGGGCATTGATCGTCACGCCTGGTGGACGGAACGCGCAAACCTGGATGTCAGGGGGGAGGAAACTGAGGCGGCTGCGGTTGCCTATCTGGTTTGTCGCCGCAGCGGTTTGCAGGCAGATTCGAACACTGACCTGTTCCAAGTCGCTGGCGTGCACCAGGAAATTCCCCCGTTCAGCCTAAACGCGGTCCTTCAGGCCGCCGGTTATGTCGAAGATATGGGCAAGCACCGTTGGAAAACTCCTAAAAAAGGTCGTTGAGAAATGATCAAACCCGCAAAGTCTCTGACGCACCAGATCGGATGCGGCAGCCGCATTTATCGATCAAACCAGGTGCTGTTTATGAAAATAAGTTCCCAGGAACTATGAAAATATTTTCATAAAATTCGATTCAACCACACCCCATAAATTTTTAACAATCAGAATTTATTAGTAAAAAAAATTAAATAGCTTTGCATGATTTTTGCTGCGCCAGATCAATGCGGGGGACTTGAGCTTAACAATAATCTCCTGCAAAAACGCGGGCAACGTGCCTATAAAGCGTAAATCTCACAGGAGGCCCAAATTGTCGGATTTTCATGAAATGGTCAGCAGCATGCGGGAGCGAAAGGAACGCGCCTGGCATATTAAGAACCCCGATTACAATGTTGACAATGGCGGCCGCAGGCTCGGATTTGAACGACGACAGTTCAGCTATTCTCACCACTACCCCGAAAGAAGAGTCGGAAACGAACGTCGCAGCCTTCCTGAAAGAAGGAACGAAGCCTGACGCCGCCCGTTAGAGCGCCCAGCAACCCACCGGTCGGATGCCAAAAACCTGCTAAGCGCCGCATCCGTCCGGATTCGAAATCTTCACCAGTCGCTAAGAGCATCCGCCGCCCGGATTGACGGTTGACTGCATCTCGGGTTGACGCAATCACCCCTGTCAGGTCCCGTCCTCCAGCATGGCCGGCAGGCTTCTACGGACCGCTCCCACCATCCCGACCGCAACCTTTCTTTTAGGATCAACCATTACCTATTGCCTTTTAAGGCCATTTCTGCTTTATATAGAGAATATCCGTGCACTGTGGATTCAAGACTGAATCCCTGCAATATCTGCGTGTTACCGGCACGGTACCAAACGGAGGCATATGATTCATAATGAATAAACCAGCCAAGATAGTCGTGGCCCTGGTGATAATTGTCACCAGCGGCTTTTTTATTTTCAGTAAGATTTCCGGCTGGCACAAACGCAAGCTGGAAAACGCGGTCAAGCAAGAACAGCAGGTATGGCAGGTCCAGACGAATAAATTGGAAGAAAAAGTCTCCGAACTCAGCCAGGAATTGATTGAGGTTAAGGGACAAAAAGTTCCGCAAGAAAAATTGGCCGCGATTTTCGGGAAGCCAGAAGAACAAAAAGAGGCGCCCCGGCTGGCTGAATCGACTAACAAATCACCTCAATTGGCGGCAACCAACACACCACCCCGGATGGCAACAACGGCCAGCGCGCCGCAGCGGCCGGCAACAGCAGCCAAAGCAGCGCCCCAGCGGACCATGGCAACCAATGAAGCACCCCGGCAGGCGGAAACAACCCCAAAAGTGCCCCCACTGGCGGTCGTTAGCAAAAAGGTGCCTCGGTTGGCGGATGAAGCGAAAATCCCTTCTCAACAGCAGTCTAGATTTGCCGATATAGAGCGCCAGATAGCCGCATTTTTCGCCTATCTGGACGATCAGCCGTATGTTCAATCTATGAACCTGGCAGGCGGCAGCTATTTGCAATACCGGACTGCCGTCGAAAAACTGTCGGCCAAAACCCCGGTAATCGTGGGTGAAATGAATTCGCTTTACACCATGGTGCGCAATGTGGCGCATTTCTATCGGATTATGGGTAAAAAGCGGGTGCTGCTCACCAGGCTTGTCATGCAAAACGAAGCCGAAGTGATGGAAACCTTAATGAAGACATTTTATCTGTGGTTTACCCTGGACGACGGGGGGCAGCCCACCTTGGGCGGCCGGCCTTCTATCGAGGCTATGTATGAGTACGCCGGCTATATATTGAACACTCTGGGCGGCAGGAGTTATCTTTTGAGAAGGAGCCCTAAGATCAGGGCCTTAACGACCTACTACTGTGTTCTGATATTGGACCGGGCCAATAAGGAAGAACTCAATTCAAACGGCATCGACATCCGGCCGTACATTAAATCCTCCATGCTGGAAATAAAGAATCAAATCGGTCTTATCCATCAAGACGAATACATATCCAGACTCAGCCAGCTGAGTCTCGAATACACCTAACCGGTCTGGATACAAGGAATCGCGAGAATGAGAAGTTTCAAGATTATGTTGCTGGGCTTGACATCACTGTTCATACTGGTCGGGACGCTGCCTGCCGCCGAGTTGAACGAGAGTTTTCTAAGCGTTAAATGGGGGACCAATATTTCCGAGTTGCCCAACTTTAAAAAACTATCGGGCAATGATGATGTCGCCTACTACGAAAATCCGACCAAAGCTTACACGGTTTTTGAGGTCGAAGACCCTTCCATCATCTACGGGTTTTATAAGAATCAGTTTTTTGCGGCCTATATTCAGGTTGATACCTTTTCGATATTTGAGCGTGCAAAAGCACATATCAGTGAGAAATTCGGCCCGCCCAAAACCAAACTAAAAATGAAAGCCCGGCAGACGATCCACCGCTGGAAGCATCAGGACATCAAAATCAAGCTCAAGCTTTATGAATTAGCGGGCAAAATGAAACTGGCCTTTTACTACATGCCGCTTTCCAACCAATTGAATGCAACCCAACAGGCAGCCTTTCCCACCATCCCCAAACGTTTCACCACGCTTGATGACAGCACCCGCCAGCAAATACAGAAGGACCTAAAGTTCCAACGCGCTCTTGATGTGATGACGTTTTAAAGGAGAGCTGAATGTCGATGAAAGAGCATGAATACATCCGGCAGACCCTGGAGCGGTATACCAACAACAGACTGGAAGATTTTTGCGACCATGTGTTGATCACCAATTTCCGGCAGTATATCAAGCGTTTTCAGGAAAAAACCAATGGCAAGGCCTCCGAGGGCAATTTTCGGATCGTCAACGCCAAAGACAGAAACTGCACGATGATTGACTTTGGCATCGGCTCACCCCAAGCGGCGCTTATCATAAACTGCCTCGCCTACCTCGACAATCTCAAATCCGTTATCATGCTGGGAATGTGCGGCGGAATCGACGATATTCTCAAGGTGGGAGATTTTCTCGTGCCCTCGGCCGCCATCCGGGGCGAAGGCACCAGCCGACACTATCTGCCGGATGAATTCCCCGCCATACCGGCCTCCTCGGTCAATCTGTATTGCATCGGCGCGGTTCGCAAGGTCGGGCTGACCCCACGGTGCGGAATCGTATATACGACGGACCGGCGCTTGTGGGAATACGACGAAGATTTCGTCAAATATCTGAGAGCCCAGAGAATCCTGGCCATCGAGATGGAACTGGCCACCCTTTTTTCAGTGGCATACCGGTTTGAGGTTCCGATCGGATCGGTGATGCTCGTCTCCGACATGCCCCTGCAGAAACAGGGGATCAAAGACAAGAAGCTGTACAAGAAAATCTACGCTGATTACATGGAAAATCACCTGGATATCGCTCTGGACGCCGCCGGTAAAATTCATTCCAACTGGCGCACGGTTGCCCGCAAGCTGTCCAGCGAGTGGTAGCCTCGGCAATGCTGCCCGCTGCAACCATCAGACCACGGTCCCCGGCACCCCTTCCAACCACTGCCCAGGCCGTGGCCCGCAAGCATGCAAAATCCTACTGAATCATCATCCCGAATAAAAATCTTTTACGGCTGGTATATCCTGGCGGCCTGTTTTTTCCTGCTTTTCTTTCAGGCCGGTGCCCGCTTTTCATTTGGCATCATGTTCAAACCGATGATCTCACAGCTGGGTTGGGATCGGGCGTCCATTTCACTGGGTTTTTTTTTGAACATGGCATTGTTCGCCCTGACACTGAGCATCAGCGGGCGGCTGTATGACCGTTACGGCCCGCGATGGATCATCCTGGTCGCCACCCTGCTGCTCTCCATCGGGTATGGCTGTATTGCGTTCATTAACAATCTGTGGGAGTTTCATCTCTACTATGGTGTACTTGCAGCCGTCGGTATGGGCGGTGCCGCCGTCCCCCTAGTCGCCGCCCTGATGAGCAAATGGTTCGAAAAGAACCGGGGACTGGTCATCAGCCTGGCATTGTCCGGTAATTGCGTCGGACAATTTGTGTTGGTGCCGGTATTCAGCAATGCCGTTTTCAGATTCGGCTGGAGAGCCTCGTATCTCATTATCGCTTTGACCATCTTTTTGATCAACACGGCCCTGGCCCTGCTGGTCATCAGGGGAAACCCGGAAGATCTTGGTCTCCGACCCTTCAGCGGCGCGCCGTCAGCGCACAGCAGAACGGACGGTCAGCCAGCCCATGCGGTCAGCGATGAATCAGATTTCAGCCTCAAACAGGCCATGGGAACTGCTTCGTTTTGGCTGTTCTTGTCGGTGATGTTCATTTGCGGCAGCGCAGACTCTCTGGTGACTGCCCACCTGGTCCCCATGGCAACCGATGCCGGGATATCGGCCTCTGCGGCCGCCGACATGCTGGCCTGGTTCGGTCTGCTGAGCATGGGCGGCATATTGGTGGCCGGACCGGTTTCAGATAGGGTCGGCCATAAGACTCCCATGGTTTTGACTTTCGCGCTGCGCTTAGCGCTGTTTGTGTTAATCATAAACCGGCAGGATCTGGTCTCGTTTTATATTTTTGCCACCGCCTTCGGCTTTACATTTCTGGTTACCGCACCGCTGACAACCACCCTGGTTGGAAAACTCTATGGCTATTCCCACGTCGGGTTGATTTCCGGATTCATTACCATGATTCACCACATGGGCGGCGGGTTTTGGACATACATGGGTGGATTGGCTTATGACAAGACCGGCAGCTACCGTTTGTCCTTTGTCATGTCAGCCGTTATGGCGGGCCTGGCGGTCATTGGCACTGTGCTGATCAGTGAAACCCGTCACCGGGCCGACCGGAAGCGGTCCGCCAATTAGGCGTTGATCCGCCCGTACCGGCTGTACTATGTTTCGTTATCCAGGTTTCCTGACAGCAGAACATAAAGAGACCAACGGAAAGAAATTAGTTCAAACATGACATCTGCTACGATTTTTTTTATTGAAAAAATCCAAATTTCTGCGCTACGATGTAACATTTATCAATTACTGTCGCAGGCCTGTAAGCATTGCCGAGAGAGCATCCGGATGACGAATAAAGCACGCTGGTTCAACAACCACCTCTGCAAAATGAAAAAATATTTAGAGGGTTTGAACTACACCATATTGGCGTTTAGCGACAACCCTGAGAGGACTCAACAGCCTTAGGGGTAGGGGAGTTTCTCCGCAATTGTCTGAACTATCATTTAAGCGCCAGGCACCATCTGATGCCTTGTCCGTCCGGGGTATGCGCTCGCCCCAGCCGTAACCAATTCGTACCGGACTCCGTACACGCCCCCTATCCTCTGCGCTGGATCCACAAAGGCAGAGACGAACATATTCGCCGGGGGAGACTGTCCTTTGGGGCTGGCTCGGATCCAATCGACGCGGGATTGCTGCCGTACCCAAGTTGCGTGGTCATATGGTTACGGCTGGGGCGAGCGCATACCCCGGCCGGACATAGCAGGGATCAAAAAACTCCCCGATCCCTCAACAAACTAGCGATAGCGCAACGTTATTCCGACAAACGCTCTAAAACCAAAGGAGAAAAGCGATATGGACAAGGCTGAAAAGGTAGTGGACGGTTTTCGTTTTATGCCCCCCTCGTTAGGGGCCTGGATCGCCAAGGATATTCCTCAAGATCCCTTCAGCGGCGACATTCCCTGGACACCGCTTCAAAAACCAGTCAAGGAAACCACTTTTGCGCTGATGACGTCAGCGGGCATCAGCATGAAGACCGACTCGCCCTTCGACGTTGAACGTGAAAAGCGCGAACCGGAGTGGGGCGATCCCACCAGCCGAAGGATCCCGGCCACGGCCGGCGAGGCGGATATCGAGGTGAACCATTTGCATGTCAACACCGACTATATCAAACAGGACATCAACGTCATTCTACCGCTGCGCAGATTTCAGGAGTTTGAAGAACAAGGCGTCATCGGCCGTCTGGCGCCGACCAGCTATTCTTATTACGGTTTTCAGCCGGCTTATCCCCAGATACTGATTGAAGAAACCGCGCCCGGGGTGGCATCCGGGATGAAGGCCGAAGGGGTTGAAGCGGTCCTGCTGACCCCGACGTGACCGTATTGTTGCCGGTCCGTTGGACAGGTAGCGCGGGTCCTGGAAGAAAACGGTTTGTCAACCGTGACCCTGTCGATGACCCCGGAATTTCACCGCGAAGTGGGAATTCCCAGGGTTGCAGCCATTGAATATCCCTACGGCCGCACGGTGGGCGACGTCAATGATGCCGAAGGGCAACGCCAGGTGCTGCTGGCGGCACTCGCTTTTCTGGAAGAGGCCCGAACCCCCGGACAGGTATGCCACCTGCCCTTTACCTGGCCTGAAGAGCCCAAGCACACGAATTGGCATCCGCCTGAAATCTCGCCCGTCATTAAATTGTACCTGGATGAAATCAAAGCTTTCGGCGCCCGGGCCAGAAAATAAGGACTCATCTAAAAAGCGAACCGAAGATCCAAAGAATATCGAACAGCACAATGTCGAAGGATTGAATCGCTTCAGGCTTGAGGCTTGGGAAGTCGCTCTGCGAGCTACGCCCCCACAGGTCGCTCTATCTTTTTCAAATATGAATCCATCTCATCCGATATCGGAAGCCGTGAGCAGACGCAGTCGGGACAAGCGGCCGTCAAATTCGTCGGGCTGAATCTGCTGCCAGGGGTCTCGGGGAAAAAACTGAAGAACTGATCTGGCATCCGGTGCGAATACCTTGCCGGTTTGGAGAACCGGTTCTTTCAGCCAAAATTTGAATTCGTCTCCAAAATCGAGCAGCAGATCCAGCACGTCGCTGTCTTCGAGGAGTTCAACCATCAGGAGGTTGCGAATCCGCCCCCTGCCCTTCAAATATCTCTGTCCGCCTTGATCGCTGTATACCTCAACAACGACATCATCGACGACAACCGCTCTGTGGTCGGAGGATATCAGCAGTGCCTGTTCCACAAGATATTCCCCTTCACCAAATGGGATCCAGTTTTCCATCGCCTATCTCCGTTGTTTTGTTGCAGTTGCCAAGTAAACGCTCCGTTATCCAAACGCCTGTCAACGTTTGCGAACGTTTTGTTCTACAACCGCTTATATTACCCTTTAATTATTTCGAAACTTTTTTCAGCGCTATAACCATAACGCCTGAATCAATAACTTCAACATTTTTTCATGCCCGGGTCGATCCCAAGGACAGGCGGCATGTTAAATACAGCCTTATTTTTCTCTTGTTTTATGGCTGCCACTTAGGGTATAGGAACCGTGTTGCCTGGAGGGGCACCCCTGCAAATCTGAAATTTTCCCATTATCAGCTCAAACTGTATCTGAATGATGAACTGTTTTCTATACGCCGTTAACGACAGTGGGGTGAAATGAGACATGAACGACAGAAGAGATGATGACAACTGGGGGACCAGAACCGGAAATGACAGACGCAACCAAAACCTTGCCATTGATTTCCCCAACCGCCGCATAAGAACGGAGCGAAGAAGCGGACAGGACCGCCGACGGCTTTTGTATATAAAATACAGGGAAGTCCTTGATCTAAGACAAGCGTTCAGGGATATAGTTTAAAATCCGGACTCTTGGTAACAAATAGAACACAAGCATCTTCTACTTTACTGCCATCAGTCATCCATCATCTGCCTGCCGCGGCTACCTGTCGGGGCGTAGTTATAATGAAGCCGGACGTGTCGCGTCGTAGCTCGAAGAGCGAAGACGGATGTCCCGCCTCAGCCGGACGAAGACGGATCATCTGTTGTCCGTCTTCTGTTTTTTGTCACCTGTTATCCGTCTTCTGTCTTCTGTCTTCTGTCTTCTGTCATCCATCCTCTTTTTTCCGTCTGCCGACATCTGTCTTCTGTATTCCGTCTTCTGTATTCTGTATTCCGCCTAAGGGATTCTGCGGACCGCAAGCAAGGTGACATCATCGAACTGGTCCGCCTCCCCAATGTGATCCTGAAGGCCGGCGGCAATTCGGTCGAGCAGCTCGGCGGCTGAGGAAACCGGCGCGTCCAAAGTTGCCACCAGGCGTTCCATGGTGAAAAATCCACCGTCGGCAGCATTGGCTTCGACCACGCCGTCCGTGTAGCCCAGCAGGATGTCGCCCGGCTCCAGATGGCTCTGTTGAACCTTAAAGCTGATATTCGACTCCACGCCCACCGATGGACCGGTGGGAGCCAGCCGCTCCTTGACACCCCCGCCGGGCCCCAGAACGAATATGGGTTCATGCCCTCCGTTAATTTACTCAGCGTACCCGAATCCGGATCCAGAATCCCAAAGAACAAGGTTGCGAACATGGCGAGGTCGCCATGATTCAAGGCAATGTAGTTGTTGGTCAGATGAATGGCTTTCAGGGCCGTGACATGGGTGGGGTCGACGGAGGGATTGTTGACATAATCATCCTTCTCATCGAGCCGCGCATCGCTGCAGGTCAGCGGCAGACCGTTGAGAGAGGTTTGACCCGAAAAAATCCGGATGAGGCTGCGAAACAGCGCCATGAAAAGGGCTGCCCCGACACCCTTGTCACACACGTCGGCAACCACAAAGCCGAAGCCGCCGCCGGGAACCTGAAAAACGTCGTAAAAGTCGCCGGCCACCTGGCGGGCCGGTTTGAAGTAAGCCGCCGTCTCCCAATTCGGCAGTTGCAGCAGTTGGCCGGGTAAAAAGTTAATCTGCATGTGCCGGCCTTTTTCCAGCTCATCGTTGAGTTCCCGGGAATAGGATTCGACCTGCTCAAAACTTGCCTGCAGGGCTACCTCGGCCTGCTTGCGTTCGTTAATGGCATCGGCAATCTGCCGGTACATTTGCCGGAAAGCACCGATCACCTCGCCTAATTCGTCATTGCGCTGAACCGTGGCGGAATAAAACTCGGGGTTCTGTTGATCATGGCTCAAGGCTTCTCCGGCTCGAACCAGGTCCTGTCTCAAGTTTAAGATGGGATTAACCACAATCCAGCGCAGGGTCAGCCAGATGCCCACTGTCAGCACCAGGGAAATGATTACCACCAAACCGGTAATTCGCAGGAAATACTCCAGGAGGCTATCGTTGATCGAGGTTGAATCATGGCGCAAAATGAGGCGATAATCTCTTTTCAGCTCAACCGGCGAGCAGGCGATGTCATAGCGGGTACCATCCTGGCTCAACATAAACGTCATGCCGGCCGGTTTGACGTCGCCGATCATCAAGCCCGGCATTTCGCCGAATTCACCGATTTTGCGGCCATCCGCCCCGTAAAGGGCACCACCGATGACGACCTTGTCGTTTTGAAGCTTGAGGATATGCTGAAATAGTTCATCATCCCCAGCATCCGGTTTGACGATTTCCATGAGCAAAGCCACCCGGGCGGCCGAGACGTCTTTGAGCTGGGAAAGAAGTTCTTTCTCGCGGTTTTTATATGACGGGATAAAGATCAAGGTTTCGATTAGAACAATGCAGAAAAAGATCCAGAGCGCTATCCGTCGCGACAGGCGCGATGCCGGGAAACGAAACAATCCTTTGAGTGACATGGCCCTTCCTCCATGGTGGCACAGCGATTCACAAACGGGAGGTCAGCGGTTATAGGCAGCTGATCCAACAATCCCGATAAGCTCAATATTTTCTATAGCTTAGTGAGAATAGTTACCAATTTTGCGTTTGTCAATTTTACCAAATCCTGATATGCGCCGGTTATGGTTGCTAGGTCGGCCACCCAAGCGGCCCATTACAATCTAAATCGCATTATAAAAAATCGCCAAACCGCAAAGAACGCCTGTGTTTATTGGTGCGTACTAGTATTCTGCGGCTATGTCAGGATAAGGAGGCCATCAATGTTTAAAAAACTGACCGCCAAATTGTTCGGCAATGCCACTTCCCCCGCCTCGGCGGACGGCTTTTTTTTAAATGTCCGCTGCTCTGAATGCGACGATAAATTCCACCTGTTTATCCATAAATCCTGGGAGCTGTCGCAAAATTTCGAAAAAGACGGCAGCGTCACCTATTTTTTAAACAAGGAGATCTTCGGCGTCGGCTGCCCCAACCGGATCCACGTCGAGATGAAATTCGACCGCAACAAGAACCCGGTCTCGAGGCAGATTGAAAACGGCGAGTTCATAGATGATTAATATCGCCAACAACCTTGAAAATCGCGCGTGATTTAAAAATCAATTGGGCGCTGTCCGTTGCTGGTTATTGGTTAATAGTTAAAAAGGAATGGACTCTGTTATTAATCCCGTCATCATGGGATCATAAGTTGAGGTCGTCATCCACCTCTAATAACGATTAACAAATCCGCCGCAGGCGGATTAACGCCTAATCGAGCGTTTCTCGCTCGGCTAGGACCGCAAATTTGGCAGGTGCCACGATGGAAATCTCAAGGCGATCCTTCCTTAAGACCACCCTTTGCATCGGCGGTGCCATGACTTTTCCGGTCCGCTTGGCAAAGGCCGCTCAACCGCAAGGGCGGCAGCCGTCGCCGGGCTACGGCGATTTGGAAAACCGGGGGCAGCTGGCTGAGCGCATCGACCAGGCCCGGGCATTTTTGCAGGAGTGCCGGCTGTGCCCCAGGGAGTGCGGTGTGAACCGTCTGGCGGGCGAAAAGGGATTTTGCCGGGCCACATCCCGGCTGATGGTCTACTCCGCTCAACCGCATTTTGGCGAAGAAGAATCCCTGGTGGGCAAAAACGGTTCCGGCACCATCTTTTTTTCCAACTGCAACCTGCGCTGCGTGTTCTGCCAGAACTGGCCCATTTCCCATGAGGGACGGGGAAAGGAAATCGGAGACGACGATCTGGCCGATCTGATGCTCTATCTGCAGCAAATCGGCTGCCACAACATCAACCTGGTCACCCCCACCCACGTCATGCCCAACATCCTCACTGCCACCCGCCGGGCTCATCTAAAGGGACTGCGCATCCCCCTGGTCTATAACACCAGCGGCTACGAGCGAGTTGAAATCCTGAAACTATTGGACGGTATCGTCGACATCTATCTGCCGGATATGAAGTTCATGGATGCCGGGCAAGCCGAAATTTATATGGCCGGTGCCTCCGATTACCCGGAGAGGGGAAAAAATGCACTGCTTGAGATGCATCGCCAGGTCGGCTTGCACCAAACCGATGCGCACGGCATCGCCGCCCGCGGGCTGATGATCCGTCATCTGGTAATGCCCAACCGGGTGGCCGGAACGCAAGAATTTGTACGCTGGGCGGCCGCCAACCTGCCCAAGGCCACCTATGTCAACATCATGCATCAGTACCACGTGGCCTTCAAAGCCTTCGAGTATGATCAAATCCAGCGCAGCATCAGTACTGCGGAGTACATCGAGGCCATCGACTGGGCCGAGCGGTACGGCCTGATCAACCTGGATCCCAAATCATTGGCGGTCAGAGATTTTTTTATGAAGCATAAAAGGAGTTAGATCCGGATGGAGCCCAAAGTGCTCATTCCGATGTTATTGGTTATATGTTAGAGCGTTTGTCATGGCTGTAATAATTTCAGATGGTTACACTCTACGCTTTGTCCTGTTAGAAAACCTGGCAAACGAAACATATTTATGACAACCGGTATAATCGATAGTTGAAAGGACCAACTCGAGGCAGCAACTTTTCTTAGGCAACATTCCACTTCCCAATTCTCCCAAATTTTCTCCCGGTCATCCGGCCCGAAATGCGTATTTTGGTTGAATCTTCTCATCGACAACTATCGCAGTGTCGGAAAATTTTCTGACCTGTGACCGTATCTGTCACACGCCCATGATATTCTCTACACATGACAATAACCCGGTTCGATAATTGATCGGGCATTTTTTCTATTAGACGGGTCAAATTATCGACCAATCAACTATATCCGGAGCATAAAATGAACCCAACCGCTAAAAACCGGTCCACGGATTTCAGGTCGGTAACCCAAATTTCTTATTTAGTGATTGCTGCGATTCTAGCCCCGCCCGGTGTTCTGCTTGGCTGGACGATGGGCGGACTGGGCGGCAGTTTATATGCCCTTGCAGGAATCATTGTCGCCGCGCTGGCCGTCGCGTTTTGGGCAGCACGCCCGTTGGAGCCTTCAATCGAGGCTAATTGCAGCATCGGCTGCATCGACCGGATCCGGCGCGATCATGTTCTCGTCATCCTCAGCCAGGCGCGGTTTCACAAAATGAGCCGCCGTTACGACCTGGCCCTGGCCTGCATCGACAACGTCCTGGCCGCCGATCCCGATCTTGCCGAAGCCCTTTTCGTAAAAGCCCAGATCCTGTGGGAAGGCAACCGGCAGGCAACGGCCGCCAAACAGTGCCTGAGCCACCTGATGCTCTCGGTGCCCGACCCGGAATCCAGTCTGCACCGTTGGTCGCGGTCCTTATACAGAGAGATTAACGAGGATAGCTTTTGACAGTTCGACCGATATGTACTATATAACCACCTATGATCACAGGTTAAAGGTTTCACGGCTCAAATGATCATGCCGATGCCCGGGCCCGTGATCTCTTTGGCCGTTCCAGCCAGCGTGTATCAGCGGAACTGCTCACCACGATTTTAAAATCTTCATATGATTCGGGACAATATATCAGGGGGATGGGTATGCTCGGACCGAACCCCCCGACAACCTACCGTATTTATTAATTTTATTAAACTTTTGTGCGCCAGATGGATCGTTTGGCCTGGTCTCAAAACAAAAACCAGCTGGTATCAATTACTGGACGAACGTAGATTGAAAACCACGGACAAAATTTCGGGATTAACCCTGATGGAAATGATGATGGTCATCGCCATTATTGGGGTGTTGTGCGCTATCGCAACGCCCAACATCATCAAGTGGCTGCCCAAGCACCGGGTCGGCAGTGCCGCCCGGGAGGTGATGGCGACCCTGGAATATGCCCGCATCAACGCCATCAAGGCCAACGAGGCGGTTACCGTGAGTTTTAATTGGTTCCCCCCAAGGGTGACGGTCGCCGATTCCGGTGGGACGACTCTGCGCAGCCGCCGGCTGCCGGACGATGTCAATTTTTATAATCTCAATTTGGGATTGTCGGTGACATTCAACGGGCACGGATTTTCGAGTCAAAGCGGCGGGGTCGCCGTGGAAAATGTAAACAATGCCGCCATCCAGCGTATTATCAAACTGACACTGGGGGGCAACGTCAGCATCGAGTGATCTCCGGCGGCCACGATAAAACCATGAAGACAACATACGCTAACGGCCAAAAGGGATTTTCACTGATCGAACTGATGGTGGCCATTGCCATCGCCTCGGTGTTGATGGCGGCGATATCCACCTTTTACCACAGCCAGCTCAAGACCCATGTAACCCAACAGGAGATCGCGGATATGCAGCAGGATGCCCGGGCCGCCATGTACATGATGACCCGGGAAATCCGGATGGCGGGCTACGACCCGCTCAATTCCGGGGCCACCATCCGGTTGGCCGATGCCACCGAAATCGCCTTTGACAGCGACAGCGACGGCACGGCAAACGGCGAGATTGATTCCAGCGAGCGTTTCTATTGCGGCCTGGATAACGGCAATCTGGTCAGAGGCGGATGGACCAATCCTGCCGCTCCCAACCCGGAGAACTTAAGCCCGGTGGCCTTGAATATCGACGCCCTCGATTTCGTCTACCTGAACAGTGCCGGCCAAATCGCTGCAGAGCTGAACGATATCCGCTCGGTTCAGATCACCCTGGTGGCCCGTTCGGGCAGCCAGGCCCGTGCACTGATGCGCAAACGCACGGACACCAGGACTTACACCAATCAGCAGGGTACGGTCATTTTACCTGCTCAAAACGATAATTTTCGCCGCATGCGGTTGACCGCTGCGGTCAAGGTCCGCAACCTGGGCCTCTGAGGAGTCGCCGGTATGGCTTGCCGCCGCAGGACGATTGCAGGGATCCCGGAAGAAAGCAACCGGCAGGGGTTCACCCTGATCGAAGTGCTGATGGCCATGGCGATTTTCTCCATCGGCATTCTGGCCGTCGGGGCCATGCAGCTGTCTTCGACCAACAGCAATACCGGCGCCCGCATCCAGACCGAAGCGTACACCTGGGCAGTGGACCAGATCGAGCGGTTGGCAGCCCTGGACTATGATGATGCCGACCTGGATGCCGGATCTCACAGCGTTATCCGAGGACCCTACACGGTCTCCTGGTGGGTATGGGATGACACGCCGGTGGCTGGCGCCAAACACATCGAGGTCACGGCGGACGGAGACCACAGCAGGGCCCGGCCGCTGACCATCGAATTTGTGAAAGCCCGCTGACGATGACATTTGCGAGGCGGCAAAGCCGCCCTGTGGAAAGAAATAATCCCATGCAGAAAACGACTGCGATTATCAACAACCAGCAGGGTTCCGTAATCACCATGGCCCTGATCCTGCTGGCGTTGTTGACGCTCATCGCCATAGCGGCCAACCATACCAGCACCACCGAGCGGAAGTTGGCAACCAACGTTCTGGGACACAATACGGCCTTTTATACGGCTGATGCCGGCATCGAGGCGGGCCGCGCGGCCCTCAGCAACCTCAAATTAGCCGACCGGGGCAGTTGGGACATCCTGCTGTCCAACCCTTCGGCCGCGCCTGAAAACAAAATCGCGCTTAACTGTGGTGTCGGCGATTGCTATAACTTGAACGACGTCATCGACGCCGGCGGAGGGCGCACGGTCGGGCCAACCACTTTCAGCCTGACCATTAAAGACAACGACGACCGCGACAACGACGATACGGTCGATACGGACGAAACCGTTTTATTGACCTCCACGGCCAGCTACCGCGGCTCGGTTATCACCATCGAGGCCATGGTTCGGGCCGGCGGCGGGGGGGCAGCCTATGCCCAGGAGCACTACGATGCCGCCAGTACCGGCGAAGCCTCGGCCGAATCGGTGATAGTCGATTCCAACGTGCGCTGGCAAGCCCAGTAGCGATCGTCTGTTTATCCGGACGGTCGCGCCGCATCAGTCCATTTTTTAAGGCTGACAGCGCTTGTGCATGGGGATTGAATCATGAGAATCTGGAAATTGATTTTATTCGTCCTGACCATATGTATGGCTCTGCCGTGCAGGGTCGAGGCCGAGTTAAAGACATTCGCGCCGGGTTCGCTGATTATTCCCATGGACAGCTATTATCAACCGGAAGACGACGGCGGCGTGCTGGAGGCCTACGGTCTGATCTACCAATTGCTGGGTGGCGAGGATCTGGCGTGCATTGATGCCTGCGGTGAAGATCAGGAGTGCCTGGCCGGCTGCGAGCACGACATCAGCGTGTACTGGATCATCGATAGCACCAAGACCGCTATCGATGCCAGTGATCTGGTCATCGAGGTCACCGACGCGCTGCTCGAAGAAGAGCAGGTCGATGCGGTGGCCCGGCCCTATAACAATGAGGGCGACACCACCGGCTTTGCTTTCAACAGCAGCATTGGCGACAGTTACCGCAGGATTACCTACCGTGGCGGCGCCTTTATCATCGACTTGCAGGAACTGACCGAGGCGGCAGCCGACTGGGTCCGGGATCTGACCCATTTGACCGCTTCCGAATGGTCGGCCGTCGACGTGCACGAAGCCCTGGTGGAGTTCACCGCCAACTACCATCGCAGGATGCAGGGCACCCCTCCCAAAATCGCCCTGATGAACAACACCGAAGACAGAACCAAGGGCAACGCCGCCATTCTCGAATCCTATTTGCGGCTGGCCGGTGTGTGCACCGATGTCTACGAAGTCCTGACCCCCAACGACATAGCCGGTATCGGAACGGGCGGCGCCACGATCGACTCCCGGCTGAACAGCGGTGAATTCGATTTTTTATGGGCGCCGCACTGGGAAGGCTACAAACGCTACAACGGCGATCTAAACAACAACAACGAGCCCGATGTGGAAGACGTCGTCAGCGAGGTCAAACTGTTTCTTAAAAGCGGCAAGGCCCTGCTGGCCGAGTGCGCCTCCATCGAGACCTTCGAATTCAGTGATAAGGGCCGTTTTCTGAGCGACGAAGGTTTCGCCCACAACGGCGGCACCAACGACGCGGAGGACATCAGGTACAATCACGTAGCCTCCCCCTATTCCCAGATCGGTGATTTCCCTTTCATCCCCGACGGTGGGCATCTGCACAACTGGCGGCCCTATCAAAGCGGCGACGCTCAGAATAAGCATTTTAATTTCGACACAGACAAAGCGCCGAGCGGCAACGCCGTATATAGAGATACGGTGACACGCTTTACCGTCGACACGACGGGATGGGACTACTACGTCGGCGGGCATGCATTCGGCAATAACGACTACGGTTATGTCATCTATCTGGGCGGCCACAAGTATGCCTCCTGCAAGGACAAAAAAGGGCTGGCGCTGCCCAATGTCCATCCGATAAAATTTGAGTTTACCGAGGATTTCATTGATGAGGTTTTCAGGCTGAAAATCAGATTCACCGGCGGAGTTCTGACCATAAACAACATCGAACCGTTGGGCGATGATTTCAATACCATCATAGCCGGCCAGAAATTGGAAGTGGACTTCAGCGAAGCCGAGGTAAACGACCATAAGATTGAAGGCGTCCTGTTCAGAAATAAGGAAGCCAGCGACCTCAGCATTGAAGCAATCGAGCTGGAATGGGACGGCGGCGACGCCGACCAGAAGATCAAAAAGATCGAGGACAAGTATACCGACATCAAACATCTGGATGACGAAACAGAGCAAAAACTCGTCCTGACCATCACCGAGGACTTCACCATCGAAAAGGATCCCAATCATGTTATCGGCGGCAGCGGCTGCGCCCGCAACAGCAACTGCGAACCGGAGAACATCGCCGGAGTGCGCTACATCCTCAACACCCTGTTCCACATCAAATACCAAATCCCCGAAGAGCCGCCGGATGACCCCCCGCCCTTCCCCGTCAACGAGAATGAGTTCGTGCGTTCCGCCCCCATCGTGGCCCATCCCTGGCTGTATCAGGGCAGCTTCGAATACCCCGGCTATTTGGGCCACTTTCGTCGCTTTGACGTGACCGGCGACAATCCGGAGGCCGACTGGGATACGGCAGCCGGCGGAGTTCCCAATGCGGGTGACGGCAACACCGACGGCCGCAGGGTCTACACGGCCACTTACAATCAAGGGCAACGCAGCTGGGTTAAAACCGATTTTGATCCCGGCAATGTCAATGCGCTCAAAAACAGGCTGGATGTCTCGCCGGCATCGAATGAGGAGGCCATCAAGGTGATCAACCGCCTGCGCGGCAAGGACTGGGACAGCGACAGCGGCGGGTGGATTGAACGCAATGTGGAGAACAGCCAGTTCTACCGGGGCAATTTCGGCGGGATCATGCACTCCGCGCCGGCAATTGTCGCCAGCGGCGCCGGCGACTCCCGCTTCGACCGGGTTAAAGAAATTGCCTACGTAGGCGACCTTTACGGCCTGCTGCACGCCATCGACACCGCCACCGGCCAGGAGCAGTGGGCCTATATTCCGAGCAACCTGCTGGGCAAGCTTAAATATGACCGCGCCAATCCCGCACCCGGTTCACCGGCCGACTATGCGGCGGTGGACGCATCCCCGACGGTCAGAGATATCTTTTATGACCGCGACCCTGAATCGGATGCCAACCCCAGTTGGCACACCATCCTGGTCTGCCCCCAGGGCAATGGCGGCAACACTGTCTTCGCCCTGGATGTGACCGATCCGGATGATTGGGACGTAATGTGGGAAATCAGCGACACCGCCGATGGTTTTGGCGGGGGCATGGGTCATGCCTACCGGGCCGCCCTGGACAAGGTCCTGGTGCCTGAAACGGATCCCCAGACGGGGGAAACGATCAACCGTGCCCGCTGGTGGGTATTTGTCGCCACCCGCTATGCCGAACCGGAAAACGATCACGGCGGCATCCATATTTTCGCCTTTGACCTCAAGACAGGTGCGCGCAAGTGGTATTTTTCGTCGACCTACACCGATACCGCCACCAATAAAATTCCCGGCGCCGTGACGACTTACGACATCGACGGCGACAGCTTCGCCGACCGCGTTTTTGTGGGCGACATGAACGGCCGGATGTGGGAGTTAAAAGCCCTGGACGGTAGCAATCCGTACGCGACCGCCCAGTCCGGCAACGCGGTCCCCTTGTTTAACGCCCGCCTCGGCAACCCCATCGCCGTGTCTCCGGCCATCACCCGCCGCAACGGCCATGTCATCCTGGTTTTCGGCGCCGGCGGCACCCAGGAAGCCGGGGGCGGACCTTTCTACATCTATGCCGTGGACGCCACTGCTGCCGGCAACCTGTCAGAGCAGGATATCGATCAAAATGTCACGAATTATAACGCCGCCACCACCTATATGTGGGCACGCGAGCTCGAGTCGGGGGAACAGGCCTGGTCCTCACCCACCATCGCTGCTAATACCGTCTTTATGGCCGTATCCGGAGGCACCCTGGAAAGCGACGATCCCAACAGCGACGTCTCCGGCGGCGGCAGGCTGATCGCCCTGGACCTGGACGGCAACCCGGTTTGGGATGATCCGATCACCATCGGGAAAGTGCGCGGATCCATTTTCGTTTCCAACCAGCACATCTACCTGACCACCATCGATCATCAAATTATCCAGGTGGGGGGCAGCAGCTTTGCGAACGGTTTCGGCAACCGGGCGGTCCTGAGGGCCTGGCGGCAGTTTTAGCTCGCCGTCCCGGCGGTTCTGAGAAAAACGGTATGGTGCCTTTTTTATCTTCCGTCTAAATCCTTGGATCAATCACCAAAATTGATTTTCATGTGCGGCGACAGCAGGCTGCGGTAACAGGCCTCACAAATACAGCCGCCGCCAGCACTGAGGCACTCTTTGGCGGACTTCAATTCGCGCCTGCAGGTATCACATTTTATCGTCGCGGTAGTGACCGGTTCGCGTGGTGCAGATTCGTATCTTTCAGCATCGCTAGCCATTTCAACCCTCCAGCATCAAAATTTGCAGAATCATCCTGCCGGTATTAGAGCGCAATTATCGTGCCCAAATCTTGAGGTTTTTTTTCTGAGTTTATTATCCAGTTGTTTCAGATAGTTATTGAAAATTTTCGATCCGGATCCAACACACGCACAAATTTCGGTTCTTACAAAAACGTCAGTATGGTGGGCTGATATTTACAAAATTGTCATTTTATAGCGGTTGTCATAAATGAATATGTTCCTTTTCTATATTTCCCGACAGGAGAACATGTAGCTTTCAACGGAGGGAAGCTGTTTCAAACGCGCCAACCGCTTTTGGATCGTTATTGTGGCAAACACCCTCAACGCGAGTGCTTTTCTGTCTGCATGGATAGGGTGTCTTAATCAATTGCTGCGGGGAACAATTTAGCGGTCGGAGCCGCCACTATTATGTCTTTGAGCTGCGGACGGTGTTTTGACAGGTTCTAAAATATATTATATAAGAGCCCTCCAGGAGGCTTGTGCCGCTTTTCAATAAAAATTTCTGCAATACCAAAGGTTACTATGCAGGAGATACGATTTCATGGACGCGGGGGCCAGGGAACGGTGGTGGCTTCGATTTTGCTGGCCAAAGCTTTTTTCAGGGCCGGATATTACGTGCAGACCTTTCCCGTGTTCGGCGTCGAAAGACGCGGAGCGCCGGTGGAAGCCTATCTGAGGCTGGACAGCCAAAAAATTCTGCTGCGCTGCAATGTTTACACCCCCGATCATGCCGTGGTTCAGGATGCCAAACTGCTGGGCTCCGTTGATGTCACCGCCGGGTTGAAGCCCGGCGGCTGGATACTGCTAAACGCCGCGGAACAACCGGCAGATCTGGATACTTTCTGTGGATTTCAACTGGCCTGCGTCGATGCTACCGGCATTGCCAAGGAATACCATCTCGGCACCCGCACCCACCCGATTATCAATACCGCCATGGTGGGTGCATTTGCACGTATGTTGGCAATGCCGCCTCTGGTTGCAATTGCCGAGGCCATCCGGGAAGACATCCCTATAAAACCGGAGCAAAATCTTCTGGCATCACAAGCGGCTTATGAAAATGTGCAACTGATCGGACTTGTCCATTAGAAGTGCGCGGGATTTGGTTATTTATCAATGGCAGGGCCCCGCTGTCAGCGAGGCCGACGGCAGATTTGATAACAGATATCTGACATCTGTTTTAGTGTATCTGTCTTCTGTTATCCGACATCTGTTATCTGTCATCTGTATTCTGACATCTGTCGTCTGACTTTTGTCATCTGTAAAACTAGGGTGCAACCAATGAAAGACCCTGAGTCCGACAAACGACTACCACTTTTCGTCCCCCACTCCAGCACCACCACCGCCGTGAACAAAACCGGCTCCTGGCGATTTTACCACCCCAAATATGAAGAGAAAACCGCTCCGTGCAGTGCGGCCTGTCCGCTGGGCCAGGATATCGCCCGCATCGAAATGCTGGCTGCCCGGAGTCAGTTGGATGACGCCTGGCAGACAATTATGGCTGAAAACCCGTTTCCGGCTGTCTGCGGGCGGGTGTGCTTCCACCCCTGTGAGGACGTCTGCAACCGTGCCGGCCTGGACGACGCCATCGCCATTCACAGCCTCGAGCGTTATATGGGCGACCGGGCGCTCAGCAAGGCATCCCGGCCTTCAGCAGGCGCGCGGCCGTTCAACGGCAAGAAAGTGGCCATCGCCGGTGCAGGACCGGCCGGGCTGGCTGCAGCCCATTTTCTGGTTCGCCTGGGCTACAGCTGCGACGTGTTTGAGGCCGCCGCCCAAGCGGGCGGACTTCTGCGCTGGAGAATTCCCGCCTACCGCCTGCCCCGTGATATCCTCGAACACGAAATCAGCCGGATTTCAACGGCGGGAGTCAACATTATCTGCCAAACCCCGGTCACGCCAAAGCGACTGGAACGCCTGCGGCAGGAATATGACGCCCTGTTCATCGGCTGCGGCTTCGGGCGATCCATCCGGCTTTTCATCGAAGGCGGAGATATGGCCGCAGACGGGCTGCAATTTCTGCGGCGTCTGCACAACGACGTCCGGCCGTCGCTTCCGGGAACGGCGGCGATCATCGGCGGCGGCAACACCGCCGTCGATGTGGCCCGCTGCCTGATCCGCCTGGGTGCGACGCCGCTGATCGTCTACCGCCGCCGTATTGCCGACATGCCGGCCTTTGAACCGGAGGTGGCCATGGCGCTTGCCGAGGGCGTGCGCATCATGGAACTGGCAGCACCGATCCGCATCCGCGAGATATCCGCTTACAGAGTCGCCGGTCGCCCCGACTACGAGCTCACCGTGCAGAAAATGAAGGTCAGCCCCCGGGATAACGGCGGTCGGGCCCGCGTGGTACCGGACGGCAGCGAAACGACAGCACTAACCGTCCAAAACGTCTTTGCCGCCATCGGCGCGGCTGCCGACGCCCTCTGGCAAACTCCCGATTCAGACCCATCGGCGACCCTGGCATTAAGTCACTGCAAATTCGTTGTGCAGGACCCGCCCATGGTGTTCGGCGGCGATCTGACCAGCCCGGTCAAAAGTGTGGCCGACGCCATTGCCTCCGGTAAACAGGCCGCCATGGCCCTGGACACCTATTTTGCGCAGGGAGCGGATGCGATCCCAGCGCGGCTGGCCGCCTGCCGGGTCGGGCCCGGCCCGGCCCTGTCAATGGCGGTCTATCTCGGTGAAGATCGCCAAAACCGCAGCGCTCATATCGTCGAGCGGGCTGAAATCGTAAGCGACTATTTCCCAAAGGCGGCGCGCTGCAGACTGTCGGTGCTTGCCGCCGAGCAACGTCGGCGATCCTTCGGCGAGATCGCGTCGGCCCTGGACCAAAGCAGCGCCCGGGATGAGGCCCGGCGCTGCTTTAACTGCGGTATCTGCTCGGCTTGCGACTACTGTCGTCTGTATTGCCCCGAAATGGCGGTGGTGGTTGAAGATACGCGGCGTTCGATCAACATGGAGTTTTGCAAGGGCTGCGGTGTGTGCGCCACCGAATGTCCGCGCAACGCCATGGCGCTGGAGGAGGAAACCCGATGAAAAAGGTTTTGGAAGGCAGCCACGCCGTGTCGGAAGCGGCCCGACTGGCGCGTGTCCAGGTGATTGCCGCCTATCCCATTACGCCCCAGACCCATATCGTCGAGGCGCTGTCGCAGCACTGCGCCGACGGCAGCTTAAAGGCGCGCTTCATCAACGTGGAAAGCGAACATTCGGCCATGGCCGCCGTGATCGGTGCCGCCAGCGGCGGAGCCCGGGCCTTTACGGCCTCGTCCTCCCACGGGTTGGCCTACATGCATGAGCTGCTGCACTGGGCCGCGGCCGCCCGGCTGCCCATTGTTATGGCCGAGATCAACCGGGCCCTGGGGCCGGGGTGGAACATCTGGACGGACCAGACCGACAGCCTGGCCCAGCGCGACACCGGCTGGATTCAGCTTTATTGTGAAGACGGCCAGGAAGCCCTCGACACCACCCTGCAGGCCTTTCGTTTGGCGGAGGCCGTCAACCTGCCGGTCATGGTGATTCTGGATGCCTTCTATCTTTCCCACACCTTTGAACCCATCGATGTCCCGGAACAGGAAATGGTGGACCGCTTCCTGCCGGCGCCCTCCCCCCGCATCCGGCTGGACCCGGACGACCCCAGGGCTTTCAATCAACGGGCTGTTGCCCAAATCGAATTTTACTTACTGACACCGGCTCACCTTGTGCGCCTAATTTCTGGTTTTTTTTCTTCAAGATTTTTACAAACGCACAAATAGCAATTGATTACACCGACTACTTAT
>Ga0209671_1000085_pt1 | contig 39845 bp, 20 predicted proteins | sample WorMetHERISLAND2_2_FD_187401 | JGI IMG/M metagenome (GOLD analysis project Ga0209671, IMG submission 187401) | Marine gutless worms symbiont microbial communities from Max Planck institute for Marine Microbiology, Germany - Olavius geniculatus... | ecosystem: Host-associated > Annelida >...
CTTTAACATGACCGCCTACAGATTTTTCAGCATTCAAAAATGTTCCGGCTACAACACCAATTTAATAACATCGTTGAAACAACACAGCTAAATAATGATCAAATGCCAAAATTCCATTGTCACTGCGAATGTTCGAAGTGTTCACCACTAGCTCCAAGCAACAACACCAGCCTCCAGTCGCCTTATTTGATGAATCTTTTACAGCCTTGTCGATGTGTCCCTGTGGAAGGTTGCCCCAGATAACCTGAAGCGTTTCCTTGAGTTCGGCGCTTGTTTTCAGCTTTGTTTTAAGTTTGCAGTAAGCCTCCAACATTGCACCCTATACGTGATAGTTCATTGGGTTTACATTCGACGAATTTCGAGGCCATTGGTCTTTTGAGGTGAAATCTGGACAGCTGGCCCGCAGCCAGTTCTGTGCGTTGCGCGGAGTTGAGCGCTGTGTGTGCTGACGCGCCTGGCGCGCCGTCCTGCTGAAATAAGAATCCGGTAAGCAGCCGGCGATTGCTTTAAAGGAACGATAATTTAGTGATAATTTATAAACAATAAAAAATGCTGTTTATCAAAACGTCACTGTGCCGTCATCGGCAGTAACGTGTAACCAGTTTTTGAAAATAAAATAGCAGTTCTAGCATGAACATTTTTGAATGCTGAAAAATCGGTAGGCGGTCATGTTAAAAAGTCTATAACTTCGTCGTTTTTCAACAGAGTCATATTTTTACTTGGCATTTAGATGTAGCAGGTTTCAGTAAATAAAGATTTAAAATTTCATATTAAAATTCCAAACGGTTGCTGAGAAAATGGCGAAAAAATTTAGGGGTTTACTTTTTTCTGCCGCACCCTGTATATAGGACCCTATACATCGCCCGCGCATATAGACCAACAACAACGCCAACGTAACGTGTGGCCCTCAACTGAAAGCAGGCTTATACCATTAATAAACGCATCGCGCGATTTGTTCACTACGACAGTAGAGCGCTGAAGTGCTTTTGTTTCACTGCAATAGAAAAAACTACGAATTTTGCAACTTCATGCAGGCTTTAGTTTAGGGCCCCCGGTTTGATCTTCACTAAGACAAAATTGATAAGTTGTTGTTGCATTACGGCTATCTGTTTTAGGGCCACTTTTTACCGGAACACAATAATAATAAGATACTACCATGCTATCGTAATTACTATAGCTTATACAGATCAATCCACAGTGTGACCGCTATGGTCATGATCTAGAAAGATTAGAAGACAAGTGTCGACATAGGAGATACGACATCCATGACGACGATGATATTTTGAATTACACGTAGCCCCAGGACGTCTCTCCAATTTCCATCAGTGTAACCCGTCTTCCTAATAGAATTACTCGTATCACCAATATATCACGTTAAAACATCCCAGACCGACATGACGTTATTAGCCTATATGGCACATATTATAGTCCATAATCCATATAACTGCAATTGCCTGGGTGCACAGACTGTTACAATAAACTGTTGTGTGTTCACTAAATCACAGATATAAACCTATGCCGTATAGTTCGCATGTAAGTTGATAATTGAGGCCATATGAAAGGTGTTGATCAATAGATGCCTTGCCGCATTATGCCCGGGGTAGGCCTATTAGAGTGACTGGTATATAGGCCTATCAATATAATCATTCATCAACGCAGTCAACTCACACCGCAGACGAATAAGAAAACATGGCGAGAACTATATAGGCCTGCACACGTCTCGCTAAGTTCTTCTAAAAACATGTACCGCCTTTTTATATTACTTAAGTGCCTTGTTTTTTGGAGAAAAAAATAAACCACCCCTTAGATTAGTAACATACTATTATGGTTGACACAAGATATTTATCTGATCCTACCCGAGCCGGCTATTTCTCCGGCCGCCGTCTTGGACGGCCTGAGCCGGTACGTACGAGCAAACAAAGGTGCTCGTAAATACCGGCTAAGGCCGTGTCTCTGCGGCGGTACGACGACCACCCCTGAATGCAGAGACACGCCGGCAGCCGGCCAACTAGTAACCTTAACTTTAGGAACTAAGAAATTACAAGTGTCGCCAGTCAGCAAGTATAGTTTTTGCTTGCAGCAGCCTCGAATTTATCAACAATATTACATGCTTAGTTTAGATGTGCATTATCGTCATATAAATCTCTGAAATACGCTAACCCCAACTTTAACCTAAACCCTAACCGTCACACTAAACCCTACACCATAATATTAACAATAATTTTATTGGCTACGAGTCTACGCGTAACGCTAATTACATTGACCGACACTGGAGTCGCCGCTTAGCGATTTTAAATGAATCGTAATTGAAGCTACAAAATGGCAGATCGTTTTGACCAGAAAAATAGCTTAGGGCCTGCATGCTATTTTTGGCTACCGGACGAATAGTCATCCGGATTTGACCGCATGACCGGGCGTGTTTGACCGGTGACAAAATTTGACCGGTCATATAGCGTATAGGACATTTGACCAGCTGCTAGTCAAATATACCCTGTGCCTTAATTTTTACTTCGCGCACGCTACGTTCCTATCGTAGCGAAGAGGAGTATATGAGATCATGACGACCGACCGACCGACCTACGTTTTTGGAAGAGCCTTCCTGGAAGAAATTCAAATGGCCATATCTCACCAACGGATCATCCGATCCACTTCCGGTTTGGTTCTAAGGTGGAGTTGTCGAAGTCGGCCAATTCAACAGTGCCATTTATATTTACGCCTAACTGACCCTCATTGCAAGGGCAACAAAATTTTAAACGAAATGGGCTATAACTCGGTTTCTGTAAGAGATATCTGCAAGAGGGTTTTCAAGGATGGTCTGTCGATGGCTGCGAACCAAATTTTTCCCCAATCGACCCCTGTTGCCATGGCAACGAAATTTGGGACAAAATGGGCTATAACTCGGTTCTTGTAAGAGATATTTGCGAGATATTTGCGAGATTTTTGCGTCTATGGGCGGTATCAGGGTTGGGCCATCGAATGCTGTCAACGAGATTTTACCCCCCACCGATCCTCGTTGCCATGGTAATGAAATTTGAGACAAAATGGGCTATAACTCGGGTTTTGTAAAAGATATCTGCAAGATCTTTGCATCTATAGGGGGTTTTCGGGGATGGGCCGTCGAACGCTGCAAAGCAAATTTTTTGCCAACGGACCCCCGTTGCCATGGCAACAAAATTTCGGACAAAATAGACCATAACTCGGCTTCTGGAAAAAATTATGTCTCGGATCTTTAATTGTACTGTTGTAGCAGTAGTAATACTGTATAGTATAGTAGTATCGGCATTTAGTGTGCGCGGAGTATACATTAGATTGGTTACTATCTAAAGTATTTCTTGTTTTATGTTGCATCGCCAATCGTCAACTAATATCAAATGTTTGTTACACGTTTGCTAATACAAGATTTTATTTGACATAGACTGAAAATTGAGCATTGATGGTGCTTTTTTTCTATGCTTCATTCAGAGATTTGAAATATCGTCAGAAGATGTCAAACAGTACGCAAAATTTATACAATCGAAAACAAATTTATGTAGTAAAGGATTGGAAAGAATTAAAAAGTTAAAAACACATTTTGCAGAAAAAATTAACAAAAATTGTGAAGTTTTAATTAAAAACGTTTTTTTAACGTATTAAGTGACATTGTCCATTTCTCCAGAATGCTGTTTATTTACTCTTTTTACGCTATTTGTCAAATTTTTGTCATCGTACATAAGTAAGTAAATCTACACCGTGTCTCAAAATAACTGTGCCACTTTTATTTTTTGAATAACTTTGTGAAACACTAACCGATTGTGATAATTTTTGGCTAGCAAAATCACAAAACAGCTTCATATGAAAAATTATAGTTTCGACCACCTCACCTTAATATTGTCGCTAAACTACTATGTGAAATGCAAAAGTCGCAGTTTTGCAGTTTACAACAATGAATTCATAAGTCTGGATAGCGCATGCATTTTCTCAGAAAATCATTGAGACTACAAAATCATTAAAAATCTGTAATTCATTTAACACTAATCGTGTTCGTTTTAAGATCGCGCATTGATGAACTGAAATAACGCAGTAATAGCGAGTGAGCCGCTCTGGGCCAGCGGTTACTGAATGGGCTGTTGGCAAGCGGTGTCGACGTCCACCGCTTGCGTTTGTGCTGGAGAAGGACATGATAAGCATATGCTGTGAAAATATGATGTGATGTGACACGTGTGACTTTTTGAGAGATAATAACCATTACTCGTGTTTGTTGCTATTTAGTAAATAATTTTTAGCCGATGCATGCGCTACCCAGTATAAACTTATTGTTGTGAATGGTTAAACTACGACTTCTAAATTTCACAAGGTAGTGTGCCGACAGTATTAAAGTGAGGTAACCAAAACAACAGCTATTTATGTCGCGTTGTTTTCTGATTTTGCTAGCCAAACATTATCAAAATCGGCCAATGTTTCACAGAGTTAGGCCTATTTAAAAATTAAAGTGGCACAGTTTTTGAGACACGGTGCAGATACAAAATCCGTTATTATTTTATCAGCTAAATTTTGATTTTTGTGCCTATAAATACTTTAAATTGCTATCTTTTTACATTAACTGTTCAGCTTTTGTAAAAATAAAAACGTCAAAAATTGTAAAAAGTTAAACGTGTTGTTAGAATTCTAAAATAAGTCCTCTAAAACTCTAGGAAACGATGTATAAATTCTAACGAAATTTGATGATAAAACGATTTGACGGAGATCAATGATCAAAGAGAAAAGCGGACATGTCTCTCATGTTCAGCTAACTTGACAGTTCGAGTTGCATTCTCGTTTGCATTGAAGTTTCTCGCAACAAAAGAGCGAGTCGGAAAATACCGATCACATCTCGGTCCATTATTGATCTCAGCGATATCATGGATATATTAGGAGAAAATCGCATCCGCTGAGGACCGCATGTTGAAGACAAATGCATATGTGAACGTCGGCTGAGGTAATGTGCAGAACTGCGCGATGACAACTGAGATGATGTTATTACCGAAGCTGGGCAGAGAATTACATTGTTTCAGCGCCGCCCTGTCGACCACCAGTCAAACTAATGGATTTCTTTCTTCGACATTTGCGCTTTGATGCGACACAGAGGAGCATCTGCGACCTGCTTTAATCACTCACAGAAACACACTGCTTCCATCAACAGCTGCTGCTGCTGCTGCAACTGGCGCACATACAAACTGAAAGCAGATTTAGTTCTTAAGTATCTTTTTCCATCGTCCTTCTATCTCAGAACTTTCTCCCCACTCTCTCTTCCATATGTATGTGGACTGCGTGTGCACCTGAGTCGGTTATAAGTCACTGCAGTTTTTGCATCGTTACGGCTTTCACAACATCCGGATTCAAGCAGTCGCTGCTACTGTGTGTAGGTAGAATTATAGGATGCAGAAACCGTAGCATGGCAGTTCTTCGGACAAAATGATTAATTTGACCAAAAGAAATTACAGCAAATATCATCATATAATTACAAATCGCCATACTGTTATCAAAAATAGTATTGGCAGGTTTACTAAAATATCTGCAACCTGCAACTTAGCCTAGCGAGCACGCTTCATGGTAGAAAAAATGAAAGTGAGAGCATTATAGGCCTACTTACAGCGGAAGTGATAATTAGGCCTGCTGTCTAAATTCATCACCATAACTTATTTGTCCAATTCACAATATAAATAACTAAAATAAGTCGTACAGAATAGACAGACATTATGGCGGGACAGTAGCCTAAAGCAAAGAAAGTGTTTGACCGCAAATGCTCATACGTATTTATAGAGCGAAACAGTTAAACTCTTCTTGGACTCCGACACACAAGTAATCGGGTTGATGACAAAACTTCTGTTCGGAATACAACGTATAACAGCAGTAAAACTTGAATAAACTGCGCTACACAATTTTTGCGGTTTTCAAAATGCAACAGAAAAAAGCATATATGACTTGATACTTTGCAAAATGCAAAGGGTTACAGCAAATTCGAAACTCAGCCCGGAATCCAGAAAAATGTTGCATATAATCTGGGGAAATTTGATGATAAAATGAAGCTGATAGATGATGAAAGGGTAGAAATCTGATGCAGATGAAGAAAGGCGAAAATGAATCCAGTCCTTTGCTGTGCGCATATTTGCAGAACGCAGTAACAGCAGAATCACAGGATAATAAAACACATCTCCAGGGAATAATCCTGCCAACCATAACACGATAACCAGCGCCGTTCGTGGCAACGTATATGATTCTCGAAACTGCCAGCCGGGAAATTGCCTAAGAAAATCATTCGGTTTTTATCTCTATGTTTTGTGGATTATTAAAACGTGAAGTCTGTAGTTTCTGTGGTGCTGAATGCACACGTTGAGAACACCGGAATCGAAGAATAGGCGCTGAGATCAGTTATACCCCGTTTACATAATATAGCAAAAAATGAAGCAAACTATAGAGCACACGTATATTGAATGCGTTTGCTGCATGTTTGTCTCATGTTGGCTTCATCGTGTAAACGAGGTATTAGCCTGCTCATATCCGTATATACGTACTCGGCACTCGCACTACCAACCATAAGTAATAAACGGTCAATCGAGCCAGAAATGTGTTAAAGATTGGCAATCTATCGTTAGCCAAATAATATTGTCAATACTCTGGAATTGCTGTTGATGTTGTTGTTGTAGTTGTTGTTTACTTTCGCAACAACATCATTGTCAGCAATGTCAGTCAATCGTCATCAGCGGACGCAGCAGCGCGTTAACGACGTGGAATTATGTTCGGTTGAGTGGTGATGAAAGCTCGCTAAATCATCACCGTGATCGGCACGTACTGTTCAGTTAGATCCTTACACACACACAGTAGCCTAGGCCTAGGCTAACTCCAGCTGTCACGACCACAAGAAGCCCGTGCACGCACGCACAACTCTTACAGCTCCCTCCCTGCACGTCGTCTGAAACTAATTAGGTCTATACGTTATTATTATTTTAGTCGCACGTGTTGCGATAGTGAGAGGCAAAGATCCGACGAAGAGCAAATGAAGAGCGGTGAATGAACGCTGAGGTTAATGCCATTGCCGTTCTATGAAATTGCGTGCAATGTTTCAGCAGCAACGTAAATAGACTTGCATCTTAAGTAAAAAGTTCAATTACGAGAGCAATTAATCAGTCAACTTAGGCCTATTTGCCCGATGAAACAGTCATAGAAACGGTAGCCTATATTGTGATACACATTATACTACAAGTCATTTGAGCAAAGCTCAAGAGACGCGCGACAGTCTATAGCAATTTCTGTTCTCAGGTTGTCCTAGTCTATCTCCATCCATTTCGTTGCAATTCACACTTGAAGTGTGCGCTGCAGCCGAAAATTGCCAAAAAATACTAAAAACCCCTATTTTGGTGGTTTAAGGTCGTTCAAGGTCATCAGTGTTAAACCACTTAAAAGCTTGTCTACAGTTATTGCTACGGTAAGCAGCAAGTCTGTGTCTATCTGCAAGCGTTAGACGAGCCAACAGCGATAAAATAACGACTTTTAGGGGGTACACCTCTTTGACGCCCGCGTGCGGAAGCTTGCTTGAATCTAGAAAGTCTAGACTTCAGCTGCTAAAGTCTACGTTTCATGCTGAAAATTCCATGTGCAGGTTGTCTTGGTCTAGCCTATCCCAAGCCATTTCGGCGCAAATTATACTTGAAATGTTTGTTGCAGCCTAAAATCGCGAAAAAAATCACTAAAACCCCTATTTTGGGGGTTCATGGTCTTTCAAGGTCGTTGATCTTGATGTCAGTCGCAAGGACGTAGGCCTATATGATACTTCCTATTAGTGATTATAGTAACCTAGCCGTTTCTGAGATAGGCCTACGGCGACTTATTGGCTCAAAAATCGCCACTTTTGTACCCCCTCTCATTTAGCGCCCTCAATCGGGGTGACCCCTTTCGAATTTCGGTTAAAGCTTGACGAATTTTAAAACTAGAGTATTCGCGTCAGTCCACGGTGAAGATTTCGTGATTCGACCTTCGGAGAAAAAAGCTTATCAGATCCTAAAAATAGAGTCTTTGTGGCAGTCCACAGTAAAGATTTAGTGATCCTAGCTTGCACCGTTTTGATACAATCGCAGAGTGTGACAGACAGACAGACACACAAACACACCTTGACCATGGCTAAGACGCGCGAATGCTGTCGCACGTAAAAACCAAGAGCGCCAATAATGTATTAATCGGAAGCATAATTAGTTGTTTGGTATAACTGTGTGAGGTTGTGTTGGTAGGTTTGATCCTAGGCCTACCGCTAAACTTAATTTAGGGTTAACCTAGGCCTAATGCTAAAGTAACTAAACGCAAAATTGAAAATAAAACGATAATGTGATTTAATAAGCAGAATATTTACAATGCCGTAAACGAAAATAAAACAGAATTACAAATAAACAGTTAAACAATTAAGCAGTCGCAGCTGCTAATAAAAATATCTCAATCAAATCATCAGACTGTTCAGTTTCACCGTTTAACCAGAGATATCACATCGACCGAATAGCTCAATAGAACGGATATTACATGACAAACAACCACAAGCAATATACACGTAACTAAGCCACATATAAAGGGCTTAATATCATGATCTGTGCAGCGTTTGGGAGCTTGCACAGGGGTCTCCCCCCCTCGATACGCCACTCTAGGGATCCACACAGGCCTCCCAATCTATCAAACTCCACATTTAGGGTCTACACAAGTACCCTATTACCATCATCGAAGCCATACAAACGGCCATACAGCCTAAGCATTTACACACCATACACACCAGACCATTCTGGTCAGCACCAAACCAACAACCAGTGGCGTATTTAGGGGGGGCACGGTGCGATGCCCCGCCTTTTGCCCGACCATGAAATTTTTTACACACTATTTTATATGAAAAAATGCGTTTTTGCCATTTTCCAGCAAGAATTGCAAAATTCAACAATGTTTGATGGTCTTTTGCGTTACCAAATTTCAGAAAAATGGGCGAATTTACGGTTTCCATTGAACATTCAGAAGCAAATCCTGTCGGCTATGTCGATGTTCTTGACACGGTCCGGCCACTTCACACCCAGTATCTGGCGTTGGCATGAAATGGAAGGATTGTAATCTGCGTGTGTCGTCTGCCAGTAAAGTCAATGTATCAGCTCCATACAACAGGATTTGAAGAACACAAGTTTGGTATAGTCTTAGCTTGGTGTCTAGACTTAGACCCTTTTGACGCAGCGTTGCATTGAGTGCATAACGGAGGAGGCCACTCCAATTCGTCGATGTAGATCTGGATAACATCTGCCAGAAGACGACTGAATAGAGCCCAAGTACCGAAACTCTGTAACTGCCTCAATGGTGTTGTTAGCAACCGTTATATCTGCAGCAGAATCACCAGAACCCTGGTTCTGTACCTTAGTTTTCTGTCATAATAGGTGCAAACCAAGGTCCTCGGCGGTTTGGTAAAATTTTGCGAGAGCTGATCGTAACGTCTCTGTCCGTTCAGCCATTAACACGACATCATCGGCGTAATCAAGGTCTGTGTACAAGTTGTTGCCAACATGAACCCCAGCTTCTCGAGCAGTTCGTTCTATAATCCAATCAATTGCTCAGCAGAAAAGGGCCGGTGCGAGGATGTACCCCTGACGTACACAGGATGATGTGGAGAAACTGTCCACCAAGACGGACCCGAAATGTTGTTCCAGTATGCAAATCTTCTATGAGCTTAAGGAGTACTTGTGGCATACCTATACCCCTGAGAGCTTTCCACGGAGCTTGCCTGTCCACGGAATTAAAAGCGGACTTCAGGTCTACATAGGCTACATGGGCGATCAAACTCCCGGTGTAGTTCAGATAACAGCCGCAGAGAGAGTATAGCATCAGTTCAGTTGTTAACCTTCCTGCAGTGAATCCAGACTGTTGTGGTCTACGATGGTTCTTCAACAGTGGGTTAATCCTGGCTAACAGGACATGGGTGAAAACTTTTCCTGGTACGGATAACAGAGATATGAGTCTGTAGCTGCTGCAGTCAGTTTTTGCCCCCTTTCCTTTGTACAGCGACGTTATTGTGCCTTCTTTCCACTCGGAGGGAACATGGCCGCTGGTCCAGACTTTTCTGAATAGTTCATGAAGAGCAGTGGCAGCAGGTACAGGAGCCAGTTTCACCATCTCTTGAGCTATGCAGTCACCTCCCGGAGCTCGGTTCAGATAACAGCCGCAGAGAGAGTATAGCATCAGTTCAGTTGTTGACCTTCCTGCAGTGAATCCAGACTGTTGTGGTCTACGATGGTTCTTCAACAGTGGGTTAATCCTGGCTAACAGGACGTGGGTGAAAACTTTTCCTGGTACGGATAACAGAGATATGAGTCTGTAGCTGCTGCAGTCAGTTTTTGCCCCCTTTCCTTTGTACAGCGACGTTATTATGCCTTCTTTCCACTCGGAGGAAAGTAAGTAAGTAAGTAAGTAAAGTGTAAATTTATATAGCGCATACTCAAAAAGATCTCTAATGCGCTGAATACATTTTGTCATCAATATTTCGCAAAAATGTATGTCTGAGGGAACATAGCCGCTGGTCCAGACTTTTCTGAATAGTTCATGAAGAGCAGTGGCAGCAGGTACAGGAGCCAGTTTTACCATCTCTGGAGCTATGCAGTCACCTCCCGGAGCTCGGTCCAACTTGAGCTTTTTAATAGCAGACTCGACTTCGCTGAGTGTGGGAGCATCCGTTGCTATGGTTGCGTCATCCGTAGCATTCGCCTGTGTGTCATCAAGCTCTTGACATGCAGGAGCAGTGGGATGATTTAACGCTTCGGAGTAGTGTTCACATAGCTAACCAATAACAATACAGTTATTTAAGTCACGTAATCGACATGAAAACGTGGTCGCGGAATCAAAATGTCTTAATTTTGGGCTCACCGTTAAGCTGTAAACTTAAATGTCTGGTTTTTGCTACGAGGTCTGTTTGTCGTCTGTCTGTCTGTCGTGTGTAATAGATGTATTGTGGTTAAATGGTACGTCGTAGGGGTCGGCGATGGCACCGTTGGATAGAGCGATGACGAGTTTCTATAGGCAATTAATAGTAAACATGTTTCTATCTGTAGCTGTTAAACCGCAATTTTAATGCAAATTAAATTGTTGCCTGCAACCATCATCTGCATGTGCGTCGAATTACCTTATCGTATCCTAATTGTAGCGTTCGATATAGCAGAGTCACCAGAGCGTTATAGCATTGTAGTCACCATGGGAAATCGCTTTCTTGTCGCCGTCGGAAGTCATACGCTAGCCTTCAGATGTAGGCTACCTAAGCTTATGCGGTAGGCCCTACGGTCGGCCCACCCTAGAACAGCTGGGCTTCTTGTTTCTAAACTTAACGGCGACAAAGCTTGGCTTTTATAGGCTACGTTTCGCGTTTCTTCAACTTGCGGTCCAACCCTCATAATACTGAACAGTATAATATTTATCTTTCATCCAGAATACTTTTCTGATTACGAAAGCCTAAGCCTATAGATACGTATGGTGGCGACAACAAGCGAATGCGGCCGAATAAGATAGCGTCAAAATGTACAACAAGTTGTCATTGTCAACATCGCGCACTCTCGCAGTAGGCCTAATGGACCGCCTGGCCTAAATAGCCTCGCGTAGCCTATATAATTATTTAGAATCGAAGAGACATGTAATACAAGTTCTATAGGCGCGTAACAAGTTATCACGGCTTAAAGCGATGTGCCAAGTCAATGGGAAGGCCGAAATTTCGACCCCCCACAGCTCCCACAATTTTTCCAACCGATCTTAATGGAATTTAAAACCAAGAAAGATATCCGGGATACGACCCCACATGCAAAATTTGGTCGACGTGGGATGATGCTAAGGAGTCTGCGTAGAGAAGGCATTTTCCGTTACTTTTTACTTTTTGTGTTCTATCTTTTTTGTAAGCTTATCCTTGCTTGATCAGAAGACCGATCACGACCGTTTATGGCTCAAAACGCGTATTTCCGCGTAAGGTAGGGCCTTTTAGGGGTCTCGATGATAAGAAAATGTTTAGGGGTCAAAACTCCCCAAAAACATGATTTTTGGGCACCTGGATAGGCTTTTTAAACCAAATTTGCGAAATTTTCGAATCGCGATATCTCGAAAAATACGCGCACTCGATCAACACGAAATTTAAAGGGGAATTTCAGGTGCACAAATGAACTTCGTGGGTGGTCCAGCATTACAAAATTATAATTCAAGATGGCGGCGGCCGCCATTTTGAATTTCAACTATGGCTCATAACTCGTTTACTATATCACATATTTGCACGAAATTTGGTGAGTATATATACCCTGGAGGTCCTACATGCGGGTATGCCAAAATATTAAACAAAAATAAAATCCAATATGGCGGCGGCCGCCATCTTGGATTTTTGCACAAACAGCAATAACTCGGCCGCCGATTGACGTAGATGAACGAAATTTTGCAGCAATGTAGAGGGCTGCTACTGGAAATGGAATGAAAATGAACAAAAATAATGAATTCAAGATAGCGGCAGCCGCCATTTTGAATTTAATTTATCGCTCATAACTTGTTTATTATTGCACGTATTTGCACAAAATTTGGCAGACGTATCTCCGTCTATGGTGGGTATGCCGTAGTACTGAAAATAGTAGGTACTACGGAGACCCAAACTAAAGATAATCAGCACTGTGGAGACAGTTTCAATTAGTGTTGACCATCCGAAGAGGAATTTTCGGCAAATTCTTCTTCTCTTAGGAGAAAATTTTCTTTTCTATAGTACTAAAAATTTTCTTCTCCCTTTACAAAAATATTTTCTTTTTTCTAACAAAATTTTTTTCCCTATAAGACTAAACATTTTTCGTTTTCCCTTTAAGTAAAATATTGTCTTCTTCCTTTCAGCAAAAAAAATTCTTTTTAAGGCAATTTTTCCGTAAGCGTACGTCATTTGTCGATATCGTACGGTCGCTCCGATAAACGTCACCCATATTGGGCTGTTCTCCACACCACTTTTCATTGTTTGGGAAGGGATAAAATTAGGATAGCTAGTGAGACACGTATATCGAAGTAAGCGCGGATTGAAAGAATCATCTGCACACATTTCTCCGCCATTTGTCATCTACGTGTTTTACTTGCTATGCTCGGCGAATGTGGATAGGGACAGGTAGCCGAGTGTGCATTGGATTCTGAAGGCAGATTGAGAAAAAGGGCGAATATTTTTCCATCCTTTCTGCATTCAACGTCCATTGTCCATTCACGTACCGTTCGGTCCGTAAATAGGAGTTTTTAGGGATAGGGCGCAAAATTTAGGACAAGGACTCTAAGGACATAAGAAAATAGGAAAGGTCACAGATATATACGAAGTGAGTACGGAGAAACCGGAGTAAGTGTAGATTGAAAGAATCATCTGCATACATTTCTCCACCATACGTGTTCCGTTGGATATCTTCACTTTCTGACTGTCTTCTTGTCAGAAAAGGCTTTGAAGGACCTTTTATTTTCTGTTAAGTCGATCTGGCAGAAGAGGCTTTGAGGAAATTCCAAAGTCCCTGCTAAAGCCGATAAAACAGACAATCGATTTGACGGAAGGGAGGAACGTCCGAAGTCACTGCGAAAAAGCCGAGGGAACTGTGGGTGTTGGCTCAGTAGAGGAGAGTTTCTCCTTTTGCTGGTCAACATAGACACTCGGTACAACTTTTGGGAGAAACCGCCCCCTTAAAATATGGAATTTTGGAATTGGCATGTGACAAGGGACACCCTCACCTTCTGTCAGTCGAAAGGCACTCGAGGAGCAGGCGACCAGGGACATCCTCACCTTTTGCTGATCGGTCATGCGACAGAAGTCAAACGGTAAAATATCCATCGGTGAATTTCCGCCATTAGTATATTAAAAATCTTCTTTTTAATAGGTCGATCGGTCTCCTTCCCTTGCAAATCAGCGTCGTTCGAATTCGAGTGCGTTTGCGTTAGGTCTGTCAAATTCTTCATAGATCTGTCGTCTATCATAAGGTCTGTCGATAGGTCTGTCGTAGCTAGGAAGTAGTAGAGTGGCGGGGATTGTCCGCTACTTAGAAGATATAGGTCCAAAGTGTGTTAGGCGACCAAAACGAACCCACACCAAAATCTAAATTGTCTAACAAACACAACAAAAATATCTTCTAATACGCGGCGGACATTTCCAGTGTCCGTTTTCGATTTGTCGACAGGTCCACGGCACACGGTAGAGGCGGAACAGAGGGCGAAGGTGGGACTGTCCCGTAAGTCCGTGTGCTGTAGTAAATCTAAAAATCTATATTAAATTTCACAATAACCTTATAGGCCTAGCTAAACTTTTTGTCGTCGTTGCATCTACTAAAGACTTTCCTTCAAAGGTATTTTCTGTTCATACAGAACATCGTTTTGCTAACACCTTTACAGACAAGGGCCCCTTCCCAGCCACCAGTATGAACTTTCCGATAGAGTTCGACTCGTGGAAATGAGATGTGAATGAAACCGGCGAAAGCGAGGATGAATTGAAGGCCGGTGTTTGTCACATTACTAACAATATGACCCAGGCATACGTCCAAAAGAATGATTTCATTATAACACAGGAGGCGTTTTTTTCACTGCAACAGACTTGATAGCCTATTTAACGAATTTTACGCATTTTAAAGATATTTTCAACTTAAGGAAGCCCAGAGTGAATCGGTCGTCGTCGGTCGGCCAGTCCTGAATATTATACACCGTGTCTCAAAAAACAGTCAAAATTGTTTTTGTTATAACTTCGTCAGATTTTCACCAACTTTGATAATTTTTGGCACAAAGATGGCCAAGACGACAGACGGACGGACAGACAGACAGACAGACAAAATTACAGTAGGGCCTAGCTAATCCGCGCTATAGCTATAGCTAGCTCTCGCGCGTAAAAATGCTGAACACATATCTTGCAAATTTTTGTCCGATTCGCACACATGCTGAAGATAGTCCACTGGTTAAGTTAAAACATTTTGCAATATTTTTTAGTTTGCATGGCACGCAGTGTAACCTACACGTCGTCTAGGCCCCATCAAGCTAGACTATTTTATCACATATACGGTAATGTATAGGCGATCTTGCGCCCAAGATAACATATATTGATGTATTGCTGTGAGAAGGTATTGTACAGAGCCATAAACCAGAAGCTTGTCTTCATTTAGGTCAAGAAAGAGAAGGGGCCGACTTAGCAGACACGGCAGAATTCCTTAGCCGAACAGCCCTAGATGACGTAACATACCAACAAAATCATGTACAGCTACATTTTCCGGTTGGTTAAAATTTCTGTAAAAGTTAAAGTTGGTGTGGTTTTGTTAACTTGCTTCTACATTCAAGTTCATCAGCGATTTATCCTGTTGAGTGAAGGTTGTGAAAGTTTTCTTTTTACCTCCGCCAACGACGTTTTTCTGCCTATCTGTCAAAAAAATTACATAAAAAGTTACAGGCGGATTTAGCTGAACTTTTCATGGCAAATTAAACTTGGACCAACTTAGGGCTGATTAGATTTTAATGGATCTTCAGCCTGCAGTGAACACAACGAATAAAATCGACATATCATTAGCGCAGATTTGCGTGCCTTTCTAGTTATATTTTGTTGTATTTTTTATTTATTTTTTAAATTTTAATTCAATCACTACATGGACAACTTGCCCAGATTAATATGACTGACTGCTGATTGACTGACTAAAACTGATGACTGGTCACCGGTAAGAAGAGACACTAGTCCGAATTTGGTCAGGTTTCGTACTTTGGTTCGCTATAACCAAGGGCCGCCACAGCCAAAGATGCATCCCTATAGGCCTACATAGCCCTATCCTCAGCTTAACCCTCGCGCTTTTCGGAGCTATGCTCCTTCGGACTAATGCACTGTCCCCTGTAAAATGAGCTAAAATCGATGATCAAAACACAATCCAATCATCCAATGATGTGCAACGGCACGAAATAACTGCATGTGTACGTAGTCCCTAATAGGCAAGTATCTCTCTCTAGGACCTAATCTAGTCGTTTTCGTTACACTGATGTCAACTAGGCTACTTGATTGTCATGTTGCATATTTATTTGTTCTCTGTCAATTTTTTTTGGTTTTTTGGTTTCATGCGTTAGACCAAGCTATACACAGTTAGTTCCTCAGCACTTTTTTACGTCACGTTACGAGCTCAACCAATTCTACACATTCGCCTATTATGCCTACTAGGCAGGTCTCAAAAATTACGTGTTAAAACTGAAAAGACTCTCACTCGAAATTCATCGGTTAAATAGTTTGTTGACAACATTCGTCATCTAGTAACACAGACAAACGAGGCATTTGACGAGGCATTTTTAGCTACAATACCACCATCAGCGATATATCTGCCATGATGCATACAGGCCTACCTAGGCTACAATTATAAGACACACATCGACCTTCACCGAGAATATGCACAACACAAAAGTGTACACTGCATTAACATTATTATCACTAGGCTACTTATTAGCAACGCATACAAACGAACTGTACCGGGTTAACGCAAACACAACAGAAATACAAAATTCGCAAGAATTCTCACCCACATCACCGGTCAAGACATCACTCAGTCACTCAACAATCAGTCACGACCTATGTATCATCGTTGACATGGTAACAACATCAACAACACTACATCTCAAACAGCACAGCCATGCTCAGCTTATAATAACACGAAAAAAGACCCAAGTAATTTGGTAAAAAAGCAGAATCGCTGTGGCAAGTCCAGCAAACGCTTCGTTTGTATCCGCCAGGCGGCAGCATAAAACTGTTTGCAACGGTTTGGCTTTAATTTGCAGCTGCATGCTTTGGCTGCAGCCTTGAACCCCAAACCTCCCCGTCCAGTAGGGGTCAGAGATGACACCCATCTGAAACAATGTGTCAGTGGACCCCACAAGTGTAGCCTATCTACCAAATGGCATCTAAATCCGTTGAACGGTTTAAGCAAAATGCATAGACGACAGGCAGATCACGACACAGAGAAATGTGTATGAATGGTCTAATAATAAGCGCTATCGTCTCAGGACACAAACTAGAAATGCGTTCTGTGGAACGAGGTATCTGTCCCATTGCCACGCTATATAGCCTAGCAGCTGCGTATAAGGGGGTAGGTGCAAATAGCGCGCAATTATCTTTTACGGGGACCGAGTTATACCGCTTTGAAGTCCCCATAGGCCATAATGCAATTTTTTTTTTAATTGGGGTAAAATAGGGAAAGAAGTTACCAAATTTTTATCCCAAACAAACTCGATGTTACTTTTCGGGCCCCGAATCACTGTGCAAAATTTCATCAAGATTGAATCAAAATTGCGGCAGTGTTTACAGACGGACAGACAGAATGACAGAAGTGATTTTATAATCAATGGGACAGATAATTACTGCAGTTCCCAGGCTAGGCCTAAAGTCACCTCAGCGTGTTTGGTCATGCGTGCGCCGTCACTTAGAACACTTCACTGTTCTGGTCAATCGCAGCTCTGCTATGCCAGTGTAAGTGAAACTGATCGCGTAGATTCCCAAACACTCGACAAAACGGTATTACAGATCACATTTTACCACGCACACCGTACGCAATTCAACGCCGAACACGGCACATTCATCAAGAGGACGGGGGAAGTGATCGATAACTATACTATTGGAGAGCAAAATCACAACAACAACAATCGTCTCCTGATTACAAGCTCGGCATACAATAGAGCAGATGCATACATTCAAGTAGCTCACGAACAACAGAGTTTGCTTTAGGGGAGGTTTCTCGGTTAGTTTTCGTTTTTCGACAGCTGAACGGTTTGGTTAACTGTGACGTTTTTTTTAAAAAAAAATGCATTAAAAGACGTCAACAAAATGTGTCCTCACACCAGCGTAAGTAAGAGACTGAATTAGTTAAGTACGTTCGGTAGGATGTTTCAGGTTGTCTATTGTTAAAAATTGATGCTTTTTCACTCAGTTAGAGTTAACACAAACCACACTACCGCACAATACACGTAGGCCTACGGTATGTTACTTACTGCTGAGCGCTTGGTTCGCAATAATAATTTATTGAATACCGCACAATACACCACAATACATCATGCGACAGTAATCCCTCCTCCTCACCTTCTATTTTTCCCAGTACAACAATGTCTGCTATGACTCAGCAGCACCCAACTCGAACTTGAGCTGCGTCGGTCCAATCCCACAATTGCTAAAAATCGTACCACGTTGTACTCGCCTCTCCCCAACAGACCTCAAATCTATTCCCCTCGACGCTACCTCCTCCGGTAATACAGTAATACAATGGAGTACGTGAGTCAGGCGAACACGCAACCAACGCCTTTTTTCAAGATTCACGACGCGTTTCAGCACGCGCCGCCACGATAGGCCTACACGAGTGTCCTGCTAGCGGGTCCGTTCTCATCTCACTTGACGACCACACACTAAGTGCGCCGAACTAACGGAGATACACAGCTGAGAATATATACGGATATAGCAAACAACACGACGTAGACACGAATATCCAGTAACATCCTAGCCATTAGGGCACGCGGGATTTCGCAATTGCATGGTTCAAACTTCCCTCATGGATCGCCCTCCTTCTTACTTTCCCCTTCAGTTGCACCCCATCTCTTCCCATCCCCTATATACCCTCTCTCCACGTCCCTCACTTTTGCGTGGGGAGCGCTGCAGCCTCTTGCAACTGCCAAACGCATTTTGAGGTCAAATGTGTATTGAACACACCTTTTTCGCTGAAAATGGGAAGGCAGAAAGACGGACACAAATTTACCCGCTTTATTCTGGTACGAACTGAACTGATATTTCAAAAAATCCTCAATGGCGTTTTGAGCGCCCTAGTTTCATAAACCCTCTGCTGCGTTCGCCACGGTCACTAGCAGTATAGCAGTACTAGTTCTTTCAGAATAAAAATGCGCATTAGGCACGAATAACCCGTTAATAGTAACTGCAAACCCCCATACATTGATAGACATTGTCGGGTGTGCGTAAAAGTGTATCATACACACACACACTTCTGGAAATCCTTTGTGCATTACCAATAAGCATTACACGCATTATGCAACAATATGAGACCAAAAATCATTCAGTCAGTATTAACATATCTGTATATAAAAACAGATGCACATAGATCGAATCGGCAGGTTATAGGCCTAACGCCCAGCCCGGCCCAGCCAAATTAATATAAACCACAAATGAAGAGTAGCCTAGAGCATGATCAGAAAAACGCCTCCTAGAAATATTGCAAACACGTGAAGCTATATTCTGGTCGAGTCCCCACTTACAAAAGTAAAATGAAAACTATTATTATTCAACAGACTTCAGTCAATATTCTATCAACACTTAGCTTTCATAGATGCGCTGGCAACTACGTTCACATTCCTCTACCACACACGGAAGTACTTCATATACAGAACACATATGTACAATTATACAAGATTAATTGTTTGCAGTCGACTAGACGTTGAATTAACAGCGAAGCATGCAACTACGGAGGTCTTCAAGCAATCATCAAATCAATGTTAATAACAACGACTATCAGTGTTCACATGAAACAATTTGCTGAAGAAAACGAATTTACACAATATACTAATCATATAGATTGTCAACACTGCAAACATTAGCATAAACAGCAAACAACGTCTGATATAGACAGTGTCCACATTATGACAAACACACGACCAAAATACAATGGTATTGAGTATTGACTAATGTTTGGCCTGCGTTTCATGCTAAACCTATACAAACGTCAGCCAATACTTTTCGTTGCCAGATATGATTCCAACCCTCCAAACCCGTTCATGGTAGATTTTTGAGTAATCTCACAGACAAAGACATGCACGCCATGCACGGGTGAAAGCATAACCTCTTTCCCTCGGCAGAGGCAATAAATTCCAGCTACAAATGATTAGGGCCTATAGTAACGAATATTAAAACTAGAAATTTGGGGCAAAGCCTAACGTGAGTCCCTCCGGCGCCGTATAAATCTGATTGGGGGGGAATTCAGGGGGCTGAAATTTCCCCGTTAGCAAAATCACTGTCGACTTAGGGTGGGTAAACATTAGCCGCGTAATCTCGCGTGTTAGTGGACCAAAGTTCACCAATTTTTTTGTTCAACGCGGGAGGCATAGTGGTTGATAACGCCGTTTACCGCTTGTCGATATCTCTATCCGTTCCAGAAATATTCGCGCTCAAATTCGAAAGTTGTCGCGAATCGCGCCGAATTTTGGACGATTTCGCCCTTCGAAATTTTAAGGGGACGGTTTCTCCCAAAAGTTGTACCCGCGTTATCACCCCTACTTAGCAGCACGTAACGTGGCAAAGTTTCATGATGCTACTTCCCCTGCCTCCAAAATTCTTGCGGCTAATACGCTGAATTTTAAACCAATTTTTGACCCCCCCTTTGTAAGAAATGTAAGGGGAACGCCCCGTCCCAGGTGGGATGTGCGCTAGCTAGACTTAGTCATTCTTTAGCGCATGTAAAAATTTTAGGGCGCAGCACCCTCTAGGGGCCGAAATATGATATTTCAAAAACGTCGATTTAAATGGGTATGATTCCACCCGTAGATCTCCGTAGTTAGTGGGCCAAAGTTCACCGAACTTTTTTCGCTAACGCGGGAGGAATTGCGGTAGATCAAATACCTGTCCGTTTTTTAATTTTTTTTCATGCGTTCGGGAGATATTCGCCGTCAAAGTTTGAAGTCGTCCGAAATCGCGCCAAAGTTTGAATGTTTTTGGCCCCTATTTTTTTTGGGGGGGAAGGACCACACCAGAGACTGACGCAGCAGCCGGCAGAGGCTGATGAACGCGAAGATGACGGCTTTCCGAAATTCTGGACCTAATTTTCAAAATTCAGTCTAGTGCAGACCAGGGTGCAAAATTTCGCGCCGATCGGCCCGCGGAGATCGGAGATTCCGTGGCAAAACATATAAAACTGCGGTAAAACATAAGTCTGCTCCTAACGTTTCCGGGCGGACTAACAATGCAAACAAACAACAATGCAAACAACGAAGTCGGCAGTTGCTACCTTTGCAATTGGACTGCAGTTGGATGATAACAATTACCACTAGGAACATAACAACCGTGATTAGTACAGATTGCTGAACGTTACTCGGTAACCGGAACGTGTCAAGTGATATGCTGACAGTGATAAAAACATGTATATGCAGGTGACAATCGCAGTCACAAGACGAAACTAGGTGCACAACAACCACATACGACCATCAACATCTCCTGTTCAGTGTTCACCGGTTCACTTCAACGTACAGTTACAATGAGATGAGTACACGAGATAAATGTACGAATCGTACCGGGACATGCCGGCTGTTAACAACGGCCGACTTGAGTTCTAATCTATAGGTTAACCGGGTTCAAAGCTCCCCAGCAGTGACACGTGATACACAGTATAGCATTGTATGATCCACGGAAAATGTGGCGATGCTGTGCTTATGCTGGGAATGTACAACGATAAGGATGTAGTCGTTGAGAGTGACAAAAGTACGAAATAAAAGCATCATTATTACAAACACGATTACACTTTTCTGCAACTTTACAGCAACATACCAAACTGTCACATGTTACGCCACAGTCATGCGAATAACGACTATAAACATAGCCACCGGTCCAATAAACGCGATGAGACGAGAACAAGGCTCAAGAATATCAGAACGAGTCAGATGGGTCGCAGATGGACAGAGCAGCCGACGCTGCAGTGTACGGAAAGATGAACCTGGTTGACTGGCGAGCGGACGACGGTGACCTGAACACGTCTGGACTGCCCTCGACGCTGCTGTAACTGCCGGCAAACTCAAACACATCACTGGCACTCAGACAGCCCGGACTGCTGTACGAGTCCGTGCTACCGGTGGACCCGCGAGCGACGATGCACCGCGGTGGTGCCTGTAAACGTTCCAGACGTCGACGTATGACGGACTCTGCGGACTCTGTTGGTGACGGTGGCGGTGGCAGAGAGATGATGGTTGGCGGGTCACGTTGTCGCTGAGCGCTGGGCCACGTCAACGCCAGGCCGCTCAGTCGCTGGTCGTCAACCGTCGAGCGTACATAACTCGTGACTGCGTCATCGGCTGCAGACTGCGGTGGAGAGGTACGCGATGTAGACAGAGGATCAACGTCAAGACTCTGAGCTGCAGCAGGACGAGTCGTTCTTTCCTTGTAGCGACTGCGGTAGATGCGTCGCCTTGGCGGGCCGACCACACCAGAGACTGACGCAGTAGCGTCAGTAGCCGGCAGAGGCTGATGAACGCGAAGATGACGGGTGACCATGTCACGCCGGGATGCCGTGTAGGTGCAGCGTGGACATGAGTACGGTTTCTCGCCTGTATGAGTACGAAGGTGAGTGGTCAGGTGATCAGATCGCGAGAAGACCTGCGTGCACAGACGGCAGGCGTACGGACGCACGCCGGTGTGAAGCCGTGCGTGTCGCTCCAACATGTCGCTACGAGAGAACGTTCGTCGACACACGGTGCAACGGTGAACCTTCCCTCCGCCACCGCCGGCGCCGGAAGTCGCAGGGTCAGTGCGATGTGGACTGGACGGCTCCACGGACACCGCTGACGGTCGGCGTGCAACGCGAGCCGCACGTCGACACGTCGTCACAGCACGTGAGCTCGCCGCTTCCCGCCGAGCGAGTTCACTCAACGTGTGGTTCTCGGCAGCGTCGCGGTGAGTCGCGTCGTCGTACCGCCACGACGCGCCGCCGCCGCTCAACACCATCGACCTGACGCCGTCGTTGAGCGGCTGGTCGCTGACGCCACTCACTTCCACCGGCTCCATCAACGAGTCAATAGCACCGCCGTCGCCATCACGGCTTTCGTCTTCGTCCACGCTGACATCTGGACTCGGCCGTTCTTCGTTGATGTCTTCCAGATTTCCCGCGCTGACGACGGTGAGGCGGGCTCGACCCTGCTGCAGCGAGGACGACGACTCGTCTGGCTGCGAGTAAGTCGGCGAAGGCTCGTTGATGTACGTTGGCGGGGGTGCTGTGTTCACGTCACTGTGCGTTGTCTGATGCACTGCAGGCGAATCGTCATCGAACACTTCGTCTGACTCACCGGCGCTCAGCTGCACTCCGACCACTGCTGCGTGAAAGCGTCGTGCCATTGTAGCGCTGACGTCGTCAGCGGACTGCTGAGAGTCGGAAACTGTTCGCTCCTTGCTGCTGCCGCTGCAATGTTTCACTGAGCACGCCGCAGTGTCGTCGACGTCATCTCCGCGGCACTGCGTCGCATCACGGACCTCGGCAAACACCGAGTCCGAGTGGCGCCGCAGCCAATAGGACTTGGGCGACTTGGATTTGCCGAACACTGGATTGCTGCTGGTCGACAAGCGAGGTGAAGTATTCACGACCGTCGACTGATGGTCGCTCAGGACACGGGCGTCTACGTACAGCGCACGCGCGTTGACGTCCGTCGCCGTCGCACGTAACCGTTCATCATGATCGTCGTCATTCGTACACTGAAGCTCTGCCGTGACGGCGCAGCGTGTCGTCAGATCCTGCGCCATCTGTGCTGAGGTTGACACATCCTCGCTGCTGCTGCTGTCTCGTTCCAATCTTTCTGACTGCGGGTCGTCACCGCCACGTGCTTGCGGCAGCGTCACCAGAACGATGACGGGTCGGTCCTGTCCGCAACAGTAGACGTCCCGCTGTGATATAGGACACAGTGCTGGCATTGGCAGGTCTGCAACTGACGTCACACGCTGCCGACGCTCATCACCCGTCGACCAGCTGCCGTTAGTCTGTGATGACGTCATCAGTACTCAGCTGGTACTACGTCACTAGATTATGACGGCGCTGCACCGTGCCAGCTTCGGTCTGTCAACAGACAAAGAAACAAAATTAAGTCAAATTAAGAAAGTATAAAACCTATGAACTCATGGTAAGGCCAGCTAAACTTTGTATGCCGTACGAAACAACAAGAAAATAACGAATAATTACCTAAGGGAAAATTGGAGAAATAACATTCAGAAAAATGTCCCAAAATAACTATCCGACACATATCCGCTTTATCAATAGACCTATACACTGTCGGCTAGTACTGTGGGTAGAAAACTTTGAGATTTTTTTCTGACTGAAATTTTCAGTGACAATTTCATTCGACTTACAGTTATACTGCCTTTCTCTAGCCGTTGCATGCAAGCCAAGTTGCAAACTGTTCCAGATGTGCTAAACCTCTAAATGCACACAACTGCGGTGCCAGTTCTTCCTGTTAGCTGAAAAATCCTTCTACTCACATAAACCAAACTACCAGAGCAAACTGCACATCCAACTTCCGCATACTCACAGAGATACGGCCGATTCCAACGAGCATAACGAGAAAACTGTTACGTGCTATAGGCCTGCAGGTGCACAGGTAGACAACACAGTGCGTGGCTCTACCTCGTTGCGAGGCAAATATTAGATGTGGGTAGGGGGAGTGGGCGGAGGGCACGAGAAAGCAAGTCATAAATATATAGTCGTCAGTCAGTCAGTAGCACAATGTTTGCGTGAGTCAGCGTAGGTAACCGCTGATTGTTGTTGGCGTGACTCACACCAGGCGGCGCCACCGCACCTCAGTCATCAATAGTAGCCACGCACGCTCTAAAACCCGGCAAAGATCGATCAATTTTATCCCAAAGAAACAATCCCAAGCATATGATCATGCTGTCTCTGACGACTCAGATCAAAACAAAAAGCTGGCGTCGTCTTTGTTCTTTTCTCCACATATGTTGCCATAATCTGTATTAAGAAACGAATTTCACAGCCATAGGGCCTATACTATATAAGGGCCTATTGTCGAAAGCCAAAAGAGTGCAAAAGATGAATGTATTTACTCGCCCAAGCAGCAGGCAGGACGCAGACAGAAACAAAACAAAACAGTTTACTGTATGTGTGGTTCGTCAGTCACGCGACATGTCATGGAGCAAAACGATCGGATGACCAGACTTTTCCGACTGTATCTTGTATGAAACGCGCTCGATCACGCTGGCGCACATAGAGTAGACGACGTTTGACAGATTTACGTTCTCTGCGAAGTTGTCGCCCGTATCCACCACGCAAACATCGCGGCAACACGGCGTCGCACGTAGCACGTTAAGTTGCGTGGTAGGCCTATTCACTGCAGAGCACTGGAGTCGCGTGGACGTAATGGTCAGATCGAGGCCTAATAATCACGCCACCGTGTAGCCTGTGTCGCTTTGCTGTCAGTCCTTTAATAGGCACATGGTATCGACAACGGCGCTATATACGCCAACCATACCCAACGTCTGCCCCCAGTGCTCCGACAAGCCCCTGCAGGGGACGTCGTGCTGATTTTCTTACTTGTGTCTTCTTACTGACGACGTTGGTTAAGGCCACAAGAAGCAAAGCCAGGCTCAGCGCAATTGGCATCTGCTCAATATTAAACCACAACACGCAAACTAAAACGATATCCTACTGTCTGCCTGTCGCCGGTTTTCAATGCGTGCAGAAAATCTATAGAGAATATCAAGGCCATACCTAGCTACCACACAACAAGCCTGTAGGCTAGGCTTCATGCTAGCTCTAGGCCTGAATCTGACCATCAAGGACTCTACGTCAACGATAACGACTAATATCACTAGCGTTGGGCAAATCAGTAATTCAATGCACGGTTATAGAACAAATAAATTTTCGTTTCAGTGCATTCTAGCGGACTAAATCAAATTTCTGCTCCAACATCCCCTATACCGCCCGCCATACCCGCTGCTCCTATCCTGGGAAATGGTCTCGCCAACTTTGGCTTTTCCACTTTTTACGCGCGGCCTACACGTATTAGCTGTCGTAAGATAAGTCTGCATGTCCGCCCGTCTGTCCTACTGTCTGTCACGACCCGGTACCACTGCTGACGGGCTTTCCGAGTGTACCGACATGACCTTGAACGATTCTGAACCCCCGCAATATCGGGTTGTAGTGATTTTTTGCGATTCCAGGCTGCAACACACATTTCAAGAGTGAATTGCGCTAAATAGATCGAGATCAAGACAGCCTAAATATGAAATTTTCAGCATTAAACGCAGATTTTAACAGTTTAAATTTCGACCCCTACGCTCAAGAAGCGTACGGCGGCGTCGAAGCTGAGTATCCCTCATACAGTGTACGTTGTGCAATGATTCCCCCATCTGCCCAGGTGGCAGCACCGATGCTGTCGCTCGTCAGTGAACATTAGGTCAAATAAGTCTTGTACTTTACGTGCATGGCATGCATTTCTGCGCATCAAGCCCATGAGTCAACGACCACGGACAAGTACATACATTATTGCACGCACCAGTTCTTGCCAGTTATTGAGAGAATTACACCCATAAAATGATTACACCAGCATGACACAGCAAACACAGTGACGGCTATTAACTAGTAATAACTATTGGCGAGGTCACGATGTACTATGACAGTCAGTACGGCTGAGTCGCATAATAGGCTACACATGCCATGCTTGCACACGTGGCGCGTGGCCTATTTTGCATTTACATAACGGCACAGGTATGCCCAAAAGACATGACATTGGTTTTGAGACGTCGTTTAAAGAGACAAGTTGCAAGTGTGAGTGATATGATGAAGGTAGACCGGGACGGGCAGACTGTTATTCTGTTCCAGGAAAGCGGAACACTTTGTAGCCCTCTCCCATTTAACGCCATTGCTCGCGGTGACCCTGTTCGATCGAATTGCTGGATACGGTAAACTTTACAGACCCTGGCAGCAGAGTCGTTCAAAAAGCCGACGGCGTACATTTCGTGATCCTAGCTCGTGGTACGCAGCTCGCGTGGCAAGGCGTTCTCGTCAGACTCGCTTGTATAGGCCCACTTGTGCCCTCGTCGGTCAGGTAAACACCGATTGTCCGGCAACATTGAAAGGCGGCCTAGAAACGTCTGCCAAACGATCATCTTCCACACAGCAAGCAATTAAAAGCCGCAACAACATAGACCGACGCCACAGCGTTCCATATCGACCCGACGGCAGATCAGACTAGCTAGGCTAGCCAGTAGTCCAGTGCCAGATTAATACCCCGTTTACACCAGTAAGCATACATGAAGCAAACATGAAGCAAACGTATTCATAATACACGCGCACGACGTGTGCTCTAAGATTGCTTCATGTTTGCTTCACGTATGCTTCCTCGAGAAAACGGGATATAGCCTAAAGTAGCCAGTGTGCTGCACAATGTCGAAGAAGTCTGCCGCTAATATACGTCAAAATGAATACCGCCATGCCTCAGCTCGTACCAGAATATTTTAAAGAAAAAAATTAATAATAATTTATTTAATGCAGATCAACGGACACATACGTCAATGAGTACAGACCTACGAAGAAGCGATTCCAGGTCATACATGTTTTACTTAAACGAGGAACATAACGCAAACTACAGCATAAAGTGACTGCACCAAAATAAAGCATAAACCTCGATTTTATTGCAGTTTAATGACACCAGCTCTGTTCTGGACATAGTCAGACACAGAAGAAGCATGCAGATTACCGCAGTCCATTACTGTCAAATAGCATGCACAGGCACCGTTAGCTGGCTAGTGGAATGGCACGGTGTTAATATAAGCAAGTGGTTAAAAGAAAATAACATAATGCACACGGACGAGAATTGAACAAAGGTTTAACCGCGATGAACCGTAAGCCTATACGACGTTATTTCCAGGACTCACGCGTGGCAGTGTCCCAAAACTGGGCCACACATTATCAGCATCGGAACCAGAGCGAGTGACTGAGTTCCAGCAACATGCAGTAAAGCACCGAAGGTCGACGTCAACAGTAGCGCGATGTTCCGAGTAGCTGGACTGCAACTCAGAACTCGCTACTAGGCTGAACCAGCCTGCTAAGATAGTCAGCGCAGCTGAGTTCAACATGATAGGCTACGTTAACTGCACTTTTATAATACTTGATATCGACAAGCAGCTATCGACGACGTGACGTGACGTGACGTGGCGTGTTCGGCAATGGAACTGCGTCAGATCAGACGTCCTTGGATCAGACATGTCGGCGGCGGCGGCGCCGACCGGTCGACTAGGCCGGCGTCCGCCGCCCACTCACCCCGTGCGAGTGAGCGCGCCGCCGCCGTTGTGGCACTGAGTGCACGGCAAGCTAGCTGGCGTCGGGCGAGCGCCGTGTGTCAAGGCCATTGCCAGCGAGGTACTTCAGGGTCGGCCCACGCGCTCTAGGACCCTCGCACGCCACCCACCCAGCGGCGGGGGTTGATATCGACGAGCACTGAGCAGTGAGCACGCTACCATACGATCAGAGACAACACGCACGCGCAAGATCTGAGACTGACGACTCGGTCCCAGGCACCACGTGACACCAGTCCGCCCGCCCGCGCCGCCGATAAACACGTCACTCTGTCCCAGCAGCAGCAGCAGCCAGACGTTGTATTGGTACGTTGTAAACAAAAACAGATCGACTCGATACACTCATCATACGCAGAATCTCACTGCGTGAATGATGGTCAATAATCACCATTCGACACTTAGCAGCGGGCGTCATTCATTCCCGCTAAACTACACGCCCACCATTTCCCACTACAGCCGTAATGCAGAACAGACCTAAAAATGCGCGCCCCGCATATTTTTCTCCTGCCGTTCGAATGAATGCAAGACTGCTGCAAATCAATTAAGGCCTATCGTCACAAAAACGAACCGTGATCAACGATATGAACTCGTGTGACTAACGCCGTAGAACATATACGGCCCGCATAACTGACTTTCAGTAGGGCCTATTTTACATCTTTAAGGTAAAGTCGATCAACCAACTCAGTCTAACCATCCCCCGTGAATAAGCGCACCGAGCACCTGAGACGTGGCACACCTCGCGATGCGCTATCTCAGTATCCGTTTTCTAGCAGCGTAAACTGGTGGTGTAAGGAAACGGAGATCAGTGTCAGCCCATGAGCTTTGTCGCTAGGAAACGACTTTGCTTTGCAAGTTGTTTATCAACAGTTCAATTAGACAATTAAGTAGCTGTTAAAGGTGACAGTTTGGCATGGTTTCGTTGTGGCATCAACGACGTTAATCAACGCTGGGCCCGGTTAGCACTTAAATGGGTGACAGTCTGCAGATGGGTAAAACATCTCGGACAGCCAGTAGCCACTCACATCAACTCGGCCTGGCCATCCCTCCGTGGGTAGGCGCAATGAATATCAGCAAAAGCTGCGTCGTAAACAGTCACATCGCGCGATGCAATAGGTCTAATCCTGCGTCGGTAGTTCTGCAGTGCAAACTGGTGTCTGACTGAAGGCAGAGGAGACGGAGATCAGCGCCCCCCCCTCCTATAGGCCTCATAGCTCGGGAAGGACTTAACGTAAATGCTGATAGTGACACAGCTAGGACACAAAACTGGAAAGCTTTTTAATTACGTCTCACAGAATATCATACCGTCGAATGTAATCTAAGAAATCAGATGTTCAGAATTTGCACTTTCTAGTAACCAATTGTCCAAAATTTGAACTTTTGAATAAGATCTAGTCATCTACCTTAATTTTTAAGACCGTGTGGCCTACACAAAATCCTATGAGTGCACACATTAGCAGTGATGTCACATGTTCAGCATGTTCGACCGAACAGGAGCCCCACAAGCTAGAGAATGTCGCTCAGCAATGCAACATATCTTCTAGTCTATAGCGTGTTGTTGAGTTTAGCTTGCATTTAAAAGTTTACTTTCATTCCCGGGTCTGCATCGCTGTATTGCGATCTACATGTAAAACATACGATGTTGCTTTGCTCAAACAGAAAATTTATGCAAGGGCCCCACACATTTAACGAATAGCGCCCAATCGCGGTTGAATCCGGCCCTGTATTTATTACTTTTTACGTCACTTGATAAAATGAAATAGAAACATCAGCAGCAACTGGCAAATCCGAATGCAGCAAAAAATCACCTGATTGCAACGTTTTGATCAACCAGACGCAAACAGCAGCGAATGACCTACACAATGTCCATCAACTGGCAAACAAACCTGCTCTATGCACTCGTCGACTGCTCGACACAACCATCGCACGCTACAGCTGGTGGTGACCTTAGTGATAAGGACGCTATGTTTTGGCCTAGCTGCTGGCCAAGGCAAGGGATGCAGCCGGTACTACGCTTAGCTATACACTAACGCAGCCGCAGCAAGCACAGTGCAGCTGCAGTAAAACATACTCATCTTGCGCCGGCTGATTCACCGTCTGCAAATTGAACTCGCCGAAAACATCGAGAATTTGCGCCGCGAACGTCTTGCATCTCCGTCGAAAATCTTCGCTGGTAGCCTGGCCAGCTCTCGCTTTTTGTTGACAGTCCAGCCTGTAAGTAGGTCGTGAAAAATGGGTCAGCTCTTGCGTAACGGCTGACGTCATCGACTACCCTGGCTGCTGTCCACGCTGCTGCTGCTGCTGCTGCTGCTGGCTAAGCCGGCTCTAGCTGCCAGGCGGGCCGGGATGACCGCTGCGATGGATTCAACGAATTAGATAGCCTACATCGAGGCTCATGAAAACGACGACACGTTTTGTGACAGCCGTGCAGTAACAGTTAAGACAATTCTTTCACCGTTAAATTCCATGCTATGTAGTAGACTTGGACTTTTCACTTCCGGTGTCATTTGCAGAACTTCAGTTGCTGCATGCATCAGTCGTTTTTCTTTCGCTCACAATTAAAAACAAATGTTTTCATGGGTCACTCTGTATTTACGTGACGTAGATTGTGCAAGATTACCGTTATATCGTACTTAAACGCCTATCTCAGGAAATCCTTGTAAATCCTTTGAATGCAGCTCCGTATACGGTGTATTGAACATAGCCTAGTAAAGTACATGGAAATGAACTCTGGCGGGCTAAATTTCAAAACTGCCAGAGTGCCTGCAACAGTTGTTATGACTTAGTCAAGAATGAGTTTTATAGATTTAACGAACTTCGTGTATGGTGCAGTGAGAAAAATGTGCAGCGACGCTGGTGGTCTTGCGATGACTCACCAGCTATGACACCTGCCGAGCAGGCTGTCACTCAAAGGCCGAGGCTCGGCGCCTTATGGGGTGTTTACACGATCTAGCAAACGTCTAGCAAACTTCCAGCAAATGTATTCAAAATACACGTGCTAATGCTGGACGTTTGCTGGATTGTGTAAACACCCTAACGCTCGTAGCTTCGTACCTCAGCAAGGCCAAAACGCATTTTTGTCACTTATATCGATTGCAATTTATCACAAGGACTGTTGTAGCGAAACCACGCACATATGGCTCTGTAACAGTGCACTAGAATACAATGTCATGATCAAAGCTCACACTGCAGTGATCATACGAACAGACTGAAGATGTAGTCTACTGATACTACAGTCACTCCTAAATTTTCGCCTGCCAAGAAATTTTCTCCCCAAAATACAATTTTTTAGGCTGGAAAATATTTGGGGGAATTTACGAGAAAAACTGAAATGATGATGAAAATTAGCAATCTGATACTAATAGCAATGACAGCATAATGTAACAATTTAGAACGTCTATGTTTTTTGTTTAGGCCTAAAACAGTAGTGCATTGACACAAATTAGGTTAGGCGGAAAATTAGTGCACTTCACATACCGGTAATTTTATTGTCTTGGCTATCGTTGTGCCAAATGTTATCAAGGTTGGCAGAAATTTGACAAAGTTCTGAGACTTCTGGCAAAACAATTTTGCTTTTTTAGACACGACGTATGATCAGCGTTACGTATAAACGTCACACGAGACGGACAGATGGACGGACAACGAACGATGGCATAGCCCGCCCATGGTGTGGGTGAAAATTGGCCCACAAGATTGCATTGGTATAGCTTTGTAGAAAAGGTAAAAGTAAAGTCCAGCACTTGCTATAGCACTTCTTACACGAGACGGACTCAACACCAGAAGCGCTTTACAATCTTGGAGGTGGCAGCTGATTGGCATGAGCTAATAATACCGCAGCGCAGTATGCGGCCATCCAATGGCCGCCTAAGCGAACAATTGGACCCGCGGTTTGCAGCTAGCATTTTCCAAAGTGTTTTCACCGCCCCAATCTGCCACAATATGCCTTCACCTTGTAGCCCGTAAGCTATACTACTCATTTTCCATCCCACGAAGAGTAGGAGGCTGAGTTGACCTGAGCACACAGTAGGTTAGCAACTTGCTCAAGGTTGCTTGCAAATGACCGGCAGCGAGAATTGAACTGCAACCTGAAAGTTGCTATTCGACACTAGCCACTAGACCACTTGCACCTATAAAGGCATAGGTGTGAACAACTTGCCCAGAGTTGTTACTTGGTACTGCATCGGCTGGGCATTGAACTGTGGACCTTTCGTTCTCGTATCCAACGCGCTAACCGCTAAGCCACCAAGCCACCTATAACTGTGGGCAAATTAAAAAAAACAAGTGATAATCTAGAGCAATGCATGTACACGACTATTCAGCATCGTATTTTTACAGCTAGGCTATAATAACAACACTGCAGCGCCGGAAAAAAAAATAATCTGCTTTAGCGTAGTTGCTAGCTGATGACAGCTATCACGTACCACCACCAGCTCATATCACAGCTTCATTATAACATTTATTTTGAGACCATGCAATTACCCATCGGCTGACCGCACGACGTTGCTTCAATGTCAACTGGTCAGTTATAGCAACTGCCTGAAGGCCGGTGGCAGCAGCAATTAATAAGCTGAAGATCATTCTGCAGACTGGCGGTTTGCTGTTATTAGTCCGCACGAAAGCAATAGCTTGCGCAGCGTACTTTTATGTTTTACCGCAGATTCTTTTTTTTGTTTCGCCACGGTATGTTCGACTTCCGACGGCCGATCGGCGCGAAATTTAGCACCGTACGTGGTCTGTAGTAGACTGAATTTTAAAAATTGGATCTAAAAATTTTGGGGGCCTTCCCCCCAGAAAAAAAAATTTAGGCGCCAAAACATGCAGAATTTGGCCCGATTTCGGACGACTTCAAACTTCGGCGGCGAACAACACCGAAACGGATATGCACTGTAAAAACCAAATTTTGGCCCATAGGGGGTGCTACGGCCCCAGTTTTACACGCGCTGGAGAATGACCAAGCCTTGCTAGCACACCCACAACCGGGGATGGTAGTCCCCCTTACAATTTTTTTACAAAGGTGGTCAAAAATTGGCTGGAAAAATTCAGCGCATAGGCGCCTATAACTTTGGTGGAAGAGGGAGTGACCCTACGAAACTTTGCCACATGACGTGCCATAAGGTGGCCATCATCACTTATGTACAACTTTTTTGGAAAGGGGGCACCGCCCCCTTAAAATTTGAGAGTGCAAAAAAACGTCCAAGAACGTGCGATTTTGAACAACTTTCGACTTTGACCGTGAATATCTCAGGAACCGGTATAGATATTGAAAATTTGAAACAAACTTGATCGACGGCGATCCTTGGGCGGTTCAGCAAAAAAACTTTGTGAGCCTTGGTTCACTAACGAAAGTTATAGGCGTAAATGTTGACCCACCGTAAGTCGACAGTGCGCATTCTGTGTATGCTAATGCATTTGAGTTCGGGCATGTAACTTTGCTTCGTGCGGAATACAGCCTAAATCCCCCCCCCCACAATCGGACTTAGGGCGCCGGGCATACTCACGTTGGGCTTTGCCCCAAATTTCCAGTTTTTCTTGTTATCTTATAGGTAAAGCCAGCTGCTTGTCCCCATGCTGGACTAAATTCTTCTATATTTAATCTTCAACCGATGCAGAAGACAGAAAGTTAGAAACTAGTTTCCCAAATTGTAGACTACATGTTCACAAATTTTGTTTTATAGTACACTATTAACTCTACTATTCGTAAGTAGTAATTTCTTTTGTCTACAGGTCTGAATGACAATTACTTCAGTAACCATTCACATTTAAAACTATAGGCAAAACTAACTTGCATGCAATTTCTGCTTTGGCCAGTTTCAGAGCTGCATTCTGCCTAACACAAAATCACATACGAGTTTCAGTTTTTTTTACATATATAACATGTAGGCACCCCTTTATGTCACTCATCATATTATGCTGTCCATCGTATGACTGTCCTTCGGCAACACTGACGTAATGTGGCAATGCATGTACATTGGGTTACTTGGAAAGTCATTGCACAAATAACAAGCTTGCACTCTTTGCTTGTCGGAGCCCCAAAGTTGGCTACCTAGTTATTTGCAGCCAACTTAGAAATTATGTAGCTTTGAAAGCAGTTAACTTAGAATGAAAATTAATTATTATTGGCAGTACAAGACAAGGGTTTACTGAAATGCAACCGTGAGTGATTGGGTCATACGATGCACAAACATGAAACAACAATAACATAATATAACAACCAAGAACTGCACTGTGTCTCAAAAAACATCCCTGACATTTTTGACTGTACCTTGAAAACCAATTAACAGATTTTAATAATTTTTGGCAGGACTATTCGTGATACAACTTGCCATCAAACGACCGTTCAGTTTCCCACCTCACCCAATGTATGCTTCTGCACTACCTAGGGAAAGCAGACAAAGCGAAATGTGTTGAAATAAACAGAAAACTTGAGAAAAACATACCCGACATTATTAATCATAACTTGAAGAAAGATTAGCAGATTTTACTAATTTTCGGGAGAAGTATTTATGACACAACTGGGTATTAAATAAGTGTTTTAGTTTCCACCTTACCCAACGTCTGCTTTTGCTTTACCTGGGGAAAGCAGACCAAGCATAATAAATGTTAAAATGAATGAAAAAACGTCGATAAATTTCATCTGTCCTAATCTGTGGGCCCCAACAGCCAGTCTATTACAAGGTTTGACTGTCACGCAGCAGTGTGTCCTTACCTTACCTTACCTTAGCTTACCTCCGGGGTGGGTAGGCTCTTGCGTCCCCGAATGTAACCACAAGGTTACAGGTAGTGGCTGTAAAGCCGTAGATGGCTCTGAAGCCATAAATAGACGGCTGTAAAGCCGATCTCGGCTGTGAGGCCAAAACCAGCACAAAAGCACTGGTAACGTGTAGCAAATCTGCTCTCACGGGTTTGGTCAGCTCTTAGTTAGCTCCTCACCTCCAAATTTTAGAAATCTTTCGGGTCATCAGTGCAAAGCCCCACCACCACGACAAGGTGGCTGACCATGGTGGGGCAGCAGTGTGTCTACCAGATAAAATTTAGAAATGTTTGTGAAGTCAAGAAGTAACTGGTACAGCCTAGATTGGTCTGGAGCAGAACTTTATCGATACTGCTGTCAATGAATGGAGAAAGCGTCTTCTTGTCTGTGCTTGCATAGTGGGCAAACACTTCAAGCAATTTTACTGCAGTCAGTTGACAAATGGACAGCTAGACGAAATGTCAGTTACAGTGTCAGAAATGTGAACAAAATATGTTTTTACGCGTTATGTTAATTAAGCAATCATATCGCATTGGATAAAAAAGTGATATTTCGCTAGTTGTGTTTTCCCCAGGTAGTGCAGAAACATACACTGGGTGAGGTGGGAAACTGAATGGTCATTTGATGGCAAGTTGTGTCAGGAATATTCGTACCAAAAATTATCGAAATCTGATAATTGGTTTTCAAGTTACAGTTGAAAATGTTGGGGATGTTTTTTTGAGACACACTGTAGTACAACCATTACAACCATGAAATACTCTATAACAATAAACATGAATATGTGCACATCTGTGCATAAATACTTGAAAACTTAACACCAACGCATCATCAAATCTTGCCACATTGAGCAGTTTTGCCAAGTGGACGTTCATAGCAAACATTTTCCAAAGTGTTTTCATGTTTAGCATCTGATATCAACAAGCAAAACGTTACAATGTTGAGTAATAAGCAGACTGTCCCAATAAAACCAATATGACCTACTGTACATCCTAATGAGTGACTGCTTTGCATTATTACTAGACTTACTACTTACTAGCACATTTGACTTGTTTGATCAGCCTAGTTTTCCCCATTCACTCCAAGTCAGGCCAGTCCCTAAAGGCAAAGTTTTGGGATTTGTAACATTTGTAAGAGCAGTAGTTACCCAAGCAGCAGCATCAAAGCATTAGCATAAGTTTAAATTAAACAATGAAAGACACTGGAAATGCCATGGACAAACTGGTCAAGAGCATGTTCAGTCATACATTATAATATTAACATGATCGTGCAACAGGCCAAGTTATAAAACTTTTACGCATGTTAAACCAAGCTACACAGAAATCTTCAGTAAGTAACTGTAAGTTTTCACAGTATTTATGACAAAATGATATTTATTGATCATGCACAGTTATACAATGTCATCTGTTTACTTTTTGCAGTGCAGAAAACTACTGAATATCATATTAAACTAGACAAAAACCCCAAAACAAAAGATATGTTAATGCACATCTAACTGGCAGCTTTCAGCTTTAGTAAAAAAACTAAACATGTACCATACGTTCTTTTTCATCTACCAAGCATACTACACTGCAACTGTTCATAACTACTGTCACAACACTGTTCTTAAGCTAAGTGTGCATTGTTTATCTGCTTATACATATACACACAACATGTATCTGCATGTTTTGCTTAAACAACAACAGGCACCAATAACACAGCAGTTTTTTGTACACAAATGGTAAAGATTAAGTGGAAGACCATCAATGAGATAGAAGGGCTATATGAAAGAATAAGAAGACATCAGAAGAACTGCTACATTGAAGTTTGTAAAAATAATGTATAACAAAAAACACAGATGACACTGGTACTAGATGTCACTACAGAAGACATACAGTAGTGGAGGGAGCTGGTAGTGGCACCTATTGTTGAAAGTAGTGAGACGATATAGACCTGGTTAGACACGAGTCTGTACGGATAGCAAATGAGTGACAGACTTCTTATGCACGTCGGGCCAAACTGATATGGCCTCAGTGCTGAGTAGGTGTAATGGCCTGCCCACCCCAAATGTAGGTAAAGACAGACTTGTAACTACCACTGCATACAAGTCCATACAAACATGACAACACAACTGAGCGGAGATATCTTTCACACTGTTCCAGACACTGAGTTTGCTTTAATTGCAAAAGAAGTGCAGTAAATGCTTTGCCCCCATTTGACTGGCAGCTCTGTCCACAGACCCACCCCAAACTTTGTTTCTCTACAAATGGCTATAACAGTCTTGTGGTCACCCCAGGCTTTGACCATTGCTCAGGACAATATGCTTGCTGTGGTTTCTTCTTGTAACAACAAAACATAACCTAAAATGACCAACCATACACTTACACCAATGTGTTGTCAGCACAACACATGTTCATAAATAAAAATGGCTATAGTCCAGTACCAATGAAACAAACTAAGTTTTTATCATTGCATCTTCATTTTCACTGTCAGATGATGTCAGTTTGGCCTTGACCGCATTGGCAATGTCTTTTTTTGTCAAGTCAGTTTTTGCACCTGCACTGTTAGATCTCAGATCTTTCATAACCTGCAAAAAAGCACAATCTGCCACAATAGAATCTCGCAGTGGTTGTAACATTTTACATCTCAATTCTGATGCCCAGCAAGCTGAAGCTGATGGTAAAACCATCAATAAAAAACCACAACTGTGCAATAGTGGTCTAAAAAATTATTACGTTTAAATTACGTTTTGTCACATCTAGAAAACACTCGATATACATTGACTGAAAATGAACTGCATAGCATTGTGTTTCATAAGCTGATAATGATGACAATGATGTTGATCATAACAAGGGCAAAATATTTTGATAATACTCAGTTAACACAATCATCTTACAGCTGTAATAAATATAATTATATATGTTTGTGCAAGTGCATGTAAAAAAATTATTTGACTAGTGGTGATATCAAATGTTTTAGCAAGATAAGCAGTGCACAGAAGTATCAAAAGCATTACCTCCTGCTTCTTCTGTTCAAACCAGGCCTCAACAACTTCCTCCAAGTGGTCACTAGTCAATGGAATTTTTGGCTCTGTGGCAGAACCGGCAGTCCTTGACATTCGCAGTATGTTCAGAATAACACGCTCCTGATATAGTATCTCCCAACAGAAGTAGCAAGTCAGTGTAAGCAAGATCAGGATTGCCACGGCAACAAGACGAAACTTGCGACCATGTGCAGCTGCTGGTAGCATACTGTCCATGTTATCTCTTGTGACGCAGCTGCAGACATTAGCCACACAACCAGCTATATAGCTGTTAACACCATCGATTGACCGACTGATTGATCCATCAATCCATCAATCAAAAATAACCATTTACAAAAAAACCCATCGGTTTACAAGATAAAACCTTAGATAAAATGTAACATGGTCCATATTTTAAAGAAAAACCTAAAAAAAACTTTCACTGAAACAGTAATGACTTGTACGCATATAAAATATACAAAACTGCATTCGTTAACTAGCCCACTTTTCCACAATTACTGAAGGTATGCCCAGTCCCCCAAAATAAACTTTTGGATATTTGGAATTACTGTGTATGTACAATCTAGCGGCCAAATGCCTTTCATGCAGCTGAATCAAAAGGCTCTAGCATCAAAATAGTCTACTGCCGGATAATGGTGGTGTAAACTGTAGATAATAGGCTGCAATGACGGGTCACAAACAATGCAATGGTTGCGTGGGATCCTTGTCATTCAGCTTCAAGCCATTTAGTAACTAAAATGAATACATATAGTGTTTATGAGAGAACAAACTGACTCTGAAGATAAGAATGATAACTAACAAGAAGTGAAATGTCGTTATTCCTAGCGGACTATTTTTGTTAAAAACACAAGCTTACCTAATGTGAGTAGCTAAATGAGGCTCGTCTAAACAGAATTACTGTATATGCTGCATTATAAGAGCAATAATTATTTATCTACAACCACAGATATATACCTTTTAAAAGGTAATATTTTCTTCTTCCGCTCTGAAACAAACGAACGAAAAGTGAACTTTTGTATGGAAAATGGAATATTAAACTAGAGCTGGGTCAGTGTCAGCATTATATCGGTATCGATACTCGATGTTTGACAATATTACGATATCGGCATTTTCCCCCAAACCTTACAATTAGACATGTATTGAAAGATCGTGATCCCTGTTTCTCGTCTCTGCTCGTTCACTATCATACCCGGTTTTCTGTTTTCAAACGGTCGAGCACTCATTGCAGCAACGGTACGTTGTTTTACTCGAGTCTCGATTTCATGTTTCTGTACGGATTTTAAAAAAAAATATATGTTCCACGTTATCATTTTTTATGGCGAAATTTGTGCAATGCACGAATTTCTATGAATGACGATCTTGAATTCGATGACATGATTTAGAGATGCGTGCGGGATGAATCAGGGGTTATTCTAAGCGTGCAGTCCAACCAACTTTGTGCAGTCCATGATGCAATTTGTGCAGTCCAAGATGAGAAATTGTGCAGTCCAAAAACTGTGAAGTTGACGACATTTAGTTTGACAAATGACAATATGCATGAAAGTATTAGTAACTTTCAGACGTCTTTCTATACTTAATCTGACGGTCTGACCTTCATTGCTTTAAAACACCGTCTGATGGACGTGGAGACAACTGCAGTGAGAAATGGGAAGTGCACGCTTGCTTCCAGTTAGATAATTATTTGCCTTACTGCTTACTTATTGACTATGACATTCGAAGAGTACATCAAACCGTGTCTCCTGACGTTGATCTCGCTCTGTTGGCTGATGCGTACAAAGACGTACAACTTTTGCACCAGACAACCAAGTCCACAGCGAAAGTACACGATTTCTTGCCAACCTTGTGCAACCAAAGCGAAAACATTGGCCAGGACGATTGTGAGGTCACTCCACTGGCAATAACACTCAGTCACATTCTTGTTTGCAAGCCACAGTCTGCAGACTGCGAGCGCCTGATTTCCGCATACAACCGCCTAAAGACTGACGCCAGGTCGACTCTTGAGTGCGAAACAATCAACGATTATCTGTACATAT
>Ga0209671_1000086_pt1 | contig 39724 bp, 27 predicted proteins | sample WorMetHERISLAND2_2_FD_187401 | JGI IMG/M metagenome (GOLD analysis project Ga0209671, IMG submission 187401) | Marine gutless worms symbiont microbial communities from Max Planck institute for Marine Microbiology, Germany - Olavius geniculatus... | ecosystem: Host-associated > Annelida >...
CTTACAGTACTATATTATGTGTTAAATTGCGAAATTATACTACTCCCGACAGTGATTACTACTTTTGCATACTTAGGCCTACTACTCTACGCTCGTCGACGTTCGGTCGTGTAAGCTGGGATGTCGTTCGTTTAATCACGCTTGATTGCACCCGTGTTAGCCTATACCAATGCACTACCGTATGCACTACCGTATATAAATGTCAGCGTTCAATAGTTGACGAATACTGGTGACTTTTCGCTAAGCAGTAATTAGATATAATCGTCATCGCCAAACATGGGAGGTCCGTAGTAGCGATGCATCAAAAAGTTTCACGGGGAACAAAAAGAAGCTGGGGGCGGGAAACAGATTTCTCAGCGGCGGTGTGGGTTCCAACAGTCGGGGGACAGGAAATTGCAATTTTCCGATAGAGGAGACTGCGAGTGATCAAAATTTCAACTTTGCGCCTATATGGCGGATACTTGCCAAAATTTGGCCACGACGTCGCTGTCAGAAAATAAAAATTGACTTAAGAACTGAAACAAATACAGTTCACTTTGGGTGGGGTTGATTGAGAACATTAATTTATTCACTGCTTTAGTCTATAGAGATAGGCACTCCATGATGATCCTTATTTTTTCAGACTAAATAGTACCAGTAATATTTAATGAAATCACGTAAATGTTTATACAGTCGGAATTTGTGATGGTCATATTAATTCAGTCAGCACATTGTTAATCTGTTATCGCATAAGGAACGACTAACGTTACCAATCGGTAAATCTTATCATAAATGTTACCAAATGCTGTCTCTGTACAGATAATAATAGCCAGACATTATCACTGTTAGTGCTAGTGTTATCCTGTTGTCGCACGTTAAATAAATACTGTATTATACACGTTATCTTATTGCCTTCACGTGCGTTATGTCTTTTTCTCGTTTTGTTGGTTTGCACCGAAATCATACATGTGAATTCATGAAATTCTTGGACTCGGTATGGTAATGGACTGTGGATACGTCATAAAAGGATTGATTTGATCTTAAAGGCTATTTTGATACAAAAACCTTCTTCTTCATTGCCTACTTTTTTGGCAAAAACACGCTACATATTCAATTATCTACATTTATGACTTAATACCAGAATTCGCAACGTTAATTACTGTTACTTAGCTGTAAACAAGAAATAAAAAAACCATGCCAGAATAATCCTAGAAGTGTAATGTAAAGTGGACGTCATGAAACTTATCAAATATCTAGATATTGGCAATATACTGTGCGATATGAGACTATTGTATGACTGTCCCAATAGGCCGCATTACGGATCATGCCCGTCTGTCTGTCTGTCTGTCCCATATGGAATCCTAACTCACTTCCAAATCTGCCTTACCCCTGATGTCAGACACCCACATCCAGTGGCTTCTATTCCCCAAATCTAGGGGGAGAGGTAAGTTTTGACCTGAAACCTTATAAAAACTCCTCCTATTTTTCACTGGGCGCAAGCTGCGCCCACCAGGTATAAGGATAGAAGCCACTGTTTCTGACAGACGACAATCAGAAACAGACCACGTTACGGCGAAATGAGTAAATATAGGCGGAATTGAAAGCAATTCCACGTAATAACGAAAATGTAAAAAACTGAAATTGTTGCTAATGTTACACAAAGCAAGAGTAAATAGTGCGTCATTTTTCAGTTTAAAACGTCAAAGATCTGGATATGATCTAGATCAGAGTCAGGGTTGTACGGATTAGGCGAATGGCTGCAAAACATGAGCCAACATATTTTTTTTCTAATTTCAATAAAAACAGTATAGCTGGAGAGTACATATCCGCTAGAGTATTTTATTCACAGTAAATGATAATGCAAGTTAGTCATGTTAGATTACCGTCACGTACAATTCTAATACAAACATCATACAGTTAATAAACAAAAACAAAATAATATCAAAACTGCATGGCAGTTTCGCATGCATATAAGAAAGCAAGATTATACTTTAATAATACGAAAAAAACTCTCATCATATTCATGAACAACATCAAGCTAGTGCACTAGACAACATTTAGCACATAAATACGGGTACACTGTGAACTGGTAACGAAAAAAGTCATGAAATATGAAATATCGTTGACATATCCATATAAGGCAAGTTACTTTGTAGGAGATTCAAAAATGACAATGTGGTGATATACGTACAACAACTTGAAGGAATAAAAAGCATAGCACAAGAAAATGCATCACACAAACTACTCTACAAAAATTCTTGCAATTGATTCATGCATGCAGCTACGCAGAGTAGTTTATGAAGCAGGCCACCAGCAAGTTCTTGTCATCGGTTTATCGAATGATGATGGATTATCAAAATTCCTTCTTGGACATGCTTGCCAGCATATCAGTAATACAGCAAACAAACCAGAGCTCAACTGTGCTGCCACACTACCGTGTGGCAACCAAGTACTTTTAGCATTTTAAGAATAATTATTTCACAAGGTAGTGCGGTGAAATGTTTGATGTGTGGTGGGATAAAACGTGCGGCTGAGCATGCAAGTAAACAATTCCGAAAATTGGCCCAATATTTCACACATTATGAAATTGTATGGCTTAATTTATTATGCACGTCTAGGCAAAATTATGAAAGAAGAATGGCAAAATATCTTATCTACAATTTTCTAGCGAAACGTCATAACTACAAAGTTCTTCAAAATGCCAATCAAATACAGTATTAATCTCAGTACAAAATGGCTTAATACAGGAAGCAAATACACACATTGTTTATTAATAAACCATAAGGCAGCATTAAAAATACATAAATGTGAAAAATAAATAGTGCATAATTTTTTCTTAACTTTCTCGAAACGAAATAGATAACAGTTAACAGATATAATGCTCACCATTTTACCTCAGTAAAACAATGACATAAATATTGCACTAGTAAAAAACTGTCAATAAACAATAACTGTTAACGGCTGATTGTTATTCCAAGTATGCTGCATCAAATATACTCCACGTGGTATAATTTTAAACCGAACTCGTACGTTCCTAAAAACAAACAATACACTCATTGAACATTTGTATGCTGTCAACAACAGTAACATCACAATTTCACAAAATACAAATGGTAAACGACACTAAAAGAAAATGCAAAGTAAGTTATCAGCTCTTAACAAAATATTGTTCACATTGTATATGATAATATGATAATTAACAACTTCAACTGTGGACTAAAATTTTGTCACATCAGCAACAGTATATTGCACACAATAAAAACATCACTTTTCAACAACACACAGATGTCACAACAGAAAGGCAAACATATCAACATGTATATCAAGCAATCAGGCAGTTTTTACAAACGATTAACCTCGATTTTGGCAGTGGAGGGTAGTCACGTTTTATCAACATAACCACTCTACACTGTAATGATCAAAGCTAACCATTTCAGTGAATGAGTGACTGAGTAGGCTTTAACATCACCTCTAAAGTTTTGTAAACATTACTTTTCAAAGACTGAAAATTTTTTAGCAATATTTTACACCACATATTTGGCGATCAAACCTACGCCCAATTACACAGTTTCATTTAACTATTTCTAAATGTGATGAAGTTACGCCATATTATGCACACTCATCCAGAGAATTTTTCATTTCCACTTGAAAGACCATTGTACGGACCTCACTGTAAAGTATGAATGGCCGCCAAATTCACCGGATTTTAACCACTTAACCACTAATGTGTGCAGTGCAATACTGCCGACATTCTGCAAACTTAACTTAAGCCGAAGACCATTCTGGGGCTAAAAGGTGCACTGCAGCAGATACGCGATGACTTGCCGCAGACTTTCGCAATATCGTCTGAATGCATGTGCTTTGGCCGGTGGTAAACATTTTGAACATCAGATATAAACTTTTTCAAAAAATATTTTACTGCATACTTTTATCTGTTTTGTAGGTGTAATATCCCAGCTATATGTGCATTTTAACCATTTGCTTGTTGTCATATATCAAAAGTTTGTGCTTTGTGGTAAATAATGAAATGAAACTTTGCAGTTTGGCATAGACTTGAACGCTGAATAAAATATGGCTTTAAAATTTTTAGTTATTGAAAAACAGAAAATTTAAAAAAACTTTAAGGGTGTAAAATTTTCTGACTCACACTGTTGGTCATTTTGGGGACAAATGATATCTATCGCTGACCATCATGACGCCAAACTGTCAATGTGCTAATAATCTTCCCTCTTATCCTCAAGTCATCGATCTCAGAATGCTGTCTATTGGAGGAGAATAGGGGGAGCTAACCACTTCAGAGACTGCCAGATTACTTGATGCCAGTAAAACATGTACGTTAAGGTTTGTCATAAGGCAACCTAAATGCGATGAATATAATACAAAAAACTGCTACAAATTACAATAACTACCAGATTACATATAACAGACAAACAACAACATCTGCTACCTAAAATTAGAAAAAAATTCATTTGACATAACCTAATATGACAACCACCAGGGTAAATACATTTCTAAGCAGACAGAAGACCAACCACACGCTATATTTTGCTCTGTTGCGACACTATATCTGTTTTGAACAATAAAAAAATAAATGAATAAGTAAGTGAGTGGATAAATGAATTAAATAGTCAATCAACAAACAAATGCATCAATGAATAAACAAATAAAAAAGCAACATGAGAACGACGACAGACTGACAAATATTTGGACATCATCATTTAAATACTTAAATACACCACTTTAAATGTTTTTTGAGTTAGTATTCTTCTAGTGCTGACAAAATGACAACACTGACAACAATGAAAAGATGTATTACCAATAACATTATCAGTATAAAACCCTGCTGAACAAGGTCAATGAAATCACATACCAGATAAGATAACACACTGTCAAATGAAAAAAAACAAGCAGACAAACATAATTATTTTATGGCCCTTACAACTCAGATGAGGCAGATGTCAAACCCAAGTAGCAGAATTAAAATCGCAAATAACTCATGCTGTTAGTCCATGGTTAGCATTGGTTGATAACGCAAAAAACTACAACTACAAAAACAATTTCAGCATAGTGCTGACGTATTGCGCGGCCATCGGCCTGGCTGCTTAGCTAAAAATTGGCACATTGGCTACTCCTAGGGACCACAGTTTTAAGCGGCAAATTTTTCCAAATTCCACGAGCCAGTTTTGTTGAATTCTGCCATTCAGAGTGGCAAATTTTCCTGTTGCATCCGATAAAGTAAATGAAAGAAATTTTTGCGATCATTGAAAATACGAAAACATCCATCACTCTGTGTGCCAAATGCTCAATTATACCTCGTCAGCTGTAAGAGTGTTCGTGTTGCAGTGGAGTTCTACTAGTAAGTAAGTAAGTAAAGTGTAAATTTATATAGCGCATAACAAAAAGATCTCTAATGCGCTTAATACATTTTGTCATCAATATTTCGCAAAAATTGCCGAAACAGTCAGTGAATTTAATAAGATTAGCAGTTTTGTCTGAATAAGACAAAAATAATCACTGGCCAATGCCGATTTCTGCAAAATTCCACAAAATGTATAATTCTTCAAAAAATGGGCAAATTCCACGGATCAGCTCAAAATTAGGTAAAATGTGGTCCCTATATATTCCTGCCCTGTAAAGTGCGAAACGTTCACATCAATTTTGGTTTTTCATGTCTTTTCATTTTCTGAATGCACAGACGGGCCGAACACACAGTGCAGCTTATTCGAACGACTGCACATAAACGAATAAACTCCCCATGAATCAGATATGTACTCTGCCGTGCTAAAGTTCTATACGCTGCTTGGCGGCTTGGCCTGCTGCTCTGGCTGTTTCCAGGCTCGTCAGAACCTGATGCAAGGAATCGTGGGCTTGCTCGCGATGTGTGGGGTCGAGCGTGTACCACATTGCGATGGCACAGCGCTGGCCGGCACGCACCGCCTGCACGCCGTGGTAATTACCGGCATTGAATCCTACCATACGACCACACCGCGGGACCACCGACGACTGTAACACAATAATACAATACAATAAACAACAAAATGCAATACTAATGTAATACTAACCAGCGTAATAGTAATTTAATGGTAACTAGGAAGCAATCATAGCTCGCAGGTACCTCCGCCAAGGCAATGCTATTCGCTAGGTGGCGTCACCATCTTTGGTTCTGCAGCGGTTCCCGTATGCCCCCTTTAACGCAATGGTAACGAAAATTTCAAGTGATCCAGAATCCAGGATTCTTGCTGGATCACCCCCAAAATTTAATCACTTGTAGCTTATGCCATGCCCGACGTTCCCTCAAAACTTCAGAAAGATCCGTCCATATCTTTTTGAGTTATCTTTCTGACACACAGACAAACAGACAGACAGACAAACAAAAACCGGCAAAAACGTAACCTCCTTGGCAGAGGTAATTACCGGTTTTGAAACCCACCATAAGACCACACTGTGGCACCACCGGCGACTGCAACACAATGGGCATAAGTTAAAAGGTGTGTAATATAGCTCTTTGTGGAAAACCCACTGCATAGCTACAGAGTGTCACCTGCCATATGAGATCATGCAGTGCCACCTGCCACCCTGGCCGCCCAACACAAATAATCAGCTGGGCTGACATGTCTGTACTTGATTTACCTACCCCGGAGGCTGAAAAAGCCGATAACCTCGATTTTGGTTACATACTTAGATGGTTTACATGTCCGCAGACAGACACCCATCCAAGCAGTAACTGCATGACAGCAACTCAACCAGAAGTCAAACGCATGACCGCTTGATCGCAGATCCACAGTCCTGACTGTTGGACCACGAAACCATTTGTGTAAACACCATGACACTTGTCGAAAAGTGCTGATGCCTAAGTCTCTCTGGTCAGTTAATGGTACGGAACGTCCAATGGCAACAAGTTCCACATCATTGGTTCAGCTATACAGAAATGCAAACAACATGCCATTAATTTAAACCGTGGCAGCTTCTCTTGCTCGGCCAGTACATCTGCTTATGCAGTGTATCTGTTCATAAGTGGACTTCAAACACTGATATTACTAAAGTATCCTGATCATCTAAACACTTGGTAAACTACTTTCACAAACTCAGTCACGAAAGTACTGGCAGTATGTTCAACATTTATATACCTGAAGTGACATGTTTTGATACGTGAAGAAGAAATGTCCTCCAGCAAAATCATTGTTCAGGTAAACGAGTGCACTGCAACAACAGGCAGGCAAAACACAGAAATATAAACCAAACAGCAAATGAAATAAACCAAATTTAGTATATCACCAACGGTTCAGCAAAGCACAAGACAAAATGTCGGTAGAATATCGCAGAAAATGTCCGGGGCTGCGAAATTATTTGCACTTTATTGCAAGAAAACTAATGTTGGGATTCTGCTGCGCATCATGTACAAAACAGGAGTGAATGTTCAGCTGTCAACTCCGCACTGCCACAATAAGGACAGACTGTAGAAGTAATATGGCCAATGAAAACTTTAGCCTGGTTTCCGGAAACAGTTCACCAGTCCGAAGCGGCACTAGTCCAAACGGGGCAAGAGTTAGGGATAGGGTTAGTGCTTGTGATAAGGTTGGGAATAAAAATAAACTGCATTTTGGCCCCGGCAGCCCTTGGCTTTGGTGGCCCCTGGTTATGCCGAAACAGAATCTGGCCAAATTCTGACTCCGGTGTGTCCGTTGTATTTTTTGCCTACTTTCCTAAATTCATCACTTGCATTGCACTGCAGCCTGTTCAGCATCAACTGGTGAAATAAGAAAAACAGACAATCTGGACCTGTAGTCACGTGACGTGTAAGCGGGAGGCTCTCTCTTGCACGTGTTGTCTGGTTGTATGATGCAGTTGTCTGAATGTATCGGATGACTCAGGTCAGTACGATCAATGTTCCCTGTCAGCACACACACACATTCACACATATCTCGTATTCACTGCAAGTCATCAGCAGCATAAAGCCCAAATTCCATTCTGCCGACTTTCACTGAAACTTCCCAGCGGGGAAGTTTCAGTGAGCGGGGAAGTTTCAGTGAAAGTCGCAGACACAAACCGTAAAAGTTGAAGACACAAACCATGTCAAGAGGGTTGTGACCAAATCTGAGACAGGTCCGTTTGTGTCACTCTAACAGAATATAGTCCATGACAATGCACAGGAAAAGTCGGCAAGAAAGTCTGCAGACTTTTTCATGGACTTTGTTACATGCAATTTGGGCTTAACCACGCCATCAATGGCCACAATAAAACAAATTTGTAGATTGCATCCATAAGTCTCTAATGTGCTACAAAAGTGTGAAAAAGTGTCCATAAATGTGCAAAATAAAAATGCTTTAACTGCTGCCTAGAAGTGTCAGAAGAAATGTCTATTGACTTCAGGTAGTCAGGTAGAGCATTCCAGCAGGATGGACCAGCAACACTAAAAACACGAATGCCATAGGTTGACCGTCTGCATCAGGCAAGGTATGTGCGGCCAGCCATTTGCAATAACTTTGTTTTAAACAACCCATACACGAGTCATTATGATAAAAATGGATAAAATTATGAAAAACTATCTGACAACTGGTATACACTGTAAAGGAAAAAGGGTGACGAACACAATGGCGTATAGATCAATTTGTGATTACTAATTTATTCAGTTCGCAAATGATATAAAAACTAAGAACCACGACACTGTTTCAAAAATTAAGCTTTAAGGATCTCAATTATTTGTTATCAGGAAATGATGTAAAGCATCAGTCATGAGTTACCATCAAGTGCAGTGCGGCAGACGAGATGTGTGTAGTCGAAGTAAAGTGTCTTGCCGAAGTAATGACCAACAAACTCCTTCGCCGCTTCACTCGCATCCAGGTAGAGACGAACATCATCCAGACGCACTTTCTCATCTGTTGCGAGCTGCAAAACCGCCAAAGCCACAGCAGTCAAATAATAAAACGACCGACCAATCGGCAGGCTGGTCAGTCGATCAGTGTATATCATTCAACTTCGCTTTCTCATTACTTGCCTGCCGCAAACAGTCACATGCAAACATGTCTCTAATTTTTGTCACATTTTCCACAACGACTGATAATGATCAATTCACATCACTTTTCAGTTTACATGTTATTTTTTCCACCTTTTGATTCGACCACATTTGCAAAATGCAGTCAGCCATAATTTACATTTTCTATCGACTATGATCAACAGCTGGTGACACTACATTCAATGAAAATGAATATCATTGCTGCAATATTTGTTAAGTTATAAGCAAAAATGGTCAAATTTGACGACAGTAGGTGGCCTGTTATTAAAACCTGGAGAGACTGATAGAACTAATCTAACCCTCACTGACAATCACAAACAATAATACAACAATAAATAAATGGTATATGATAAAATAACAACAATAATTAGCATAATAAAATAGTAAAATATAAATACAAATACTAAGACCAGTAATTCTTAGCCAACCTTAGATTAAATTTCGACTTTTACTCAATTAGACTTTGAACCAGTTAATTTCACTTTCACTGAAGAAGAAATTTAAACTACCTTATACCATTCTAAACAACTCAAAATCATTGCAATTAGACTATATCATAGCTGTGTTTATCCATAACTATCAGTATCAGTGTGTCAATATCAAAAACAAACAAACAAATTATTATCCTCTAAAATTCTGCAATGAAGCCATGCAGTTAGTGCAGAAAAAAACGTTAGTAGCGCTACAAACTTTGTGCAGAAAGCAAGAAATTAAGTGACACAAAAACGTGAAAAGCAAGACAGGTTTCCGAACATGCTAAACCTAGTTGGCTGTACAAATTCAATTCACACTCATGCAGTAACTGGAAATTTCAATCGTCTGCAGCATGTCGATTACTATTTGTTCTCACTATTATGTGACCGTACCATTACACCACAATGCGAGTCGTGCCTGTCCATCCATCAACTTGAAAAACCAACGTGTGTGTCAAAGTCCCCCATGGCAGGGATAATCAGTGTGCCAATTGGGTGAGTTAGAACAGTAAAGGTCAGAATAAGGGTTATGCTTAGGGACAATAGAAAATCATGGATACGGAAGTCACGGAAACCGTGTTTTTCATCAAATGCCGTGTTTTTAGCCAAAATGCTGTGATTTTTGCGTTTTTACAAGAACGCTTTGTTCTTAATCAGCACACTTGAAGTTTATCGTATGATTTTAACACAAGAATATTTAGTCTCGCCTTTGCTACCAAAGTCCGTGTGCTTTGTTACTTTCTAGCTTAATATGTGAGCGTGACGTCATAGTAAAAATATGTATTTTAATGCTCTGCAGCTACAAAATTTCCCAGAAAAACCTTCCTCTGCATATATTGATGGTCGTCAATGTTAGATGTTAAGTTTATAGACTGTATAATGGTTTTCGGGCCCGTGATTTGATGCCGTTTCTTTGCAGTGATTTTTGCCATTTTCGCCAAAGTTTGCCATGTTTTCTGCCATTTTTTGCTGTGATTTTCTACTGTCCATAGTTATGCTGTCAGTGTATAGCTAGGCAGATGAAGAAAACTGCACGGTATGGGATGCTCGATATCTTCGTGTGTCATGTCAGACAATCGTGCAACGTGTCAAACATACAACGACATGAACCAGCATCAACCTAGCACAAACTCAACCGACCTCGGCTGCTCTTACTAGACCCAGTCCTGCAAACGACTCGTGTACTGTGTGAGGTGACCCCTCAGTTCCGTAACCATCCCCCGACAGACCACCCTCCTGTCGACAGCGATAATATGATAACAGACCATTAACAATACAATATCATATCAGACCAGACTAAACTCTTTCAGTGTTAGAAAAGGCATTTTGCCCACAATGGTCACCAGTGTTCGAGAATATGTGTATGCTGCGAAAGAACAGGTGACATGTATGCATTAATTTTTCGCAAAACAGAGCACATTATTACTCAGAGATAAGCAAAAAAAAGAATGCACTCAAATAAAATCACAGAGCAAATAAAGGTGTGCAGAAATCAAAAGAATTATACTGAACTGCAAAAAAAAATGAAATTTCAGCTGCAGACAGAGTTCAGTTACATGTGCCGTAAACCAGACCCCTCCGATATACTAAAATTTCAGCCCAGTTCAGTTGTGTTTGATCTTAAATATGTCAGTTCAGTTCAGTTCACTTCAGCTGCACTGTACAGAGCAAACGAACTGGTAAAAAAAGGTAAAGGTTGTCAATCTGTATAGTGCATCGTCGCGTACATGCCCCTAATGCGCTTTTCGTCACTGACTAGAGCCGCCGGCCGCACAGCCGCCGCGTGCAGCCTGCAAACACAGGCTGGCGCACTGGCCGGCCAGGCAGCACAGTCAGCTGTACAAAGGTCCCCACCTTCTGTAACCAATATAATAGGGGTACTACTCATTTAACCGACCCCGGAGGGATAGCAGGCTGACTTGGCCTTGTTGGTTGACTGATAGTGGACGTTTTACCCACGAAGTGGTCAAACAGCCATCCATCAGTCTAGCGCAGGACAGAAAAAGTTTGCCGGCCAGGACCGACGTTCTAACCACTATGCTACACCACCAACTGGCAGTCCATTCCATTTCAATTCAATTCTTTTCGTGCGTGACTTGGGTTCTGGTGGAGTCGCATTTTCGTGGTGGAACCAACAGACGTCAACAACAAGTCTTGGCATGGCATATCGACGTCTGTAGCCGACGACAGTCCGTCCAGCACAACGACTGCAAATGACTCCGTACCCTCCTCCCTCACTCTTCTCATATCCTCTCCAGCATCGACAAGCATCACTTTGTCAACCGTGACGAAGCATGACAAGAAAAGAGGAGTTCGTGGGCTATTACAACAACTTAAGATGAAAAAGTGGAATAAGAACCAAGCAGCAGACCAGCACAAACCAAAGCAAAGCACCTACCACCACCGCCAATGGCGACCCATTGGTTACATGTACAGAAAAGCTTGGGTCAAGACAGAAGCCATATGGACGTATACCGGTAATGTTACCTGTTGTGCCAGTGACATACTAAGTCCCAAAAACAACTCGTGCCGGGTGTGGGGAGACCTGCGACTTTGATAACCTTCACCTGCCACTCCCCCATCCTACGCGTTAGCATATGAAAATTTATCATCACCTACAGTCAACATCACTCCCTCTCACAACTCTGTTACCCAAAAGTCAGTGGTCATCTGTGTTTGCTGACCCCGAGCCGGCAGTGAGTGCATCACAGCTCAGTTACATGGGCAGTAGGCCACACCTCTAAAGGTCGGCAATTTGTATAGCGCATCATCGCAAGCACGCACATGCCTCTAATGCGCTTTCGTCACTAACCAGAGCCGCCTGCCACACGGCCAACGTGTGCAGCCTGCAAACACAGGCTGGCGCAGCGGCCGGCTAGGCAACCCCAGTCAGCTGTAACAAGGTCCCCACCTTCCGTAACCCATGTAAATGAGTTACTACTCATTTTACCGTCCCACGGAGGGTAGAAGGCTGAGTCGACCTAGCTGGCAGGCTTCGCACTGAGATGGTTTACCTGCCTGCAGGCAGTCACCCATCGCAGTACTAACCGGGCCCGGCGGAGAGTAACTTCGTTTCAGCCGAAACGCGTTACCAACTACGCCTCCCATATATTGCCATTACCTTCCCAGCAATTAGGCCAGTACTTAATGCCAGAGACACATAGATGTGAACAACTTGCCCAGGGTTGTTAGGTGACAGCAGAATGGCCAGAGTCAAACCAGCGACCTTACAATCATTGGTCCGAGATGCTATCTTTTAGACTACCAACATAACATATTGGCATACACTGGCTCGATAATGACACCAATATGTTGCAAATTTCAATGTAAATATATAACATCCGGATACAACTACCAAAAGACCAAAATAGTATTAAATCCAAAACATTTTTCTACAGCCTAGCTTATTTAAGCCATCTTATCCCCACCCCACTCTTTCCACCTTAGTTTCAGCAGCTTTCCTGCTGACATCGTGCATGATACAAATCAATTACTTACTTCTCTTAGTAATATACAAATCAAAAACACATGTCATTTAGGCAATATGGAAAGAAAAAACGGAACCGTATGATAAGATTTCCACACTTACGTTGGCAAGTTTAATCAGTGCCTTGCATTGTGCTTCAGTAAGAACGTTGTCAGCAGCAAAGCGTTCTGGTCCGTTCAGTTCTGTCTCTGTCATCACAATGTTATAACCTTTCTTGTCAAGCAGTGCCTGAAGACCTGCAGGACTGGGTGGCCTGCACACAGCAAACCGTTGTCACAAAAATTCAAAATGTAGCAAAAACATAACAGCTGCTTAAGAATAAAACTGAAATCATTGTACAAAAAATTTGGTAGCTTAATGGCATAATAGAAAGGTGTCGGACTTGCAATCGTGAGGTCATGGGTTTGACTTTCAGTTTTTTGACCTCCGGTCGGGTCGCTAACAATTTGTTACTGCTTGGATGGGTGAATGCCTATAGACAGGTAAAAGGTAAAAGGTGTCAATTTGTATAGCGCATCTCGCGTACAACGCCTCTAATGCGCTTTTCGTCACTAACCCGAGCCGCCAGCCACATGGCCGCCACGTGCAGCCTGCAGACACAGGCTAACGCAGCGGCTGGCTAGGCAGCCCCAGTCAGCTGTACTAAGGTCACCACCTTCCGTAACCCATATAAATGAGTTACTGCTCATTCTACCATCCCACGGAGGGTAGAAGGCTGAGTCGATCTAGCTGGCAGGCTTCGCACCGAGATGGTTTACCTGCCCGCAGGCAGTCACCCATCGCAGTACTAACTGGGCCAGACGTAGAGTAACTTCAGCCGCAACGCATTACCAACTACGCCACGCCACCAATAACAGAAACCAAAGTGAACTCAGCCTTCCATCCTGCCACGGTAGGTAAATCAAGTACCAGTCTGTCTGGCTTGGGTTATGGTGGAAAGCATTCACCTGTGTTTGGTGGCAGATAACACTGTGTGATCCCACATGGCAGGCGATGCTCCAGAGCTGTGCAATGGGTTTGCCATGAAGTGGTATACTCAGCCTTTAACCCTTTGTCTAACCTGGTAGCGTCAAAGCCACGCAGCAGTGTTTCAGCCTGGACGTGAGCGAGTTCTTGTTGCAGCTGATCAACAGTGAATGACACCAGCAGAACGCAGCGCCGACCTGATGTCAACGCTGTCATACTGTGATAGATGCCCATCTCAAACCCAATCACACGTCCACCGCTCGTGGCAACCGTTTGCTGACACACAAACGATAGCAGCTAAACGTTAAGGTAATAAATTTTAAAGCTATGTCCTAAGGCCCAATTTAAAGTCTCAATGTCTACTATGTCACTGTTTATCAGTTCCGAGGGTAGATGGTTCCACATGGTTGATGCTGATGAGCTGAGTTGACCGGCTGCTGAGCCCGGAACGACCATGTCACTTTGGTATGCAGATCGCAATCTGGTGTGGACTGGTGTCATAATGTTGTCGAAGTAGTCCGGTTTATTAGGCTAGACCAGTTTATTACGCCAAAACAAACGTCAGTGCAGTCATACTGAGATAGATAGGCTACCCATCTCAAAGCCAATTATATGACCACCAGTCCTGTGCACCAGTTGCTGACGCAAACAAATGATGAGCAAAGCTCATGTGACACGCGACAGCAGCGTTGCTGACACCTGGGCAATCATGTATGTAGGGTGCAATAAAATAATATTTAATTTGTCTTAAAGCAGCACAAAAATTTGAGGCCTCCGTACAGAAAACTCCTTGAATTTAAAAGGTCGAAACTTAGATTGTTAAAAAATGTATGTTCTATCCTACAAATTTCACTGCAGGTTGTCCAGGTCTAACCCCACTGTGATCAGCCACCTTATCACGGCGGTGGGGCTTCATGCATCAATGACCCAAAAAAATAGATAAAATCTGGAAAGTAGGAGCCAACTAAGAGCTGATCAAACCTGTAAGAGCAGATTTGCTACACATTACTGGTGCTTTTCTGCTGGTTTCGACTTCACAGCCGTCGACGGCTTTATAGAGGAGAGCTGCACAAGGACAACAAATTATCCGCATACCCATCCATCCCGGAAACTTGGGACCAAACCGTTCCTGTTAAACCCTGTCCTTGTCCCCATCAATCCCCGCACAAGTTGCTCCCATCCCCATTCCGTCATCGTAAATTAAAGCACTTTACAGAAAAATACAACATATTTTTGGTTCTATTTTCCCCAGGTAGTGCAGAAACAGACATTGGGTACGGTAGGGAATTATAGGGTCATTCGATGGCCAGCTGTATCAGAAATATTCTTGTCAAAAATTACTAAAATCCTATGATTCTTCTTTAACCGATAATCAAAAATGTCCAGGATGTTTTTTCCGGACACGTGTGTATATCTCACCACACGGTAAATGCGTCTTTACGCTACCTTGTGAAAGATAAGCGTAAGAAAACCTAACAATAATAACAAACATTTAAGTAAATGAAGAAAAACACTTCAAACCAACATTGTGGTGAATAATCCATATGACAGTAGACTGTGTTAGACCCACACAGTCTAGTGTTATATAGATCATTCACCGCAATGTTGATCTGAAGTGTTTTTTTTTCAATTTTACCAAAATGTTTGTTATTATTGTTATACATGCATATTTCATTCATATTTCACAAGGTAGTTAGAGATGCATTTACGGGGTGGTGGGATATATAATAATCACATTATTGCAAATTGTCTGCAGAGTGGGCCAGTGAAAAAAATTTTTAAAATCGGTCTATAATTGGTGAAGATATGGACAAAAGTACAGTGCCACATTTTTATGGCCCACAGTGTATAATAATCCCATTACACATACTGCTCACAGCTGCAGAAAACAGAAATCAATTATACAGGGTTAGAAAAAAATTACAAATCTTACTTACTTGAGACTCCATATTCTCATCAGTGAAGTAAAAGTCTCCTCCCTCAAAGTCTTCATTCAGATACATCAGACCTCTAACAAACCAACGCCAGTCCATTAATTCAATAAAATTGTATATATCACAGATGATGGTAGTCCTTGAAGATTTCACCACAGTATCACTGTCAAAGTAGAAAGCATTGCAGCAGTACAGCCAAGGTTTCGTATATAGTAATAAAAATTTGCAAAACATTTGCACAAATCATGCACCATACTTTTAGAGTCGTCAAAACAAATGTAAAATTAAACCTATGTACAAATGGTTTGTTTTCCATGCAACAACGTCCTATGTTTAACAAGCATTCAGAACAGTAGAAATGCTGTGAACATTTTCCAAACAAGAAAAGCCCTGCTAACGCAAAGGCGGACGCGCAACAGCGGTGCATGTTTGAAAGCACAGTAAAACAAGATCAGTCGCCAGAGGGCGCCAGACGACCGACAGCTATATATCTATAGTGTTTTACTTGTACTCACCAGAGAGCGTTACCTGTCTCGCTCTGCCAACGCCGTATCAGCTGGAAATTGGAAAGTTTCCTTATACCCTTCTCATTTAGCACTCTCGTTCGGGGTGATCCTTTTTGAATTTATGGAAAAGCTTTATGGTTCCTGAAACTAGAGTCTTCCAATTAGCCGAAGGTAAAAATTTGGTAATCCTAGCTTGCACTGTTTTTGACTGATCAACCCGTGTGATGGACAGACAGACAGAACTGCGATGGCTAAGACACACTACAGCAGTAGCTGCTGTTGCACGTAAAAAGTAAGCAAAACCAGAAGTAAGTTCATGCCTTCACATGAGTATATGCTGCATAAGACAATTTTTGAAGACACCAGACTTTATGAGAGCAAATATGTAAATATCACTGATATCGTTGATATCATTGCTATGACGACATTTACTGCCTATGGTGTCCACTCGCAGCGCATGCTGGGTAATTTAGCACAAATTCGCTAATTGAGGTCATTGTCAGCCAATCAGATTGGCATAAAGTAGGCTCAGTTGACTGCCGATGAACTAATCGCCGATCACATAATTGGAGATCGAAAATGCATGTAAAAACGAAACACAGTTGATCGACGATCAATTCTGAACATCAAATTAATCGAAAATCAGTAAATCGGAGATCAAATTTGATTTGATTGGGAATGGGAAAACCGGACCTAAAAGACATTCACATTGCAATGGCTTAAATCTCGACAAAATGACTATGGCTCTTTAAGTTTTCTTGCCACAGAGCAAACATGAATAACTGTTCAAAAAAGAACTTTAAGGTATTCACATGTCATCATGAAAGCAATAAAAAACACAAAAAACAACCGATACACAGATAATAATGAACACAGCGAATACACTTACACAATATCTCCTTGATTCATGCATGAGCCATCGGCTTGAGGAAAGCAGTCGATATTCTCAAATGCAAACTGGCCACCGACAGCTTTACACAGCATATTAATGACCATTAATGTAACTTTAAACAAACAATATTTAACACATTAATCAGAAACAGTAAACAAATGGTAAAACTATTTCAAAACTCACATTTACACAGCGGATTTACATTAGCTGTGCAGTCACTGCATATATACCGTATGTATTGTAATGGTAGCTTTATAGCACTAACTTGGCAGTGACTACAAATAATACTTTCGGTCAAATCAACTTAAAGGCCAAGTCGCATCAGTTTACGTAACTGTTATAAAGCACTAATTAACTTAATCAAATGTTGAGTTGTCAATATTTACGAATTTTCCTGTTGCCAGTGCTACCTTTATTATGTAAAACAAAGTTTAAAGAGGACAAATGTGACGAAACTGCGACGTCACAAACAACTATTAGCGTCAATGTAGCATTCGACAGAATACGAACAGTAGCAGCGTCGATAGCGCGCGGTACTGGGCAAAAAGACTTCGCTTGCATTTCGAGAAGTCGCTGTCATACCAGAAGTAGGCCGACTGTATGCCCTTTCCATTGCACCAGAAGTTAGGAAGCATTTGCCTTCCCCCAATAAAAACACCTAATAAGTAAGCAAAATGTGAGCAAGTCTACACAAATTTACCACTCACCCGAAATAAATCTGGATTAACACAGATGTCAGAGGCGCATAATAGCAGAGACTAGGCTGAGTGTTCACATCTACTATTGGCAACATCAAACAGTTCAGTTTTTGTAGCTACGCTTAAAAGCGTGCAGAAGGTCGGCAAATCTACAGTAATACGATAGTGAGTGCCAAACTACAAAAAAATCACCAACGCTGAACGCTTCAATGACAATGCTAGCACCAAGTATGAAAATTACTAAGTATTATTCAGCAGAGAAACAACATTATTAGCTCTGCTAACCATTGATGTAAGCAAAACTTATTTCAAGAACTAAACCAAATGACCTAGACTTTTTTTAGCTTGATACCAAGCAAAAACTTTATTTTTTTCGTGACCGAAATCAAGACTTTTCTTCAAAACCAAAACATTACTTTGTGTCCACATGGCACCTCGAGATCTAGACTTTGGTATTGAGAACTACAGGGTGGGCCATAAAAACGTGGCACTTTATTTTTGTCCATATCTTTGCCAATTAATGACTGATTTTCAAAAATTCTTTCACTGACACACTCTGCGAACAATTTGCAATAATGTGATTATTATATATCCCACCATGCAATAAATGCGTCTCTACACTACCTTGTAAAATATGAATGAAATATGCATGTATAACGATAATAACAAACAAACATTTTGGTAAAATAGAAAAAACACTTCAGACCAACATTGCGGTTAATGATCCGTATGACACTAGACTGTGTGGGTCTAACACAGTCTAGTGTCATACGAATCATTCACCGCAATGCTGATCTGAAGTGTTTTTTCATTTACTTAAATGCTTGTTATTATCGTTAGGTTTTCTTACATTTATGTTTCACAAGGTAGTATAGAGACGCATTTATGGTTTGGTGGGATATATAATAATCACATTACTGCAAATTGTCCGCAGAGTATGCCAGTGAAAACATTTTTAAAATCTGTAAAGATATGATAAAAGTAAAGTGCCACGTCTTTTATGGCACACGATGTACATCACTTCTGCCAACTAATACCACTAACACTGACCCAGGTCAGCCGACTGGCAGACAATCTGTGTGTTCTGGAAGTAGAGAGGCATCTGAAGGTTGAAATATTTCTCCAGAAATGCACGCAGAACTTCGCTGTACTGCAGATACGCATAAACTTGCTGAACCGGCACAATTCCATCACGCGCCAACTGAAATAAACATGCAGCCATGCAGAAACTAACATAGTCACAAATATCACAAAAACACACTGAATAAGTAAAACAAAACCATTATCTACCGAGGCATATAGCAGCATAAACTTACACTCAGGAATTTGCTTTAAATTAATCGAACACAAAAGTGACTTTTGGGCTAACACCAAAAACTGCAACAATTTACTAACTTTCTCACAATTAGCGATTAATAAATCCCGAATAATTCTGAGAAAAAGCTAACAGTGGCAGTAGCTAACTACGTAAAAAAACATGTTTTCATTCAGCAGCTTATCAGTTATTCAGCTAACAGCTTTCACAGATGCATTAAGACACAATCAGTCAGTGTGCGTTATTCTTGTACTCACAGATAGACAAAAATTTTCACGTTCTCTGTAAAAAATATTTGTATCATTCGTTGACTATACTTCTATTTAACACAGAACAGATGACTGACAGGACATGTATGCACAACGTGGTTTGTGCCAGTAAATAACTTTAATAAAAAAATGTAATGCTTAAAATTTTTGCTTTAGCATTCATTGGCCAGTTCCGCATGGTCTCCAATACAATTGTTAAAAATTCCAAACAACTAGCTGCATAATTAGCTGTGTTAGCCAATGATAAAAAGTGTGAAGAAAAGTACAATTTATAATAATATTTATTGGAGTAAATTTAACATTTTTTCCTCAACATTTTTTTTACGATTAAGTGGATACCATGACGATACTCAAATAATCAAAAATAAATATTAGTAAGGCGGAAAATGAAATAATCGCACCTACAGATGATATAATGTTTCATGAAATATATGAGTCAGGATAGTCTACGTATCTTTATCTAGACAACAAAATATAGTTTAGTCAGTCAACAGCAGAGAATAAGAAATGCAAAGATGTACTTCAGCTGCACGACTGAGTGAAAGACGAGTCAACAGACCACGAGATCCTTCCACCAATGCAGCTGTCTGTACACACAGAGCAGTTACACGTAAGACATATGTAATATATAAGAGCTGTATGCCTATCACTAGTGCAAGATAAAATGAAAGTAAGGCTTATGTCATGACCAACTAGCTAATTCGAAACTAAGCAGGCCTGAAACTCGGCGGGAATTTATAGGTTTGTTAGAACCCGACCCCTCTCCTGACAGTCAGAACGACAGAGACCTTGCATATAATAGCCAAAAGCATCACCACATAATAGAGGCGGGCGATTCCGGTTGATGCCAAATTCGATTTGATTCGAAAGAATTTCGATTCGATTCGATTCACTGGTAATGACGTAGTGGGCAAAGGGACAAAAGAAAGAGGGGGTCATTGCCACCTGAAATTTTCAGCTGTCAAAAAATTGTCATAAAATCTTGTCAGAAAATTTTGGTTCAAAATCGCAAAATTTTTGCCCAAAAGCCTTTATTTTCAAAAAATCTTAAAGCAAAGTTTAAATTTTCAGCACCCACAATATCATGTGTTGAAAATTAACAGCTTTTAGAGAATTCTATCGAAAGTTTGCAGTGTCAGACAGAAAATTGCAACCTCCTGCTCCCCCTAATGTTTTGACCCACGATGCTGCTGTACATTGATGATCTAAGCCTTTCGTGAATTATTCTGAGTTATAATTTGGAACTCCACTATCACGCTATCGTAGGCCTACTTCTTTAGCCTACTATCGCTGGTAGATCAATTCAGAAAAACCATCTAAGAGCTCTAAGTAGAAAAATCGCATCATGGAACAAAGTGTTAACATCACGGCAGGTCAGTGTTTGTGCTTTCGTGACAAACTGATAGTGAAGTGAAACTAAAAAAGTCGTGTGCAACACGAACGCGTGCACGCAGTCAGCGCCAACCAGAGCACAGAAACACGAGTTTACAAACAGAACTTGGATTGAATACTTTATGAAATTGGTGGGTCGAATTGAAATAAGCCTGAGTTTGATTCGCCTTGTCGAATCAATTCGAATCAATTAATCACAGCTCTACCGCATAATGCAATTTTTAAGCTTGAAATGCATAAGTTGGAGTATTCGGAAAAGCCTTCGGAAAAGTCAGACCACCAAACTACTAGTGACTTCTTGGTGTACCACATGCATGACAATGTCATTGAACAGTGACTAGCTAGACTCGATGTAGTCAACGTCCATCAAGTCTGGCTTTGAAACATCCAAGCAAATAATTGCACAAACTGTGGTTTTTATCAGTCACTAAGCTAAATACAGATATGAAATAACTTCTCATCTGCTACAACTACAAGCCTAACAAAGAGCCAATTTAATGGATAACTGCGAAAAGCAACAAATATGACAAACCGCGGAATGCTCACAGCATTTAGCAACTAAATCTGACTTTCAAAATGTGTGCTAAAAACACACACACACAAAAGCAACTATCTACATGTACAGCAGAAGAACATACAACATCAAGCTGGGTGAGTTCATTACAACGCTCCTTTGCGACAAGCCCGTCAGCCACGACATGACGTTGACCCTCATCTGAACTTGCCATTAATATCTCGATACCATTCTGTGCCAGGTAGACCTCCATGTCAGCAAATGACGCATCATCCCACGGCACAAATATTGATGATGGTGCAGACGAAACATCCTGCAGCAATACACTAGCACTGTTAATCTGAAAACTAATATAATATACTATAATAGCCTATACTCAGTAAAAACATAAAAAATGTAAGACTTACAAAAATATAAAAATTCATCTTACGCTGCTGACTTAGTAAAACATAAGAACTCTGAAAATTTTTGGACAGCCTTTGCAAAATTCCAAGCAAATTTTGACAATAAGTTGACCATGTATTCAACTTCGTTCAAAGGCAGAACCAATAATTAGTCAGCAACACAACTAAAGAATAAAAGTGCATGTTCCTTCATTGTTCAAGAATGTTCAGAATTATGCTGATATTAAAGCAAATTTTTACAAACCAAATCTAGACTTAATGTACGCACTGCACTTTTCCACCTCCACTATAACAGAGCAGTCAACAAACAAACAAACTCACCTGCAGCATGGACAGCTTCTCCGTGACAACTCGAAAAAATTCATCGTCCCTGTTACGCTCGTTCAAAAACTCCACCGCGTGCTGCACCATACATCCAACACAAAACTTATTAAACAAGAAATCTGAGCTAATGCTCACAAGATGCACGAAAGCCTATAGTAGTTTGCTAGTTTAGATGAAAATTGGGGTGTTCACACTAAGTTAATATACGAATACCAAATTCTCTATCTGGATCGCATGACGATAGTAGCGTGGCACCACCTTGTGAATGATACAGACTTTTGTCGCAGCCCGAAATCGCCAAAAAATCCACAAAACCCCTTATTTTGGCGTTCAAAGTCATCCAAAGTCATTGAATTCGGCGCCAATCAAGAGCCAGTGTACGACTTCCTATTAGTGATTAATAGTAACCCAGGCCATATCTCGCACCGTTACTGAAATACAGCGACTTATTGGCCAAAAATCGCAAATTTTGCCACCCCTCTCTCATTTAGCACCCTCGTTTGGGGTGACCCCCCTTCAAATTTATGGAAAAACTTTGCGGTTTCTGAAACTAGTTTTCCAGGCAGCCGACGGTGAAGGTTTGATGATCCTAGCTAGCACCGTTTTTGACTGATCCACCCATGTGACAGACAAGACAGACAGACAAACAGACAGAATTGCAATGGCTAAGATGTGCTGATAGCAGTAGCTGCTTTTGTGCGTAAAAATGCAAAGAAAGTCACTGAGAACTGGGATAAAAAAAGTACTTTAAAACCTTAATAACACAACTTAAGATCTCAAGAAACATTCTTAGGAAAGTTTCGAGAATGTCGACCCAGATCGACAGACCACGAGTTCTTTGGTCTCCATCAACAGTAGAGCAGTAAAACAAACAAGCTGCTGAGTGACATGCTTGCTCGCTAGCTACAGTGCAAAGCACTATCAGTAATCAATGCACGAACAGCAGACGGAAAAAAATGGAGTCATGCACAAACATAATTGGAGGCATGCTGCTTAAATTCATGGGTCCTACAGGCTTGCAGCTAGAGAGATAAAATTGTTGTCAAACACTGTTTCATCACTGGGGGTAAGGCGAAACTGGTAATAGCATTGGTAATAGTAGTAGTTATTGTAGTAATGGTGGTGTAGTTAGTAGTAACCTGTCGAGGAGTGAAATCTGAGTCTGATGCAGAAGACTGTCGTTGATAGTAATCTCTGTTATCAAGCATTGTCTCATCATTGGGGCGAAACAAAAGATAAGTACCGGTGCACACTGCCGCCTGCTGACTGTTTCCAACTACAATGCAACAAAACCGTAATACTAAAGTTCTGTAAGTAACATTTTTTTATACTGGACTACCTAAGGGTGACCCAATAACATAAACAGCAGGTAGTGTGGTAACCGTTTCCAACTGTAACTGTAACAAGAAATCTGAGCTAATGCTCATGAGACATGCGAGAGCCTATAGCAGTTCCTGTTCGCAGGTTGTCTTGGTCTGTCATCCACTTTGTCGCAATTCACGCTTCTGCAGGCGAAAATCGCCAAAAAATTACTAAAAACCCTGTTGTTGGGATTCAAGATTATTTGAGGTCATCGATGTTGATACGACTAAAAACCACTTCACCATTGCTTGTTATGATAAGCAGTATGAAGCAGTATGTCTGTGCCTATCTGCAAGCGTTTTCATGCTAGACAAGCCAATATCAGAAAAATAACCACTTCTTGGGGGATACCCCTCTTTGACAATCTCATGCGCAGGCCTCATTGAACGTATGGGGTCAGGACGAGGACTGCTCAAATCTACATTCAATGATAAAAATATCATATGCAGGTTGTTTTGGCCAATCTCCAGCTGTTTCGATGCAGTCGACTGTTGAAATGTGTGTTATCGCAAAAAATTCACTAAAACTCCCTATTTTGGTGGTTCAAGGTCATTCAAGGTCATCCATGTTGACACTACTAAGAAGTTCGTTGCCAGTGTTATGAGTTACAGAGTTATGATAAGCAGCATGTCTGTGCCTATCTGCAACCATTTCAATGCTAAACAAATCAATAGCAGTAAAATAACGTCTTTTAGGGGGGTGCCCCTCTTTCTCTACCTCATTCGTGAGGACCCTCATCACCCAGCGACATGAAATTTTGACATGAGATATTAGAGACTCTAGGCTATCATATGGTAAAAAACAGAAGTCTCTATCACACCTGGTCTTGAAACGGGACGTGACACCAGGACAGACAAACAGACAGACAGACAGACAGACACAATTACATAGCTAATACATGCTATGCTAGCTCTCGCACTTAAAAATTCTGTCCAGTAGAAACAATAAACATTACTGTAACTGACATTCAATAAATAAATGAATAAATCCATTGTATTTCACACAGTAAACATAAAATCATTTTCTGAAGGTTTTTAATGTCCGGTTACTTTGTCCTTTCACCTTTTAAACCGATAACACCAGTTACTCACATCGTTGAAAACGTTCTCACCAATTTTAATTTTTCTATGTCTTCTCTTTTGGAGTTGCAAGAAGTTTAACGCAACACAATCAGAGAGACAGACCGACAGACAGACAAGACACAGCATGTGGCCTACAACAAATAACTGCATAATTTAAAAGCCTCCACTAGCCGTAAGTCCATAGAGCAGCACGGATCTCCATTCGTTAGTCTTCAGCCAAATATCAGTTTGCACCATGAGACCAACCGCTAGTACACATCATGACATCACTACAGACACCAAAGTATGGCTCTTACAAACACTAGTATGGCCCGTCGCTACTTACAGATGTTAGAGTTGGATTTTGAAAAGATCACATGAAGGTAGGTTGGAAGTGTTTGAGATGAAAGCACTAAGACAGACTTTGCAAGTACTGCAAATGGAAAGAGGACAAATTTGTTGGTCTTGGAGCAAACAGGTGTCAATAGAAGTTCACTAGTAAATGTCAAAAGCAAAAAGTTGAGATACTTTGGTCATATCGTGAGAGGCAAAGACAAATCTCTTGAAAAGGGTATCATTGAAGGGACCCTGCCTGGCAGTAGGAAAAGAGGAAGACCAAGAAAGCATTGATTGACTATTATGTCACTTCATGGATGGGACTAAAGCTTAAAGAGGCAATTCGAAAAGCGGACAACAGTTCTGCATGGAGGACGGCAATTCATAGTGCAGCCTACCTTCGGATCGAGGACGGCTAAAGAAAGGCAAGACATCACACGGTGTGCCCATTCACATTCCAACTTTTGCTGGTATTCATTGCATCTAACCACAGAGGGATGGCCATGCTGAGTTGACTCGAATGGCTGGTCACATATTATGCATAATAGTATGAAACAGAGTGAAAGACTGTCAACAGACGTTTATGGTAAGCAAACTGGAGGTAGTTGTAGTGGTCAATAAAGTAATCATCCATTGGATCACTGCTTGCATTGACGACGTTCACTTTATCAGAGCAATCCAGCCGACATTGCATTAGTTCCATCCAGTGATCTGCAATATAAAACAAACACACAGTCAAATAGATGTAGCCCTGTGGCAGAGAGTTACCGTAGGGGGCAAATGCTCCCCTCCCCTAAATTTTAGACTGTCAAACATTGTTCTTATTGTCTTTCTTCTTGCAGTAAAATTGTCTTACACAAATACAAAATTTGGTGATGAAAATCCCCCATTTTGAGATAATTAGAGACAAAAGTGAAATTTTGAGCATTTGTTATCTCCAGTTGTTTTCAACATGCACTATTTATTATGGTACAGAGTTTCTAAATGTGCTACATCACAGTGTCTCACAAAAACTGTAGGTATGCAACAGTAAGAAAACAAAATACGGTAACAAATGCCAGCCTGGCTTTTCACTCATGTATAAACAAGTACTAACTGCGAAATTAATAGATCATTAAGGTATTATACAACGGCTGCAAGTTAAAACTAAAAACAATAAAAGAAGTCTGTTACCGCTATTTTCTGCGGACCACTAACATATCAATTAATTACTGGTACCAGTGCCACTAAAATCAATCGACATAATGGTGCTATAAAAATTTGTTTATTATTATTATTATTATAATTACAACAAAATAAAGACGTAACAGCAGGCAAAACAGTGCAAATGTTCATACCTAGAAGCAGTCGGTCACGTTTAGCAACATTAGAGTTAATGATCTGCTGATGCAGTTGTGTAAATGCCGCATCATCGTATGGGTAATCACACAGCGCCAGACAACGCTCATATTCCTTGAAGTACTCGGGTAATGACTGCTCAATGTACTGCACTGCAGCCAGCCAGTCATCATCATAGTACGCTTCCACTCCTTGCTGGTAGTGCACCTATGTGAAACATGCAATACCATGGTTACGAACCCAGTCTCTTTTTAAAAAGCCAAGCCTGGTAGGTTTCATTGGGTTTTTAATGCCAAGCTGTAAATTTTATTAAAAAGCCCAACTTTTGGCATTTTCATGTTTTTTTCCTAGGTTTCCAAATTCCAATTATTAACATGAGCACTATTGGACAACTTTGCAGTGCTTATTTTTGTGTTTCTTTCTTATTGCAGTTTTTACGCAGGAAGCTGAAGACGTATTTTGCAAAAATTTTTAGGAAATGTTAGACTTAGCTCAACTAAAGCTTTTGGCGGTGATCCAAATCAATATCTGGATCCAGAATAAAATTGAAGGATTCTTTACAGCTGCCAAATAAAAAAACCTCCACCAAATATAGTGCTGCCACCTGGCAAACACAATGAAAAATGGCATAGCATTGGTAGAGGTTTGCACTTTCTGGAGGCAGACCTGGCAGAGTGTCCTTCTAGTTGAATAAGAAGACATAAGTTTAAATAAATACACTTTTACACACAACATGCGCAAAATTAATGAGAAAAAATATAAGCCACCTGATAAGGCTTAGCTTCAAGATCAACAAAGTATGAAGGCATAGCCTCAGGCAGCTGACTGTAGAAGTTGACATTGTCTATCATTCGCTCGTTGTCCGGATTGGCAGACAGAAACGTGTATGCTGCAGAGATTGCCAACTCATACTGCTCTGACTACACTCAAACAGGAAACACCAGACACTTGCTGTAATATGAAGAATTAATCTAATTACTGTACATATACAGTAACTACAGACCTGGACCGAATTCACAGACTGTGCATCCAACTGGATGCAAACCAAATCCGAATACGTGATCATCAGGCTTTTTTATGACCTTACTTCTTGGTGCGACTATTTTCTGAGAATGGAAACTCTGCCAATGACAAATTAACTTTAGCTCATTAGCTAGACTGCACATTGACCATTCATTAACAGATTTTGAGTCTGTGTCATTAGACCTTTGCATGTGTTTAATGTCAGCAGTTAAATGTTCAACATCAAAAATCTTTTCACGTTTAGTGCTGTTATAGAAATATTTGTATACAAAAACCTAGGTCTAGATTTAGACATGTATCTATAGCAGGGGTCTCAAACTCATTTAGGGGTGCGGGCCACACTGCAAGATATCACTCAGTCGGTGGGCTGCATTGTTTTTAGAGACGACAAAATGCAGTAAATGCAGTAATTAATAGGCCCCTACAAATAACAAAAGTTATTTTTATTTTTTACAGTATAAACTATACACTGTAGTTTAGAACTTCAGATTTTTTCCCATCTCCGACTAACTCTTACCGCTGATTTGGCAGAAACCAGAGAATAGACGTTAGTCTTGAAATCACGGGTGTTAGCCAATTGCAATGTTGCATTCAGACGTTTACTAGTGAGTCTTGATCACAAAGCGGATTTGTTGATCTTCATTGATGAGAAGAACTGTTCACAAACGTACGTACAGCCAAACATCGCCATTAGGCTATTTCGGAGGCTGCAGAGACTAATTTTGGATACTTTTTTTGAAAAAAAATGTAGAAATCAGGAACACCCATATCCGTGTTCTTCTGCTTCTGCTTGTCACACTTCAAATCCAATACCTTCATCTGGAATTCTTCGGAAACGCTTTCTGCATCAACATCAAACGGAGTGGCAAAGAGTGCAAACTGTGGTTTAAGATTATTGAACTCTTTAAAACATCAGTCGAACTCTGCAAGAAATCCAGAAATGACATCTGCATAATCTTTTAGCCGCCGTGGCTTAACTTCACTTAGGCCTACCACCTGAAGAGATGAGAAATAGTCCAAATTGCTAGCACCAGCGTTGGTCGCTGCCAGCATCAGCATGCGGCTCCACAAAAGAGAACGCAAATGAGTAAAATAGTAGTTTCGCTGGGTTACTGGAAAATACGCGTGTTTGAGACCCCTGATCTATAGGGTGCGGCAATAAAAAGTAGCCCCCTAAAGTTTTTTTAAAGTACTGTTTGTCAAAGCGTCACTAAGACGTCATCAGCAGTAATGTGGTAACCGGTTTTTGAAAATTAAATAACTTTTTAGCTTAAACATTTTTAATGCTAAAAAATCAGTAGGTGGTCATGTTCAGAAGTCTATAATTTTGTCGTTTTTCAACAAAATCATATTTCATTAGCAGTTAGATGTAAAACGTTTTTGTAAATGAACCTGTACAATTTCAAGTTAAAATTCCAAGCGATTGCTGAGAAAACGACGAAAAACTTTAGGGGGCTACTTTTTATGCTGCACCTTGTAGTGCACCAGTAAAAAGAATAAGTGCACAAGCATGTACACAAGCAAACAATCTGTCAATCATTTCATTGCATTCAAGCAGGAAGTGCAAACCAATGTGTACTGTAAAGATAAAGGTTGTCAATTAGTATAGCGCATCATCGCGAACACGCCTCTAATGTGCATATATCAGAATGGTTGGGCAGGCTTCTTACAAACATTGTGCACTCTATGAATTCACTTAATTAAGTCTTGATTAGTTGGCCCAGTATGTGCAAAAGTGGCAGCATATGCACTGGTGCAACGAAGACATTTATGGCTTCATGTGAATTTGATGACAGCCGATTAACAGCCTATTTTTAGCCAGTATCAACTGAGTGGCCGACCCAGAAAGCTAAGAAAGCGTGACCTAAAGCAAAGAACAGTGTCAATGGCTCTCTCCCACTCGACTCTCCTCTCAGCACAAACGCAAATAAACTGTCCGTCTGTCTGTCTGGGGCTAACTGAATCCAGCCTGGGTCATGCATCACTGGTCAGAACTCGGAGTGCTGCAATACTAGACTTATAACCTTTATAACCTCGTTACATCATTCTAGCTGTGCCCCTTGGGGCAAGAGAGGCAAGCAAATACACAGCCAAGCGTGAGTGTGTGCCATCAATTATGTACTCATAATGGCTACTGGCCTGCACTGGCTAACGTGTGTTCGTATTCAGTGTAAGGGCTCATAATAGTGTGTTACAACAGCCTGCCACGTGGTGTGATTGCAGGCCGTCTGTGGCAAACTGGGTCGGCAGTATGACTCATTTTCAATGCCGCACGACTTTCAGCTACCAACAAGGCAATATCTGACAATAAATGAAAAATTAACATTACACAGAAAACAGCACTTATTACCTACAAATAAATCATGTTTACTAAAAACCTGGTGATCGTGAAAATCTTCATATTTTCCTATACCTGTATATATCTGCAGCACACAGATTTTTGTAAATTTTATAAAAAGATAAAATTATCACTGAAATTTTGCAAGTGATCAGGATGTCATCTTTGCATCCACATCTCAAAAAAGTTCTTTCATCCTTCATTAAACAGAGACACAATCAAAATAAAGTGGCTAGTCTGCCTATGCGCAAATCCCCTACAGTGCAGAATATCTAATCACAAATTTGAGTATGTCTGTGTTCATACCAATGCATAAATCCTGAAATATTAAAAAAATTACTATCTGCTCAAAAAATCATTTATAATTACGGATAATTCACAATATGGCACACATTATCACCTTGTAGGCACACAACTGAAGATAGTCATAGGGCACAAGCTTGTTGAACGTATCTTCTACTTCGGCATTATGTGCCACATCAGGCTGTCCACCGAACTTTGACCGCTTGCAGTCATCAATGCACTTCGAGCGCTGACTGGCTCGGTAGACGTAGAGTGGGTCGAGCAGATTCTCCGGAGCTATGTCAGGAAGGTTGGTGTATTTTGCGAATGTGGATTGTGGAATTTAAAATAGGTGTAATTTGCGGAATACCTGATGCGGAAAAAGGACACAAAATTAGGTGTACTTTAAACAGTTAAAATTTCACAAATTGTACTTGCAGCAGTAACTACAAACACGACACTATAAATGCACAAGTCATATGGGGCAGAAGACGCCGTCAATCACAGCCATGAAATAAGCACGTTTCAACTTGGTCTACTGTGTATTATGCCTAGTTACACTTACAAAATACACTGCAGAAGATGTTGAAGCCTATACGTAGTTACATATTTTGCAGAGCATTCCACATCTGATATTCCACAAAGTACACATTTTCAAAATTCTGCAATTGGCATTCTGCAAAATACACCAACCCATGTCAAGGAGCGGGTGGAGGCCAGCGCACTGAGAGCGGCATTCGACCACACCGTCCCAGTAGGCACGTCGAGCGCTGATTGCACGGTGCATCAACGAGCTGCACTCAAACCACAGCTGCTGGTCGTACGCGTTGACCCCGGACTCGTACAGCTGGTCGTAGCTGATGTACGCAGCGTTCTGCTGAGCGCCACTCGGCAGCTGGGCGCGTACGAAACCGACAAAAAGCAGCCACAGAACCGCCGACATAGTGTCCGAATCACAACACCTCGCGATCATTACACAAATGCGATCTACGAACGTTTGGGACGATGTTTGCAGCAGCTGCAGCGTGCCGTCTACAGCTAGCAACTATTCAGCAAAAAGTAATAATTCGCAAAGAAGTTTGCAGAACTTTGCAAAACTTTCGCGAAAAAGTTGTGACGTGAACGTGCCACGCCCACTATGGCTGCGCCTACTAACGATGACAGAAAATAAGTAACAAGAACGTTAATAACAGGGATAAATCTATATTCTATGTAGCAAACCGCATAGTATAGAATATGTATTATTTTCTGTGTGAATGACGGAATGCGAATTGTTGGTTGTTTTCGTTCGTGTTTGATAACTTATTGCCTCCAGGTTTCATCCAGTATTACTTAGTTAAAGTTTAGTTTTATGCCACTTTTGCACGGCTTAAATTGAAGTGCCGTGGTCCATTGCAGCCTTGGGCAATGATCATGAGAGTTCTGTGACACCTTCCTCTGAACTCATATTGATCGTACTCCACCATAAACACATCTGAGGTACTCCTGAGGTGGACAAAGAACTTCGTCCTCCTAAATATTAGCCTAGAGCTATACTGTGGACGGCATAGAACTAGGCTACTCCTGAGGTAAATGCCATAACAGCTGGAGTAATTGCTTTGGCCATTAATTCTAGATGTATTGTTAGGGATGGTTGGAAATTTATGCTGTAACCTAGACAAAGAACTTCGTTTTAAATATTAGCCTAGAGCTATATTGTTGTACTATACGGACAGCTTAGAACTAGGCTAGCTGTAACCTGTCTGTTGTTGGATTTGTAGAAAAACGACATTATTCGAGTGTCATCGAAAAAGCTGTAAAAGATGGAGTTTACTGCAGAAAATGTTGAAATGGTAAAAATAATTGACTTCCAGTTGATCACAAATTTGTGTTGTATGCAGTGTGAGTCAAAAATTGAAAGGGCAACTTGAGCAATTTAGAGTAAAGTTCATTCATTTAGGCACATTTTTGGATGTGATGCGTGCAATTAAGTGATGATGACCACATCTTAGGCTCAAGTGTTCGCTGCATTACTGTATGAAGTATGAGCAACTATCTGGCAGGCTTTGATATAGCTTTTACGGAGTTCCTTTTTTTTAAATTTTAATATTTTTTACAACTATTGCCAACGTTGTGAGACATCTACCAAAGTGCTTTTACCATGACACCCTGATGGCGGCCGCCAGCATGACAACTTAGCACAGTGCATGGCAGGTGTTGCGGTACGACATTACCAGCATCAGCCGACATCGTGACCAATCAAGCGAGTGCACATATCCAGATGTCATTCAGATGAGTGTAGTTGGATAAGCGCTGATCCGATCTGTTGTGACAGCTGTGCATTGCCGCTATGTGTTTATCGTAGGCAGTGCAGCAGTTTTACCAATCACCGAATGGTCAGGCGGAGATCAACCGTTGGCTTGTCAATGCACAGATCTCACCACATGCCTGGTCGTTTGCATGGCAGCTTATTCAACCACACAAGGTTGGCTTGCTGTTTACTTTTTGTATGATAAGCTTCTGATTGATGAGGTAAGGCTGTATATAAAATTATGCTGTTATACACTGCGGGCCATAAAAAACGTGCCACTTTACTTTTGTCCATGTCTTAGTTGTATTCAATAATTGTATGTTTCTCATAAAGATGTCACCAAACTACAGGGTGGGCCAGAAAAACGCAGCAGTTTACTTTTGTCTATATCTTTGCCAATTATTGACCAATTTTCAAAATTCTTGCACTTTCACACTCTGCTGACAATTTGCAATAATGTGATTATTATATTTCCCACCACATCATGAATGTGTTTTTACACTGCCTTGTGAGATATAAATTAAGCAAAAACTAACGATAATATCAAAAATTTACGTAAATGAAAAAAAACACTTTAGACCAGTATTGCGATAAATGATATGACACTAGACTGTGTTAGACTCGCGCTGTTTTTTATTGTTATATATGCATATTTCATTAATATTTCACAAGGTAGTGTAGAGACGCATTTACGGTGTGGTGGGATATGTAATAATGATGTTATTGCAAATTGTTTGCAAAGTGTGCCATAGAAAGAATTTTGAAAATTGGTCAGTAATTGGCAAAGATATAGACGAAAGTAAACTGCCGTGTTTTTCTGGCCCGCCCTGAAGTTTGGTGACATCTTTATGAGAAACATACAATTATTGTATTCATTGTGGGTACGAGCGTTGCTCAGTTCTTTGTGTAATAAATTATTCTGTAACATTTTATTTAGCACTGTCTATACTGTATAACTGATTTCAGTTCGGTGAATGATTTCGATTTTAATTTGATCATATGTTTTGTACCCAGAGTCCCGAGGTGCAGTTTTTCGGTGCAAATACTCTGCATGTCAAGATAGCACGATTTTGGTGAGATACACCTAGAAATCATAGAATTTTGTTTTAGTACTTAAATAGTTGTCATTTTACAACCATCTTTGCTTTTTTCAGCTTTGTCATTTTCATATCTATTTGTTATCTTGATGTCAGCTGTATACTGCTTTAAGAAATTCTGATATAGCAAGATCGCTAAAATGTTGAGCGTTTGAAATTGCATGACACTAAAGAGTTAGTTTGTTGTACTGGTATGCCATTTGTAACGAATTTACGTCACTCTCCAGTAGTTAAAGGTTGTCTATAGCAGGTAACCCATCTTAGAGCCTCGGAGCATCACACAATGTTACCTGCAGCCGACACAGGCGAACGCGCTCTGCCTTAACCCCAACCAGACAGGATGATACTCGATTTACTTTTTCCAGGAGGTTGGAAGGCGGAGTTGACCTCGGTGGTTGGTTATATATTGAGATGGTTTACCTGTCCATAGACACTCATCCAATAACTTGATAGCAACCCAACTGGGGGTTGAACCAACAACCTCTCAATCATAAGTCCAGCATCTTATCTGTTAAGCCGCCAAGCCACAAGAGTCAATAGAATTGAGTAAGATATAATGAAACAGGTAAAAAAGAACTATTGTTGCTGTCATGTAGGGGTGAGCTGTCTGCTGAGCAGGTGGAACCGTTACGCTCTCAGTTGCTGCAGTTAATCAGCAGCTTTGCAGCCGGACCACGCATTGTTCTCACACGACTCTGCATCGCTGTAAGTTACGTTCTGTCTTCATTAGATTGATCTTTTTTTTGAGCCGCAGTGCCTTATGTATCGTTTTTTACCTGTGGCCGTCTTCCTTCCTGTGCGGCCTCCTTCTCGTGGTGGAAGCTTCGGGGTTTGACATTGACCGAACGATCGGCGACCACTGGCAACAGTCATTTGTCACTCGTCTCCAATTTCACCAGCTCAGCAAAGCGCCACAACGCCCTGGGATTCGATTCTTGGGAGTTCATCACAGGCGTCTGTTTGTAAGTGATCCACAACGCCTCTAGGACTTCCTGAAACGGATTGGGGCGATGACCTGCCTTTTCGACTGGGAATGAGAAAGAGAGAGAGGATGAGTGCATCAAATTTTGGACTCAGAAGATTAAAGTTCAAGCTTGCAGTGATGTCATACATGTTGAAACCGCATTTTTTTGTTTTTAACTTTTGAAAAACGTTTCAAGTTTTGCCAGGCACAATTTTCACCGAAGTTTCAACATTAATGCGGTTTGGGTGTTAATTGATGGCGGGCTGGACCTTTAACTGCACGTGGATCACGGTGTGCCTTTGGTTCATTCGTGACACATGGCTTTATACAAAAAAAATGATGCTTTTTAGTGGATCAATTGTTTGATTTATATATGGTTTAACCTCTGTATTAGGTCATTACATTTATAAATCAGCTGTAAGAACAGATTCTGGCATAACGATATAGTTAGATGTGACACTGTTTGGTAACAGGTGGTTGTCGAGTGTAATGTCAGACATTTATTATTATCGTTGTGCATGTGCAGTTAGCATCATTCATCCTACAGACGGCTCCTCAGCTTTGGCCGAATGCAGTGCATGATCTTGCATCTATGTTTCACCACCCCGATTCACCAGACTTGCAGGTAGCTTTCCGTTTAGTAGGTTACTCATTTGATTCTTTACATTTTCTGGCTGCAGACTCATTAGCAGTGGTGGTGACAAAGTAGCAATGTCACACTGTCGTTCTACTTTTGATGCTAACTTTTTCCTAACCGTGTTGTCCAGTGGCGTAGCCAGAAATTTCAATTGGGGGGCTTCGTTTCCATTTCCCCCTCCCCTTTTCCTTTTTATCCCTTCCCTTCCTGCCGCTTTTTCTTTTAGTCCTTTTTTCTCCCCACTCTTGTTTCTTGATTTAAGCAGTAAGTAGTAAGTAGTCAACTGACTTAAGACATAAAATTGTTGTTATTCGGTTGGATTACTTTGAAATCACAAATGGCTGCACTGTTAATGTTGTGTTGTAGCCCGGAGCATCAGATGCGGTGTTGTTAGAAATACTCACAGTCTTGCCAGAAGAGGTACACTTTAATTAAATTTTTGATAAATCAAACAATTAGTGGCTTAACAAAAAAGAGTAATGGTTAAATTATAATCAGAATTTTGCTGAATATAGTCACACTACAAAGAGATCATTATAAAGTAGGTACACTGATGTGCATCTAAAATTATCTTGATCATTTGTTCTTTTAGAGAATGTCAATGTTTTGTTTGTCTACAAGACTGGATAGAAAGATACTTTATAATTGTCAGCGAGTGATTGAGTAAAAGTGGCTACAATTAGTGTAATTCAAGTAAAATGTCACAATGCACATTTGTGAATCAGCTGTTAGCTGAAAATGGATAATGTTGCTAAATGAAAGCACTTTATTCAGACAGTTATTACTGTTAGTTTTGAATCGAAATTTATGGTCAATTTATTAATTATTAATATTTGTTATGTTATTTGTTTAAATAATTTCAACTGTTACTGGTGCTAGTGTAGGTGAGCGAGTTAATGAGTGAGTGAGCGATTTTTACGGCACATCAGCACCATGTAAGTTATTTAGTGCTAGTTTTGATACTTTTAAAGTATGTTTTATTTATCTTAAGTTGAAGCTGTTTGCAGTTTTCTGCATTATTCTGTGAATGACATATTTTAGTTTGTGTGATGATTTTGCAGTTTATAACCTGTCAACTGCCACCTCAGCGCTGCAGTGCTGTGAGACATGAGCTTCAGAGAGGCCTCACGACCGGTAATGTATTGTTGGTGCTGCTGTTGACACTTCTGATTGCATTAGCTTTGTGCCTCTTGCTTTTAGGTCTGTATTTCTTGCTTTCTGCCACTGAATTTCAACAATATATGTCTGTCCGTCCATAAAAAGCTTTTTGTGGAGTGCACAATTCAAATGGAAGTTGGTGTTTCAGTAAAGGTCAATGAGTTCTACCATGTCACCGATTCAAGGTTACGGTCACGAGCCTTTGAAGTTATAAATTTTTACATTTTTAAGGTCTGTCTCCTTTGTTGTTTACAACAGGAGCTGGCAAATGAGCAGCGATTCTCAAACTAAGGCACAATTTTTGATTTATTTTTAGGCCAGATTTTTGATGTTTTGCCTATTTTTGCATCCCGTACGTTTGAATTTTACCTTCCAGCCAAAACTTGCATTCGCCTACTCTACTTATGATTCACCAGCAGGCAGCACCAATCAGTGATTTTGCATCATATCAAGTTACTTCAGTCTTCGGTTATTTGTTATCGCTAGCACTGAATGTGTTTGGTTTGCTGTAGTGGTCCCACTGCTTCATCGATACCTCAGTACGTCTGCCACGTCGTCCTCTGTCTCGAAGCAAGCCGTGCGCTGTTTCTCATCTTGGGCTCAGTTTGGTCTGCCTTTGCCTGACTCAGAGCCTGTCATAGCTCAGGTTTTCACGGCACTCTGCACCGAGTCGCACTTTGACGTCGTCGTTGAAGCCCTCATCTCTGTTTTTTCACATCCAGACAACTACAGGTCATCGAATGTCATATTTTTCTAACTAACACTAAGGCACGCACAGAGCGTTGCAGCTGAACTGAATTGAACTGTACCGAACTGACTCGGTTTAGTTTCTGACGAACTGACCAATGGGTGAGCAGGGCGAGCCCAGTGTTTGCCGCTTAGGTCCCGTTTTTCCATGCACATTTGATGGCTGATTAAATTGATCTTTGATCAACTTTGGGACTTGACCTGAGATCATCTCTATAACTGTTTTTCCATTGGCAATTGGCGACTGATCATACATCAAATCTACCATCAAGTTCTTGGCCGAATATTGGCCGATCAAGTCAGATAATTGACGGTTAAACGTGGCGATCTGCACTTCGTTGCTTTTCCGCACGAGAAACATCGCTTCACGTCGCTGGTCAGAACGGCAATTAACGCATTAAAATAAAGTTCCAGGCATGGCGATCAATCACTACCGATCAGTTTATACTATGCATAGTGCTTTGTGAAGAAATAAAATGGATAGACGCTCCCATATTGATATGCGATAGTACGTAGGCCTATTTTTGACAGCAGACGATAAGGACGATATCGTTGATATCATTGCTATGATGACGTTTACTGGCTAGCGTCCACTTGCATTGCATGCTGGGTAATTTAGCACAACACCGCAAATTGAGGTCACTGTCAGCCAATCAGATTGGCTTAAAGTAGGCTCAGTTGACGGCCGATCAACTAATCGCCGATCACGTAATTGGAGATCGAAAATGCATGTAAAAACGAAACGCAGTTGATCGACGATCGATTCCGAACCTCAGGTTAATCGGAGTTCAGTAAATTGGAGATCAAATTTAATTTGATTGGCGATGGAAAAACCGGACCTTAGTCACTGGATGACATGTAGATGACTGTAGTCACGTGGGCCATCAACGCCACTATCAGATGATGTTTACTATGATGCATTACTGCTTGCCTATCGGTCATTTTATTGAAAACTAAGCCATGTGAGTTTAATTCAGTTCATGCTACTCCATTTGTGCGTTAAAACTAAAACCGTAACAAGGATCAAAGTAATTTGCATAATGCGAATCATTAAATCTTTGTTGGTATTCGCCAGGGGGCAGTTTGGCTGTTCTGGTTGCTAGATTTCACCCCCATTTTTTTTCCTTAAGTGGGCAGTCTGCACCCCATGATTATACCTGGCAAATGGCATGCAGTTTCATTGATCGGTTTAAGCAGGATGCACGAATGTGACAGACAATAGACAGCACTATGGAGAAATGTGTAGCAATAGTCGGAATCACTTACAGCGACAGCAATTCCACCAAAAAAGTTAAGTATTTGACAGCAGTAGAGGTAGGGGTAGTTGTTAGTCTGTTTGGAATTATGCAGTTGAAGTTGTTAATTTTTTGCTAGAGCTGATGAAGCGTTAATTTTTCAGCGCGTTAACACATTGCATTAATTTTTTTAATTCATGCATTAACAAGTTAATAATGCATCATCAATTCTGCTGATATTGTAGGTGGACCACATCGAGAGGGTGACAGGAATGAAGCCAACGAAGACGTGCTTCTGTCACAGGGACTGTAACAGTAGTGATGGAATGGCAACGAAACCATTTTTAATTACTTGAATATTATTCAATCGTCAAATAACCGCAGTTTAATGGAATATTGGAACTCCTGTTTCACAGAATTTGGTAAATTTATGTATGTGCGTTAATTTTCTTAACATGTGTTAAAAAATTAATGCATCAACATTGGTATTTTTTTACTGGAGTAAAGGAAAAATGTGTTTAATATTGTAGATATCCACAGTCGATGGAACGGTTATTGGGTCATATTGTCCAGTTAAAAGCTATGTTACACAAGTCAGTTAATGAGCACGACATGGTATGTATTAGTTCATGTGCAATATTGCAATGCTGTTAAGTTTGCTATTTTTATTTGTAAAAGACTGTAGATTTTTAAAGTTTATTTCATCGTTTGACACCATGTTGATTAATGGGCAATGGCAAACCATTTAAAGAAGTCTCATGATCTTGTATCGATAATTCCTAAAAATTTACTGTTGTCGCCCATTGTAACCTAGACTAACCGGTGAAGCCTAAATTCCATTATGCCGACTTTCGCTGAAACTTCCTTGCGGGGAAAGTTGTGAACACAAATCATGAAAGTCGCTGACACAAACGGTGACAAATCATGAAATCATGAAGTTTCGGTGACACAAAACAATCTCGACATGTCAAGATGTTTGCGATGAAGTTCGTGACAAGTTCGCGACAAACCCGTTTGTGTCGCTCTAATATAATTTGGTCTGTTACAGTGCACGAGGAAAGTCGGCGACAAAGTCTGTGGACTTTGTCGCAGACACAAATCACGAAAGTCCACGACACATCATGAAAGTTGGTGACATGATTTGTGTCATGGACTTTCATGATTTGTGTCTACAACTTTGTTGGAAACTTGTCCCAGACTTTGTCGCAAAGTCGGTGTAATGGAATTTGGGCTTTAGCAAACAGAGTCAGTTTTTTTGTTTTTAGTCCGCCCGAAAACGATAGTTTTCGGAAGGACTTATGTTTTACGCATGATGTTTTTTTTTTTTGTCAACGCGAAATCTCCGAGACAAGTGGGCCGACCGGCGTGAAATTTTGCACGATGGTCAGGACTAGGCACTATTTTATAATGCTGGTCCAAAATTTTGAGGGGCACACCCCAAAAAAATTTCGGGGGCGAAAAACATGCAAAATTTGGCCCGATTTCGGACGACTTCGAAGTTCGGCGGTGAATATCTCCGAAACAGATGAAGATATTCAAAATCGGATAGTCATTCCGTGTATGGCGATTCCTCCTGCGTTAGGCGAAACAAGTACGGTGAAGTTTGGTCCAGTGACCTTGGAGATTTAGATGTGAAATCGTACCCCCTTACAGCGCAATTTTCGGAAGACCATATTTCGGACCCTAGGGG
>Ga0209671_1000087_pt1 | contig 39694 bp, 24 predicted proteins | sample WorMetHERISLAND2_2_FD_187401 | JGI IMG/M metagenome (GOLD analysis project Ga0209671, IMG submission 187401) | Marine gutless worms symbiont microbial communities from Max Planck institute for Marine Microbiology, Germany - Olavius geniculatus... | ecosystem: Host-associated > Annelida >...
TAGCAAAACTATGACAGAATATAAAGTCTACAATGTCTGTCAAAAAAAAAGTCACACATTGCAAGAAGAAAATGCCTCCAGCAACCTAGAACAATTGGAGGAAATAATGAAAAAGCACGCTGAATTAAAATTATAAACAAATAATATTCAGTAATCAATTCTGATTTAAATGAACCACAACTAATTATTTTAATCACACATTAATCACATTTTCAACATTAATCTGGTTTTTGTTGCAAACAGGAAGCATCAAAATGACAGAACACAATCTTGCTGCTGAATACTTGCATACATACTGTGACAAACATTTCTGCTATAGCTCTCTAACAAATTTGCCAAGTTAGTCAATTATGCCACCAGTCAAAAAACAAAAATAGTGAACAGCTAAATATATGGGGACAGGATTAGAAAGTTTTGTCATTGTGTTGAAAATTGTAATAGCATTAACTTTGTAACCAAAAATAATTCCTTAATGCAGGTTGTTCACACAAGTGCTTCTGTCACCAAGCAATATATTTTGATACTAACCTACCTAACTGCCAGGAAGGTAATGGCAGTATATGAGATGTCTGGTCATATGCCCATGTAACTGATCTAAAATAGCACTTACAGCCAGCTCTGGGCCTTAAAATGGAGATGATCGCTGCCCCCAGTCTCAGAGCTGTGACAGTGTTGTTGACAATTACTATGAGTGATTGAGCTTTATGCATGAAGCCATTAACTGGACAGACACTGTAAACAAGTCACCATAAGCATTCAAGAAACTTCATACTGAAAATTGTGTCATGTGTGTGTATTTATCAGTACACTAACAACTTCACAGGCACACAGCAGACATACCCCATGAGTGCAGATGTTAGCAATATGTTCGCACTCTGTTGGCACGTATGCTTTACCATCTCCTGCTCTTCTGTTCATAAACCTGTTCAAGACAAAAATTACAAACCATGCAACAACTAAAATTAAATCTTTAAGGTCCGGTTTTCCATCTCCAATCAAATCTAACTTGATCTCCGATTTACTGATCTTCGATTAACTTGATGTTCAGAATTGATCGTCGATCAACTATGTTTCGTTTTTCCATGCATTTTCGATCTCCAATTACGTGATCGACGATTAGTTGATCGGCCGTCAACTGAGCCTACTTTATGCCAATCTGATTGGCTGACAGTGACCTCAATTTGCGGTGTTGTGCTAATGGGCATGCGCTGTGAGTGAACGCCATAGGCAGTAAACGTTGTCATAGCAACGATATAAACGATACTGTCCATATCGTCTGCTGTCAAAAATACATTCTACCGCAAATCAAATTATACGGGAGCGTCTATCCATTTTATTTCTCCACAAAACACTATGCACATGCCTGGAACTTTATTTTAATGCGTGAATTGCCATTCTGAACAGCGAAGTGAAGCGACGTTTCTGGTGCGAATAAGTAACGAACTGCAGATCGCCACGTTTAATCGTCAATTATCTGACTTGATCTGCCAATATTCGGCCATCAACTTGATGAGATTTGATGGGACCTAAGGTCCGTTTTTCCATGCACATTTGATGGCCGATCAAATTGATCTCCGATCAACTTCGGTACTTGATCTGAGATCATCTCAATAACCGTTTTCCATCGCCAATTAGCGACTAATCGTCCATCAAATCTCCCATCAAGCTGATGGCCGAATATTGGCGGATCAAGTCAGATAATTGACGATTAAACGTGGCGATCTGCAGTTCGTTGCTTATTCGCACCAGAAACGTCGCTTCACTTCACTTCTCAGAACGGCAATTCACGCATTAAAATAAAGTTCCAGGAATGTGTATAGTGTTTTGTGAAGAAATAGAATGGATAGATGCTCACGTATAATTTGATTTGCGGTAGAACGTATTTTTGACAGCAGACGTATCGTTGATATCGTTGCTATGACGACGTTTACTGCCTATAGCATCCACTCACAGCGCATGCCCATTAGCACAACACCGCAAATTGAGGTCACTGTCAGCCAATCAGACTGGCATAAAATAGGCTCAGTTGACCGCCGATCAACTAATCGCCGATCACATAATTGGAGATCGAAAATGCATGGAAAAATGAAACACAGTTGATCGACGATCAGTTCTGAACATCAAGTTAATCGGAGATCAGTAAATCGGAGATCAAATTTGATTTGATTGGCGATGGACAAACCGGACCTAAGTCTTCAAATGATTGGTTGTTCACAGTGGCTTCTATCCCTATACCTGGTGGGAGCAGCTTGTGCCCAGTAAAAAATAGGGGGGGAGTTTTGATAAGGTTGCAGATCAAAACTTCCCCCCTATTTTCACTGGGCAAACTAGACCCTTAACAAAACTCCACCCTATTTTTTACTTCCCCCTTATTTTCACTGGGCAAACTATACACTTAACAAAACTTCCCCCCTATTTTTTACTCCCCTATTTTTCATTCTGCACCCTTAAAAAACTCCCCCCTATTTTTTACTTCCCTCTATTTTCTCTTTACAAACTACACCCTTAACAAAACTTCCCCCTATTTTTTTACTTCCCCCTATTTTCACTGGGCAAACTACACCATTAACGAAACTCCCCCCCCCAATTTTTCATAGCTTGTGAATAAATAGGGAAGGGGAAGTTTTGTTAAAGGTGTAGATCATGCCCATGCTCATACCGCACTGCAATTTGGCAAGTTGTTTCACAGAGAACATGCACATTGCACGGCAGTATTAATTACTATCACCAGAGTAGCTGTTTTGACCTTAAAATGCAGTTCACAAACCATCTGTCGGCCGGGCTCTGCCCGGATTTGCTGGGGGAGCTTACAGAACTTGGCTGGCTAGACCCTCTAGCTGGGTGTTTGGCCCATCGGGAAGGGGAAAAGAAAAAACGAAAATGGGAGAAGGGAATGTGAAGGGAAGGGGATAAAACATAGGGAAGTGGAGTAGAGAGAAAGGGGAAGGAAAAGGGGCAGATAGGGGAATGAAGGGGAGGCAAGGAAGTAATGGAGCCCGACTTCAGGGGAGGGGGCTTGAGCCCAAAAGTGAGGGGAAGTTGCGCCCGATTTTGACTTCAAATTTGGGGGGATAGAAGCCATTGGTTGTTCAAGGTCAATGAAAAGATATGAAGTGAATAACAAAAGTCATGCTGTCACCAGGGTTAGCTGTCCACTCTTGGCACACTATAGTCTGCATCCACAACTGCCCGAATATGATGTTTCAAACAATTTGTTGCCTGCATCCATATTGTAAATGTAGTCAGTTACTAATTTATGTAACTTCAGATATAATGAAAACTTTCACTACATCCGAAATATTTGATTTGCAAATTGCAGCCAAACCACTGCAGCTAGCAACACGGTCAGAACTTACCAATTGATGCACTATCCAACGGTATTATTGCCGACCCCCATGACTTACTATAGCCACAATACATATCGTTAATCAGTAATCAGTAATGTAGATAAATAGATGCAGGCACTAAAAGTCCCTCTATATCCATATCATGATATAATAAATTATACTAATAATCTAATCACTTTTTTCGACATACTCCGATCTATCTCCAGTTCCAGCTAATTCAGCAGTCCAATCATACATAACTTCTTGTTGTGCCCAAAATCTATCAAGCTGCACTTTAAATATATCAATAGACTGTACATCAACTACACAATTAGGTAAACTATTCCAGATATTCACACTACGTGCTGAAAAAGAATGTTTTCTGAAATTGTGAGTAAATGTTTGGTTATGCAATTTAAATTTGTTACCTCTAGTTACTGAAGTCTTATTGAAGTGTAATGTAAATGCGAATTTTTTGTCATAAATATCAGATGACAGACAGATTCAGTGAGTTTCTCGCTGACATTGTGCGCTTTATAAATTAAATTAAATTTACAGATGGACAACACAGTGTGACAACAGCCTCACAGTGGTGTCACGAAATACCATACTGACTGCATCAACTGCAGTGGCAACAAAATATGATCAGATCAACTACAAATGGTTAGGGTTAAAACTAGAGTTAGTGGTTCTTAAGTGGTTAGGGTTAGCAATCGGTTATCTAAAAAGAGAACATGGGCTCTTGCACGTTTTCTATAGCATTGTTAAGACAAACATATTCTGAATTCCATGGTCTTGGACGGCATGGATCCAAAACCCTATATCAAATTTTGAGTCCAGATAGCCTGTAAGCCTGGATACAAAAATGCTGTTCTTTCGCATTTGCTTTTCTGTTGTTATCGCACTGCAGCGAATCAGTGAAGCACTAACTGCGAATAGGCTGCAGCTTTACCACGTCTCTGCACTGGATGCCGATAAGCCACACAATGCAGCCATTCTTCGAGCCACGTATAAGTTACAAGCGCGTTGTCAAGACGCTCTGAGTCCTGTACGGCGTCTGCAGTCACTCTAGATCATTATCGGCACTTCACATCACCAACGCATCCCAACATTTCACCTAAGCTCCTCCAGTCCACCCCTCGACACCCCTGCCTTCGTTCGTTCGTGACAAACGACTACGATGTTTTTGAGTGACGTCGTTCTCATGTCCGTAAACAAAGCTCATGGGTTTTCCCAGCGTCACGGTTTATCCCGCGAATAATCGGGATTTTCGTCAGTCCTACCATTTGGTTCTACCCGTTGTTTAAGCATCACCAGTTCACCAGTCCATCGCGTTTCCGGTTGATTTGTTTGTATTGTTGTGCAATTTTGTCGATAATAAGGCATTATAAAGATGCCTCCGAAAAAAGCGGCTGAGCCGAGCAAGAAAACAGAGGCGAAAAAGAAGGAAAAAATTATTGAGGTATTTTTGTAGGCTGACTCAAAGGTTAAGAATAGTTGTCACAGTCGGACGTTCACTTCATTTTGCCTAATAAACAGCATGATCCATGTCAAATCCGATTCCATAAAGCTGAAGATCAATTTTCTTTCGTTGTATATCTGGTTGCCCTATTTACAGTCCAGCTGTCAATTGTGAATGATGAGATGCAACATTTTGCATGTTTTATGATGCGTTTACTAAAGGTGTGTTCGTAACTATTACAGGATAAAACGTTCGGACTGAAGAATAAAAAAGGTTCAAAGCAGCAGAAATTCATTCAGCAGGTTCAGCATCAGGTCACTCAGGGCGGAAAATCCGCAAAACAGGTACAGTGCAGAATACGTGTGATATATTAGCGTTGATTGCAGCGTTCGAAGGCAGCGTTGATGTAGCGTCAATAGCAAATAGAAAGTGGCATTAACCCTATAGCGTTTAAACGCTAGCGTTCATGTAGCGTTGACGAGCGCATGGAACAAGAGCTTCAGTGACCTAGTGTACATAGAGAAAGCGGCATTAACTCTATAGACGCTGTAGCGTTTAAACGCTAGCGTTGATTATAGACGCTATAGCGTTTAAACGCTAGCGTTCATGTAGCGTTGATGTAGCATTGACGAGCGCATGGAACAAGAGATTCAGTGACCTCGTGTAGCTGGTCAGGGGGTCAGGGGCTTTCACACAGCAACAGCGACTGACAGGGTCTGACTTCCGGTCGCGGAGAATAAGCCATTTCCACGAGGTTACTGAATCACTTGCTCCATGTGCTATTGACGCTACATCAACGCTAGCGTTTAAACGCTACAGCGTCTATAGCGTTAATGCCGCTTTCTCTATGTACACGAGGTCACTGAATCTCTTGTTTCATGCGCTCGTCAACGCTACATCAACGCTAGCGTTTAAACGCTATAGGGTTAATGCCGCTTTCTATTTGCTATTGACGCTACATCAACGCTGCCTTCGAACGCTCTCTTCGAACGCTGCAATCAACGCTAATATATCACACGTGTACAGAATGCTGTTCTTCTTTACTTATAGGTATTATTACACGCGGAAGCAGCTACTGCTTTTTGCGTCTTAGTTATCACAATTCTGTCTGTCCATCTGTCACACGGGTAAAACGTTGCAAGCTAGGATGAGCAAATCTTCACTGTCAGCTGCCTGGAAGACTCTAGTTTCAGGAACCATAAAGCTTTTCCATAAATTCGAAGGGGGTCACCCGAACTAGGGCACTAAATGAGCCCGAAAAAAAATTGCAACTTTCAGCCAATACGTCGCTGTATCTCAGTACTGGTAACGGTTTGAGATAGGGCCTAGGTTACTGTTAATCACTAATAGGAAGTCGTACACTGGCTCTCGATTGGTGCTGAATTCGATGACCATGGATGACCATGAATGCCAAAATAGGGGGTTTTTATGGATTTTTTTGGCAATTTCAGGCTGCGAGACAGATTTCAAGAGCAATTGAGATAGACATGGAGAAGCTTCATGTGAAATTATCAGCATTGAACATAGATTTTGACGGTTCAAGTCTCGATTTTCTAGGTTCAAGAAAACCTGTGCATGAGGGCATCAAAGAGCGGTACTCCCATAAAAGTCGTTATTTTGCCGTTTGTGTTGGCCAGTTTTTCATGAAAATGGTTGCAGATAGGCATGGGCATGCTGCCTATCACAACAAGCACTACTGATGAGCTTTTCAGTCGTATCAAGATTGATGACTTTGAAAGACCCTGAACTTCCAAGATAAGGGATTTTTATTGAGTTCTGCGATCTTTGGCTGCAGCACACACTCTAAGAATGAACTGCAATGAAATGGCTGGAGATAGACTGACAGTTTGTGAACAGGAACTGCTATCAGCTTTTGTGTGTGTCGTGAGCATTAGCTCAAATTTCTTGCTGGTATTTGTTTTTCCAGTAATGTGTTTATTATCTTAGTAACCAGTCATTAACTAGTGTTTATAACTGGATGGAGAAATCAAGGAAAATAACCAAATAAGTGGATAGAGAATATAAAACAAGACATAGACACAAGGAACATACAGTTTGATGAAGTGATGACCATGTTGCAAGACAGAGTCAAATGGAGAGGTATAATAGCAGCCTTATCGTCATACTGATGGAAGAGAAAGAAAGAAGAGAAGAGAAGAAGTTTGGGGAAGATGTCTAGCCTGTAAGAAGTTTTTCAGTAAAATCTGAAAAATGTTCTTGGGTACCAACTTACTGTGGAACTACAGTGAAAACAATAATCACAGTAAAGTAGTCAATAAACATTTTGATGCATATTATTACTCTGTAAGTAGTACCGGTAATTTGCAGTGATATTTTTGGCCTACTTCATTTTTGCTCCAGGCAGGTGATGGGAGCCACAGTACTGATTGGCTTGAATTACCGTTAAAACTAGATATAAACTGATATGAAGAAGTTTGTTAGGAGTGCTGGGTCAAATGTTGTGCAGTGAAGATTATGTACGATGTTTTTGCATCTTCAGTTGGAGAAGGAGAAAGCGGAGAAGTTGGGGAAGAAAGATGATAAGAAGAAAGCAGCTGAAGAGCTGAACGTGTTGTTTCGACCCGTCGAACAGAAGGTGACTAAAGGTGAGTATCATTTCAATTTGTTTGATTGGTTGCTGTTAGGTGATATTTCTGCTACACAGTGCTTTAGTTGTCTGACAAACGTCGGTTAGATGGGTAGGAAAACCACAGCTGCTTGGGATGAAACGTTGTCTGTTTGTCTGTAAAATTTGGATTGTTTTGTGATACATGTGTGAATAAAACATGTCAAAAATGCTTAACAAAATGTAGCACATTAATGTGATCTCATTATATGTAAAAGTTTGTATTAATATAAGTATTAGTTTACATTTTCTGTTGAGCAGCGTTTGTCTTGGAGGAAGATATACAGGTGTATGATGTTAGATGTTTGAGATGCTATGCAGTGTCTTATGTTTTTTGCTGTTACTTTAGGAGTGGACCCCAAGTCGGTGCTATGTGCATTCTACAAAGTCGGCCAGTGTATGAAGGGAGACAAATGCAAGTTCTCTCATGATTTGAGCATTGGCCGGAAAGCTGAGAAACGCAGCATCTATGAAGATAGGAGAGATGGCGGTGAAAATGGTAAGCAGTGATAATGGTTTTATGATATTTACTAAATATAATATCATTCCATTATGGTGATTTTGTAAATGATGCAATATATGTTGAAAGATTTAAGTGATTATGTACAGCATGGCAGTCAAGCTTGGCAGAATTTTGCCCACATCAGTAGATCAATACACTGTGTCCCAAAATTGGCGCTCCCTACCCTGCTTCATACAAGCTTAATTCAGTTTGTAGTTTATGGATTTTAGCGAAATATCATACACTGCACTACCTTAACATTACTTACGGTCACAACCATTATGATGTACGCACTTTACCATGTGTGCACAGTGTAACGTCATTGTGATGTCAGAGTTTTTTACATTAGGGTTACGTTCACTGCATTGTTATTGACAAAGGGATCAAGCAGCAGCGTACCTTCTTTAGACTAAGAGCTTGCGTCGAGGCCAAAGGTGGCCACTTTGAGCTCAAACTTTAAATGCGAGTTCAGAATGATTGTCTTCATGACTGTTTCAAATTTTGTAAATATCTTTCACCTATTAACTATTTTACACTAACTTATCTGAAGGAAGGGTGCTAATTTTGGGACACAGTGTACACACATATACCATTAGTTATCTCACTCAGCATAGCACAACTATGTCAACATATATGATCTACAGTCAAAGATTGTGTCATGTCAATTTCTTGCTTGATTTTATCTTTTCTTTTATCTTTTGATTTTATTTTTTCTTGCTTTATTTTGATTTTATTTGATTTTATCGCCTGGATGGCTTTTGCTACCAGTGCCTTTAGCAGGTATTGATGTGTTGAAAAATTGCTGTTCAGTAACTGATTGTATGAAAAGACACGGCTGGGTTTGATGTTTTTTTTTTGCAGATGGACATTTATAGTGATTTTTGTTTGAGTTTTCATCACACTGCTTCACGCAATTTTCAGACAGACGTGCTGTAACGATTACAGTTTGTCTCTGTCATGAGGCAGTGCAGTTGTCTAAATTATTGAGCACTGCCACTGCTGATACCGCTGCTGCTGCTGTTGACATGTAGAGACAATGGTTGATTGGGATGAGGAAAAGCTGGAGCAAGTTGTACAGCAGAAACATGCTGAGAGTGACATGAAGAAACCAAAAACTGAAATTGTAACTATACTCGTTGTTTATTTTTCATTTTATGGTCGTCGAAACAATTTTCTGTTGCTATAGTTGTTAGATTTGTGATGACTGCAGTTGTGTTTTGTTAGCAGTTTTATGTGAACATGATATTTTGTCACGATGTGGTCATCCGAGTTACAGTGAACATTGATTATTTTTTAAGTTGGCGTTTAGTACATTAGATCATGTATATTATGTTATATTAGCATATGCCATACATTTTGTCATATGGGCATCCTGAATGGGACTTACATTCTGTTTCTCTTTCTGTCCTGTATGGGCTGCTATCTCCGGAACAAAACAGCATACAAGAAACATTGGGTGTAAGTGTTCCCCGAGAGAGGAGTGACTGGTGTGTTGAATTTGGCAAAGTTCCGTTCAGTCTCACATCATACTCAAATGCCAGTAAAGCTCAGCATATAAAACCTGCAATGACACGCACTAATCTTACAGCATCTCGTCACTGTGTGGATAGGTTGGCTGTCACACGATCGGGTGTCTGTCCAATTGATGTGTGCAGATCTGTAAATATTTTCTGGAGGCCGTTGAGGCGAGCAAATACGGCTGGTTCTGGCAGTGCCCGAATGGTGACACATGTATCTATCGTCATGCACTGCCCCCAGGTTTCTAGGCGCAGCTTATTTTTGATCTACATAATATAATACTCATATTTTGTTATGTTGCGCTGTTGGTTTTTGCTTAATGAATTTATGCGAATTTACCTGTCATTAATATCAGGGCTGCAGTCTGCCTGTGAACAGCAAATCTCTATTTCTTAGTTTTTATATTTTGTGTGGAGGTCCCAGGAGCTATGGAATAGGCCTAATGTATGTCGTGGCTAAATGGCATAGCTGCACCTAAAGCAGGTCTTTAGTTTGTATGGTTAATTAGTTTGTATATGTAGGCATGTAGATGTATGTGTGACATGTGTGAATATTTTGTTTGTTTTTATTTTATCTGTCTGTTTTTAAGCAGTTTATTATTGTTATTTTGTTCGGTTTTGTTGTCAGTACCAGTGCAAGTGATTGTCTGGAAAGACTTACGTCCAAAATGTGCTATTATCACTCACTCACAAATGGGAACCCTCAGTTGTGTATTGTTGTTATGTTATGAAGGTTTTGTTCTGAAGAAAGATCAGAAGAAAGAGAATGCAGAAGAGGAAATATCACTAGAGGATCTCATTGAACGAGAGGTACTACTCACCTGTCAGTTGTTGTCTGTGTGTGTGTGTGTGTGTGTGTGGTCTGCATATTATGAGCTACTGATATTCAACTGTCCGTTGTTGTTGTGTGATGTATTTAGCCATTATTTAGTGAAGATATCCCCCCTGTCCTCCAGTAGACAGCATTTTCACATTGATGACTGTCTGGAGGATAACAGGGAAGATTATTAGAACTACCATTATGTTAATTACATATGCACGCGTATAATGGAGTTCTTACAATTTTAGGTTAACCTCATTTTTGTATTTTTGTGGTTTGTGTTTGTGTAAGTTTAAACTTACCATTCCATTATTGTGTTTGTGTGCATCCTGCCTAAAAAGGCCGTCTCTGAAATGACATAAACTGTGTCGTGTGGGACGTTAAATCCTACTCACTCACTCACTTAGTGAAGATATGGGGAAGAATTTGATGTTTTCGTTGACTAACAGTCTACATGTATTTTGTTATTCGACTTTGTTTTGTGCTTGTCTGGTTATCAGTAATGGAAGTTTGTTTGGACTGATGTGGGATGCAGTGTCATATTTCTAGCCCATCTGTACATGCTTGATGCATTGTAAAAATTACAGGTTTGGGCACTACTTACGTAAGTAACGTGCTGAGAAGTGCTTTACCAATAATAGGAGTTTAAGTTGACCGAAGCTTGCAGTAGGATACACAGCTTGGTCATTTGCAGATGAACCAAGTGTAGTGGTGAAGTTCGGAGAATGGCAACCAGCAGCTAGGAGTTCGATACTCTTAACTGCTAGACTACTTGCAATCAGAATTGACAGTCATTTATCACTTGAAGTTATGAAAATAGAATTAAATTTGCTATAATTGCATCTGGTTACAGAGAGCTGCATTAACATCACAGAACTTGACAAAAGTGACGCTGGACACGTTCTTGAAGTGGAAGGAACGTAAGGTTGGTTTGTCTTTCAGTCACTACAGCTATATTTTTATCATCTAAGTAATAGCTCTTACATGTTTTTAGATATTTTTCATTGTATTGGCTTAGCTTGGTCAAAGGAGCTGCCTGCTAATCGAGCTAGCAATGTGTGTCCCAGACAGCCTTTTGTCATATCAATGACACTGGTCTTTTCAAATGCCATTTAAAAATGAACTATTTCAGAAAGCATTTTATTGTTTCTGATCATTTTTGTGAATGATGCTCCATAAATTATGCAATTTTCTTCGAAGTGTCAAACTTTTTTTGTCAGCTTGGCTGGCAGAATTTAAAGCTAAAAAGTGTTAGTTCAAGTGTAATTTATGGAAGGCATTTGGTCTCTTCATTGACATGTGTAAGCAGCAAGTTATACAGGTTGGACATGATGTCATGTTTCATGATGTTGTGTTGTGACAACAGAAACAGGAGAGAAGTGACAAAGCACGTGAGGACGCGGAGAAGAAAAAGGCAAATTATTCCGCAGGACGACTGCTTGGAGTCAGTTTACATGATTATGATCTTTGCAGTCTGGTTTATCAGCAAATAATTAGAGCTGTCGAAGTGTTAATTTTTTTTAATGCATTAACGCACTGCGTTAATTTTTTTTAACGCATTAATTAACGCGTTATTAATGCTCCCAGGCCTGTTGAGAGAAAGAACAGGGGAATAAGTTACCCTGGGCCCCGCTACGATTCGGGGCTTAGTCTGTAGAATATAGAAAGTTTGAAACACATTATAGCTAGCATAAAAATTTATAAGCCTGTCATGGGAATAATTACTTTTTACGTAAGTAGTGATGGAACGGCAACTACAGTTTAGTTACTTGAATTCAACTGCGGTTGTCAAATAATCACAGTTTAATGGAATATTAAAACTTCTGCTTCACAGAATTTAGTAAATTAAAATAAATTTATGTATGTGCGTTAATTTTTTTAACTCGCATTAATTTTTTAACGCACTTTAATTTATTAATGCGTTAATTTCACAGCTCTACAACTAATTAATCTTTGAGCAACCAGTCAGTTGATTAGATTTACTTTTACAGCAGAACCAAGGTTAATAGTAAACTTAGAATCAACAGGTTTTTTTAGACCATGGTTTACTCGTAGGTCACAAGTGACTTAATATATATTGACCTTTTTGTTTGTCATTGTGTCATCACTTGTGTCTGTGCTACAATGCAACTTTATTTTTGGACTTGAGTTTTACAAAAGGCTGATTTTTATTAGTTTTTTTAAACAAACTTTTTGTTTTGTTGAAGTGTACATTTGATTTGTTATGTTACATGGTAATGTGTGTTTAATTTGAGGAACTGCAATGTATTCTTTTCGTATTTAGGTATATTAATTGTCTGTATGTGCGTTTGAATTGGCTATGCGTGCAGCAGACACATCATTGGTTATTAGTATCCTGATCTAGTGGAACATGATGATTGTCTGCCTGTGTGTGTGTGCCTGTCTGTCTGTCAGTGTCTATGTTCGTTGCAGGATCGTTTTGGCCAAATCTTGTTTCAACCAGCTAAATAGAGGAATATGGCATTCCGGCATTTCCATCTCCACTTAGCTATATTGTGTTTACATCCAACCGATCCTTTTCTGTGGTTCCGAAACTTGGGCCTTGACACGAGCCTTGGAAGGCAGGATCATTGCTTTTGACAACATTTGCCTTTGATGTATTCTTCGGATTCCGTACACGACGAATGCTGATGTACGACTCCAAGCCGGCTCTCCACCGCAACTGCTGTCGCTGATCCAGGCGAGACGGCTTTGTTTCTTCGGGCACATAGCAAGGATGGGCGACTCACAGGATACACTCAGAGCCCTACATACGTCGATCCTCAGGTTCCCCAAGGACTGGAAGCACCGCCCAGGTCACACCTGGCTCAGGACCATTGAAGCTGACCTCCAGCCACTCAACCATGGATTGACTTCAGCACAGAGACTGGCAGAAGACCGAGGACGGTAGAGGCAGCTCATGGAGATGGCTATGCTTCAGTCGGGGGCATGCCCATGATGATGATGAGTGTGTATGTGTGTCTAACTGTAGATCAGTGGTCGTGAGATGTTCGAGTTTAACCCTGAGCTGGTGGAAGGTGATGATGCGGAGGCTGATGAATCGGCTTTTCAGCGGGAACCTCACGATGACGACGATGTACGTACATTTTTACAACTTAGTCATTGTTTTGTAATGAGTAATAATAACATTAGAAATTTCGGGCAGAGCCTAATGTGAGTTCGCCTAACGCTGTAAGTCTGATCGAGGAGAAATATGGGGGGGTTGAAATTCCCTTCATAGCAGGGTCACGTGGCTTGAACTCAAATGTCTTAGCATATGCAGAATGCACATTTTCGACTTGCAACATGCACGCCTATAACTTTTTTTTTATTTTGTCATTTGTCTTACTAGTGGACCAAAGTTACCCCTCAGGGACTGCAGCTGATTAGACCATTTACCAATTGTCGAGATCTCAGTCCATACCAGAGACATTCACAGTCAAAGTTGACAGTTGTCTTAGATCACACCAAATTTTAGACATTTATTGCTCTCTCAAATTTTGATGGGGTGCTGCCCTCCAAAATTGTACCCGCATTATCACCCCCACTTAGGGGAACATCATGTGGCAGTTTTATGGGTCTACTCTCACTACCACCAAAGTTACAGACTTGCATTTACTAAATTTTAAGCCAATTTTGTACCCTTTTGAAAAAAATTGTCGGGGACTACCATCCCCGGTGGGGGTGTGCTAGTAAGATTTTGTCATTTTCTCGTGTGTGTAAAAAATTGGGGGTGCAGCACCTCCTAGGGGCCAAAATATGGTCTTCCGACAAAGTCCATTTGGATGCGTATGATTACACATCTAAATCTGGGTTGTTAGTTGACCATAGTTCGATTTTTTACTCGGGTCAATGCAGGAGGAATTGTGGTAGATGAAATACTTGTCTAATTTTGAATATTTTCAGCCGTTCCAGAGGTATTCATCGTCAGAGTTTGCAGTTGTCCGAAGTTGTGCCAGTTTTTGCATTTTTGGTCCCTAAAATTTTTTAGGGAGGGCCTCTCGAAATTTGGGACAGGCATTATAAAATTCAGCCTAGGTCTGATCACCGTGCAAAATTTTGTGTCGATCGGCCAACACATCTCAGAAATCTCGGGTTGAAAAGTAAAAAAACATCTGCAGTAATACATAAGTCAGCTCCAAAAACTATCATTTCTGGGCGGACTAATTACTAGTGATACTGACAGTAAGCAACAATAGGATACGCATTTGTCAAATTGAACCTAGAATCAAGATGTTCATATATCATTTGTCTTACTAGTGTTAATAGCAAATGACATTCTTCTGACGAATATCAGTCAGCTTGAGCTACAGATCCACCTAGTTTGACAGCTGTGCATACACTATCAACATTTATCAACTCAGCCTTAGAGCTGATAGTCATTTTACCATCCCACAGAAGGTAGAAGGCTGAGTTTCCTCAGTGGCTGGTTATGTACTGAGGTAATTTTTCTGCCTGCAGACAGTCACCAATCTAGACACTAACTGGGCCTGTTTATAGTAACTTTATTGAACTAGACCAATGCACTGCACCATGCTGCTAGTAGTAGTGTATAATATACTAAGAGGGTTCAGTTGATGTATCAGGATGACGCGGATATGGGGCCTGTGCGTGAGATTACTACCACAACATTTGATGAACATTCGGCCAGCCGTCATCGTGTTGAAGTGCCACCGTCTTCCAGTAGTGCTGTTCGGAGTCGAACTGAAATGACCAATGGAACTATTAGTGAAGGTATTTTTCATTTGCCTCGTTTAAAGAACATTAAGTGTTAGGAGTTTAGTCTGTCCAGTAATCTGCTTTAACTGCAAAGGACATACAGCGGATGAAGTTGAGGACAAAGTCACAGGGACTAGACAGCGAATGCCCCTGGACCTGCTCAGTGTAGACCCCACTTCTCACATGATGCAAGGCTGTGGTACTTTTTACAATGGTTAATTTTAAAAAGGTCAAGCAGTTAAAAGATTTCTGATTGTTAATGTGGATTCTTATTGAGAGTCAATGATGAAACATTCACTGAGAACTGATGACAACAACTGACTACAGATGTCATAACTTCATGCTGGCCTCAGCTGCTAAAACAGCTTCGGTTTTGAGTCATAGAATTTAAACAGGCTTTGGCCTTCTGATATCTGGCCTCGGCCTTATCTGCTTTTGGCAGTAACTAATATGAAGTGGTGTGATTGGCAGAAGATGTTGTCGGTGCCACCGCAAGTAATACGGCTTGTGCTGCTGCTGCTGTATCTGACTCTGACTCTGAAGCTGACGACAGTGATGAAGATGACCAATTACCTGCTGGCATCACAACACATCCCACTGCTGACATTGCCAACGATGACGACATCGACGAGAATTTGTTTGATGGCGACGACTTGGACATCGTAGAACAACAGCTCGACTCTTTTGAAGTTGTCGACTGATCGATCGATTGCGTTCATTGTTTTCACGCTGGCAGCGTTTTCTGTTGCCTCTAGTAAACTGTTGGAATTCATCAGAATTACAACCTTTGTTTGCTGATTTGTTTGACGTTTTGGCGGCCCACCTTGGCTTTCCTTGGGAACAATCTTCATTCACCACCAGGTGTTGCCATAATGAATGAATTGTTGTAGATATGCTAAAGTTGCTGCTGTCCCTTGGTCTTTGTTCGTTGACTTGTCTGGTTCTTTTCTGATATGCATCACATTAGGCATAGCAGATCAGTAAGTAGAGGTTGTACTGTGATGAATTCTTATAGTTTATTAGTTCTCTGCATCTAGCCAATTTCGCCGACCGACAGCCAACCATAGCCTCTCTGCTGCGTTATTCTGTGATTTATCATGTAAATATCATCAGCAGCATTATATCACGTCATTACGTGAAGTAAATGCATAAATAGTATTGATTTTACTTGCACGTTTTGTTTATGTAACATTGTTTGGTGTGTAATGGCCTTTTATGTGCTGATGTTTCGTTAATAAATTACTCACTCATTGGAATACGATTTGCATTGTCGATGTTGGTTCATGGCAAGCTGTGATTGGTTTGTGTGGATTCTGGTTGAAAGTTCGCTCTGTTGCTTACTGTGTAATCTCCATGGTCGTTCACATCTCAGTTTCTCTTGCCTACTTTAGTTATGTACTTTTTGTGATGGTGCATTGCTAAACATTTTGTGTGAGTGAACTTATGTCTGCACTGAAAACTCACGTTTTTTCTTGTTTTTTTTCTAGGCAGTTTTTGTTTGCTAGTTAACTAGTTTATCAGTTACTGAAATGTAACAGTACATGGCTAATGTCATGGCAGCTAGTGGAAGCCATAATGCTTCATTGAATTTATTGCCTGCTGTGTCTAAGCCTGGTTCTACAGAGTTGGAGCCTACAGCTATGAAGATGTAGCACCATCATCTTTCTGTAGCCGTTTGAAGATGTTAGCTATTAGGCAACCAGTGCTTCAGTCATATTCATTTAGTGCACATTTGTTGCATGTCATTTGCATCAATAATTCTGTTGCAAGCGTTCACTCTGCGTGTGTTTGTTTTGTCGTTAAGTCTGCTGGTGTAATAATGAGTTGAAATTAAACTGAAGTGACACTGACACTGAGCTTTTTTATTTTTGGTTTTTACTTGTTTGCGATTTTTTTAGTTATTTTTGTATAATTTTATTTCTAAGAAGTAGCTTTTTACTTTGTGGTTCACAGTCAGTCACTGCATCACTGGCTGTAGTCAGCAGGCAGGCCAAATACAATACTTAGACTGGGTCGATTTTATTGTATGCATTTTTGTTAGTGTTTAAGAATATTTTAGTTTCATTTGTGATACTTTCTTTTTTGGTGCGGGAGAATATGTTGTTAGTTGTTCTATTTCTTGTTGAGAGAATCATTTTGGTTCTAGGTTTTGGACAAGATATGGCACAGTTTGGCAGTCGTTTCTATTTTTGAAAATAACACAGTACTGTCACTAATGGCAGGTTTTTAAGTAACGCGATGCAGTCATATTATTCTCTGAGGTGACGCTGAATAATTCCAGGCGTCCCCTGCTTCTTTTCTAGGTGACACCCCTGGTTCATAGGTGAGTGATATTTAGCGTAATGGCTAATGTTGTAATGCCGAGCCATAGAGACGCGTAGTCGCACGTGTCGCCAGCTGATATAATAGTAGCGTCTACGCCATTATAAACCTTGGCGCAAATCACAAAAGATGCGTTCGGTTGGTACAATTTAGGGCCTACATTATATCAGCAGCCTTCCTCTCTAGCTTACTTTCAAATGCGCTTTTCGCTATACCTAGATCCCCTAGCTGTACGTCAATCGGGCAAAGGCCCTGGGATAAAAAGAGACAAGAAGCCCAGCTGTCGCCAGAATAGCCGACTGTAGCTTACTTGTGTTGTCAGTGACCTTTAAGGTCATCAAAGGTCGATGATTTACAGGTCATTTAAAAGCCAATATGCCACTTCCTATTGGTGATTAGTAGTAACATCGGCCTCTCACCGTTGTCGAGATACAGCCAGTTTTTCATTGAATTTCCTACCTTCTCCATTTAACCCCCAATTTGAAAATGTTTCCTTTGAAATTTTCCACGATACTAATTATTCCTGTAAAGAATTTTGCTTTACTACCTACCGTTTAGCCACAATATATCTGTTACTGACAACGGACGACAACCATGCTAATAACTCGACCGTTACTTAAGTACGGTCGGCTAAAAAGGGGAAAATAAAGAAGGAAGAGAAAGGTGAAATACAGGAAGTGAAGAAAGATGGGGTAATTAGTTGTTTCCGGGACTCAAACTGAAGGGGATAGGCGACCTTGCTACTGGTCAGGTCCGTGTGTGTCGAGCAGTCAGTAACTACGTGTCTATGTGTCACAGGCTCCGAGACCAGAAGCACTCTATAGCTTGACTGTTAATGGATCTGTCCATTCTAATCACGTCAACTAACTGCGCCTTGGACCATCTTGTTTCCACCATCTTCGTCAACAAGCCGTCTGTTTAGTCGCAACTCGGCAGTTTTCATTACGCCACATCTGAGCAGAGACTAGCGACCTATACACTTTTTCCTGGGAAAAGGAAGGAATGGGTGTGAGTAGGGAAGAGAATTGGGATATTATAATGTAAAGTACCGGCAAAGCCTGCTTTCAGCCCTTGCGACAATTTTCTGCGGATGCCATTAGACAGATCGGACGTCGCGGTTTTACTTTTTTTAGGGCAGGGTACTTTTCAGTGCACTTTTTAAAATTTATTTTGTTCACTTGTAATCGCACATGTAGCTTATAGGCCTAAGTAGGTAACGATTTAAACTTAATGAGCTGGAAACAAAACAAAGCTGATAATAATGTCGTCATGTCTGCAGTTATATTGAAATTATTTTGTAACTGCATGTCGTTCATTCATAAATATACGACAAAGTTGACGTCGACGATTTTGACACCAGTAATCGTTGCTAATTGCTACCACAGCGTCACAATTAATACAGAATATTTACATCATGCAGGGTTAGTCAGCGTACAACAAATTCAACTGCAGTGTCAATCTCGTCATTCAGTTGTCAAACCGAAGATCACGCGTCACCACGAACATTCTCTAATTCATTCCACTGCGTCCGTATTACCACAATTATGCAACTAATACGCTGTACAACAACGCACGATCATAAGTGCGAAAAAATTACAGAATATAACATTCCGCGGATAATTAGCTTAGAGAAATATTAATATATATACAATCATTGTAAGATATTCGCGTTACAAAAATATCGGCATTACATTTTCATTGTCAGATGTGCGTGAAGAACTTGAGATAGATGTCAAAATTTTGTGCGAGATTTGCACATTATGTTTTATAACAATCTCATTTCACAACGTCAAGTTCTTTTGCTTATAGCTACATCAGATATACATTGTATACGTACATCCACATCTATGTAGGCCTAGTCTACCGTCGCGAACGCGTCGCTATGCGCAGATGACGACGTCCAAACGCTGATACAGTGTCGACGTCGTTCGACATATGGACGCAGGCAAAGGGCTCTCGCGCCTATGCGAAAAGGTAAAAGAAAGTGTCATAAAACAAACTATACAACATGTGTGATACGACTTACTATGTTTGAAAATACTGCGATAAAATACAACTTTTCTGCAAGTTTGTTCACGTTCCGTTCGGTGGTAAACACTCACGGAGTCGACGGCGATCGTCTTTAGTTGTCTTAGCTTACTTTATCCCATTTTTCGCACTCGCGCGAGAGCCCTTAAAGAAGAAAAAGAAAAAAAAATTGGCACAGACTGCAGCAGAAATTTCCACATGTCCGCGGTTGAATAGTTCAAGAAAAGTTTCAACCTTCAACAGCGTTGAATTCTGCGCTGCAATCGTCTGCTGAGCTGTTCGCGCCACTTGTGCACGGCGCTTGACCTGTCAATCACGAGACCCGGTCGTGAACCGGTCGCCACCTCGTTGCCAATGATGATGTAGGTCTGGCGTGGACGCAGCCTTGGACAGCGACAGCGGAAGTCCGCCAGCGGCACCCAGACCAGAGCGTCACCTCGACGCAGCTTTTCCTTGCCTTTCTTGAACACGTTGATGACGTTGACACCAAGCTTCATCCAGTCTGAGATCTGCTCACTCGATTCGACCATTGCCTGGATTGCTGCAACGACACATTACACATCACGCACTGAAGCTGTGTGTTTACTGTGTGTGCAAAATCATTTACGGAAATATTATGCAAATGTTTCGTGTTTCCTTTTACATTTGCTGATACGGACATAAGGACAATAATTGTTGAGGGAAAATTGTAACTTATTCCGTTGGACGACTGCGGCGCTAACGAAAACTCTCGGCTTTAGCCAGGGACGTTTCTGAGCCATCAATCTTCTCCTTCCTCGTTGGCGAACTCCTAGCACTGAAGTACTGCAGTGGTGTCGACCCCACAGTTCACGCCACTGCATGCTGAAGTAGAGCATCTGCAGTACGATGCCATTAAATTAAATTAATTAAAAATTAGATATTCGTTTATTACACAAGTTGACAGACCGCAACTGAACATACTGAGAGCAAACTACTACTAAAACGATAAAAAAAACAGAAAAGTTAAAAACTCAATAGCACTGTTTATATAGCATGCGAGTTATAAAATTACAGTCCGATAAGTGATTGACATGATCAGGAAGAGAGAGACTACTTGTATGTGAGCGAGGCCTAAGATTGCAGGGTTTAATGTTGCGATGCCGCGGATTGAGGCGGAAGCATAGAGTGCAGAACATGGCTAGAATTCATGCAGGTTTTACTAAATATGTTATCATCAATGTTCTCACACAGTTCTTCAAACATCGGCAGACGCTCAACCTCTGCGTAGTATCCGTATGTGTCGTTTAGACCGGCGAAGTAGAGCATCAATTCGTTGCCGGTCAGAAGCTTTGGCAAATCCTCTCCAAGCACTGGCTGCATAGGTGAGTTTATAGCAAGTGCCGAGTGGATGCCGATGTTGAAGGGCTGCACATCGCCGGAAAAAGTTCGTACGGTGATTGATGATAATGTCATGATAATGATGATGAATCGATGAAGTTAATGTTCGCCCGCTGCTTTTGCAGTAATAACTCACGAGCGTGCTCGTGATATAACATGCTAAACAGTTCTGTCTTACATTTCACGGCGGAATGAGGAGGCAAATTGGCATATCCGACGACCGTCTTGGATGCCTTATAGGGCCTAGGTGGTACAGGCACCCATGGGTCCTCGTACCAGCTAAAGTCGCCGGATAAATAGCCAGACCGGCTAGAAACAGTTATTCATCCGGCGACCGGATGAATAGCCCAGTGGCTATTCATACGGCTGCCGGATAAATATCCTATGCCTAAATTTTATTACTGACTGACTGAGAGTTGTGACTGACCGAAGTCGCGTTTGCAGATCTTGCTGATGCCGAGTGTGCGCGACCGACGTCTGCAGGAAGCACATGCCGCTGAAAACAACAGCATCACAGACAGGCAACGATAAGCTGCATTGACGTGATGGCATCATCTCCCTTATCCTCTCTCCACTCGAGTCACGTTTAAATATCTTACTGAGAGTTGAACTAAAAACAAAAAAAGTTCATAACTGAAGACACGTTTAATAGGCTTATACCATTAACAGCAATTAATTCAATTAACAATAACAACAACAACAACAATAATAATAATAATAATAATAATAACTAAAAACGATCAGAAGTCTTAAACCTCTAACAAGAATAGTGCTACCGCCTAGCGAACACAGCGGAGTGTCAGTTTATGCCCTATCTCATAATGGTAAAAAATCCTGGATTACCATGGATGGCATGCAGAATCCACGGAATAATGCGGACCGCCATTAAAAATCTAATCAATTCATATATTCTTAATTACTACCGCATCATCGCCGCATCGCTTCGGTGAAGATAACTCAGCTAATAGAAGAAAATAGAAAATAGTAGACCTACATTGCAAGTTAAACGAAAATAAAACAAGTTTGTAACAGGATTTAACTTCATCATTTAAGCACTTTCGACGATAAAACATAAGCTTAGTGCCGGTAGTAATAATGACAAAACGTGAATAATGTTGTCGGAATGTGGTCGATGTTTTGCAGTGTTTGAATTGCCGGAGGGTTAGGGGGTTAACCCCCAACTGTTTTCTCAACCCCTTTAACACACTGTCAAATTATGTTATGGGGGTCAGCTATATGCTATATACATAGGATTTATATCACAAATATATTTTGGTCGGGTTCCAACCGTCGAAAAGTTCAACCCCCGAGCTAATTTTTCACAATTCAAACACTGGTGTTTTGTATGATGAGGTAGGGTCCTGTAAAGACAGTGGCGGTTTTAGGCCCGGGCCGGGGGGAGGCACAGGCTCCCGAGTTTTGCTCCAGCCCCCTAGTTTCGTGGTCGCCCATGATTTTTTGCAAATATAACATAAATATCTGATGTCTTTGTGTTTCCAAAGTTTCAAAACGTGGGCAAATTTGCGGCTTCCATTGAACGTCCAAAAGCCAAAAATGCTTCAGCTTCAGGGAGCTTCGCCTCCTGACCCCCTAACCAAAAGCTCTGCCCCTGGACCCCGCTGGGGGCTCTGCCCCAGACCCCCGTTATAGGCTCGCGCTACCGCGCTCGCCATGGGGTCGTGCCCCAGATTTTGTGGGCTAGAACCGCCACTGCCTAGAGGCGAGAGGTTGATCAGTCGCCTGATGAAAGATGTTGATGGTCAGAGCGTGAGATTGCTTCAAGTTACTGCGTCTGTGTGCTCCTCGGAGACACGTCATGCAGAGACCGACAGACAGCTGATGATAATGATGATTCAGTCACTGTCATAGCACCGCGAGGACCTATGTACTGACCCCGTGGCTAGCTGCTGGAGCTCTGGCCGCATGCCTAGGGACACTCACTCAGAGATTCATCTCGAGATCGTCCTTGCGTGTATAATCGACTTGTCTACTCTCCGCCAATACAGACTTCGATCTCGACAACCGGGACATCCGGGTAGATTCCTAGCTGTGTTCCTTGGAGTTCGGCGGTATAAGGCGGAAAATAGAGAAAGGATCCATAACCTCATGTCAAACAATCGAAAATGTCGACCCATTACCGACGTGATGTGTGGCCGTCAGCAAGCCATACTGCACTAGAAAACACTGACGCTAATTTTTTTTCTGTGCCTTTTTCGAGTTAAAAGCCCGTACAGTACACATTAAAGACAGACGAGCAGCAACATTTCTGATGAATCCGACCAAGTCTATCTATTTTGTGAAGAATGCTGAGCACCATAACGTTATGGAATCCTGGGCGCAGCGATGATCAAATCGAATTAGGCGAGAATTCTGTCCATTTCATCCACTTCTCCGCTTTCCGCGTCACCGTTTGCAGCAGCAGCAGCAGTAGGAACATCGCGCGGTTGCCAATGACACGAGCATGGGCGGTACTAGGAATTTGAACTTAGAGGGCAATGGGGAACAAGAGGGCACAGGGGGCAATAAATTTTTCTCGTGTCGGCCAAATGTGGACATTTAATCGAGTTGTTGTGTATGTCAAAAAGATGTAGGGGGCCCAGGGGCATAGCCCCTGGTCAGGGGATCAAGAAGGCAAGCCCCCCGAAGCTGAAACACTTTTAGCTTCTGGAGGTTCAATGAAAACTGCAAATTTGTCTGTTTTTAATATTTGAAAACACTAAAAAATCATAGATATCTGTGTTGTTTTGTAAAAATGACGTGTAATAAGTCACATATTTGCATGTTTATGGGAGCAGCCGGGAAGGCAAGGGCACGGAAGTGCCCCCTGCTCCCTCTGGCGCCGCCCATGGACACGGAAATACACGCGACAGCGCGAATATACGCGATGTCGCCTAAGTGTAATCAATTCGCTGAATAACAGCTTTCTGTTTTTGGCTCTACAGTGTAAAAGCTAACTCACTGTTTTTCTACAACTTATTTTGCTTTCGAATCTAGCTTTTACAAATATTAAACCGACACCACACTGTTTACAAGTGGAGTCTAGGCCTGCATGTAAAACTTTCTGCATGTATTTAAAAGTACAGGGTGCGGCAAAAAAGTGGACCCTTAAAATTTTTCGCTGTTTTCTCAGCAACCGTTTGGAATTTTAATCTGAAGTTTTGCAGCTTTATTAATTAAAACCTTCTACATCTAACTACCGAGCAAAATGTGATTTTGTTAAAAAAAGACTAAGTTGTAGACTTTTAAAGATGACCTCCTACCGATTTTTCAGCTTTAAAAATGTTTAAGCTACAACACCAATTCAATAACATCGTTGAAACAACACAGTTAACTAATGATCAGATGCCAAAATTTCATTGTCACTGTAAATGTTCGAAGTGTCCACCGCCAGCTCCAAGCTCCAACACAAGCCTTCAGTCGCTTAATTTGGTAAGTCTTTCACAGCCTTGTCAATCGGTTCTTGTGGCAGGTTGCCCCAGATAACCTGCAGCGCTTCATTGACTTCGGCGATTGTTTTCGGCTTTGTTTTAAGCTTGCAGCTTGCCTCCAACATTGCACCCACACGCGATAGTCCATTGGGTTGATATTCCTCCTCTATCTGCCTGGGGACGAAAGAATTTAGAAATCTGGTGCAAGAACTGATGCATGGAATGTATTCTCTCCGGCGAATGCAGCGAAGGGACTTACTCTGCAGCTCGCTAGATGGCGACACACTCACCACTACAGTTCCCCATCAAGACATTCATTCGTTCATCCATACTGCCAGTGGCAGCGGAAATCATTTACTTGGTTGTCGGCGGCCGCTGGCTTTGAGACGCGAGTTTCTGTGGGATGAAGTCGTTAGCAGTCAAGCAAACAGATAGGACGTGGCCAATTGTCTGAGTCAGCCGATACAGTGGCCATCCTCCAACATGGGTATTGGGTACACGAACTGCGTAATATGGGACCAAGACGTACGACGGACGACGACGTCCCCCTACTGTTTCCAAGGAGAGAATGCTTTCCCAACATTGTAATAAAATCCACGTACGAAAAGCTAATAATATGGCCAGAAACGGCATTATTGTATCATACAAATTTATCATACAAATGTGTCCAATTTGTCCTCTGCTTCCCATGTACAATTGCTTGTACTTTTGTTCTACAATAATTTCTGTGACTAACAAAACTAAAAACTTGCTATAAATTTTTAATTTATTACAATAGTTTGACAGTACGATATTTTGTGCATTCCGGGTATTAGAGTTCTAAAACAAAGCGCAGGAAATACGCTTATTCAAGCAAGATTTTGTGTTAAGCAGCGGACTTCCACGCACCACCCCCCCACTTCTTTCTAAGATTACACTGCTGTGACCCCTGCCCATAATGTTCGATCAGCACTCTCCTAGCCCACTACGGTATTACGCTTGCTAGGAATCGCCCGAATAGTAGAAACTTGAAGTTCACTGGACCGGAAAGGCAACTCAGCACCGCACGTCCGCTCTAAACCTTATTTATCACTGGACATACGCATGCAGCTAGAGTCATTTCAGCGATCGAAATACTGAGTCATCCACATTCTCACAGCGACTCGGATACTCAAGCCACGCAGAGACCGTGAAAGACGCATCGACGCAGCGGTTGATGGAGTTGCAGAAATAGTATACTGCATCGCGTAGTAAATGTCTATCAAAAATTGCTTTAAATATCTAAGTTTCATCATCTATTACTCATTTACTGTATAAATTACACAAATAAATATTGCACACTATCTGAGTGTTTTTAATGTTTTTAAACATTATTATTCGATTTTTTGTTTTCCTGCATTTTTCTGCAAATAAATGTCACTATTATTATTAAATAACAAAAATAAAACATTGCCAATCCGATCAAAACCTTGGCATTAATTTTACCATACGAATGTCATTTTATCAAACTGTGTTCTTTTAATAGTTCGTGTTCTTTTTCGCTGTGCAAATGCGGTCTTTCAATTTAAAAAAAACATTTAATTTGATTTTGATGTTAAACTACTTATTTAAAAATTTATTTGATTAAATAGAAAAAACTCGAAACTGAAACATATGTTTAGGCCTATAATATCAGCCTCCATTAAAGAAAATTTCAAGCAAAGTTACATCAATGGCACGTCACGAACTCACGATGCTTGTGACGTTTTATTCTTTGAGTTTTAACTACTATTTTTTTATTTTTCACGTGAAGATCACATCAACGCTCGACGCTCATTGTTCATTCGTGTTTGTAATAATTAAGACGGTATGTGAACAAAGGGAAATTCTTACATACCGGAGTTAGCGGCTGCAGCATTATGCTTCGATGGATTCGCGGGCGCGCTGATCTCTACAGACGACAATATTAATAACATACCGTCACGCCAACTGCCTATTGGGGTCTACGTCTATAGACATAATTTGCTAAAATATTTTTTAAAAAGGTTTCATGCCGTTTTTTTCTACTGAGATCGGACAATGGTGTATAAAAATGTTCTTCTAGGTTGCAATTTTGTGTCCGGGTCTTCACTGTAATGATTGTACACTAAAATCTGAAAAAATTTGTGAAAACCTTTAATTAAAAGCATTAAGATACCTAAAACTTTTAAAGAAACTTTTCCTAAAACTCTAGATTGTTTCCATCCCTGCTGTAAATCAACACGGGTCAGACAGAAAAAGCGATTACTTACTGACACACGGTGCGATGGGTGACTTGCTCTGTTGGTAGCCCGGCTTGCATCGATTGCACGTCATTCCTGTGACGCCCTCCTTGCAAGCACATTGGCCCGTCGTCTGGTTACAAGTGCGACCCAGCGACCCCACTGGATGACACTCGCATGCTGCAAACATAACAAAAACTAGGCCTATGGTTATGCTGATCTGAAATCAACTGATTATATAGTTGTACAGGGTAGCTGAAAAAAACGAGGCTATTTTATTTTACGGCTTATAAGCCTAACTTTAGAAAATGTTGACCACACTGCCACCAAATTAAGCACAAATCAACGCTAAAACATAATTAATATTACCTCGTAATGTATTAGAAACATCTTTAGAAAATAAAGTAAAAAAACATTTTTAATTATTGAAATCCGCAAAATAATCGGAATCGCCACCAACATAATTACTTCATTCAGGACTTACCTGTTAATTTTTATATGAAAGACCACGTAGTATATGTAAAGCAACAGACACGGAGTATGTTCTGTGTTTTCTGTCACTAATTGTTCTATTTAAAAAAATTCATTAAAAACTTTTTATAACTTTTTGAAGTTATTTTGGATACAAACGGACAGGTTGTATGACGTATAGGCTACATAACTATCTTCCTCGGTGAAAACAATTATTATCAATGCACATGCAGTAGCCTGCGTATAGACAGATGTAGCCTACGTCTGCAAGCCTTGCGATGATCAATGGGTTTGTCTTGATTGCGGTAGAACGCTTCCTTGCAGTAGTGACAGTTACGACCGTCGGTGTTATGTCGGCAGCCGACGCAGACGCCGCCGCTGATGTGCCCCGACGTCTTGTACAGCTCCATGTTGAAGCGACATTGACGCGCGTGCAGGTTGCACTTGCACGCTGTATACAGCATGTATACACACTTATCATGTAAATATATAAGTAAGTAAGCAAGCAGTTTATAGATCACTTTTTAGACGCACGTCAATAAAACGCAATGCAAACACCAGAAATGTACGACAAAAACAAATAAAATACCAAAAGAAAAATAATTACTAAAACAGGTTTGCTGCAGAAGAATTATACTAACTTCAATGCTATATAGCCAAACTTATGGTTTACAGACCTAAAACAATAACATTTTGTTAAAATATACTTGTTTTCAATAATTAACATATGGGTTGTCGACGCACGACGGGGCAAGCTATAAGGTGTCTGAGAAAGTCCTATTTTTAATGTTTCAGTAAGTTACATATAGGCTAATCATTTTGCATTTGAATTTTAAAACGGTTACGCGTATAGATTATCGGACTTTCTTGCGTACCGGTAGTGTTCACGATCTCGGACAGTTAGCTATAAGCTACAGATCTCGTTGCGAGTTCTTTAACAGTATGACAAAGCAACAAAGCAATGTAAATTAAGGCAGAAGAGCGGGTCTACACTTCCAGCAGCAAAATCTTGTATAAATAAACACCTAACACCATCGATCATTTAAGAGTTAAAAGGGCTAAACGTGTAACATTTATGTTTTTTTGTTTGTTTCCAAAGGAAGTGTCTCAGACTTGTGACCCGCACGCGAAGTTTACGCAACTGTCACAGCTTACAATCACGTCATCCAATTCACCGGCGTCCACAGAAGACGAAGTTATATTGCCGAGCAGCCGAGGGAGCTATTCTACAGTCGCGTATAGGACACGTGTAACCAGAGTGTCTTGTAATCAATCAGCGTACAATTAAACGAATGAATGCGCTGCAGGTTGGCAGTTCGGTCCGCCCTGCACAAGCACCTGCTTAGCGTCTGCGACGTCCGCGCGCGCAATTCCGTTTAATTTCGCGACGACGAGACTTGTCCGTTATTGTCCGGGTAGTTTTAATGGCAGCTCAGTTGCTGCGAGACACATGGCATTAAACGTGTCTGATCTCGTTAGACCGTTGTCGCTATTGTCAGCTTCAATTCACATGTCACAACTAGCGGACGCTGTACGGTAATTCGTTGAGCAAAGTCTTCATTAGACCTCAGCGCTGGCTCACTGCTATTATAAATAGCGTTGTGTTGGACCGATAAACAGTCTTCAGCAATGCTGCTATTGCTCTGATTCGAGCACACTAGATTTTAATTTGATTTTACTGCAGTAAGAAAAAAGAAAAGAAGAGGCAACGGCTAAAAAAAGAAAAGATTTAAGAAATCCCAATTATTGTTGCTAGCACAGCAACACCACTATAGGCTAGATTAAAAACTCCTGACTTTACACCATAGAACATTAAAACATCCAAAGGTTAAATAAAACACATCTCAGAGCTGTAGTTCATGCAGTGTTATCTGTCGCTAAACACGGGTGAATGCGCCTCACTTTAACCACGGTACTCGATCTCTCTGCCCCGAAGAGATGTAGTGTATAAGACTAAGTTGATCCGGGTGGTTGCAATGCTTAACCATGCATCCAAGTAGTGAGATAGGGTCCAGGGAAAGGAGTTATAGACCTATTACGTTAATCGATTACGAACGTATTAACCACTATAGCGAGCCACCACCCACTTCGTTTATTTATTTTTTCCCTTTTTTCTAGACATTTATCAGTCGCCAGAGCATTTATGCAGGAGCCGTGCAGCTTGTTTGTAGCGATACGTCAGTTAGGCTACATGCAGTTGTTGTCACCTGTTCGGCATCAATTTGTCTGTGCCAGGCTACCAGCGAGCTTCACAGCTGTTATAGGGAAACACCGTCCTCCCACTTTTTCCAAGGAGAGGACACGTCCCCACCATTTACTAAAATACTCGTAGAAAAACGGTTCACAGTTTAGCTTTAGTTTCTGCCAATTTGTACGGACGGTGATGTCATTGCATTTAAAACATTTTAATGTGGACTATAAATTTGTTCTCTGACCATAATTATTGTTTAAAAATTTTTTTCACAACAGTTTCTGTCACTCAGAAAATTACAAATTTGCATTTTCATTGTAATTTGCAGATATCACAGTTTTTAACAAGATTTTGCCTTCCAGGCTTCACTTTTTCTTTTGGGATTATACAGCTCTCATTCATAGCGAAGATGCAACGCGTTGAAGCCAGGCTGAGTGCGAACAATTCTTAACGACGAAAGACATTAGCAAGCTCAATTGCCGTTATGCAGCCCGTCACGCCACCTGGCGAGCACGAGGCACAACTCACACCTTACAGATGAGTTCGCACTGTAGTAGAAAGGCTCTCGGCTGTGTCTCAATCAGTCAGACCCGTCTAAACATTTCCTTTCTTCAGCGTTATTTATAACTAATGATCAACTAACAACCCACAGTCTGTGGGGTCTGCATGACGCGCTACCGCAGCTCAATGCCGCTACTTACTTATTATGATGGAACGCGGTGGCCCAAAAAGTCAGCCGATGCGAGTTTTTTGTCATCACTGAACACGTATTGGCCGATTTTCGAAACTCGTTCATTCACACGCAAAGTAGCCTACCATAAAAGTCTTACCACACCTGAAGTGTTTTATTACGCGGCTGTGTTACAGGCCGCATTACGGGCCTTGCTCGTCCTTCCGTCTGCTTGTTTGTCCCGTACGGGCTTTCAACTAAAAAAGTAGAAAAACCAAAATTAGTGTAATCGTTCCTAGAGCGTGCCTAATCAGTTCAAACGTTCAAAGGTCATGGTAGGGGTTATGGTTTAAGTTGCGCAGCCTTGACACAGTATTTCGGCACAGAACCGACATTTTTCGCGTTTTGCATGTAACAACGGCCTTATACAGGCTGGCCGTAATTGTATAGCATTTTTTGAAAAAGAAACAAATAGAAATGTAATTGGCGAGAGCTTATACAGCACAAGATATGGTCCAACAGACGTAGCAGAAAATGAAGTTAGCAAAAAGCAGACAGACGGACAGACTAACCGACACACTGGTGTGCGTTGCTAGCAGTAGCGCGTGCCCACGGTTTGTCATGGTAGAACGGACGACATCTTTCACAGTCGACTCCCTCCGTGTTGTGCCGACAATCACACGTCAGACTAGCTGCTCCTGTTGGCTGCAAGAATTAATCGACTGTAATCGATTATTAAACTGATCGATTATAAAAACAATTGAACGAATTATCGAAATTGCGTCATCATAATAGCAATTGACTAGCCAAGCATTGTCACTGCGGAAAGTAGAAACGAACAATATTGGTTGAAAAAAAGTTAAAACGCTGTAGCCTTTTAAATAAACTGGTAGGCTTTAGTGATTGCAACCCCGGGATTGGATTCTCAATCCCGGAATCCGGGATTGAGAAATTTGTAATCCCGGGATACCGTTTCGGGATTAGGCTTACAGATTGGTCGTTATTTTGGTATACCCAATTGACTTAGGCCCCTATTTTATTCACAGGGCCCCTACGAAAGGTATATCCGAACTGTAGAGAGTGACAGTAACTGTCACAATACAATTTTCCGGCGACAGCACGAAGTATTACTCTAGAGCTTATAAAATACTTTATTCACCAGAGGGCTAAAATTCTTATTCCTGTCATTTTATACGCGAAAAAGTACAATTTTAGCTAATTTTTGTAATCCCGAAATCCCGGGATTGAGACGCTGCCAATCCCGGGATTCGGGATTGGCGAAAACGGCCGGGATCCCGGGATTCGGGATCCCGGGATTGCAATCTCTAGTAGGCTTACACCGTGTAAAAATGTGCACGCGCCATATCAAACGTAATGCAAAATAAAATATAACACGCAAAAAATTAATAAGTTAGACAATAAAGTTAAAGATATGCTATAAGCGGGGCCAAAAATACGAAATTCCAAACTTTTTTCGTGTCGTCAACAACACATGCACAACTTTTATCGAACGAAGAGTAACGTCCGATTTCGTTACACTCCATCCTAAAATGACAAAAGTTAGCACACGTACCGCCGGGGCAGTCCGCGGTGCGGACTGGTGGGTGGCGTCGAGCTCCAGGCCAGAGTCCTCTGATCCAGTCCGTGCACCATCACGCACTGAACGACGCCGTGCGGACACGCAGCGTGACGCGTGGCCGTTGCATTTGCACCGACCACCCACCGCGAAGTCAGACAGCGCGTAGAACTGCGACTCTCTGATACAACAACACGCACAACTCTTGTATCTTCGCCGTGAAATGACAGCAAACAAAAAAGATATAACGAAAAATACAACTACAATATTTAATTACCAATAAAAGATGTCGTTGCAAAATGTCGGCAGTGCAACGACCGCTAGCGATGCAAATACAGCAAATTTCACTTGACTTTCACATTGACTAGCGTTCCGACCAGTTTGCTTGCCGTGTTTGCTTGAGATATGTATATTATTTTCTTGGCGCTTTTGTCGTCCGATGACCTTTCGAACTGAAAACTGGCACATTGGTTACTTTTGCCCTGCAGAATGTTCACATCAATGTCAGTTTTTCTTTCTTTTTTCTATCCCTCCGTCGTAGGTGAATCGAGTAGGTGGTGCTACCACCCTAGCTGTTTGGCTGAGGTTAAGGTAGGACGTGTTCACTTATGCCAGGTGATAAAAATAACTTGATGTGATCCCATGTTGTGACACTCCAAGCTTTGCGATAAGTTGCCTATGAAAAGCTAAACAATATGAAACATTGTACCTGGCAGTTGTTCTCTGTGCATCATCCGCCGTATCGCCATCATCGTCATCATTAGCAGCCGCTGGAGCCGCGAGTCGGTCAAAGACGACTCTGATGTCGGTAGCTGTCTGCCAGTCTTGTAGCACGGGACTGTTGTCAAAGTCGTGTGCCGAGGGGCGACCTTCCAGCGTGCTGAACGCGATTCGAGAGCCGGACAGTTGATGCGGTGCACCGGCGCTGTACGCGTCCGTACACAACGCCTCCTGCTCGTTCACCTGTAGTATAGCAACAGCAATTATAGCATTATTACTGCCAGAAATTCAAAAAATAGCAAATTTCCTGTCAGAATCAAAATCGTGCTGCCAATAATATTTTTTCGTCGTATTGTCTAGTGCTTCAATTGTGTTCTTGTTTACCAAAGTTTTATTGACGTCGACGAAGATCCGGAGTCCGGACCTCTAGCCATTCCAGTGTTTGCTTTTAATTAAATGTTTTAATATAAGGATTTTAATGCCAGCGGTAAACAATAAATTAATAACAACAATAATAGCCTGGCAATTTAAACACGACAGAGTTTCAATATATTTAGCACTCCATGGTCTCCTAACACTGTGTGGCAAAAATGCAGCGGAATTCGCAGGAGAATCTAGATCGCTACCAAATTCATTCTTTTTAGGCCATGCCCAACTCAGCCAAAAAAATGTCATAGAAATGCGTTCGTAACTTTTTCAGTTATTTCGGCTGCAAGCGGACAAAAACATAAACTGCTCGGTGAAGACGCTTTCAAACAGTGCCTACAGCGGCTGAGAGAATTTAAAGCCAGTGAGATTTAAGCCGTTTGATCGTTCCAACAGCTGTCCTCACGCTGCAGTTAAGTGTAATCGCACTACCGGGCGGGCGCACTATCGTTTACAAACGGTAGTGCGCCCGCCCGGGGATGAGTTAAGCCCGCCTAATAACATAGCGTTAACAACTGCTCATTCACAACTTCTACAGTCATACGTACGATTCGCACAAGTTTTATACAACTGCAGTGTAAGATCTTTCTTTTGCAAACTACGTCCGAGGTGTTTGCTATAGACCAACCTTGGTAATGTCAGCTCGTGTCGGTCTGTTGTAGACGCGGCGGCATTGTGACGAGTAGAACTGGAACGGCGTCCACGATCTGCCGTAGTCGACGCTCTTGTAGATCGCCATTGAGTCCGGCCGCTTCGAACAGAATTGCAGACTCACGTACGTCACCTGTACAAACCGACCGTCAATAATTAGCATGGTTTCATGACGCAATCAATATTATGTTGTGACAATATACGCGAGTTGATAGGGCGTCGGACTCGCGATCAGGAGATCACGTGTTTGACTTCTGGTAGCTTCGCTGCCGGGTAACAACATCGGGCAAATTGTCCCACCTTCATAAGCCAGCACATTTTAGTCCCGGCCAAATGGCAGTGATGCTCTGCTGCTGGACAGGTAGGCCTAACCACGGCGCCGGCGGAAAGCAATGACAGTGGGACAGCCTACTGCCGAGTTTGTAATCATCTGCGAGTTAACTGACTAGAAAGTGTGATTAACACCGGCCCCAACGTTTACACGCGCTTCGTAAAATCGACGGATTTATGGGATTAAACGCTGTTGATCCTACCTCGTACTTTTTGCCGAGACTCAGCGTGAGGCTGACGTTAGTAGACTGGCGGCGCGCTGCAGTGGAAGTGTCAATCGGCTGAGAGATCCAGCAAGTTACATTGCTAGGGTTATTCAGATCAGTCAGGTATGACGTCGGATGTCTGAGTCTCGGCTGAGTATCATCGCACACGTAGCAGCTTCGACCCATGCGTCCATCGCGGTCTCTGGTCGTCATGCAGTACCGACTGGCCGTAGGCACGCCACACGTGCTAGTCGCGACCACCTGTAAACATCAGGAGTAATAATCATAACTACAGCGAAACAAATTTTAATGAAAAGTTTGTTAGCGTTGAATAAAAAACGTTTAGCTTTTATTTTCGGCCGGCTTTTTGACGCAAAAACCAACCGCTTCTGGACGCTGTTTTATTTATATTCATCTAATTTTTGTAAATGCACATAAGTAAGTAAATCTAAGTAAACCCAGAGCTATATTTAAGGGAAAGGCTACCGAAAAAATAAAATAGCGAAAAAAATATAAGAAATAGACAAAAACAATGGGAATGAATAAATAAATAAGTTGAAACAAAAGAAGAGAATTTAAAGTAGGGAAGTGGAAACTCGCTGAATGTCTCAAGTAGAGATAGACGTCGCTGAGCAGAATAACGTCGAAAGACAACATCGCAATCAAGCGCTGCAGACCTGTCGTCCGAATGCCGCGTTGACGAAGTCAGGAAGACACCGCCGAGGTTCGCCCGGGTCTGTTCTTTCGTCGTCATAGCACGGATCAGACGCCGCCGCCGACCGGCCGCCGGATGTAGCGGCACTGGCTGAGAAGAAATGCGGAGACCCGGCGGGAGCGGCCAGAGTCTGAGGACTTTGGACCAGGGCTAGGACCAGCAGCAGCAGCAGCAGTGATGATGACGATGATGATAACATAGAAACCCTGCGCAATCTGACGGCTTGGTGACGTCGCATCTTTTATACCCCGTCTACACTCAAACACACGCGGAACAAATACGATAAACAAAAATGTCGGCACGCCTTGTACCGACATGTATGCGGCTGTCCCTGTCCGACTAGTTGCTCGATAATACAGTATCTAGTGTGCAGTGAACGTTAAAGCCGCCCGACTAGTACATGTGAGCCGGCCGCCTGGCCAGCGCGCTACCTGCTAGCCGTAAGTAAAAACATACGCAAGACATAATTTTCTAATTGACCTTTAAGCTTGTGCACCGATATGCCTACAAAAGTCTGCCATAACACAAGAGCAGTGACACACAAACTTTTTCAGCCGAAGATCACAACCAGACCAGTTCTGAAGCCAATACAAACCAGATCAATGTGATTAACCGACGCTTTTATAAGCATAATGATAGTTTAGAAAACAAGCTTAAAATTTTTTATGAGACAAGTACGCCCCCAGGTAACGACAAGATACGGACGTAATACTGCGAAGCACAAAGTGAACAGATCTAATAGATCCTATCATTCTTAAATCATTTTTTGAATTTTTTTTGTTTTCCGTACGTCAAGGGCCGGATGACAACCCTCTGCCAGAGTTTGCGCACCACTGCAGTGCACCCTCCGGAGCACGTAGATCTTGAGTGATCGAAGGGGTGAACCCATGGACACTTTCATGTCACATGTTCATGTGAAACGCCAAATCGTAAAAATGCTAGTAGCGCGACTGCCTTTGTGCACTTTCAGAAAATATTTTACTGCTATTTTATCAAGTAATGCTTAATGAAAAAATCGACATTGTTGTGCTTGCTTAACTTTACCAAAGAACATTAATTGAGTTAACAATTCTATGATCGACTGATATAGACAAAAGCTCATTACTCACAGTGGTTACATGGAAGTTGATCGATACGACAACAGACGATGACTGACTATACTGAGTAGGCTTAGGGCCTATACTGACTGTCTGCACGAATAAACACGAACAGCCTGCAGGGTAAGTCGAAATGCAACTTCGCTGACGAACGCCAATTTAAATCACATCAAAGCGAATCTTCAAGCTTTGAGTTGACAGAGTTGCGTTTAAGGACGTTCAAGGTCGCAGAGAGCGAGATCGAGGATCACCAATCAGCCGACAGGCGAGCAGCGTTGCAGATCGGTCAGTCACTTGCAGATATAATAATTTCTGCTGCACTGTCTGAGACTGTTCGTGACGCGCGTCCACTGGCACTGTCCAATTACTGCCGGTGTCGGTCACTGCAGCTGATGCTGTTGTCGCCAGTCGATGAAGACACGCTCAGACGCCTCACACTCTCTGCTGATGCGCCACTGCGCACGCCGTCCACTCCATTGACTGACTAGATCTCACGACTGTCCAGCTCGACTGCATACAAGACGTCCTGGTTCCTGCAGCATGACCCGCAGTAAAACAATTCGGTACTTATGATGATGACACACTGGCCAGTCTGTCATACTTTTTTTGGTGCCAAAAACCGGAGCCGGATAGAGCGTGTTTAATTTCGTGCCGGAAACCGGCCGGAAAGCTCAACTGTGATTGGTCAGTCTGAGCAGACGGTAACACTACTTATTTGTTTGTAAACAAAGATGAAAGATAAAGTGTAGTGATGAGAGCATTTTTGAGCTCATAGAACAGTACAAAAAAATGAATTTCTGTATGAAATTCTCAAAATCGAAATCCATCTTAGTTTTTGTCGGTATCATTTTCTGGCAAAGTATGTCATAGTTTCTGGCATCAGGCGACTGGCGCCTGTTTCAAGCGCCAGAAAATGATCAATGTGTCATCAACTTTAAGCTTGAAGTCAGAAGCGGCGAGAGGGATTGTATAGTGCGTGTTGTCAGATAAATTACTACGCATAATAGGCTTAGCCTACACTTCATCATTACTATCATTGCCTCTGCCGAAAAATAGTCAATACACTACAGATAATACAGTCAGTAATGAATATCATCATCTCGTTTTTTCTGAGTATTACACGTTGGTTTATGACAAGAAAAGAAGAAAGGTAAACTACAAAAGCAGGCAACCAACGCAAGATTAGACGGCGATCACACATGCCTAGTTTCTAATTTCGCGTTGTTTAGTTTTGTTTATTTCATTTAATCTCTGTCGTTCTGTATGCAACTTAAGGATTTATGTGTGACTTACAAACGCGTGACATTCAGTAAGCAAATCAAAGCTATGTTTTTGTCTGACTCTGAAGATTTCTTTTGCACAGACGAGAAGGACAGACGCCTTTTTGTAATCACAAACTAGCGGCGGATCGGCTTTACTCAGCCACGCACATGTCTGCAGTTGCAGTGCTATAATAAGATGCAAAACTGTGACAGATTGTGCGGATTGACGCTGAGCGTGCTGGTATTACTGTCACGTCTGTGCCACACGCGCCGTTATTACAGTCTTAAGCTCATGTTAGACTAGACAGTTGCTGTTAACAGCAGAGGTTTTATCAACAATAATGAAAACATAAAGTAAGCTGAAAAAGACGCCGCTACGACGATTCAAACAAAAAACGACTAGTTGTAATCGCAAACGGCAAAGAAAACTTCTAACGTCACAATGACGGCGTTCAGTTAACAGCAGCTCGTTTGCGACTACAGCCGTCTCGCAATACGTCAGCGTTCAATTCGTGACAGATGACGACGACGACCACCGACGGTCGCAAACTGTCTTGTGTGACATCAGCTTGAGTGTCCACTGCTTAATCAAGGCACTGACCAGTCGTAGCACGTGAAGCTCTCTGCCGGGCAATTTAGCACCGACTTGACACGCCCAGCGAGGTTAATGCCTCATTCTGCTTAGCAACCGCTCTTAGCATAAGAACAGGGGGCGGAATATCTGAGATGCGGGCTACGTGTGTGTTCTCTGGTGCTCGTCATAGTAAATCCCCTCTACATCTAACCAACCGCTTAAGTATCTCTTCCACACAGACGCACTACACAACAATAATGCCGGGTTTAGTCTTTCTGGCTGTTTTGCATCTCCTGACTGTCCACTAACAACTCGGCGTACAAAAATCCGTTGTCCTGCAGTTCTACTTCCGTAAATTGTGTCTGCTAATCTCTTCTTTCTGTTAAGAGACCAAAGCGACTGTCTAACGGAGTGCTATATACTTCGGGCCACTGCCACGCGAGTGTTTTTGGCTAATGGCATTTCATTCTGCACAACGGCTTTAGCAGACGGACAAACGAACGGACAAAATACACGCCATATAACTGGTGTCGCAATAGCCTGCATCATCCTAGAATGAAACACACAAAAATGTTCGTTAATGCACCAAGCAAGTTTTATAGTTTCTAGCTTACGTTTATGCATATGTTTTGTTGTCTAAGTTAAACTCGGTTGATTATTTTATTATCGGTATCATTATCATCACTGTCGCTTAATTTTATTTTGTTCGATCAATTAACGTGCGCCACATGTTTTGATTGTGTGCTGTCTTATTCCCCGTTTACACGATCAAGCAGACATCAAGAAAACATCAAGCAACCATCAAGCAAATGTATTCAAAATACACGTGCTACTCGAAAAGTTTGCGCAATATTTTTGCAATGTGTTTTCTCTTAGACAGATAACCACTACGACAGATAACGCACGATTTCTATACGTTCAGAGCAACTATACTTTTAGCTCTCAGATGTCGAGATGTACTTATATTTTATTGCAGCAATAAATTCGTAGACCTAACTAGCGCTATGAGCGCATTCGACGAGCCATGTCTACATGCGTGCGACGATGCGAACCATTGCAAGTCACGCATCATTAGGCCTAGCCTACCGACCGACACTGCCGCTACGGTAACCATACAGTAACCACGAGAAGTACACAGGCCGCGCCAAGTTTTAGAAATCTCTGTGGACGATCTCTCTCCCGTTTTGCCCTTTCTCTTTGCAATTCTTTTCTTATTTTCCTTTTATCCTGTTTTTCCCCGTTCTCTCTCTTCCCTTCTATCCTCCCCTTTCGTGTTTATTTTTCTTCTGTCCTGGGGGCGTCGCCCTCACAAACGTTTAGCCGGGGGGGGAGTTATGCCAGCCTATCGTGCCGTGAAGACGGCAGCGCCTATGGCATAACCACACTTGAGCAGCATGCAAGCAGGCGCATTGCAGTGGCAGTGCCAGAAACCTCTGCTTATCACATCAACGTTGTATCCTACACGCTGCATAGTGTTCTGTCTGCAGAGTTCATCACACCTTTCTGCATCATCATCATCACCACCAGCAGCAGCAGCAGCAGTCACGTTAAAGCAGTTGTGCAGACATAGATTAGTCCTAGCTCTGCAATGCCTACCTACCTGCACCACTACGCGGCAAGAATAGAGATGTGCTCACCTTAGATCTATAGTTCTTTTACTTTATTGCTGTGGAGTCGAATAGAGTGATTTTGCAGATGGTGATTTTTACGCGCGATAATGCATCGCGCGTCTTGGCCATCGTCTAGGCGTCCGTCTGTCCGTCTGTCTGTCACACTCGTGATCTGTATCAAAACGGTGCAAGCTAGTATCACAAAATCTTTACTGTTGGCTGCCCCAAGAACTCTAGTTTATCGCGACAAAATTTCGTGCCCCTGGGTGAAGGGGTTCCCCTCGAACGAGAGCGTCATAGAGGGGTACCCGCCTTAAAATACGTTATTTTGCCGGTATTGGCTCTTCTAGTGTGAAAACTGGAGACCATAGGTCGTCTTTTCCCAAAACGTTGCAGCACACGTCGTGTAGTCAGAGTCATCATAGCCACAGTTGCACACTGCATGTTTTCTTGATGAAATGCGTTATTTCCGGTATAAATCCACATCTTCCTCACTTAAGTAGCCTACTTGCCAACTTGCTTATAACTTTGCTTGCCACACAGTGTGACACAGCTGGTCGTCGCCATACCGTTACCCATCAGTCCAGTGGCTGGCCAGTCGACGTCGTTTATTGTTCTGTGACGATGCTGATGATGTTAGCGGGTTTGGTGCACAGCAGGCGGTGGCAACGTCATAACTGGTGGGAGGCCAGTGCCCAGCTATTACATAACTAGAGACATCTGAATAACACAGTAGTCGGACACTTTGGGTCTTTTCTATTCATCCTTAGAGACGGACACCTTGGGTGCTAGGGGTGTTGGGGGAGGGCTCTGAGGGTCTCAGTGGGCGGAGATTAGCTGGCCAATCACGTCAGCAGTCAGCTAGCT